>Ga0209382_10009073_pt1 | contig 12469 bp, 9 predicted proteins | sample SoiMetdeltSBSDD5_FD_187599 | JGI IMG/M metagenome (GOLD analysis project Ga0209382, IMG submission 187599) | Bulk soil microbial communities from a Populus tree surrounding site in Tennessee, USA - Soil MetaG P. deltoides SBSDD5 (SPAdes) (version 2) | ecosystem: Environmental > Terrestrial >... | reverse complement strand
CCCTGTCAGGGCCGTCAGGCCCGGGCGCGCCGGTAGCGGACGACGGTGCCGCCGGCGCGGTCCCAGAGCGTGCGCTTGTCCGGCTCGCGCCACGACGCGCGCGCCGCCTCGGCGATCGCGAAGGCGGTCCCGACCCCGGCCAGGCCGAGCCCGATCGCGGCGCCGAGGTCGCCGCCGCGCCCGCCGTTGGCGAGGAGGAAGCCGACCGCCGTCACGCCGTACTCCAGGATCCAGCGCAGCGCGGCCCGGCGCAGCGTCGGCGGCCGCCCGGTCGCCACCGAGACCACCTCGAGGTCGAACAGGAGCCGGCCGAGGCTGGTCCCCCAGCGCGCGGTCGCGGCGATCGACGCCAGCGCACAGCCGGTGATCCCGACCAGGTCGCTGACCCGATTCAGGGCGAACATCACCGCGCCGATCGTGAGCATCGGCACAGCCCAGTCGATCGCCGCCGCGGCCCCGCGCATGAACAGGCCGACGGGCGGGTTGCGCGCCAGCGAGATCCGGTCGAGGTCGCCGACGAGCTCGTCGTAGGAGCCGTGGCGGTCGACGGCGCGGCGGGCCATCATGCGCGCGACCAGATCGCACAGCGCGGCGACGCGGCGGCCCCGGCGCCCGGCGCCGCCGAGGGCCGGCCGGTCGGCGCTCTCGTGCTGCGCCCGCAGCTCGGCGGCGGTGCTGCCGCCGAACGGCGGCCGGCCGGTGACCAGGTGGTGCAGGGTCGCGCCCAGGGCGTAGACGTCGGCGCGGAAGTCGACCGCGTCGCCGCGCGCCTGCTCGGGCGCCATGTAGAGCGGCGTGCCGACCAGCGCGGTCTGCGCGACGGCGTCGCCGCCGCCCGCCGCCTCGACGTCGCCGCGGGTGACCAGGCCGAAGTCGACGACCTTGAGCTGGCCGTGGCCGTCGACCATGAGGTTCGACGGCTTGACGTCGCGGTGGGTGAAGCCGTGGCGCTGTCCCTCGCGCAGCCCGAGCGCCGCCATCCGCACCAGCTCGACCGCCTCGTCGGGCGGGATCGGCCCGCGGGCGAGGCGCTCGGCCAGGGTCTCCCCGGCGACGTACTCCATGGCGAAGAAGGCGAGGCCGCGCTCCTCGCCGACGAAGTAGATGTGGCAGACGTTCGGGTGCTGGATGCGGGCCTGGGCCCGCGCCTCGCGGAACAGCCGCTCGCGCCGCGCCGGGTCGCGGGCGCACGCCGCCGGCAGCACCTTGATCGCGGCCGGCCGGTCGAGCGCCCGATCCCGGGCCAGCCACACCTCGCCCATGGCGCCGTGGCCGAGGCGGCGCTCGATCCGGAAGTGGGCGAGGGTGTCGCCCGGGCCCAGGGCGCCGCCGCGCGCGACCGTCGCCGGGCCGCCGGGGACCGTGGTCGCGTCCGCGGCCGCGGTGGCGTCGAGATCGATCATCGCGATCCGGATACGCGGGCGCGGCGCGGTTCTTTAGCCCATCGTTAGCCCTGGGCGCGCCGGTAGCGGACCATCGTGTGCGCCGCCCGGTCCCAGAGCAGGCACTTGTCGGCGCGGCGCATGGCGGCCCAGGCCACCATCGCCAGCCAGTAGAAGCAGGACAGGGCGATGAGGAGCTGGCCGGCCATCCGGAAGCGCGGCACGGTCTCCTTGAGCAGGAGCTCGAGGAGGATGGACGCGCACAAGGGCCCGAACGCGACCAGCCAGCGCACGGCGGCCGCGCGGAGCGGCGGCGGCCGGTCGGTGGCCGTCGACACCACCCGCAGCTCGAACAGGGCGCGGCCGGCGGTGGCGCCCCACCGCCACACCGCGACCGTCCCGTAGAGGGCGCCGACGGCGATCGAGATCAGGGCGTCGACGCTGGACTCGTCCCCGTAGGACAGCGCGCTCGAGGTCATCGCGCCGAGCAGGATGACGATCAGGAAGTCGATGCAGAGCGCCACCGCGCGCACGAAGAAGCCGGCCGGGCGGGTCCGCACCGGCGAGATCCGCTCGAGCTCGGCGACCAGCTCGTCGTAGGAGCGGAAGCGCTGGTCGGCCGCCTTCGCCATCATGCGGGCGAGCACCGGGTCGAGCAGCGCCGCCAGGCGGCGGTGCGGGCGGCCCGACGCGACCAGCGCCGGCCGCGGCATCCCCTCGTGCTGGCTGCGCAGGTCGGCGGCGGTGGTGCCGGCGAAGGGCGGGCGGCCGCTGATCAGGTGGTGGAGGGTGGCGCCGAGGGCGTAGACGTCGGCGCGGAAGTCGACCGCCTCGCCGCGCGCCTGCTCGGGCGCCATGTAGAGCGGCGTGCCGACCAGCGCGGTCTGGGTGACCGCCTCGCCGGCGGCGGGGTCGGCGATCTCGCCGCGGGTGACCAGGCCGAAGTCGACGACCTTGAGCTGGCCGTGGCCGTCGAGCATGAGGTTCGAGGGCTTGATGTCGCGGTGGGTGAAGCCGTGGCGGTAGCCCTCGCGCAGGCCGAGCGCCGCCATGCGCGCGATCTCGAGCGCCTCGTCGGGCGGGATCGGCCCGCGCTCGAGGCGCTCGGCCAGGGTCTCGCCGGGGATGTACTCCATCGCGAAGAAGACCCGGTCGCCCTCCTCGCCGACGTAGTAGATGTGGCAGACGTGCGGGTGCTGGATGCGGGCCTGGGCGCGCGCCTCGCGCAGCAGGCGCTCGCGGCGACCGGGGTCGCGCGCGACGTCGGGCGGCAGGACCTTGATCGCCACCGGCCGGTCGAGGGCGAGATCGGTGGCCAGCCAGACGTCGCCCATGGCGCCCTGGCCGAGCAGGCGCTCGGCGCGGAAGTGGGCGAGGAGGTCGCCGGCCGTCAGACGGTCGGAGCGGCCGCGCGTCGCGGCGCCGCCGTCGGTGGCGGTGGCGTCGAGCTCGATCGACACCTCCGCATCATACCCGGCGGGGCGCGCCCGGGCGGAGCTAGAGGGTCAGGTAGAAGGTGGCACCGCGGCCTGGCGCCCCCTCGGCCCAGATCGTCCCGCCGTGGCGCTGGACGATGCGCTGCACCGTCGCCAGGCCGATGCCGGTGCCGTCGAACTCGGCGCCGTGCAGGCGCTGGAACACCCCGAACAGCTTCTCGACGTAGGCCATGTCGAAGCCGACGCCGTCGTCGCGGACGAAGTAGACGGCGCGGCCATCGCGCCGCTCGCGGCCGACCTCGATGCGGGCGGCGCCGCCGGTGGCGGTGAACTTCCAGGCGTTGGCGATCAGGTTCTCGATCGCGGTGGCGAGCAGGGCCGGGTCGCCCTCGACGACGAGGCCGTCGGCGATCTCGGCGGTGACCACGCGGGTCGGGTCGCCGTCGCGCAGGTGATCGAGGGCGGCGCGGGCGAAGGCGCCGAGGTCGACCGGCTCGCGGCGCAGCTCGGCGCGGCTGACCCGGGCCAGGGCGAGCAGGGCGTCGATCAGCTTGCCCATCTTCTGGGCGTTGGCGCGGATCCGGTCGAGGTAGCCGCGGCCGACCGCGTCGACGGCGTCGGCGCAGTCCTCGGCGAGGGCATGGCTGAAGCCGTCGATGGCGCGCAGCGGCGCGCGCAGATCGTGGGCGACCGCGTAGCTGAAGCTCTCGAGCTCGCGGTTGGTCAGCTGCAGGCGCCGGTTGGACTCCTCGAGCTCGCGGGTGCGCGCCGCGACCCGGTCCTCGAGCTCGGCGTAGAGGCGGGCGTTGTCGATGGCGAGCCCGGCGCGATCGCCGAGGTCGCTGAGCAGGGCGACGTCGTCGGCGGTGTACGGCGCGCCGCGGCCGTGGCGGGCGACGCTGAGGACGCCGAGGACGCCGCCGCGGGCGCGCAGCGGCACCAGGATCACGGCGGTGATGGCGGCGCGCTCGACCACGCCCACCGCCTCGGCGCTGGTGGTCCGGCGCAGCTCGTCGAGCACGATCGGCACCATCATCGGCTGGCCGGTCGCGATCACGCGCCCGGTCAGGCCGTCGTCGACGCGCTGGCGCAGGGAGCCGACGTGGTCGCGGAGGAGCGCCTCGATGGCGGGATCCGGGTGGTGGATCGCGGCCAGCTCGACGACGTCGCCGGCGGGCGCGATCAGGCGCACCGTGCAGCTGTCGCCGACCGCCTCGGCCAGGCTGCGGGCGACGGTGTCGAGCAGCCGCTGGTAGTCGGTGACGACCTCGGCGAACGCGCGCGAGGTCTCGCTCAGGACCTGTAGCCGCCGATCGACGGCCGGCATCGCGGACAGGGCGGCGTCCATGCTCCGCCCCCATTGTGCCGGAACCGCGGTCGGAGCCCCGGACAAGATCCCGGGCTCTGCATCGATCGACCGGCCGGCCACCTCAGAGCGCCCCTCGCGCCGCGCCGCGCTCGATCAGCTCGACCAGCGCGTCGAGGGCGTCGTCGACGTGGGTGGCGCCGGCGGCGATCTCGTGGACGAGGGCGCCGCGCTCGCCCGCCTTCGGCTCGTCGCGCAGGCGGCCGGCGGCGTCGACGATGCGGCCGAGGTGGGCCTGGGTGTCGCGGGCGAGCCGGCAGGCGATGTCGCCGACGCCGGTCCAGCGCTGGGTGCGGCCGTCGGCGGCGGGGGCGCGGCCGTTGCCGCGCCCGGCCAGCTGGCTCGGCAGCTGGCCGGCGATCCGCTCGAACTCGATGGTGCCGATCTCGGCGGCCGGCCGGCCGAACAGGTAGCCCTGGACGACGTCGCAGCCGGCGGCGAGCAGCGCCGCGAAGTCGGGGCCGTCCTCGACGCCCTCGCAGACCAGGGTCATGCCCATGTGGCCGCACAGGTTGCGCACCGCCGCGACCAGGACCTGGCGGATGGCGTCGCCGGCGATGCCGCGCACCAGCGACATGTCGAGCTTGACCTGGTCGGGGTGGAGCAGGGCCAGGCTCGACAGGCTGGCGTAGCCGGCGCCGAGATCGTCGAGGGCGATCCGGTAGCCGAGCTCGCGCAGGGACGCGATCCGGTGCCGGACGTCGCCCATCCGGTCGACCGCGGCGCGCTCGGTCAGCTCGAGCACGACCCGCGACGCCAGCCGCGACAGCGGCGCGCCGACGTCGTAGAGCTCGGGGTCGCTGAGCTCCATCGGGTGGACGTTGACGTGGACGTCGACGTCGTCGACGCGCTGGGCGAAGGCGGCGGCCTCGCGGCGCACCGCGCGGCCGAGATCGCGCAGCCGGCCCAGGCGATCGGCGGTGGCGACGAAGCGATCGGCGCGGCGCAGGGTCGCCTCGCGGGTGCGCACCAGCGCCTCGTAGGCGACCACCTTGCGCTGCGACCAGCTCACCACCGGCTGGAACGCGAGCGACAGCCCGGTCAGCGCGGCGTCGAAGCGGACGTCGAGGTTGGCGAGGTCGCGGCCGGCGAGGCCGCCGAGATCGCCGCCGTGGCCGGCCGACATGGCAGCGGCGACCCGGCGCGCCGACTCGACGGCGCGGCACAGCGCCGAGCCCTCGACCGGCTTCATCAGGTAGCGCAGGGCGCCGCGCTCGAGCGCGCGCACGGCGAGATCGACCTCGGTCGATCCGGTCACGAACAGGACCGGCAGCTCGGGCCGATCGGTGCGGCAGGCCTCGAGCACGTCGAGGCCGCTGCCGCCGGGCAGGCACATGTCGGTGACCACGATGTCGACGTCGACGTCGCGGTCGCGCAGCGCGGTCACCGCGGCGCTGACGTCGTCGGCGGTGACGACGTCGAAGCCGCCGCGGCGCAGGGCACGGCCGTAGGTGCGCAGCACACCTTCATCGTCGTCGACGAGCAGCACGTGACAGGTCGGATCGGCGAACGCATCCGCCATCTCGGTGGCCATCCCCCATCACCGTGCGAAGCGGGTGCCAGCGCCGGAGGCCACTTTCGGCGGCGACGGCAGCAAGCGTTGCGCGCTCCGCCGGAGCGCCGCGCAAGCGCTGCGCCTCACCCGCACGCGGTGACAGTCGCGCGCCGACGCTGGCGCCCGCCGACGCGGTCGGTCGGCTACGATCCGAGTGTGGGCCAGCGGGTCACCATGGCCGAGGGGCTGACCGCCGGGGATCGCGCGCGCGCCGCGCCGGCCCGGCGGCCGCTGGCGCCGACCGCCGGGCTGGCGGTGGCGATGGCCCTCATGGGCGTGGTCGGCGTGGTCGCGATCGTGTCGAGCAGCGCCGCCATCGAGACCACGCGCTGGGTCGCCGACAGCCAGGCGCTGCTGTCCGCGATCACCGAGGTCGAGCGCCAGATCGCCGAGGCCGAGGCGGCGCGGCGCGCCTTCTCGGTCACCGGCGACGCCGCCGACCGGGGCCGCTTCGACGCCGCGGCGGCGCGGCTCGAGGCCGCGCTCGCCGAGACCCGGCGCAGCCGCCGGGTGCTGCCCAGCCAGGAGCTGCGCATCGCCGAGCTCGACCGCGCGCTGAGCGCGCAGCTCGCCTTCCTGCGCGACGCGGTCGCGGTCCGCGCCGCCGTCGGCTTCGACCTCGAGCGCGAGGTCGCGGCCGCCCGCCGCGGGGTCGCCCTCGGCGCCGGCTCGCGCGCCGTCGCCCACGAGATCGCCGACGACGAGCGGCATCAGCTGGCGGCGCGGGGGCAAACCGAGCTGGCCCGGCTGCGCTCGAGCCGGCTCACCACCACCGCCAGCGCGATCGCGGCGCTGATCCTGGTCGGCGCCGCCTTCCTGCTCGCCCGCCGCGAGCTCGGCCGGCGCAACCAGGTCGAGGACGCTCTGCGCGGCCGCGAGGAGACGCTCAACCTGACCCTGGCCGCGATCCCGGACGGCATCGTCATCTTCGACGACGACGGCCGCATCGTCCAGGTCAACGATCAGGTCGGGCAGCTGTTCGGCTACGGCGACGACGAGCTGATCGGCGAGCCGGTCGAGCGGCTCCTGCCCGACTGGCTGGCCAGCGGCGACCCGGGCGGCGGCGCCCGCGAGCAGGTCGCGCGCCGCCGCGACGGCAGCTCGTTCTCCGCCGACGTCCACGTCTCGCCGCTGGTGACCGCCGACGGCAGCTTCGCGATCGCCGCCATCCGCGACATGACCGAGCGGGTCCGGGTCGAGCACGAGCTGCGCCGCCTGCACACCGCCGCCGAGAGCGCCAACCGCGAGCTCGAGTCGTTCAGCTACTCGGTCGCCCACGATCTGCGCACGCCGCTGCGCGCCATCGACGGCTTCAGCCAGGCGCTGCTCGAGGACTGCGGCGACCGCCTCGGCGCCGACGGCCAGGATCACCTGCGCCGGGTGCGCGCCGCCGCCCAGCGCATGGCCCGGCTCATCGACGATCTGCTCGGGCTGTCGCGGGTCAGCCGCAGCGAGATCCGGCGCAACCAGGTCGACGTCACGCGGCTGGCGCGGGCGGCGGTCGAGCGCCTGCGGCAGGCGGAGCCCGGGCGTGAGGTCGAGCTCACGATCGCCGAGGGGATGGTGGTGCGCGCCGACGAGCGCTTGGTCGAGCTCGCCCTCGACTGCCTGCTCGACAACGCCTGGAAGTTCACCGCGGGTCGCACTCCCGGCCGCGTCGAGGTATTCAGCACGGAGGTCGACGGCAAGTCGGTCTTCCACGTGCGCGACAACGGGGTCGGCTTCGACATGGCCTACGTCGACAAGCTGTTCGGGGTGTTCCAGCGCCTGCACGGCCACGATCAGTTCGCCGGCAACGGGGTCGGGCTGGCCACCGCCCATCGCATCGTCCTCCGCCACGGCGGTCGCATCTGGGCCGACGCCGAGCCCGACCGCGGCGCCACCTTCTACTTCACGCTCTCCTGATCACGGAGCCCACCATGCCACCCGGTCTTCGCCACATCCTGCTCGTCGAGGACAACCCCGACGACGAGGCCCTGACCATCCGGGCCCTCAAGAAGAGCCACATCGTCAACGACGTCTTCGTCTGCCGCGACGGTGCCGAGGCGCTCGACTACCTGTTCGCGCGCGGCCCGCACGCCAGCCGCGACGCCGGCGAGACGCCGCAGGTGGTGCTGCTCGACCTCAAGCTGCCCAAGGTCGACGGCCTCGAGGTCCTGCGCCAGATCCGCGCCGACGAGCGGACCCGGGTCCTGCCGGTGGTGATCCTGACCTCGTCGCGCGAGGAGGAGGACATCGCGCGCAGCTACGCCCTCGGCGCCAACAGCTACGTCCGAAAACCGGTCGACTTCGTCGAGTTCAGCGAGGCGGCCCGCCAGCTCGGCATGTACTGGCTCCTCCTCAACGAGGCGCCGGTGCGGGGGAGAGGCTCGTGACCCGCCCCCTGCGCGTCCTCCTGATCGAGGACAGTGAGGACGACGCCGCGCTGGTGCTGCGCACCCTGCGCAAGGCCGGCTTTGCGCCCGAGGCCGAGCGGGTCGAGACGGTGCCGGCGCTCGGCGCCGCCCTCGATCGCGGCGGCTGGGAGCTGATCCTGTGCGACTACACCATGCCGCAGCTCGACGCGCCGACCGCGTTCCGGGCCGTCCGCAACCGCGGCTTCGACGTCCCGTTCATCATCGTGTCGGGGACGATCGGCGAGGAGGCCGCGGTCGAGGCGATGCACCTCGGCGTCCACGACTTCGTCCTCAAGGGCAACACCGCGCGCCTGGTCCCGGCGATCGAGCGCGAGCTGACCGAGGCGCGGGTGCGCGGCCAGCTGCGCGCCAGCGAGGAGGTCCTGCGCCGCAGCGAGCGGCTGCGCTCGCTCGGCGAGATGGCCGCCGGCATCTCCCACGACATCAAGAACATCCTCAACCCGGCCGGCCTGCAGCTGACCCGGATCGAGCGCGCGCTGGCCAAGGGCGACCTCGAGGCCGGCGGCAGCGCGGCGGCGGCGCTGCGCCAGGTCCTGGCCCGCGGCCTCGAGACCGTCGACCGGCTGCGCGCCTTCAGCCGTCAGGAGCCGTCGGCGGAGCTGACCCCGGTCGATCTCGACGCCCTCGCCGTCGAGGCGGTCGAGCTGGCGCGGCCGCGGATGTCGACCGGCGGGCGGACGCCGTGCCGGATCCAGATCGAGGTCGGCCATCCGCCGCGGGTGCCGGCGGCCGCCGCCGACCTGGTCGCCGCCATCGTCAACCTGGTCGCCAACGCGATCGACGCCATGCCGGGCGGCGGCAACATCCGCGTCCGCACCGGCGGCGGCGGCGCTGCCGGGCCGTGGCTCGAGGTCGCCGACGACGGGCCGGGCATGAGCCCGGAGGTCCGCGCCCGCGTCTTCGAGCCGTTCTACACCACCAAGGGCGAGCACGGGACCGGGCTCGGCCTGGCCATGGTGTTCGCCTGCATGGCGCGCCACGGCGGCAGCGTCGAGCTCGACACCGCGCCGGGGCAGGGGGCGCGCTTCACGCTGCGGTTCCCGCCGCCCTCCCTACCAGCGTAAGCTGCGCGCTGCCGATGGCGCGCAGTCCCCGCACCCCGAGCCAGCACCTCGACGACGTCCTCGCGCTGGTGACCCGGATGTTCGAGCGGCAGATCCTGGCCCACCAGGAGCTCGGCATCCTGCCCAGGTTCGCGCCCGACGAGTTCTCCGGCACCTTCGTGTCGCAGGGCGAGGCGGCGGCGCTCCTGTGGGGGCGGCCGATCTCCGACGGCGGGCTGGCGGCGATCGCGTCCCTCGACGCCGCCCTGGCCGATCGCGCCCAGGATCTGGAGCAGAGCCTCGACGAGGCCGCCGCCGCCGGCGCGCCGCTGCCGCTCGACCGGCTGCGCCGGACCTTCGGCCTGTCGCCGACCGAGGTCCGGACGCTGATGGTCCTGGTCGCGATCGAGACCAGCGGCCGCCATCGCCAGCTGATGCGCTACCTGGCCAACGAGGCCACCCGCGTCCACCCGGATCCCGGCGTCCTGGCGATGCTGGTCTACGACGGCCCGGTCACCCGCGACCGGCTGGTCCGCGACCTCGCGCTCGACGCGCCGCTCTTCCGCTACCGCCTGGTCGAGGCGATCGGCAGCCGGCGCCAGATCGACGACACGCCGTTCCTCCTGCGCCCGCTGCGCGTCAACACCCGGGTGCTCGAGCTGTTCCACGGCTACCCGCGGCTCGACCGCGAGGTCGCCGCGGTCGCCGAGCTGATCGACACGCCGCCGGCGTTCGATCACCTGCTGGTCGCCGACGAGCACAAGTCGGAGGCGGTCGAGCTGCTGCGCAGCGGCGGCGGGCCGGTCGTGTGCGTGGCCGGCCCCGAGGGCTCGGGGCGGCGCTCGCTGGTCCTGGGCGCGGCGCAGGCCCTCGGCGCCCGCGTCCTGCGCGTCCGCTGCGACGCCCTGCCGCGCGACGCCGGCGAGCTGGCCCGGGTCGCCCACGCCATCGCCCGCGAGGCGGTGCTGTGGCGGGCGGTGCTCCTCCTCGACGGCGTCGATCAGCTGGCGGCGGATCCCGACAGCGGCCGCCCCGACCGCGCCGGCCTGATCGAGGCGGCGGTGCTCGCCGACTACCGCGGCCCGGTGGCGGCGACCAGCCCGCGCACCGACGCCCGCCCGGTCCGCTTCGACCGCGGCCTGGTCTTCCTCGACCTGACCGTGCCGCCGGAGTCGGCGCGCGCCGCGCTCTGGCTGCGCGCCCTCGGCGCCGGCGCCGGCGACACCGCCGAGCGCGCCGCCAGCCGCTACCCGATCACCGGCGGCGTCATCGAGCGGGCGGCGGCGTCGGCGCGCGCCCGCGCCCGCGCCCGCGGCAGCGCGATCGAGGCCGAGGACATCCACGCCGGCGTGCGCGCCACCCTCGACGTCAAGCTGTCGACGCTCGGCGTCCGCCTGACCTGGCGCCAGACCTGGGACGATCTGGTCCTGCCCGACGACTCGATCGAGGAGGTCAAGGAGTTCATCGCCCGGGTCCGCCACCGGCGCCGCGTCTACGACGAGTGGGGCTTCGCCCGCAAGGTCGCCAAGGGGCTCGGCCTGTCGGCCCTGTTCCGCGGCCCGCCCGGCACCGGCAAGACGATGGTCGCCGGCATCATCGCCGACGAGCTCGGCCTCGACCTGTACCAGATCGACCTGTCGCGGATCGTGTCGAAGTACGTCGGCGAGACCGAGAAGAACCTGGCCGCGCTGTTCGACGCCGCCGAGGCCGGCCACGCCATCCTGCTCTTCGACGAGGCCGACTCGCTGTTCGCCAAGCGGACCGAGGTCAAGTCGTCGGTCGATCGCTACGCCAACCTCGAGGTCAACTACCTCCTGCAGCGGATGGAGGCGTTCAACGGGATCACGATCCTGACCACCAACCTCGACTCTGCGATCGACGAGGCCTTCCGCCGCCGCATCTCGTTCCGGGTCGACTTCCCGATGCCGGACCGCGACGAGCGGGCGCGGCTGTGGCGGACGCTGCTGCCGCGCGAGGCGGCGGTCGAGCCGGACATCGACTTCTCGCGCCTGGCCGATCGCTACGAGATGTCGGGCGGCTACATCCGCAACGCGGTGCTGCGCGCCGCCTTCCTCGCCGCCGACGAGGGCGACACCATCGGCGAGCGCCACCTCTTGCGCGCCGCCAACCTCGAGTACACGGCGATGGGCAAGGTCATGGCCCACGGCGCGGTGCGCTGATGCCGCCGCGCGACGCCGGCCGCGGCGGCGGTCGCGGCCACGCCGACGACGTCGCCCTCGTCCGGCGCCCGGACGTCGAGGCTGTCGACGAGGAGGTCGAGGAGCCAGCCCGGCCCGGGGCGTCGAACCAGGCGACGGCGGCGCGGGCGGGCCGGGCGCGCGCGGCGCGCGGCGCCGACGAGATCAGCGTCGCCGAGCTGGTCCGCCAGTTCAGCGCCGACGGGGCGCCGCCGATGCCGCCGCCGGGGGGCGGCGGCGGGCCGCGCGCCGCGCGCCCGGCAGCGTCCGGAACCCGGACCGCCGAGGCGGCCGCCGCCGACGGCGCCGCCGGCCGTGGCGTCGGCGTCTTCGTCCTCCGCCTGCCGCCGCCGATGCCACCGCCGCCGGCGCCGCGGACGCCGGTGGTCGCGCACGCGTGGCTTGGCCGCGGTTAGCTCAGGCGACCCGCTGCTGCGGCCGATCCTCGCCGCGCACCGACGGGCCGCCATCGAGCGAGCGCGCCAGCGCCACCACCAGGGACAGGCCGTCGGCGGCGCGGCTGCACCGGCGCCCCCACGCCGGGTCGGCGGTGGTCTCGCCGGCGGTGACGAAGACGGCGGCGCCCAGGCGCTGATCACCGCGCGCGAGCGGGACGACCAGGATGGTGGCGTCGCCGTCGTGGGCGCGGTGGATGCGGCCGTGCTCGATGGCGCGCGCCGCCGTCGGCGCCAGCCAGCCCCAGCGCGAGCCCGACGACGGCGGCCGCACCGCCTCGCGGCCATCGGCGCGGAGGGCGTGCACGAACACGGTCGTCCCGCCGAGCACGCGCTCGGCGGCCAACGCCGCGGCGTCGAGCGCCGCCGCGGCGTTGCCGCCGTCGTGCATGATCAGCGCCTCGACGGCGGCGACCAGCACGTCCTGCATCTCGCAGGTGCCACAGAGCTCGGGGTCGGCATCGGAGGCGGATACGGCGTCGTGCCCCGCGTCGCGGGAGAGGCGCTGGACCATGGGTTCGCCGGTGCTTTGCACGCGGTACGCCAGCGGTAACCGCGCGATCGGCATCGCGCGCGGCGATCGGCGAGCGCGCGCGGTGCGCCCGGGCGGCGCGGCG
>Ga0209382_10009072_pt1 | contig 12469 bp, 8 predicted proteins | sample SoiMetdeltSBSDD5_FD_187599 | JGI IMG/M metagenome (GOLD analysis project Ga0209382, IMG submission 187599) | Bulk soil microbial communities from a Populus tree surrounding site in Tennessee, USA - Soil MetaG P. deltoides SBSDD5 (SPAdes) (version 2) | ecosystem: Environmental > Terrestrial >... | reverse complement strand
ACTGATTGAGGTAAATCGAATGCGAATCATACTCAGGCTCGTTCTTTCAGGTGCGGTGCTGATGGCTGTTGCGGCCCCGGCGTGGTCCCATCACGCATTCGCGTCGGAATTCGACGCGCGCAAGCCCGTCAAGTTCACGGCGACCGTCACGAAGATGGAATGGATCAACCCGCACTCGTGGATGCACGTCGAGGTGAAGAAGCCGGACGGGACCGTGGAGACCTGGATGATCGAGGCGGGATCTCCGAACAGCCTGTTCAGGCGCGGCATCAACAAGAACACGGTCAAGCCCGGCATGGTGGTTGTCGTCGACGGGTATCAAGCGCGCGACGGTTCGCGTCGCGCGAACGGACGCGATGTCACGCTCCCCGAAGGACGGAGGCTGTTTCTCGGCTCCGGAGGAACTGGTGCGCCTGACGATGCCTCTGCAGGGTCAGGGTCGCAGCAGAAGTAACGGGCGAAGCGCAGGACGCAAGCAGCTCAAGGAGGAGTCACGATGCGTGCACGAAAGTGGTCGTTCATATTTGTCTTGACGGCGATAGTTGCGGTGGCTGTCGGCTTCGCGGGCTGCAGCACGCCATCGAGCGCTCCTGAGGCGGCATCGGCACCGGCTGCGCCGGCCGCGTCGCAGGAAAAGGGCGGACAGGACGAGTTCGGCCCGTACGAGCCGGTGGCGAACTGGCCGCAGCCGCTGCCCGACGGTCCTGACGGCGTCAAGCACGATGGCTGGACCTGGGGATCCGTTGGAGCGATCTACGCAGAGACGCCCGACCGGATCTGGATTGCGCAGCGCGGCGAGCTGCCCTTGCCGCAGGGCGCCAAGCCATGGACACCCTACGCGTTGCTGCAGCCGACGCGCGGCAATGCGACGGGCAACGCTGATGGGCTGAGTGCGACGTGCGAGCCTGTCGCAAAGCGCGGATGGGAGCGGCGGTGGCATCACTCCGTGTTCATCGTCGATCGCGACGGCAAACTCGTCGACGAATGGCCGTTCATGGAGAAGATGTTTGCGCAAGACAAGTGCGGACGCGGTCCGCACAAGATCAAGATGAATCCGTACGACGCCGAGAAGCACGTGTGGATCATCGACGATCAGCAGCACATCATCTGGAAGTTCACGCACGACGGCAAGCTGGTGATGACCCTCGGAACGGTGGGCAAGCGTGGGCGCGATGCGGGTCTTCTCTTCGATCGTCCCACCGACATCGACTGGCTGCCCGACGGGACGTTCTTCATCAGCGACGGCTACGGCGGCACCCGTGTCGCCAAGTTCGATCGCGACGGCAAGTTCATCAAGGATTGGGGCGGGCCGCCCAAGGACCCGAACAATCCCGGGCCGAACGAGTTCGATACCGTACACAGCATCGCGATCAGCAAGGATCAGCGGCTGTTCGTCGTGGACCGGACACATCGAAGGTTCCAGATCTTCGACACGGACGGGAACTTCCTCGATATGTTCACGACGGGCGTCAATTCGTCGCCGTACTACCACTACATCTCGACGGATCAGAACCTGTGGGTCGGCGACGGGGGAACGAACCGGATTCTCAAGTACGACCTTAACGGCAACTTCCTCTATGGTTGGGGCGGACGCGGCGCCCAGCCAGGTATGTTCAACGGGCCGCATCAGTTGACAACCGACCAGGACGGGAACTTGTACGTCGCCGAAGTTTTCAACGGACGCGTGCAGAAATTCCGGCCGAAGCAGAATGCGGACCCGGCCAAGGTTGCAGGGCAGGAGTTGCGTTACACGGTAGGGACGAACTAAGAACTAAATCGGGGATCGGGGATCGGGGATCGGGGATCGGGTTTTTTGGAATCCGGACTCCCGATTCCCCATCTCCGATCCGGATCCCCGATCCCGGATCCCGGATCCCGTCGTTAGTCATTTCGGAGGAACCTTTTAATAATCGCGGTGTTGATGGCTTCCTAACCCATCTCCGTACGTGGGCGTGAGACGCGGTTTCGCAAGCGCCGAAGGAGGACAAGTGATGACTTTCCGGTCCCTCGCGCGTCTCGTCGTCGTGTTCCTCGTGGTGTTCCTGCCCGCTGTCGCATGGGCGCAATCTGAAAGCGGCAGCGTTACCGGGGTTGTAAGAGATACCTCTGGCGCCGTGCTGCCCGGCGTCACGGTTGAAGCCGCCAGCCCGGTTCTTATCGAGAAGGTCCGTGCCGTTGTGACAGACAGTCAGGGCCTCTACCGCATTGTCGATTTGCGGCCCGGGGCGTACACCGTCACTTTCACTCTGACTGGCTTCAGGACCTTCAGGCGGGAAGGGGTCGAGTTGACCGCGGGGTTTAACGCGACCGTGAACGCCGACATGCAAGTGGGAACGGTCGAGGAGACCATCACGGTGACCGGAGAGGCTCCTCTGGTGGATGTGCAGAACGTGACTCAGCAGACCACCATCTCGCGCGAAGCGCTGGACTCACTCCCGACCAGCAGACGTGTCGCCCAATTGATCACGCTCATCCCTGCAGCCAACGCGGGGGGCACGAACTTCCACGATGTGGGTGGCGTCGGATCCGACCGTGGGTTCTTCGGCGTCCACGGCCAGCGTCCGGATGACATGACCTACAACTTCGGCGGCATGGACAGCCGGGTGTTCAGCGGTGGCGGCTTCCAGTACAACGCGCACACCTTCGAGGAGGTCATCGTGCAGACGGCCGCCGGCTCCGCCGAAGCGACGACGGGTGGGGTGCAGATCAACATCGTCCCGAGGGACGGCGGCAACACGTTCTCGGGAACCATGAGTGGTGAGTTCACCTCCCCAAGTCTGTCGAGCGAGAACCTCAGCGACGATCTGCGCGCCCGAGGCCTGACGTCGGCGCCGTCAGTCAGGGAGTACTACGATGTTGGCGGGGGCCTCGGAGGCCCAATCAAGCGCGACAAGCTATGGTTCTTCGCATCCGCCCGCTGGGAGGATCGATCGATCTACCAGGTAGGCAACTACTACAACAAGCGGCAGGGGACGCTGTTCTACGAGCCAGACTTGAGCCGGCCCGCGTTCAACCGTGACTACTCGAAGGACGTCGGCATCCGTTTGACCTGGCAGGCGACAACGCAGCACAAACTCGTCGGCAGCTACACGCAGCACCCGGCCTGCCAGTGCGCCTTCGCGCTTCTGGAGCAGGTGAGCCCCATCATTGCGCCCGAAGCGGTAGCCCAGCACCATTACAACCCCCAGAATCTGTCAGTCGTCCAGTACACCTATCCAATCACCAATCAGTTCCTGCTGGAGGCAGACGGATCGAGGAGCCAGTATTGGCGGGTGCAGAAACGACAGCCGGAAGCGACGCGCGACGTCATCTCGGTCACGGATACGGGGTTGAACCTGAGGTACGGTGCACGCGGGGGTACCGATCTCTACCAGACGCTGAATGACGAGCGGTATCACGAGCGGGTGTCTCTCTCCTATGTCACCGGCACGCACAACCTCAAGGTGGGGGCCGATCTCAACCAAATGAGTCAGGGACGCAAGCAGTACGACGATCCCTACCTCATCAACCAGGCCATCTCGTATGGGTTCCGCAACCAGATCCCACAGTCGGTCACCATCCATAACGGTCCGTACGGACCGTACCAGGAGGCCGTCGAGAACGCGATCTACGCGCAGGACCAGTGGACTATGCGGAAGGTGACGCTGAATCTGGGCCTGAGGTACGCCGTCTACGACGTCACGATCCCTGAATCGCATTTGCCCGCGGGCCCCTACGTGCCCGCACGAGATTTCCCGGAGGTGAAGCACTCACCGCGCTGGGAGAATCTGAGCCTGCGGCTCGGTCTCGCCTACGACCTGTTCGGCGACGGCAGGACCGCGATCAAGGGGGCGCTCGGTCAGTATCCTCAGCGCAACACAGGCGTCGCGATCAATCTCCCGGTGTCGAACCAGCCCATCAACACCACGCGGAGCTGGGCCGACAACGGGAATTTCATCCCCGACTGCGATCTGAGGAATCCGCTGGCCAATGGCGAGTGCGGTCAGTGGGCCGACTTGAGCTTCGGTCAGGTCAGAGAAGGAAACACGCGCTTTGCCGATGATGCGCGTGAAGGCTTCAACAAGGAGAACTACAACTGGCAGGGCTCGATTACCCTTCAACACCAGTTGGCGGCGAATATGGGCCTAGAGGTCGCGTACTTTCGCACCTGGTACGGTGCTATGCAGGCCATCGACAATGAAATGGTCACGCCCGCAGATTACGATCCGTTCTGCATTACGGCGCCGGTGGACAGCCGGCTCCCGAGCAGCGTGAGCGGCAAGGAAATCTGTGGAAACTACGACATCAACCCGGCGAAGTTCGGCAGGGTCGCCAATCTGCGGACCCAGGCGGACCATTACGGGGACGTGATCGAGGTATTCAACGGCCTCGACATCACGCTGAACGCGCGCTTTGCTCGGGGAGTGCGCTTGCAGGGGAGCCTGAACACGGGCAGCACGCTGACCGACAACTGCCTGGTGATCGACTCGCCCTCCACCGTTACGGCGGGGTCGCCTGCGGGCGCAGCCTTGAACCTTCCTGTCCGCGATAACCGGCCGGGGTTCTGCCGCGTCAGCACACCGTGGTGGTCCGGCGGGACCGGGTTCGGCTTTAACGTCGTCTACCCGCTCCCGTTTGGCCTCCAGACCAGCGCGGTGTATCAGAACAAGCCGGGGTTCCCGATCCGGGCGAGCTATGTGGCGACGAATGCGGAGATCAGGCCGTCGCTGGGGCGGAACCTGTCAACATGTCCGAACCAGACGGCCGCTTGCACGCAGACGGCCGTCGTCGATCTGATCCCGAACGCCTCGTTGTTCGGGGAGCGGATCAAGCAGGTCGACCTCCGGTTCAGCCGTTTCTTCCCGCTCGGCGGGAGCAGGCGGGTCCAGGCGAATCTGGACTTCTACAATCTGCTCAACGAGAACACCGTTCTCAACGAGCAGACGCGGTACGACAGGGCGAATGTTCAGTGGCGCAACGCGATTCAGATTATGGGCGGGCGTTTGATTAAAATCGGTGCGCAGTTGAGTTTCTGAGCCGTCGGTGAACACTCGTAGAGCGCACGCCTCGGCGTGCGCGATTGGCCGGGCTCGTAGAGCGCACGCTTTAGCGTGCGCGGTCGGTCGCGCGGGCTGAAGCCTGCGCTCTACGGGAAATGACATGCGCAGGCTGAAGCCTGCGCTCTCTGCGGGAGATCCTCATGCGGAATCGGAGAGAGTTCCTGATCAATGTCGCGGGCGCCACAGCGGGTGCGTTTGTCGCCGGCGGCGGGCTCGCCAGTATGGCGGCTGCGCAGGCCCCTTCGGCACGCCGTCGCGCGATGCTCGGTGGCCGTCGCATCACCGTCATCGACATTCACGCCCATCATTTCGTCCCCGAAGTGATCGACATCGTGCGCGGCACGCCGCTCGAGATGGAGTTCAAGGGTCAGGCCGGCAACAAGGACCGGTACCTCGGACCAGGCTGGCTCCAGTACATGGACAAGGAGGGCATCGACATCTCGGTGCTCAACATGAACCCGTGGTGGTACGCGGCCGACCGCGATCTTGCTCGCCGCGTCTGCGATCTCCAGAACGAGAAGACGGCGGAATGGGTCAAACGCTATCCGGATCGATTCGTCGGAATGGCGACATGTGCGTTGCAGCATCCGGACCTCGCCGCCGAGCAGTTGGAATACGGCGTCAAGAAGCTGAACTTCCGTGGTGCTCCGATCGGCGGCAGCGTCGAAGGGCAGGAGCTGTCGGACCGGAAGTTCGATCCGTTCTGGGCCAAGGCGGAGCAGCTAGGTGTCATGTTGTTCATGCACCCGCAGCAGGCGCCCGGCACGACCTCGAACCCGCGGCTCGGCGGCAAGGGAGCGCTCGGCAACACGATCGGCAATCCGCTGGAGACCACCGTCTTTCTGTCGCATCTGATTTTCGAGGGAACCCTCGATCGTTTTCCGGGATTGAAGATCTGCGCCGCTCATGCCGGCGGATACCTGCCGTCCTACCTTGGTCGATCGGACGCGCGATGCGGCCGCGGCGGCGGACAGGGCGACTGCACCAAGCTGAAGCCGAGCGAATACTTCAGGAGGAATCTCTACATCGACTCGATGATCTTCCGCGAGGAAGGCTTGCGGAACCTGGTTGCGGAGGTCGGCGCCGATCACATGTTCTACGGCACAGACTTTCCGTTCGATTGGCCCGTGGGCATCGATTTCATCCTCAACGCGAAGGTGCTGAACGACCAGCAGAAGGAGGCCATCCTCGGCGGCAATCTGATCAAGCTGCTCGGGCTGAAGCCGGTCTCATCGTAGATCGCCTTCAGGTGCCCAGGGTGCCTAAGGTGCCTGGGGTGCCTGGAGTTCATGTGTTGGGCGGGCCTTTACGGCCCGCATTCCCTTCTGTAGGCACCCTAAGAGCGATGCGACGTCGAAGTGCGGCGTTCATTCTGGCGGTTGTCGCGAGCACGTCGTGTCGCAGCACATTTCCAGAGCCTGCAACGCAAATCGTGCAGCCGGGCGCTCCCGGTGAGCCGAGCCGTCTCATACGCGCAAGCGAGGCGGTCGATCTCTCGCAGCTTCGGTACACGGAAGCCGAAGTTCGATTCATGCAGGCGATGGTCGCCCATCACGCCCAGGCATTGGAAATGACCGGGCTGCTCGCTTCACGATCGTCGCGTGAAGACATGCAGCTGCTCGGCAGGCGGATCGAGCTGTCGCAGGCCGATGAAATTCAATTGATGCGCGAGTGGTTGAACGCCCGTCGCGTGCCGCTTTCGAGTCGTGACGCCAACCATGCTCATGCCGCGACCGCAATGCCCGGTATGCTGACCGCCGACGAGATGCGGCGTCTCGCAGATGCGACGGGCGGCGAATTCGATCGCTTGTTCCTCGAGCTCATGATCAAACATCATGAAGGCGCCTTGACAATGGTCGACGATCTCTTCGCAGCCGCAGGCGCCGGCCAGCAGTCGGATATCTTCACGTTTGCGTCGGACATGGACGCCGATCAACGCATGGAGATCGACCGTATGAGCACGATGCTCCAGGAGAGTCGGAGATGAGATTCGCTGCGCTCTCGGTCGCCGTCCTCGCGGTTTTCGGCGGAATCCACGGAACCGCGCAGGAGGGACCATCACCGGCCAACGATCCGCGCATCGGTCTCAAGGCGGGTCTGCGTGATGCGGGAACCGCGTCGCGAAATCTCGAGCTGGTTGCAAGCATTCCCAAGCCGGCAGGGTTCTTCGACCCGAAGGCGCCCGCCGGCCTTCCAACACCTCCAGAACGTGCCCCCGGGGAGGAAGCCGCCGTCGACCAGGCAACCCGACAACACGAGCTGGCAGGCACTGCACCGCCGCCTCAGCCCGGGGCCGACAACCTGAATTTCTCGAATTCCGATCTGGCATTCCGAGACGGCCGCGTATTTGTCGGCAATTTCCACGGGTTCAACGTCTACGACATCGACCGTGCCGGAAAACCGCGACTGCTTGCGTCCGTCGTGTGTCCCGGTGGCCAGGGCGACATATCGGTGTACGCCAATCTGCTGTTCATGTCTGTCGAGCAGACTCGCGGGCGAATCGACTGCGGCACTGGCGGGGTCGCCGAACCGGTCAGCTCGGTGCGTTTTCGCGGTGTTCGGATCTTCGACATCAGCGATATACGAAGGCCGAGGCAGGTTGCGGCCGTCCAGACCTGCCGCGGATCACACACCCACACTCTAGTGACCGACCAGGCCGACCCCCTCAATGTTTACGTGTACGGATCAGGGACCGGACGCGTTCGGTCGGCCGACGAACTGGCGGATTGCTCGGCGTTAGAGCCGGAAAAAAATCCAAACACCGCGCTGTTCAGCATCGACGTCATCCAGGTGCCGCTTGCTTCACCTGAGAAGGCGCGCATCGTCAGCCGGCCGCGCATCTTTGCAGACCCGTCGACCGGAGCGATCGCCGGACTTTGGAAAGGGGGCGACCACGGACCGGGAACGCAGCGAACGCGCCTGACCAATCAGTGCCACGACCTGACAGTCTTCCCGGAGCTGAAGCTGGCTGCCGGCGCGTGCTCAGGCAATGGCATCCTGCTCGATATCTCCGATCCGGCCAATCCCGTCAGGCTCGATCAGGTCGAGGACAAGAGTTTCGCCTATTGGCATTCGGCCACGTTCAATAACGACGGGTCGAAGGTCGTCTTCACCGACGAATGGGGTGGCGGCACGCGCCCCCGGTGCCGCGCGTCCGATCCATCTACATGGGGTGCGAATGCGATCTTCGACCTCGTCGATCGCAAACTGCGTTTCGCCGGTTACTACAAGCTGCCCGTTCCGCAGACCGAACAGGAAAACTGCGTCGCTCACAACGGCTCGCTGATTCCGGTGCCGGGACGCGACATCATGGTGCAGGCCTGGTACCAGGGCGGGTTATCGGTGTTCGATTTCACCGACTCGGCCAAACCTGTCGAGATCGCATTCTTCGATCGTGGTCCGCTCGATGCCAAACAGCTGATTACCGGTGGCTACTGGTCGGCCTACTGGTACAACGGTCGCATCTATGCAACCGAAATTGCTCGCGGCCTGGATGTATTCCGGCTGACGCCGAGCGAGCATCTTTCGCAGGATGAGATCGACGCGGCGCTGCTGGTCCATTCCAGCAGGTTCAATGCGCAGCAGCAGGAGCGATTCACATGGCCGGCCGCTTCCGTCGTCGCGCGGGCGTATCTCGATCAGCTCACGCGAAGCGGCGCGATCGGCTCGCAGCGTGTCGCAGCGGTGCGGGGCGCATTGCGCCGCGCAGATGAACTTCGGACCGGTCGCAGCAGGAATGCCGCCGGTGTTCGCGGCGAGCTCGATTCGTTGGCAACGCAAATTGAAGGGGTGGAGGCAACGGCCCCGAGCAGGCACGACAGCTCGCGCCTGCGTGCACTTGCGGCGACCATCAGGGGCATAAGCACGGCACTGCGCTGAGTCTAGACGTGAACTGCGATCATTTGAGTGGCCACGAAGTGGAATACGGGGGAGAGGGGATCGCATGCGAACCACGGTGATCGTCGCCGGAATGGCCGCGATATGTTTCAGTGCGCTCGTCGGTCTGAAGGCCGCGCCACCACAGGAGCAGCCAGCAAGCGCACCGACTTTCAGTAAGGATGTGGCGCCGATCCTTTTCAAGAATTGCACGCACTGTCATCGGCCAGGCGAGGTGGCGCCAATGTCGCTCCTCACCTACAAGGATGCTCGCCCATGGGCGAAGGCCATTCAGGCCGCAGTGCTGACGGGCGTGATGCCGCCCTGGCACGCCGATCCGGCACACGGTGAGTTTGCCAACGATCGACGTCTCAGCGACCCAGACAAGAACACGATCGCCGCGTGGGTATCTGCGGGTGCGCCTGAAGGCAATCCCGCCGACGTGCCGCCTCCGCCGAAGTACGTCGACGGCTGGCAAATCGGCGAGCCCGACGTCGTGTTCGAGATGGCTGAGGACTACCCGGTTCCGGCAAAAGGCGTCGTGGAATACGAATGGATGTATATCCCGACGAATTTCGATAAGGCGACGTACGTCCAGGCACTTGAAATCCGGCCGGGCAATCGGAAACTCGTTCATCACGTGCTGGCGTACTACCGAGCGAAGTCCGATGCGCAGCGGGTGCCGGTGCTGCTGTTCGACAGCGAGCGTCAGCGACCGCCTGTCCCAAGTGCGTCAGGCCTTCGCCCCCGCCGGACCGACACGACTCCGGCGAGGCTGATTGCCACTTACGCGCCCGGCACGCTGCCCCAGGTGTTTCCTGCCGGCACAGCGCTGCGGCTCGAAGCGGGCGGCGTCCTCGAGCTGCAGATGCATTACTCCACCAGCGGCACGGCGGGAACGGATCGGACGAAAATCGGGCTGATCCTCTCCAAGGATCCGGCGCCCGTCGAAGTGCTCGCCAGCCACTTCTTCAACGCAACGCTCAGATTGCCTGCCCGCGCAACCGACGTGCGCGTGGATGCAGGCGTCGCCTTTCAGCAGGACGCGACGGTATGGGGATTGTTCCCCCATACCCATCTGCGCGGGAAGAAGTGGGAGTACCGGCTGGCGCTGCCGGATGGCACCGAACGGGTGATCTTGTCGGTCCCGAAATACGACTTCAACTGGCAGACGTACTACATGTTTCGTGAGCCGCTGCGGGTCCCAAAGGGCTCGCGGATCGTATCGAGCGCGTGGTACGACAACTCAACCCGTAACGCATCCAACCCCGATCCCAACGTGGATGTGTCATGGGGTGACCAGACATGGGAAGAGATGCAGTACACCGGTCTGCTCTACAGTGCTGGCGCCCCGGCGCGCGTGGCTGTGGAAGCGGGGCGTACTGCGGGCAACTAAGCAGTGTCTCGCAAGGCAAAGGTCAAAAGTCAAATGCTTAGCGGTTTGCGAGGAGGCTCCATGCGTGCTTCGAACGGTCTTTCGCGTCGAGACATGATGAGATTGATGGGCGCAGCTGGTCTCGCCATGACGCGGGGTGCAACGAGCGCCTTCGCCCAGACGGCCGGGAGGATCGAGTCAATGGCGCCCGAGCTCGCCAACATCATCGGCACCAGCGAGCCGATTCGGCAGCTCGCCACCGGCTTTGGCGGCGACATTGGTCCCGCAGAAGGTCCGCTGTGGATATCCGACGGCCGGTATCTCCTGTTCAACGACATTCAGACCGCGCGCCGTATGAAATACACCCCCGGCGGGAGCAGCGCCAGCGTCGCCATGGAGAAGACCAATGAGGCCAATGGCATGACGCGCGATCTGCAGGGCCGCATCATCTCGGCCGAGCATCTGACCCGGCGTGTGACCCGCTACGAACCCGACGGCAGCATCACCGTCGTTGCCAACAGCTTCCAGGGAAAGCGCTTGTTGCGACCGAACGACGTCATCGTCAGATCTGACGGCACGATCTACTTCACGGATCCAGGAGGCACTGCCGCACCCGAACAGTGGGACGTGACGCTCTCGGGCGTCTACCGAGTGTCGGGCGACCTCGGCTCCATGTCGCTCGTCATCGACGACATGGTCAGACCCAACGGCCTCGCGTTGTCGCCGGATGAAAGCATCCTCTATGTTGCCGATTCGCGGCGCCGTCACGTGCGGGCGTACGATCTTCTGCCGAACGGCATGGCCGCCATGGAAACGAGCCGTGTGTTCGTGGATCTAAACGGAGCGGAGCCAGGAGTCCCCGACGGAATCAAGGTCGACACGGCGGGCAACCTCTACAGCGGCGGTGCAGGCGGCCTCTACGTCATGGACACCAAGGGCCGGAAGTTGGGGCGGATCGTCCACGGGCAGCCGGCGACGACGAATATTGCGTTCGGCGGCGACGACTGGAAGACGCTCTACTTCACCACCAGGAGCACGCTCTTCTCCGTCAATCTAAAGATCGCCGGGATCCCGGTGCCGGCGAAGAAGAGGGCGACGTGAACACGAGGTCGTCGTTCACCCTTCTGGGTGCTCCGTTCTCTGTTCGTGTTCACGTTCGGTTCCGCGTTCTGTGTTCACATGCCGGTTGGGGTTCGCACCGAAGCTGAACACGAACTGAGAAGCAGGAACCGAGAAGTGTGAACGACGCCCGTCAGGATCCTTTTGTATACGTCAACGTCGCGTTGGTGGAGGGCCCCGGCTGTTCTGTGGCGCGGACGATCGTCAGCTGCCCTCCGCTGAGGCTCATGATGTCGCGCATTTGATTGAGGGCCGTATTCCACGTGTACAGCACGAGCCGGTTTCCGTCCCAACTCGCCTTCGTTCGCCACTTCACGACAGCGGTCGATCCGGACTGACTGCTCGAAGTCCCGTCCCATACCGTGTCTGTGCCATCGAGCTTGTACACGACTTTCATCGATGTGGCGCCGAACTGGCCGCTCTCGATCGTGAGTTCGGTTCCGGTTTGCGTGACCACGACCGTGGGCGACGGGACGCCCCATCCGTTCGAACCGGGATAGTTCGGTGGCGTGCTCGACACGTACTTCCAGGTGCCGGTGAAGTTCGGGCGCTGCTGCGCTGCGACGGCGGCAGGCAAGGTCACCGCCAGCGCGATCGCGGCTGCTATAACCGTCGGTCGCGCAGGCTGAAGCCTGCGCGCTACGAATACAGGCACGGCCGCAGTTACGCGTAGCGCGCACGCTTTAGCGTGCGCGTGCCCGTCTTTCGTTTTAGCGTGCGCGTGAGTGCGCGCACACGTTGAGGTCGGCCGCGTGGTCATCGTGTGCCTCCGGCCATTGGCATGAGCGATCGGCCGCGCACGAGCTGCGTGGGATCGGCGCCCGGTTTCGGGCGGTACTTCTGGGTGCGTCCACCGAACACTTCCGCGATGAACAGATTTCCGTCCTGGTCGGCAGAGATCTGGTGCATTGCCCACGTGTAGCCGGGGCGCGTTCCGAACTGCCCGAACGAATATTCGACATGTCCCGAGAGATCGAACTTGACGATTCGATCCGAGATGCTATCAACCGCCCACACGTGCTCGTCGGCGCTCATCATCATGCTGTGCGGCGCAATACCC
>Ga0209382_10009071_pt1 | contig 12471 bp, 10 predicted proteins | sample SoiMetdeltSBSDD5_FD_187599 | JGI IMG/M metagenome (GOLD analysis project Ga0209382, IMG submission 187599) | Bulk soil microbial communities from a Populus tree surrounding site in Tennessee, USA - Soil MetaG P. deltoides SBSDD5 (SPAdes) (version 2) | ecosystem: Environmental > Terrestrial >... | reverse complement strand
CTGAGAGGCAATGGGGGCCCGCAGGGCCCCGGTGCGGGCTCGTCTAACATCGCCTCCGCCCGCTGTCCAGCCAGCCGTTGCCGCGGGCCTCGCGCTTCGCCTCGCGGCCATGGCCCACCCGCCGGCCGTGGGCCGCGGCCGCGCGGGCCTCGCGAGTCCCACAGATCTCATGGGCCCGCCAGCAGATGCTGGCGCCGATCGAGCGACTTCAGCATCGCGGCGCAGCCCTTGATCACGCAATGCGTCGGCGTATCCGGCACCCGGAAGGCGGCACCCACGCCCGCCCTGAGCGCGCCGTCCAGCCGGTCGAGCAGCGCCCCGCCGCCGGTCAGCACGATGTCGCGCGCGGTCACGTCGGCGGCGGTGTCGGGGGGCAGATCCTCGAGCGCGCGCCGGATGAACTCGGCCATCTGCGCGACCGGCAGGGCCAGCGCCCCGGCCATGTCGGTCGGGGTCAGCACGACGCTCTTCAGGTGGCCGTTGCCGAGGTCCCGGCCCTTGATGTGGATCTCGATGTCGCGTCCGTTGGGCGCCGCCAGCGCCGTGCCCGCCTCGATCTTGATGCGCTCCGCCGTACCTTCGCCGATCAGCAGGCGGTGCACGCGGCGTACGTGGCGCACGATGGCCTCGTCCATGGCGTTGCCGGCGACCTTGAGCGAGCGGGCCTGCACGATCCGCCCCGCGGCGAGCACGGCCACGTCGGTGGTGCCGCCGCCCACGTCGACCACCATGAAGGCCTGGGCCCCGTCGACGGGCAGGCCGGCACCCAGCGCGGCCGCGACCGGCTCCTCGATGAGGTGCACGCGCCGGGCCCCCGCCGACAGCGCCGTCTCGTACACCGCGCGCCGCTCCACCGGCGTCGCCCCGGCCGGGACGCAGATGAGGATGCGCGGCCGGCGGAAGCCCAGCATGCTCCGGGCGCGGGCGATAAAGTGGCGCAGCATCGCTTCGGTGGCGACGAAATCGGCGATCACGCCGTCGCGCATGGGGCGGATCATCTCCACCGGCTCTGGCGGCTTGTGCGTCTGCATGGCCTTGGCGCGCAGGCCGACCGCCAGCACGTCGTGGCTCGAGCCGCGCGCCGGCACGGCCACCACCGACGGCTCGTCGATGATGACGCCCCGGCCCGCCACGTGCACCAGGGTGTTGGCAGTGCCCAGGTCGATGGCAATATCGTCGGAGAAAGCGTGGCTGACGCCCGAGAGCACCATGGTTCAAATCGCCGGTGTCAAATCGCCTGCTCGAACGGACGGCCGAACGGCCGAACGGCAGCCGATGCGTGGCTTCCTCGTCTGCCCGGCGGACGGCCCCGGTTCGGCTCTCCCTCGGTCGAATACCACAGAGGACGGACGAAACCGGCCGGTCGCGTTCCGGAGATCGTGGGCGGCCACGCTACTTCAGGAGCGTGAACGATACCATGAACGTCTCGACCTCCTCCTGCTTTTCGGTGCCCTGGGGTCCTGCATAGAATGCCTGATAGAGGCGGTTGCCCACCTGGAACATGCGCTGGCGCATGACTGCCCCGCCCGGCAGCAGGGTTATGATCTCGCGGCCGTCGATGTCCCCCTGCTCGATCCGCGCCTGGTGGATCAGCTTGCCTTTGCTGGCCTGGAGCAGCACCATCACGTTCTTGTCGTAGTTCTTGACGGGGGCCCGCGCGTAGTCGGTGTAGGTCACCGAGAAGTGACGCTCGCCCACGTCGACCTCCCAGGTGTGGTGAACCTGCGGGCCTGTGGAGCCCTGCCCCTCGACCTTGTGCAGCGTCGGCGGTGCCGGGAACTTGGCGGAGAACTTGCCGGCCTCGTCCTTGAACTGGAACGCGCCGGCCGCCTCGGCCAGCAGCAGCCACGCGCCGAGCCCCGCCATCAGGCCCAAGCCCGAGACCCGCCACGCTCGCATTGTGATGCCTCCTGGGAATGCGCAGGCCAGACCGGCGGGCCGGACCCCTGAGAAGGAAGGGAGATCTCTCAGCCGGAGTGTGTACCACCGAGCGCCGGGCCCTGCGCCCTTTTCCACAGCAGTTCGCCCAAGAACACCGGAAGAGCAGGGTCACGCGAATTTTATGTTCCCTTTTCGTTCCTGGCATGCTACCTCTCTTTTCAGCCGCCCTTGCAAGCCCCCCGAGCGCCCCCCCTGCGCTGCCCCTTGGGGGCCTGCCGGCGGCCATTTCGCCCACCCGATCGCCCCGGCTTCCCTCGCCGGGGCGATCACGGGTGGGGCCAGGCAGTAGGCAGTAGGGAGTAGGCAGTGGGAATGGATGAGTTGGTTCTCGCATCTCATCCCATTCCCCATTCCCCTCTCACCTTTCCCCATTCCCAGCGCCCATAGCCTCGCAGCGGCTAACGCCCGAGGGTACGGAAAGGAGGAGCAGGGCGTTCCAGGCTGCGCCCGGTTGACCTTGCGACCTCACTTGGTGCGGGCGCACGAACGCCCTGCTCGGCCTTGTCCGCACGTACCTCGGCGCTTGTCAGGTCAGCACACCGACCCAGGCCGTTCCCGGACAGAGGCTTTGCCGCCTCCGGACCCCGCGCCGGCGCTTGGATGGTCTGTCCACCTTGCCGGGCGAGGTATCCGGACTGCAGCCCCCGGCTCCTTATATTGAGGCGCGGCCCTCGAGACAGCCGCCACCTCATCCCCGAGGTGCGCCCATTGTAGCGGGGTGCACGATGCGGGCGGCGGATTTATTCCCTGTACATAGTGAATCGATTGCCAACGCGCCGAGTTTGCGCCCTCCCCCTCGGCGCTGAGGTAGAATCCGCCACCATGACCGATGACCTCCACCCCCTGCATGGCCTCCACCCCTCCCGCCAGGCGCGCTACCTCTTCGCCCATCTGCTCCACCGCGGCGGCTCGCTGCGCCTTGGCCCGCTGCTGCGCGGGGTCGGCATGGACGAGCGCACCTTCGCCGGCGCTGTCGCCGACCTCGCGGACCGCTACTGGATCAGGATCGTCTGGCGCAAGGCGGCGCTTGCAGCACCCGCCGACGAGCCCCTTCCGCTCACCGCCATCGACCGTCTCACCACTACCCGCTTCGGCCGCAAGAAGTACCGCTCCACCTGGCCCCCGGACTGATGCGCGGACTCCCTCTCCCCGCCGCCCTCGGCGACCCACAAGGGGCACGTTGGCCACGTTGGTCCGAGGGCGGCGGGGGAGAGGGTTGGGGTGAGGGGCAGCCACAAGGGAAAACCCATCCGATGCGCGCCTCCGATTGTACTCGCCGCTCGATCACTCCGGCAGCTTGTAGTCCGCGAACCGCGCCCGCAGGTCCTTCTTGGAGATCTTCCCCGTCGCCGTCATGGGGAGGGCCTCGACGAACACCACGTCGTCGGGGAGCTGCCACCTGGCGACCTTTGAGGCGAGCACGTCCAGCACCTCCGCCTTGGTGGGGTCCGCGCCCGGCGCCTTCACCGCCACCAGCAGCGGGCGCTCGTTCCACTTGGGATGCGGCACGCCGATCACGGCGCAGTTGGCGAGTCCCTTGCAGGCGAGGGCTGCGTTCTCCACGTCGATGGAGCTGATCCACTCGCCGCCCGACTTCACGAGGTCCTTGGTGCGGTCGACGATGAGCAGCCAGCCGTCGGGCGTGATCTTGGCCACGTCGCCGGTCCCGAACCAGCCCTCGGCGTCGACCTGCCTGCGGCTCGCCTCCTCGTTGTTGTAGTACCCGGAGACGATCGTCTGGCCACGTACGAACAATTCGCCGGAGGTCGTGCCGTCCGCCGGCGCGCGCCGGCCCTGCTCGTCGATCACCTTGAGGTCGACCCCGAACATCCGCCGCCCCTGCCTGGCGCTGAGCTTGGCGCGTTCCAGCGGCGCCATCTCGCGCTCCTCGGGACGGAACAGCGTGAGCGTGCCCACCGGGCTCATCTCGGTCATGCCCCAGCCGTGCGTGACCTCGATGCCCCAGTCGCGCGTCAGCGTGTCGATCATGGCCTGCGGCACCGCCGAGCCGCCGCTCAGGATCTGGTCGAGGTCCTTCGGCTTGCGCCCGCGCTTCTTGAACTCGTCGATGAGCCCGAGCCACACCGTCGGCACCCCCCACCCGGCCTGCACGCCCTCCGCCTCCATCAGGTCGAACAGCGTGGGACCGTCGAGCTTGGCGCCCGGCAGGATGAACTTGCACCCCGTCAGCGGCGTGATGTAGGGCAGGCTCCAGGCGTTGGCGTGGAACAGCGGCACCACGGGCAGGATGCAGCGGTTGCCGGCGAACAGGTCGGGCCGCGTGGCGATCAGGAAGAAGGTGTGCAGCATCATCGCCCGGTTCGAGTAGAGCACGCCCTTGGGCTCGCCGGTCGTGCCCGAGGTGTAGCAGAGCGAGCAGGCGGCGTTCTCGTCGAACTCGGGCCACTCCGCGAGCTCCTCCACCTCGGCGAGCAGGCCCTCGTAGCAGAGCAGCCCGCCCATCCCGTTCGCCGGCATGTGCTGGCGGTCGGTCATCAGCACGTAGGTGTCGATGGTCTTGAGCGACGGCTTCAGCTTCTCCACCAGCGGCAGGAAGGTGAGGTCGAAGAACAGCGCCGTGTCCCCGGCGTGGTTGGCGATGTAGGTGATCTGCTCGGGGAACAGGCGCGGGTTGATGGTGTGACAGACGGCGCCGATGCCGGCGATGGCATAGTAGAGCTCGAAGTGGCGGTAGCCGTTCCAGGCGAGTGTCGCCACCCGGTCGCCCGGCTTGATACCGAGCCCCTCGAGCGCATTGGCGAGCCGGCCGATGCGCTCGCGCGAGGCGCGGTAGCCGTAGCGGTGCAGGCCGCCCTCGACCGTCTGCGAGACGATCTCCACATCGGGATAGATCTCGGCCGCATAGTCGATCACACTCGATACGAGCAGCGGCCGATCCATCATCAACCCGCGCAGCATGGGCATGGTCCTCCCCGGCGTGTTTTACTATGCTGGCACGATAACCCCGTCCGCAGCCGGGCGCCAAGCACGCCCTGACGGGCCAACCAAACTCGAGCCTCGTGCAGAAGAGGAGAGCCATCAGTGGCCATCGTGGAAACGCAGAAGCAGGGCGACGTAGCGGTCATTCGCATGGACAACCCGCCGGTGAACGCCCTGGGCCACGCGCTGCGCGTGGGACTGGAGAAGGCTTTCGCCGACGCCAACGCCGACCCTGCGGTCAAGGCCATCGTGCTCACGGGAACGGGCCGCTTCTTCTCGGCCGGCGCCGACATCACTGAGTTCTCGACCGGCATGAAGGAGCCGTTCCTGCCGCCCCTCATCAACAAGATCGAGGCGGGCGAGAAGCCGGTCGTGGCGGCCGTCAACGGCACCGCGCTCGGCGGTGGCCTCGAGCTGGCGCTCGGCTGCCACTGGCGCGTGGCGGGCAAGGACGTGCGCCAGCTCGGCCTGCCCGAGATCAAGCTCGGCATCCTGCCGGGCGCCGGCGGCACCCAGCGGCTGCCGCGCGCGATCGGCGTCGAGCAGGCGCTGCAACTCATCACCACCGGCGCCTTCGTCGACGCCGCCAAGGGCGCGGCCCTCGGCCTGATCGACAAGGTCGCCGACGGCGACGTGGTGGCGGCAGCCGTCGCCTTCGCCAGGGAGCAGATCGGCAAGCCGCCGCGCCGCATCGGTGAGAAGCAGATCGACAAGACGTCGATCCCCGCCGGCCTGTTCGAGAAGGCGCGCGCCTCTGTCGGCCGGCACCCGAGCGGGCCGGTCGCGCCCAAGGCCGCCATCGACGCCGTCGAGGCGGCCACCCTGCCGCTGGCCGAGGGTGCGGCGAAGGAGCGCCAGGCGTTCGCCGAGACCTCCGGCAGCCCCTATGCGCGCGCCCTGCAGTACGCCTTCTTCGCCGAGCGCCAGGCCGCGAACGTTCCCGGCGTGGGCCCGGACGCGAAGCTGCGCGACATCAAGACGGTGGGCATCCTGGGCGCCGGCACCATGGGCACCGGCATCGGCCTCGCCTTCCTCAACGGCGGCTTCCCCGTCACCATCGTCGAGACCACGCAGGAGGCCCTCGACAAGGGCGTTGCCCGCGTGAAGGAGACGCTCGAGGCCAACGCCAAGCGCGGGCGAATCACCGCGTCGCAGGCAAGTGACCGGTTCGCGAAGCTTACACCGTCGCTCGAGCTCGAGGACCTGGGCGGCTCCGACCTCATCATCGAGGCGGTATTCGAGAACATGGCGCTGAAGAAGGAGATCTTCGCCAAGCTCGACAGAATAGCCAAGCCCGGCGCCATCATCGCCACCAACACCTCCACCCTCGACGTGGACGAGATCGCGGCCGAGACCAAGCGGCCGCAGGACGTGCTGGGTCTGCACTTCTTCTCGCCCGCCAACATCATGCGCCTGTTGGAGATCGTGCGCGCGGAGAAGACCGCGCCGGACGTGATAGCGACCTCCATGGCGATCGCCAAGAGGATCGGCAAGGTCGGCGTGCAGGCCGGCGTGTGCGACGGTTTCGTCGGCAACCGCATGCTGGCCGCGTACGGCAACGAGGTGCAAGGCATGAGCCTGGAAGGTGCGATGCCCCAGGAGATCGACGGCGCGCTGGAAGCCTGGGGCATGGCCATGGGCCCGCTGGCCGTAGGCGATCTCGCCGGCCTCGACGTCGGCTATCGCGTACGCAAGGAGAGGAAGCTCACCGGCGAGGCGGCGCAGTTCGCACGGGTGCCCGACAAGATCGTCGAGATGGGCCGGCTCGGGCAGAAGACGGGGGCGGGCTATTACAAGTACGACGCCAACCGCAAGCGCCAGGTCGATCCCGAGATCGAGGCCCTGATCCGCGCCGAGGCCGAGGCGCTGCAGATCAAGCAGCGCCACATCCCTGCCGAGGAGATCGTCGAGCGCTGCCTGCTACGCCTCGCCAACGAAGGGGCGAAGATCCTGGAGGAGGGCATCGCTCTGAGGGCGAGCGACATCGACACCATGTACCTCAACGGCTACGGCTTCCCCGCCTGGCGCGGCGGCCCGATGTGGCAGGCCGACAACGTCATCGGCCTGAAGGCCGCAGCGGACAAGATCAAGGCGTACGAGGCCAAGTACGGGGCCCGCTGGAAGATTGCGCCGCTGATTGCCCGCCTCGCGGCCGAAGGCGGCACGTTCGCCGCGCTGGATAAGAAGAAGTAGGGCGGCTTGTCATCCCGGAATTGCGCGCCAGCGCAACTTCCGCGACCCAGGGCCAAGGCGAAAGATCCTGGCCCTGGGTTAGCGCGTCCCGGGCCCGACGTCCTCGCCCGGCATGACCCCGATCGCTCGCCCCGACCCACGCCTGCGGCTCAAATTGCGATCTGCGTGCCGATCTCCACCACCCGGTCCGGCGGAATTTGGAAATATGTTGTCGCGTCCTCGGCCCTACCGGCGAGCCAAATGAACAGCTTCTCCTCCCACGGGCGCATCTGCGAGCGCGACGAACGCCGCAACGTCCGCCGGGAGAGGAAGAAGGAGGTCGCGGCCGGATCGATGTTGAGCCCACGCTTGCGACACAGCTGCAGTCCGCGCATCACGTCCGGCGTCTCCATGAAGCCGTACGTCAGCGTCACCGCGCTGAACGTCTCGGAGATGGTCTCGACCTCGACGCGTTCGGAGTTGGCGACGCGCGGGACCTCGGCTGTGCTGATCGTGAGCAGGATGTTTCGCTCGTGCAGCATCCGATTGTGCTTGAGATTGTGGAGCAGGGAGGCCGGTGCGGCATCTGGCGTTGCCGTGAGGAACACGGCCGTTCCACTCACGCGATGCGGCGGCTTCTTCTCCAGCGCAGCGACGAGGGAGTGCAGGTCCGCATCGGCACGGGCATCGGCATTGAGTATGGCGGTGCCGCGCCGCCACGTCAGCATGATCGCGGCAAGCGAAACGGCCATGGCCAGCGGCACCCACGCTCCCTCGACGATCTTGATGGTGTTGGCGAAGAAGAAGGTCAGCTCCAGGCACAGGAGGGGAACGAGCAGCAGAGCGACGCGCCACGCCGGCCACAACCAGCGCCGGCGCAGAACGACGAACGCCATCAGGGATGTAGCGATCATCGTCGCGGTGACGGCGACGCCGTAGGCGGCGGCAAGCCCACTTGACGTCTTGAAGACGATGACAAGCAGCAGCACGGCGACCAAGAGAAGCCAGTTGACGCGCGGAAGATAAATCTGTCCCGCCATCTCCTCCGACGTATGGCGCACGTTGAAACGCGGCAGCAGGCCGAGCTGGATCGCTTGGCGCGTGAGTGAGTAGGCACCGGTGATGACTGCCTGGCTGGCGATCACCGTCGCGGCCGTGGTCAGCAGCACGACCGGCCATAGCGCCCAGTTTGGGAACAACAGAAAGAACGGGTTGGCGATGGCATCGGGGTTCGCCAGCACCAGCGCACCCTGCCCGAAGTAGTTGAGGGTGAGTGCGGGCAACGCCAGGCCGAGCCATGCCGCCTGGATGGGGAAGCGATCGAAGTGCCCGAGGTCGGCATAGAGCGCCTCGGCGCCTGTCACAGCGAGGAACACGAGGCCCAACACGGCGAAACCGATCAGGCCGTTGCTGAACAAGAAACTTATGCCGTACGTCGGATTGAAAGCCGCCAGCACGCCGGGATTTTCCGCAATACGGACGGTTCCGATGAATGCAAGCACTACGAACCACACCAGGATGATGGGGCCGAAGAAGGCGCCGACCCGGGACGTACCGCGGCTCTGCATGGCAAACAGGGCTACCAGGATTGCAATCGAGAGGGGAATCACCGCCTGCTCGAACGCTGGCGCCATGACCTTGAGACCCTCGACCGCCGAGATCACCGAGAGCGCCGGCGTGATGGCGGCATCGCCGTAGAGAAACGCGGCTCCGGCGATGCCGAGCAGCAGCAACGTCGCGCGTCCGCGCTGCGCCACCGACTGGGCTAGCGACATCAGGGCGAAGGTGCCGCCCTCGCCGTTGAAATCGGCGCGCAGCAGCACGAGCACATATTTAAGTGTGACTAGCAGCATAAGCGACCACACGATCAGCGACAGAATGCCGAGCACGGCCGCTTCCGTGACCGGGGCGTTGCCCGCCGCGGCGACGGCCGCCTCGCGGAACGCGTAGATCGGGCTGGTGCCGATATCGCCGTAGACCACGCCAACCGCCCCGAGGGCCAAGGGCCAGAACCGGCCGGCCTCATCGCCTGCGCGCTTGATCGGCCTTGGGACGAGTGCCGACGATGCTGCAGCTGCCATGGCTGCTGCTCCACGCCTTGTTGCGGTGCAGAACGAAGATGGCGCGCCTTCTACTCCCCTTTGCGTTTGCGAGGTAGTCCAAAAAGGTGGAGCGCCCCGCCGGCCTAGTCAGAGGATAAAGGGCTGAGAACGCTTGGATTCCTGTAGCCGCGCGTGGCCGGGAGGTGAGCCATGCGTCGGCCGCTCGTGTGTAGCGTGGCTGGACCGGACGACAAACTGCCGCCGCTCGATTTCAGGGTCGAGGCCAAGCCCGGTCGTCTCGGAAGACCGAGCCATGCCGCCGGAATTGTGTGCGAGGCTCGTATCGATGACACTGGTCCAGAAGGCTAGCTCGGGCTAGGCCGAAGGCTGGCTGTAACGTAACCCGCCATTCGTGCCTCCCGTGTCGGGTTACGCGCTGACCAGACCGATAGCCCAACGCTGGAAGCCCTTGCGATGATGCTTGACGCTATCTACTGGGTCATGGTCGCGGCGTTCTTCACGCACGAGCTCGACGCCGTGAAGCGCCACGAGTGGCGTGTGCTGCCGTTGACCCGCTTGCTGCCCGACCACATCGGCGCGCAGGTGTTCATATGGGCGCACGTTCCCCTGTTCTGGCTCATTCTATGGCTGGACGATGGCACGGCGACGGGTGCCGTGCGGCTTGGCGTCTCCGCGTTTGCGATTGTCCATGTTGGACTGCATTGGACTTTCCGCCGACATCCAGCCTACGAGCTCAATAACCCGAGCTCGTGGGCATTGATCGTTTCGACCGGTGTCCTTGGCGTGCTCTATCTCGGTGCAGCGGCAGTGCTCCAGTAGGGCGGGTTAGGCCCGGAGGGCCGTAACCCGCCAAGGTGCCGCAGACCCGCTGGGGCATCGCCCGCTGCGCGCGCCGGAAGCGTTCGCTATGCTATTTGCGGGAGTACTCGAACGGCGGCATTGCGCGAATGAGCTCCTTGGTCGCACCCGGGAGCACGAGCCGATCGTTGCTCAGCTTCAATTGAGCGGCCGGAATGGCCACGTCGTGCGAGCCTATGCCGAGAAAGCCTCCCGTACTGACGATCGCGTACGATGCAGACCGCTCCGGGGAGATGATGATGTCCTCGATCTCGCCGATCTTCTCGTTCTTGTCGTTGTAGACATGCTGGCCGAGCACTTGGCGGCGGGCGCTCCATCCCTTGATGACGTCGTTCAGCTCGATGACGGTCACGCCGAGCTTTCTTTCACCGGCTGTCTGCGCGCGCACATCCGTCGGGACGGCGGGCGTCAGGATCAGCGCAATCAGGCCGGCATGGAGCAGGTGTCGCATGGGTCAGCATCTCCTGTCGCAATCTGTCGGGTTCCGGGGGCTGCGTGGCTGCGCAGCAACGGCAGGATACGACCGCCGCCGCGACCAGCGGATCAGGCCGAATCCTGAAAGGGAGCGGGTGACGTCCGTATTTGGGCTTCGAGCCGGCTGGCGCCGATCAGGGCCGCAGGGTCGACCAAGCCCCGAAGGGCGGCGACCCGCCGTTCCCATGCGTCGAGCCTGCCAACGCCGGGTCAGGCGCTTTCGCGCCGACCCGCGCTGCTGTCCATCTGGCTCCCCGTCCAACGCATGTGCTACTCCGCCGATCGCGTCTTCCGGACAAAGACTTGATTGCGCTGGAATTCAATCACGTTCAAGTAGGGGCCATACAGCTTCAGGAAAGCATCGATCGCCTCGTGAGGGCCCGGATCGCCGGGCTGGAGGCCTCCGGCCCTCCTCAATTGCGGAGTTATGGCGTAGCGGCTGATAATGATCACGCCGCCGACTTTGACCAGGCTCCAGGCGTTGACAATATCAGACATCATTACGATGCCCCTGCCGGAGCCGTCGATATAGGCAACGTCGACAGAATTGAAGGCAACCTCTCTGATCTTCTGCGTCGAAAACCCCTTCAGGACATTGAACCTGCTCTCTTCACCCGACAGCTTTACGTTGGAGATGAATTTGTTGTAGTTGTTCTCCATAAAGGCATCGATGATCGTGAGCTTCGATGTCGGATGAGTGAAGATGTTCTCGAGCATCCAAAGGGCAGAGCGGCCTTCGAAGGCGCCTATTTCGAGATAAGTGATGCCGGGTTTTCCCTTGAATTCACTAAGGTGTCTCGTCCAGCTGGGTATCCTGGGAGTGAACGTGTTCACGGTGAAGGTATATTGCTTCTTGTAGAACTCTTGGTCCGCAAAGAGTGTTGCCGGAGAGATGCCGAGCAACAAAGAAAATATCAGCGCCGGATGCACGGCTCTTCTCAATGTCATTGTCAACTCCCCCCTGCAGCGCCCGCTGCCCACGCGCCCCGAGCGATGGCCGTGCTCCGCAGCCGGCGTCCTGACGAGGGCGGCGGACACGATACCGTCATTGCGTCGGCCGCGGCAAACCGGTCCGAGCTTGCCGCACCGAGGCGCAAGCAATCAGTGAGCTGCAGGCCCTCCTGGCGGCAGGAGCAGGACGACGCAAGCGGCTGTGATTTGAACCCGGCGTTTGGGCTCGACTTGCAAGGTCGGGTTGGGTAAGGCCTGGCGTGTCAACCGATCTGCGAGGCATCGAATGGGGGGCATCGAGGCCAGGATCAGGGCCCTCTCGGTCTGGGCCGAGGTGATCACTGTCGTTGTCGTGGCGTTCGGGGACGCCGTGCTGCTGTCTCTCGGGGACGTTATCGCCATCGTGCGCTCGGGCACAAGCGGGCCGGCGGGCACCGAGGGCGGAGTGGTTGCGCTGCTCGTCGTCGAGGTAATCCTGCTCGCGGTTCTCGGCTGGTTCCTGCGTGTTCGCGGCTGGACCATCGAGGCTTTCGGGCTCGATCCGTCCTGGGGCGACGGTACACACCGCCTCGCCTTCGGCGTGGTGCTGCGCGCGGGCCAGGCCGTCATTCTGGCGTTGGCTGTCGTCCTTGCGTACCAGATCGCCGTCATAGGCCTGTGGAATCTCCTCGGGCAGCGGGTAATCCTCGCTGACGGGGCGCGGCTGTCGGCTGAGCTCGGGGTGGCCGCGCTCCTGGGCCTGCTGGTGATCAACTCGATTTTCGAGGAACTCTTCCTGTGCGGCTACCTCATCACGCGGCTCCACGACATGCGGGGGCTGTGGTTTGCGGTCAACGTGAGCACGGCCATCAGGCTGAGCTACCACCTCTATCAAGGGTCTGCGGGCGTCCCTTCGATCATCGCCATGGGTCTGATCCTCGGCTACTGGTTTGCGCGCACGCGCCAGCTCTGGCCCCCTATCGTGGCTCACGCTTATCTCAACCTGCTTGCCTGGACCTACGCCCAATGAGCGGCGCGGCGCTCGGTCCACTGCGTGGCTGCGCACTTGATCCCATGCACCGCGCCCTGGCAT
>Ga0209382_10009069_pt1 | contig 12474 bp, 11 predicted proteins | sample SoiMetdeltSBSDD5_FD_187599 | JGI IMG/M metagenome (GOLD analysis project Ga0209382, IMG submission 187599) | Bulk soil microbial communities from a Populus tree surrounding site in Tennessee, USA - Soil MetaG P. deltoides SBSDD5 (SPAdes) (version 2) | ecosystem: Environmental > Terrestrial >... | reverse complement strand
GGACTTCGCCGCGCAGCCCGGCCTCCTCCCACAGCTCCCGCAGTGCCGACTCGGCGAGGGTCTGGCCGATCTCGGCGAAGCCGCCCGGCAGGCACCAGGAGCGGTCGTCGCGGCGTCGCAGCAGAAGGACCTCGCCGCGCTCGTTGAACACCAGCGCCTCAGCGCCGATGGCCGGCGAGACCCGGCTCCAGCCGGCGGCGTCGAAGCTCGCGGCGATCGGCTCCAGCGGGGTCTCGTCGGCGAGGGCGGCGAGGCGGGCGGCCAGGCGCATGACCTGGTCCGCCCGCTCGGCCTCGTAGACGTGCGCGGCGTGCCGCCGCCCGAGCGTTGCGATCCCGCGCAGCTCGTCGGCGATCAGGTACAGCTCCTGGCGAACGTCGTCGGGCGCGGCAGTGCCGCCGGCGTCCGGCCTCGGGATCATGTCACGGTCGGCCACGCCGCGACTGTACGGCGAGCGTGGCCTCCGGAGCCAGAAAACGGCGTGCTATCCTGCCGGCGGGCGGAAGCGAGGCGGGACGGAGCGAGCGCGGATGCGGCGACCAGGTGAGACTTCCCAGGACGGAGCGCACGTCGACACGGCGGCCATCGCCGCGAGCGCCCAGCTTTCGGTGATCGCGTCGAGCGTCGGCCGCGACTGGTATGGCATCTACGCGGAGGAGGTCTGGCACCGCGCGGCCGATTTCGGTCTGCCCGCGATCTCGGACCACTTGCTGGTCTTCCATCTCGGGCGCCCGATCCACGTCGAGGAGCAGCTGCGCGGCCAGGAAGGGCGGCTCGGCGAGGGGAGCCTGACGATCGTGCCGGCCGAGGCGCCGACCCGGTGGCAGTTGGGCGGGCGGGGCGACGTCCGCCATCTCCACCTGTTCTTGCAGCCGGCGTTCATCGACGCGGTGGCGGCGGAGGCCGGCGTCTACCCCGATCGCGTCGAGATCGTGCCGACGATCGGGGCGCGCGATCCGCGCTTCGAGCAGATCGGGCTGGCGCTGCTCGGCGAGCTGCACGCGGACGGCCTGGGTGGCCGGCTCTACGCCGAGTCGCTGGCGATGCTGCTGGCGGTCCAGCTGCTGCGCCACCAGTCGACGGCCGGCCTGCCGATGCCTCGGAGCGCCGCCCGACTCTCCGCAACGGCGCTCCGGCGGGCCGGCGAGTACGTGGAGGAGCACCTTGCCGACGATCTCTCGCTGGCGGTGCTGGCGGGGGCGGTCGGCCTGAGCCCGTACCACTTCGCCCGGCTGTTCCGCGCCTCGACCGGGCTCTCGCCGCACCAGTACGTGATCCGGCGGCGGGTGGAGCGGGCCAGGCTGCTGCTGGCGTCGACCGATCGCTCGCTGGCCTCGATCGCGCAGGACGTGGGATTCGCGAGCGGCAGCCACCTGGCGACGCACGTCAAGCGGCTGCTCGGAGTCCCGCCGAGCCGGCTGCGCTGACGCCGCAGAGGCGGACGGTCAGGGAGCGGCGCTACAGGAACCCGCCAGACCTGAACGCTTCGAGTGCGGCTTCGGCCTGAGTGAAGCAACCCGCGCGGATCGCATCGACGGGCTTCATGCGGCCGAGATAGCGGCTTGGCGTGTCGAGCCACTCGCGGATGACCGCCGTCTCGTCGAACGTCTCCGCCAAGCGCTCGTAGAGCTGCATGAGGGTGGCAAGACGGAGCCGTGCGTCACGCTGCGGGATGGTGTCGCCGGTCATCCAACGACTCAGGGTGCGCTGATCCGTATCGAGCGCGCCACGCAGATCTCGTTCGGACACGCCAAGCTCATCCTTCCAGATCCTGACGGCTTCACTCGGGTGTACTTTGAGCTTCGGGGACGTGACGGCCAAATCCAGCCTCCCGAAATGGTGCGGTGACAGCATGCGTTGCCATGTTGGGCTTTACCCGACTTCAGTATAGCAGCATCTTTCGACACCTCAAGTTGTCAGTAGAATATAGTGCCTGATTCTGGCGCTAGAATAATCATCATCCAGTGCGGAGGGGCATTGGCAGGGATTCTGTCCGGTTGGGACGCTATCCGAGCCCTGGCGTCCTATCCCCTGGGTCACTGGAGTGGCTCGGTCTGGCGTGGCCATGATCGGGCTTACCGGGGTGACGATGCCGCCGGATCGATCCTGTTCACGGGGCGCTACAACCGGGGCAGGGACACCGCGCCGCCCGCCGATTGCTGGCCCGCGCTCTACACCAGCGTCGACCGCAGCATCTGTTACGCCGAGCGCCTGCGCCACACCGAGTTTGACAGGCCTCGGCTCGCCACCGCCAAGTGGGCGCGGACCGTCTTCACACGACTCGACGTCGAGCTCCAGGCCGTCTTGAGCTTCATGGATCCCGGGCCGGCCGGCCTCACCGTGGATGACCTCTGCCAGGATACGGATGATCCGAAGGTGGATTACCAGCTGCCGCATCAGATCGCGGCAACGGCGATCAGCATGGGCGCCGAGGCGTTGCTGGTGCCGTCCGCGACGCGCACGGATCTGCTGATCCGGCGCACGATCCTGAGCGACAGCGTCCCCGTATGCCCTCGACACTGGAGAGGCGGAGCCAGATCAGAGCCTCGACGGCGAGCGAAGGGGAGAGCGGCGATGCTGCGCACGTATCTGACCGAACAGTGGGGCCTGACGTACCCGATCGTCGGGGCGCCGATGGTCGGGGCGACCGACGGGAAGCTGACGCGCGCGATCACAAAGGCCGGCGCGCTGGGCCAGATCGGGGTTTCCAGCGAGATGTCCGTCGCGTATCTGGAGGCGGAGGCGGCCGTCGCCCGGGGCGACGACGACGCACGGTTCGGCATCGGGCTGATGCTCTGGGCGCTGGAGCAGCGCCCGGAGCTGTTCGAGGCGGCCCTCGCCGCTCGGCCATTCCTGCTGGCGCTCTCGTTCGGGTCGCCGGCGCCTTACGTGGAGCGGGCCCACGCGGCCGGCGTCCTGGTCGCCACCCAGGCGAACACCGTGGCCGCTGCCCGCGAGGCCGAGGCGGCCGGCGTCGACGTGGTGGTGGCGCAGGGGGCCGAGGCCGGCGGGCACACCGGATCCGTGAGCACGCTGCCGCTGCTCCAGGGCGTGCTGGACGCCGTCAGGGTGCCGGTCCTCGCGGCCGGCGGGATCGCGACGCCGCAGGGGCTGGCGGCGGTGCTCGCGGCCGGGGCGCAGGGTGCCTGGATCGGGACGGCGCTGGTGGTCGCGAGCGAGGCCGCCAACGCGCCGGCCGTGCGCCAGCGCATCGTCGCAGCCGCCGAAACCGACACGATCCAGACCCACGCCTTCGACGACGTGCAGCGGGTGCCGTGGCCGGAGGAGTATCCTGGCCGGGCCTTGCGGAACCGCTTCGCCGAGCAGTGGCACGGACGGAGCAGGCACCTGACGGACGCGGTGTTCGCGGAGTATGCCGAGGCGCGGTCTCGGGGCGACTACGACGTGGCGGTGATCTACGCCGGCGAGGCGGCGGGGCTGGTGCAGCAGGAGCGCAGCGCCGCCGAGATCGTGCGGGAGATCGGCGCGGGGGCCGAAGTGCTGCTCAGGAGGCGCGGGAGGGAGTTGCTCGCTTGATCTGGAGATCGATCGCCTGATGCCGCCCGACGATCCCGACCCGCGCCTGGTCCGTGCCGTGGTCGGTCGCGTCTTCCCCCCGGATGCCGGCTGCCGGGTGGAGCGGGTCGCGGAAGGCGTCTCGACGTTCGTCTACCGGATTCGGCGCGGCACCGAGACGTTCTATCTGCGTATCCTGCCAGAAGTCGATGCGAGCTTCGCGCCCGAGGTCCGCGCGCACGTGCTGCTTCGCGAGCGCGGCGTCCGCGTGCCGGCGGTGGTCCACTGGGAGCCCCGGGACACCCTGCTCGGGCTCTCCATCATGGTGACGACCGCGATCCCGGGCTGCCATCTCGGGCGCCGGCCGGTGGACGAGGCGACCCGGGAGATCGTGGCCGCGGCCGGGCGACAGCTGGCGCTGGTGCATACCGTCCCGGTCCGCGGTTTCGGGTGGGTCAGGCGCGACCGGGCGGAGCCGGCCGACCTGGAGGGTGAGCATCCGACGCTACGGGCGTTCATCCTCGAGCACCTGGAGGCAGACCTGGCGGCGCTCGAACGACGGCAGCTTCTGAGCGGGCACGACGCGGCGGCGATCCGGGCGCTCGTCGAGACCCATCCTTCCTGGCTCGATGCCGAGCAGGCGAAGCTCGCGCACGGCGATTTCGACGTCACCCAGATCTTCCAGCAGGACGGCCGGTACACCGGCCTGATCGACTTCGGGGAGATCCGGGGCGCGGATCGCTGGTACGACCTCGGCCACTTTCGGATGCACGACGGCGAGACGCTGCCCGTCCCGGTGCTGGACTGGCTCCTGGAAGGGTACGGTTCGGCGGCGCCGTTGCCGGTCGATCACCGTCGGCGGATCGGCGTCGCCAGCGTGCTGATCGCGGTCAGGGCGCTGGCGCGCTGCCTGGAGCGGCGACCGGAGCAGGTCGCACGGCACCTGGCCCGGACGTCGATCCCGCGCGACCTGATGCTCCTGTCTGAGTGACGGTCACGGCTTGCTGGCGCGCACCAGCAGGCAGAACGGACGCTTGCTCTCGTGGATCCACTCCGGGTGACGCTGGAGCATCGCCTCGTCCGGCATCGGCTCCAGCACCCGCTCGATCGCCAGGCCGACCTCGGTCAGCCCGTTCAGCAGCGTCGAGACCATCCGGTGGTGCTTCTGGACGCCGTCCGCGATCCAGCGCTCCTCCCGCAATCCCTCGTCGCCGTACCGATCGAGTGCCCAGTGCCGGGGCGTGCCGTCGGCGTCGCGGACCCAGCCGTCGGCGACCGCGCGCGAGAGGTAGATGGGGTGCTCGTTCGAGAAGATGAGGATGCCGCCCGGGCTGAGCCAGCCGGCGATCCGCCTGACGAGTCCCTGGTAGTCCTGGACGTAGTGGAACGCGAACGAGCTGACCACCAGGTCGAAGCGCTCGGGCGGGAACGCGGCCTCCTCCATCGAGGCGCGCTGGAAGGCCAGGCGGGGATGGCCGCACTCGGCGCGGGCGACCTCCAGCATCCGCTCAGAGAGATCGACGCCGATCACCTCGGTGGCGCCGGACTCGGCGAGGTGGTGGGCGAGGCGCCCGGCGCCGCAGCCGAGGTCCAGGACGCGCATGCTCGTGACGTCGGGCAGCAGCGACATGAAGGCCGGGTACTCGTACGCCCTCGTCCAGCCGGCGCCGAACCGCTCCAGGCGCGAGTAGCCGGCGAAGAACGCGGGGTCGTCGTAGATATTCTGGGGCGTTCGATCGGCAGTCATGGTGGGCAGCGGTCGGGGCGAGGGGCGAGGGGCGAGGCGCTACGGGCGCATCAGGCGTCGGAGGATCGGCTCGTTGGCGGTGCGCCAGGTCTCCACGACCGTCGCAAGCTGCTCCAGCTCGGACTCCAGGATGAAGAGGCCGCGCGTCGGGCAGCTCGCGCCGATCTCCAGCAGCAGCGGGTGGAGGTGGGTGTCGACCGCCAGCATGTGGATAGGGGCGCCGCCCAGCATCAGCGGGATCGCCACCACGCCGGCCAGCGCGCCCGAGCCGAACCGGTCGAAGTACGCCTTGAGCAGGCCGGTGTAGGTCGCCTTGTAGGTCGGGCTGGCGACTACCAGCAGGTCGGACGACTTCGCCAGCTCGACGGCGGCATCGGCGGCGTCGCTCGGGAAGGCGAACAGCTCGCCCATCAGCTCCGCGAGCTCGACGACGTGGGTCTCGACCTCGCGGCCGGCGTCCTGCGCCAGTCGGGTCAGGCTGCCGGCGACCGCGTCGGCGGCCAGGCGCGTCCGCGAGCCGACGCGCGGGTTGCCGACGATGGTCGTGATCCGAAACGGCGGGGTGGGTGCGCTCATCGTGCGCCCCCGGCGGCGACCTGGGTCCGGGACTCGGAGACGCGGGTCTGCGGTTCGGAGGTGGCGGCCAGACGATCGCGGCGGGCCACCTCGGCGTGGACCAGCGGCAGGAGCTGCTCGCCCCACTCGATCACGTCGTTCAACGGATCGAACCCCCGGATCAGCAGCGTGGTCGCGCCGGCGTCGTAGTAGTCCAGCAGCGCCTCGGCGACCGTCTCCGGCGTCCCAACGAGCGCCGTGGTGTTGCCACGCGCTCCCGTGGCCGCCGCGATCGGGGTCCAGAGGCAGCGGTCATGGACCTCGCCGCGCGCCGCCGCGTCCAGCAGGCGCTGCGAGCCGGTGCTCTGCGGCCGGACCGGCGGCACGTCGCGGTTGATCAGGATCGCATCAAGGATGCCGCGCGCCCTGGCCCAGGCGGCCTCCTCGGTCGGGCCGAGGATCGGGCGGACCGAGACGCTGAAGCGCGGGCTTCTGCCGTAGCGCGCGGCGGCGGCGCGGACCTTCGCGATCGTGGCTTTGACGTCGGCGAGAGGCTCGCCCCAGACCATGTAGGTCTCGGCGTGCTTCGCCCCGACCTCCACCGCCGCGTCGGACATGCCGCCGAAGAAGATCGGGATGTGCGGCTGCTGGAGCGGCTTGACGTCCGAGAGGGCGCCCTCGAAGCGGTAGAACGTGCCGGCGTGGTCGACGGGTGCATCCGATGTCCAGACCTTCTTGAGGACGTCCAGGTACTCCTCGGTGCGCTGGTAGCGCTCGTCGTGGCCGAGGTAATCGCCGTCCTTCTTCTGGTCGACATCGCTGCCGCCGGAGATGCAGTGCATCGCCAGGCGCCCGCGCGAGAGGTGATCGAGGGTGGCGAGCTTGCGGGCGGCGACGGTGGGAGCCACGAAGCCGGGGCGGTGGGCGAGCAAGAGCCCGAGCCGCTCGGTGCTGGCGGCGGCGTGGGCGGCGACGAGGAAGCCGTCCGGCGCGTTCGAGTAGTAGCCGATCAGGACGCGGTCGAAGCCGGCCCGCTCATGGGCCTGGGCGAAGTCGCGGATGAAGTCGTGGTCGAAGATCGGGCCGCGCGGCGCGATGACCTCGGAGGCGAGGCGATGCGAGATCATTCCGATGAAGTCGACCGGCATCTGCGTGCCCTCCCGGCCGGTAGTCTAGCAGGCCCTGAACCGGGCGGCCGAGCCAACCGAGCCCCTGTCGACGGTCAGGTCGGTGCCTGATTTGCCGTCGGGAGGGGCAAGCGAATCACCTGGCCGGTCCGCGCCGACTCGTATGCTGCCAGGCAGACTTCGAGTGTCTTGCGCGCGTCGGCGCCGCTGGTCAGCGGCTCAGTCCCGTTGAGGACGCAGGCGGCGAAGTGACGGATCTGTTCGGCGAACGGGTCGGCGTCGGGGACGTCCACCTTGACGACGCCGTCGAGCGCACCGCTATGGCGCCTGCTGTCCACGAACAGCCCGCCGACGTTGTGGATCGAGCCCTGATCGCCGTACAGGTACAGCATGTCCATCCATGGCGGACGGCGGGCCGTCCAGTTGATCGCCATCTCGCCGATCGCGCCGTTCGCGAAGGTGAAGATCGTGACGGCGGATGTTTCCCCCTCGAATCCGCTCCGTCGATCGGGGGCGGCATGCTGGAAGTGCGCCACCTGCGCGATCTCGCCGACGAGCCAGCGCAACAGGTCGATGCGGTGGACGCCGTACCCCATCGTCGCGCCGCCGCCGGCCTCCTCGCGGCGCCGGATCCAGTGCGATCCCGGCGGGAGGAACTCCTGGTTGTGGTCGGCCCTGGCGCAGTAGATCGTGCCGATCGCGCCCTCGTCCAGGAGCGCGCGGACCCGCTGATGCTCCGGGAAGAAGCGCTGGTTGTGGGCCACCATCAGCGTCACACCGGCGCTGTCCGCGGCCTCGATCATCGCGTTGGCATCGGCGAGCGAGGTCGTGATCGGCTTCTCTACCAGGACGTGCTTGCCGGCCCGAGCCGCCGCGATCGTGGCCGGCGCGTGGGTCCGGTGCGGCAGGCACAGCAGGACGCCGTCGACGTCCGCCTCGCCCAGGAACGCCTCGTAGTCGGCGTAGACCCGCGCGGCGGCAAGCTCGGCGCCGCGCAGCGCTGCCCGCTCCGGGTCGAGATCGCACACGGCGGTGACCGCGACGCTGTCACGAGCACCCAGCAGCCCGCGAACGTGGGACCCGGCGTGGGCCCCGCAGCCAACAAGACCGATCTTGAGCTCGGCACCCATCGCCGTCACCCCCTTTGATCTCAGCCCGTACGCGCCGGCTTCAGCGCCCCGCCTTGCTCTCGACGATGATCGCCCGGATGTCGGTCTCGCCGACGTTCTCGACCCGGTGGGTCCACTCCTCGTGCCACATGACATAGCCGTCCGGGAACTGGGCCTCGGCCGTCGCGCCGTCCGGCAGATGGAGCCGGACCTTGCCGCCGCTGAGAAAGTAGACGGTCTCGGACGGGTGGGAGTGCATGGCGTCGGTGGTGCCGGCCTTCAGCGTCATCTCCAACACGCGGACGTGCTCGTTCTCGAGGAGCGGTCGGTAGCTCTCCGGCGAGACCTGGACGGGGTCGATAACGGGCATCTCGGTTCCTCCTGTGCGTCGGCGAACGGGCCGGTGTGTCCGTCCGCGATCTGGACACAGCGTATCGGGATGCCAACGCCCGTGACTTCGCCGGAGCTAGCCATTTCTCCGGCGGGGTGACCGGCGGCCGATATGGCTAACGGTAGCCAGTCGGCAGGTATCAATCGAGATGCTGGCGCACGGCGAACGAGGCGGCTGCGGCCCGGGAGTTGACGCCGATCTTGCGGAAGAGGTTGCCGACGTGGCGCATCACCGTGAACTCGCTCACGACGAGCGCCTCGGCGATCTCCCGATTCGTCAGCCCATCGGCGATCAGCCGCAAGACCTCGCGCTCGCGCTTCGTCAGGGTGGCCCCCTCGGCCGACGGCGAAGCGGCTTCTGCTGCGCCGCCTTCAGCCGAGGCGGCGGGCTCGGCCTGGAGAAGCCACTCGCGGAGGGCGTCACGGGCCAGCGCGATCGTCCGGCCGAGCGACAGGGCGGCTCCGCGCGCGGCTGCTGCCTCAATCTCGTGCACGGGGACCTGACGCTGTGCTCTGGCTAGCGCCTCGTCCAACGCGGCACCCTCGTCGAACTCGAGGGAGGCGCGCAGGCGTGGGTGGATCGCCGTCGCGGCGCTCGTCAGCTGCACGCCGAGCTCGGCCTGGCCGAGGCGGAGCGCCAGCAGTCCGGTCAGGGCGGCTCCCCGCGCAATCGAGAGGACGTCGCCCATCGTTTCGGCGAGGTCGATGCTCTGCAGGAGCAACACCCGGGCTCGCGGCCAGTCATCGCGCTGGAGTGCCAGGAAACCGAGCGCAGCGAGGCCCATGCTCTCGCCACGCCGATCGCCGGCCTGCCGCACCAGGGCCAGGCTCTCTTCGAGCAGCCCCTGGGCCCGTCCGGACTCGCCGTTGATGCGCGCCAGAATGCCGAGGCTGCCGAGCACGCGACCGGTCCCGATGATGTCGCCGATCTGGCGCAGGACCGGCAGGCTCTCCTCGAAGCGGGCCGCCGCACCGGCCCGGTCACCCTCGATCTGCGCGAGGATGCCGAGGTTGCGCAGCGTCCAGCCGACCCCGAGCAGGTGATCGATCTGGCGGAAGATCGCGATCGTCTGCTCGAAGTAGCCGCGTGCCGTCGCCAGGTCGCCGTCTGACTGCGCGAGGACCCCGAGCGCCCGGAGCGCCGAGCCGATGCCCCATCGATCGTCGATGGCCCGGAAGACTGTCAGGCACTCCTCGAAGCGGGTCCGGGCCGTTCGGGTGTCAGACTGGTCACGGGCGAGGTACCCGGCGCCGAGCAGCGCCCTGGCGCGCGTCGCCGTTCCCGCCTGGACGGTCGGTGTGTCCACGGCCAGCACCGACTCCAGGGCGGCGCGTCCCTCGGTCAGATAGCCGCGCAGCTCCCAGAAGCGCCAGAGCGCCGCCGCGAGGCGCAGCCCCTGGTCGGGCTCCGTCTCCTGCCACCAGTCGAGCCCAACGCGCAGGTTGGCGTGATCGAGCTCCAGCCGATCTGGAACGGACGGATCGTCGGTGGTCCAAAGTCGCGGCTCCAGGCGCTCCGCCAGCGCGAGGTACCACACAGCGTGCCGCTGGCGAATCTGGCGCGCCTCGCCGGCCTCCTCCAGCCGCTCGGCAGCGTACTGGCGGATCATCTCCAGCAAGTGGAAGCGGGCCTGCCCGGAGCGCTGCTCGACGTGGATCAGCGACTTGTCGGCCAGCTGGGTGAGGACGTCCAGGATCTCGGGCGCTGGCTCGCCGATGCCAGGGCGTGCCGTCCCCGCTGAGGCATCGGCACCCGCATCATCGGCCTCGACACCGGCGACGTGCTCGACCGCTTCCAGGTCGAAGGTGCCGGCGAACGCGGCGAGCCGGCGCAGCAGCCGTCGCTCATCCCCTTCGAGGAGCGCGTAGCTCCAGTCGATCGCGGCGCGCAGGGTCTGTTGCCGGGGGAGCGCGGTGCGGCCGCCGCCGGCCAGTACGCGGAAACCGTCCTCCAGCCGACGGGCGATCTGCTCGGGCGGCAGCACCCGCACGCGCGCGGCCGCCAGCTCGATCGCCAGCGGGATGCCGTCCAGCCGCCGGCAGATCTGCACGACGCTCGGCGCGTTCTCGGCCGTCAGCACGAAGCTCGGCTCAGCGGCGGCGGCGCGGATCACGAACAGCCTGATCGCTTCGGAGCCGATCAGGTGCTCGACACGCCCCGAGCTATCCAGCGCCGGCAGCGACAGCGAGGGCGTTCGCCAGCGCGTCTCCCCGCCGATGCCGAGCGGCTCGCGACTGGTCGCGAGGATCTGGACGCTCGGGCAGCCGCGCACCAGCGCGTCGGCGAGCCGGGCCGACGCGTCCACCAGGTGCTCGCAGTTGTCCAGGATCACGAGCAGGCGCTTGTGGCGGAGCGCGTCGACGAGTGTCGTCTCGATCGGGCGGCCGGTCTCCTCGCGGACGCCGAGCGCGAAGGCGACGGTCTGCGGTACCAGGCCGGGGTCTGAGACGGCCGCGAGCTCAGTCAGCCAGACACCATCCGCGAAGCTCGCCAGAGACGCCCGTCCGAGGGCAAGCGCTAGCCGCGTCTTCCCGCACCCACCAGGCCCGACCAGGGTCAGTACCCGGGCGATGGTGAGTTGGGCGGTGAGGTCGGCGACCTCGCGCTCGCGGCCGACGAAGCTGGTCAACTGGACCGGCAGGTTGTGCGGCGTGACGTCCACGGAGCGCAGCGGCGGAAGCTCACGTGGCAGCCCGGGCGCGACCAGCTGAAAGATCCGCTCGGCAGTGGCGAGATCCTTGAGCTGATGCTCACCGAGATCGTGCAGCGTGACGTCGTCTGGCAGTTCCCGCGCGACGACGTCTCGGCTCGTCAGCGAGAGGAGCACCTGGCCGCCGTGCGCCGCGTCGCACAGGCGGGCCGCCCGGTGTACGTCCAACCCGACGTAGTCGCCGGCCACCAGGGCAGCCTCGCCGGTGTGCAGGCCCATCCGGACCCGGACCATGGCCCCGTCCGGCCAGGTTTCGGCGGCGAGAGCACGCTGCGCGGCGAGCGTCGCCAGGACGGCGTCCATCACCCGGGGGAACACGGCGAAGAACGCGTCGCCGTGGACGTGGACCTCGCGCCCGCCGTGCGCCTGGATCGCGCTCCGGATCAGCGCGTGGTGCCGCGCCAGGATCTCGGGGAAGCGCTCGCCGAGCTGTTGCAGGAGCCGGGTCGATCCCTCGATGTCGGTGAACAGGAACGTCGCCGTCCCGGTCGGAAGCTCGGCCAGGTCCACCATGGTCACCGTCCTGCCCTCCACCCGGTCGAGAGCGTACCGGCAGATCAGTACGATTGCAACCATATCCGGCTGGCATCGCGGCGACGGTCGGTATCATCTTGGATGCGGCTCGCCACGGGGCGCAGAGCGGCCCGTGGATTGAAACCCACGTCGACCATCGTGAGTCGCCACGCGACTCCGGCGGAGGCCGCACCCAGTCGCATACCGACGGCACAATGGTAGACGTGGACTTCAGCCCCGGGGCGTGCATGGCCAGCTCTGTGACCGGCTTCTACGACGGCCTGGCCGACGAGTACCACCTGCTGTTCGCGGACTGGGACGCCTCGGTCCGGCGCCAGGGCGAGATCCTCGATCGTGCGGGCGGCCGGCTTCCGCGAGGTCGGCTGGTACCTGCCGAGGAGACGGCGTACTACCATCCGAATCTTGACGGCACTGGGGTAGCGATGGACGAGGGAGGCGGCGCATGCCGGACGAGGAGCCGATCCTGACGATCCGTGGCGAGAAGGTGGGCCTCGGGCCGATTCGCCGCGATCTCCTGCACCTCCACGTGAAGTGGGCGAACGACCCGGAGGTCACGGTGCCGCTGGGCGGCTGGGCCGGCCCGAGCACGATCGAGGATCAGGAGGCCTGGTATGCCCGCGACTCGAAGCGCGACGAGAAGCGGATCGTCTACTTGATCTATGAGCTTGTCACGATGCGGCCGATCGGCTGCACGGACCTGCGCGACGTCAACTACCGGGACCGGACGGCCTGGTTCGACGTCTTCATCGGCGAGAAGGACTGCTGGGGGAAGGGGTACGCCACCG
>Ga0209382_10009067_pt1 | contig 12475 bp, 12 predicted proteins | sample SoiMetdeltSBSDD5_FD_187599 | JGI IMG/M metagenome (GOLD analysis project Ga0209382, IMG submission 187599) | Bulk soil microbial communities from a Populus tree surrounding site in Tennessee, USA - Soil MetaG P. deltoides SBSDD5 (SPAdes) (version 2) | ecosystem: Environmental > Terrestrial >... | reverse complement strand
GCTCAAGGACCGATGGACGGACTCTCTCCGTGACGCGCCGCACGAGAGGATTTCGCTCAGGCCGCGCGCTCGTACGCGTGATGAAGGCCGCCGAGCACGGGCGTGGCCCGCACATCAGCGGGTGGCTCCGGTGCGACGGCACGCGGAACGGGCGAGTAGCCCCCGAGACCCTGTCTGGTGTCGATCAGGAGTCGAACCGGAGGCAGGTTGACCTTTCGGACCAGTCTGGTCCGGTCGGGCTCTCTGGGTCAACCGAGAGAACACGTCCCGCGGATGGGTTGCGGACCGTGGCCACTTCGGGCCGACGGCCGCCGCATGACACGAGTGCCGTGGGATTCCATCAACCTTGTGAACACCCCTGCGCGCGGTCGAAGCATCGCAAAGGTCGCACAACCCAGAGACGGGTCACGTGTTGGGAAAGTGTATGGGCGCCGATGGCCTCCCCCGAGACAGCCGGGAAGAATCGGCGCCTTGCACTGGAGATGTTGCCATGTATGCCCATCGATTTGTTCTAGGGGGAGCTTTCCTGTGCGCGAACCTGCTGATGGCAGACTCCGCCGTGACGCAGACCCCCGACGCCACGAATACCGTAGACACAACTGCGTCGCGGCGCGACAGGCTGGAGGATGCCGCTCCAACGCCAGACATCGATCTCGCTGAAGCGGACGCCGTGCGACGCGTCCTCGAAGACGAGGCCCGCCACCGTGACCGCGTCGCACGCATCCGGCGCCTGCGCGACATCCTCTCGCAACGGGGTGACCAAGTACGCCTGGCCCGGCTGGACGACATCGAGCGGCGCGAGCGGGACCGTCACGACGTTCATCAGCGCCGCGAGCGCAGTGGTCTCTCGGACCGCACCGTCCGCGGCGTGGACGACATCTTGCGGCGCGGCGGCACGTTCCGCGCGCACGCCAGGGACATCGCCGTGGCGCGGGAGCGCCATCGCCAGCTCGGCGTGGACCGCGACGGGGCGGACCGCGACAGGGCGGACCGCGACAGGGCGGACCGCGACAGGGCGGACCGCGACTCACGGCGGGACGACAGCCGGAGCCCGCGATGAAGACCCCACATGATCCGCATCGCATGACGTTCGGCTTGCTGCTCGCGACGCTGATGGGCGGCTCTCTCCTCATCCTCTTCGGCACGGGGTGCTCCAGCACCTCCGCGGACGACATGACGTTCAGCGATATCGAAGTGCATGTCCCCTCGGAGGACGAGGCCAATGCCACCGCGTCGCACGCGATCACCGCGGACAACGCGGATGCCGCGTTGCAGGCACTCGACGACGAAGTCGCCGCCGACGAAGACTGACGAGCAGCCCGTTGAAGCAGTGGTCTTTGCACGCCGGCTCATGCGGCCACGAGCTGCAGCGGATGTGAGGTTGGTGAGTGATCGAGCACCGCGCGCCTGCGGTCGAGACCCTCGAGATGGGGGTGACGAGCCGCGCGACCAGCGCGCTGAGGCCGCCCAAGAGGCCCGCGGGCGCCTTCGCAATCCGATTCGCCAGCTCCCGAGGCGTCCCGACGCCGAGCACCCTTCGCATCAGCAGTCCGAGGTTGAAGGCTGCGACGTGCACCAGGTAGCGCTTGGCAACGTTCTCGTGGCCACGCAGGTGCACCCTTCTCATTGCGCCCGTCTCCAGGCACTGGGCAAAGCTGCGCTCGACGCGCTCGCCGCGCCGCACTGCTGTGCGCTTCTCCCCACGTCAGCACGCGCTGCGCGCCAGGCAGTTGTTCAACGGGCTGCCAGGTGCCACAGAGTCCTGTCCTCGGCCAGATCCCGCGCGCCCGCACCGCCCGCGGTCGCGCACTGAGGTTGTCACGATGTCGAACACCCTGCCGGGCCGTCTCCTCCCACTGCTGCTGGTTCTGGGTCTTGCGTGCACGTCGTGCCAGACGGATCCCAAGGGCTCCGACGCCTTCGTCAGCCAGTACGCCGGTTTTCCCGACGAGGGCTTCGGCAAGGGCCTCGCGCTGTACGTGCCCAACCGCATCATCGATCTCTTCGACATCGTGCACGTGGGCGTGGGCTTCGGGCCGGGCTTCGGTCTCATGCTCCAAGTGACGCGCCCGCTGCGCATCGGCGCCGGAGCCGGCATCCAGGACGGCGTCGGCTGGTTCGGCCGGATGGGCGCGCCCTTCTCGGGCGGGCACTATGCCGTGGCGGCTTTCGGTCCGTTCGACGCGCAGGAGACCACGGACGTCGTGATGCGCTGGCGGGTCCCGTATTGGGACGTCGGTGCGTGGGCGCAGTTCTACCTGGGGGAGGCCTACTTCGGGATCGCGCCGGACGAGATCGTGGACTTCATCGTGGGCTTCACGACCTACGACATGAAGGACGATGACTACGGCCGCGAGTCGGGGCGCGAGACGCGCCACATGCGCTCGGGCGGCGTCGAGGACGCGACGCCCAAGCCGCCGGACTTGCCCAAGCCGCCCGACGAGTGATGGATCGGAGGCGGCGCGGCCGGCCGGCGCTGCTGCCCGTGGCCTCCGGCGAGAGCGGCTTCTCACGGATCGACCTGCTCCTGCCGGCCGGCGCGGGCCTGCTCGGCCTGCAGGTCGCGGCGCAGTACCTCTGGAAGGACCCGTGTGGCCCATCCGGGTGGACGGCCTCGGACGCGCTGTGGATCGTGGTCGTGGACTGACGGCTTGGCGGGCTGCCAGACCCACCGGGGACAAGAAGACCCCGAGGCCTCGATTGGTTCGATCAGAAGTCGAACCGAGAGCAGGTCGTCCTTTCGGACCAGTCTGGTCCGATCGGGCTCGCTGGGTCGACCGAGAGAACACGTCCCGCGGATGGGTCCTGCTGTACCAGTCCGTCAATTCCATCCAAGCCGGCCGGGCGCGCCATTGCTACCGTGACGCCATGCATCGCTTCGCGCCCCTGATCCTGCTGCTCGCGACCTGCTGCCACGGCACGCCGCCGGCCGCGCCGCCCGCGCCACATCGTCAATACGCGCTGCGCCAGTTCCTCGAGGTCGTCCGCTCCAACAGCGCCACCTTCTCTCCCGACGGCAGGCAGCTGGCCTACGAGGCCAACGCCGGCGGCACCTGGCAGGTGTGGGTGGTCTCGGGCGACGGCAACGGGTCGCCGCGCCAGGTCACGACGCTGACCGACGGGCTCGGCCGGGCCGCGTGGTCGCCGGCCGGCGACCAGCTGATGTACAGCGCCGACCACGACGGCGATCAGAGCTACCAGCTCTATCTCATCGACTCCGACGGGACGAACCTCGTCGCGCTCACCGCCGCGCCCGACGTGAAGCACGACTTCGGCGGCTGGTCGCGCGACGGACGGCAGGTCTTCTATGCCTCCAACCAGCGCGACCGCAAGTTCTTCGACTGCTGGACCATGGACGTCGACACCCGCGAGGCGCACCTCGTGCTGCAGCGCGACGCGGTGATGCGCGCCGCCGCGCTCTCCGCCGACGGCAAGCTGCTCGCCGGGATCGAGCGCACCTCCGAGGTCGATCAGAACGTGTACGTGGCGGACGTCGCCGGCGGCCAGCCGCGCCTGCTCACGGCGCACCAGGGCGTCGCCCGCTTCAGCGTGGTCGGCTTCTCGCCCGACGCCGCGCGTCTCCATGTCGTGACCGATCTCGGCCGTGAGTTCATGAACCTCGCCGCCATCGACGTCGCGACCGGCCAGCTCGCCTTCCTCGAGGACGGCGCCCACGACACCGACGAGGCGCTGCTCTCGCGCGACGGGCGGCGCATCGCGCTGTCGCACAATCTCGACGGCTACGAGGTGCTCTCGGTCGTCGAAGCGGCGAGCGGCGCGCCGCTGCCGCTGCCAGACATGCCGTCGGGCGTGGTGTTCGCCACCGACTTCAGCGCCGACGGGCGCGAGCTCGCCGTGGCCGTCTCGACCGCGACCCACGACGACGACGTCTACGTCGTCGACCTCGACGCGCGCGCGCTGCGCCGCATCACCGCCGGCGACCAGGCCGGCATCGACGAGCGCGACCTGGTGACGCCCGAATTGATTCACTATCCCGTGCCGGACGGCCGCGAGATCCCGGCGTTCCTGTACCTGCCGCACCACGCCGCCGGCGCGCGCGTGCCGGTGATCGTGAGCATCCACGGCGGTCCGGAGGCGCAGGAGCTGATCTGGATCAACCCCAGCGACCAGTTCCTGGTGAACCGCGGCTATGCGCTGCTGGCACCGAACATCCGCGGCTCGACCGGCTATGGCAGGAGCTTCCTCGCGCTCGACAACGGCGCGAAGCGCTGGGACGCGCTCGCCGACCTTGCCGCCGGCGTCGAGTGGCTGCGCCAGCGCCCCGACGTCGACCCGCAGCGGATCGTCGCCTGGGGCGCGTCCTACGGCGGCTTCGCGACGCTCGCCATGCTCGTCCACTACCCGGACCTGTTCGCCGCGGGTATCGACTGGTACGGGCCGAGCGACCTGGCGACCTTCCTCGGCCGCACCGCCGAGTACCGCCGCGGCCAGCGCATCGCCGAGTACGGCGATCCGGTACGCGACGCGGCGTTCCTCGACGAGATCTCGCCCGCCAAGCACGCCGATCGGATCATCGCGCCGCTGCTCATCATGCAGGGCGCGAACGACCCGATCGTCCCGCCCGCCGAGTCGGAGCAGCTGGTCGAGACGCTGAAGGCGCGCGGACGCACCGTGCGCTACGTGCTGTTCCCCGACGAGGGCCACGGCTTTGGCAAGCTGCCCAACCAGATCCGCGCCCACGACGAGATGATCGACTTTCTCGACTCGCTCTGGCGCTGAGCGTCCGAACTACCGGTGTGGAAGGGGCGGGGACGAGGGCAGGGGCAGGTCACCGAGCCCGAGCCCGAGGCCTTGTCTGGTCCGATGAGGACTCGAACCGGAAGCAGGTCGTCCTGAGCCACCCGCTTGGTTCGCTCGCGCTCTCCCGACCAACCGAGAGAACACGTCCCACGCCACCCCTCCGCTGTACCAGCGGCCAGAGCATTCCTCGGACACGCTCCTAGAGCGCGTGGCGCCGATCGGCGGGCAAGGCCGCGCGCAACGGCACGTTGAGCACCGGGCGTGCTTGCTGGCACGAATGCACGGCAGCCTTGCTACGCGCTGAAAAGCACGACGGCCGGATGGGAGAACCCACCCGACCGTCGTCGCCGACGCGCGAGGCGTCGGGTACGGCTCAGTAGCCTCGGTTGCCGCCGCGGAAGCCACCGCCTCCGCCGCCACCACCTCCGCGGAAGCCGCCACCGCCACCGCCACCGCTCTCCTTGGCCGCAGCCTCGTCGCAGCGAATCTGGCGGCCATCGAGAGTGGCCCCATTCATCGCCTTGGCCGCAGATCGGCCGTCTTCATCCTTCTCGAAGGTCACGAACCCGAAGCCCCGGCTGCGGCCGGTCTCGCGATCCTGCACGACCACGGCGTCGGTCACCTTGCCGTGCTGCTCAAAGGCTGCGCGCAGGCCATTGCTGTCAGTTGCCCACGCCAGTCCACCTACAAACAACTTCACTCAGATCTCCATGGAAGGCCAGCATCAACGGCCGGCCCGGAATTGAACTGCGCGTCATCATCCGGGCTGCGGGAGGTTTGCACAAGGGGGCGGCTTTCGAAATGGAGCACCCCGTTGCCAGTTCGGCGCGCATGTCGGCCGTGCGTCCCCGGTAGCTCCGACTCCCACGGGACCGTGATGGCCGTCGTCGGTGCCGTTGCTCGCCGCTCGCGGCGTATGGGGGCGACGCGGCAGCGGCAGCCTCGGGCTCGGCAGCGGGCGTGGCCTTCCCGCCGTGACGGGTGACCGGACGTCCCCGAGATCCTGTCTGGTCGAGCAGGAGTCGAACCGGAAGCAGGTCGTCCCGAACCACCCTCCTGGTCCGGTCGAGCCTCCCGCGTCAGCCGAGAGAGCACGTCCCACGCCCCGTACCTGCTGTACCAATGAGGTGTCGGGAGGCAGCGGGGTTCGGAGAAGCGCGGTAGCAGGGGGTCTTGATTGGCCTATCCGACAAACTCACCGCGCCTTGCTGCCGATCACGTAACCGACTTGCACCAAGCCGAACGTGAGGATCGTCAGCAGGCGTGACACGATGTTCTGCACGCTGCGCGCCGCATCTGTGTCGCCGTCGAAACCAGCGTCGCGCAGCGTCCGGGCATAGTGGATGGTGTGTCGGACGTCGACGATCAGCACGCGTCCGCCGACTTTCAGCACCCGCGCGATCTCGCGCACGGCAGTCTGGCGTTCGCCGGCGTTGTAGATGTTGTGCAGCGCCGCGCTGGAGAGCACGACGTCGAAGCTGCCATCGCCGAACGGCAGCTTGCGTGCGTCGGCGGTCTGCACCTCGACGCGATCGGCGACCCCTTCGATCATCGCGTTGTCCAATGGCGCTGCCGGGTTGTTGCCGCTGAGATCCTCGGCTTGCCAGATGTCGATGCCGATGGCCCGGCCCGTGGTCAATCGCTTGGCCGCGCCGATCAGGAACAGCCCGCGCCCGCATCCCACATCCAGCACACGCTCGTCGCCGCGCCATGCGAGCAGATCGAGGTACGTTTCGCGCTCGCGCACCTTGCCCCACTTGCTCGAGCAGATCATCCAGACCGCCATCGCGCCGCACGCCAGGCCTGCCGAGATCAGCGGCCTGCCGAGGAGCGCGAAGGGCGACTCTTTCCCCCACACACCCGCGACCCGCGTGACCAGCGAGATGATCCCCAGCGCGCAGACGATCAGCGTGTTGCGGACCGCGATCGGCGCATCCACGCCGTAATCAGCTCGCGCTGGCTTGCTCATCGCTACAATCTTGATGCGGATGTGTCCGCGATGACAAGCCCGTCGGCAGGACGACCTCGTCACGGAGGTGTCGTGGTCCGTGAGTCCGCCGGGCCAAGGACAACTCTCGACCCGGGATGGCCACGGCGCAGCACGGCACGGACGTGGTCGTCGCGCGCGAAGCGCTGGGCGTGGGCTGACGGGGGCTGTCCCCGTGCGGAGGGAAAGGGGCGGGGACACTGACATGGCCAGGTCCCTTGTTCGCCAGGCGAATCAAGCCCTTGCTTGTCGCCCGGGAGCGAGGCACGCTCACGCGCCCTCGGACAAGGAAACGTTGCCATGCGGACTTCGACGCTCCTGCTGTGCATGGCCCTCGCCGCGTGCGGTGACACGGCGCCCGCTCCGAGCGGCAAGTCCGTCCTGCGCATCGGCCACTTCCCCAACGTCACGCACGCGCACGGGCTGATCGCCCACCAGCTCTCGCGCCAGGGGAAGGGTTGGTTCGAGGAGCGCCTGGGCGACGGTGTCACGGTCGAGTGGTTCGTCTACAACGCGGGCCCGAGCGCGATGGAGGCCATCCTGGCCGACTCGCTCGACCTGACCTACGTCGGACCGAGCCCCGCGCTGAACGCCTACGTGCGCTCACAGGGCAGCGAGGTGCGGGTGCTGGCGGGTGCGACCTACGGCGGGGCGGCCCTGGTGGTGGGCGCCGGCGCGGGCATCGCCACGCCGGCGGATTTCCGCGGCAAGTCGGTGGCCACGCCTCAGCTCGGCAACACCCAGGATGTTGCCTGCCGCGCCTGGCTGGTGGGGAACGGGTTCTCGGTCACGCAGACCGGGGGCGACGTGACCGTGGTTCCCACCCAGAACGCCGACGTCCTGCCGCTGCTGCAGAGCGGCGACATCCAGGCCGCCTGGACGGTCGAGCCCTGGGTGAGCCAGCTCGAGATGGACGCGGGCGCCAGGGTGTTCCTGGAGGAGACGGACGCGTGCACGACGATCCTCATCGCGAGCGAGCGCCTGAGCCGCGAACAACCTGAGATTGCGGCGCGCGTCCGCCAGGCGCACGAGGAGCTGAGCGCGTGGATCGTGGCCCATGAGGCCGAGGCCAAGGAGCTCATCCGCGCCGAGATCACCGCCGACACCCAGACCACGATGCCGCCCGAGCTGCTCGACCGCTGCTGGCCCCGCCTCCGCTTCTCCAGCGAGATCGCGCTCGAGACCTTCCAGGACTTCGTGAGCTCGGCGCAGGCGTCGGGCTTCATGCAGGACGCCGGCGACCTCTCGCGGCTGGTCCTGCCGCGCTAGGGCCACGCGGGCGTGACCATGCAGCCGCACCATGCCCATGTGCCGCTGGAGGAGGCGCAGCCGGCCAAGCTTCTGGTCGAGCGCATCACCAAGCGCTTCGTGACCAAGCGCGGCAGCGTGGATGCGCTCCACGAGGTGAGCCTCAGCGTCGAGGAGGGCGAGTTCGTGTGCCTGGTGGGGCCGAGCGGCTGCGGCAAGTCCACCCTGCTCAACATCATGGCAGGCCTCGAGAAGCCCGACGCCGGCGACGTGCTGGCGGCCGGCCAGCGGGTCGCGGGGCCGGATCGGCACCGGCTGGTCATGTTCCAGGAGTCGGCCCTGTTCCCATGGCTGGACGTGCTCGGCAACGTGCTGTTCGGGCTGAAGCTCAAGCGCGACCTCGACCGCAAGATGCGCCACCAGGTGGCGCTGCACTACCTGGAGATGGTCGGGCTCACCAGGTTCCAGCGCGCCAACGTGCACGAGCTCTCGGGCGGGATGAAGCAGCGGGTGGCGCTCGCCCGCTCGCTCGCGCCCAACCCGCGCGTGCTGCTGATGGACGAGCCGTTCGCCGCGCTCGACGCGCTCACACGCGAGCAGCTCTACTTCGACCTGCAGCGCATCTGGGGGAAGAACCGCAAGACCATCGTCCTGGTGACCCACAACGTGCGCGAGGCGGTGTGCCTGGGCGACCGGGTGGTGCTGTTCTCGCCGGCCCCCGGCCGCATCCGCGACGAGTTCAAGGTCGACCTGCCGCGGCCGCGCGACATCAACGACCCGGAGCTGGCGCGCATGGCGCACCGCATCACCGACGCCCTCAAGGACATCATGAACCAGCAGGCTGCAGCCACATGACCCGGGGCCTGCGCGCCGCCCTGTTCTTCGCGCTGCTGCTGGCCGCCTGGCAGGCCGCGGTCAGTTTCGGACACAGCTCGCGGTTGCTCCTGCCGGCACCCGCGGACGTCGGGCGCTACCTGGTGCGCGCCGCCGGCGACGGGTCGCTTCTCGACGCCTCGCTGGTGACCGGGCGGCGGCTGCTGGTGGGATACCTGGTGGGGCTGGTCCTCGGATTGCCTCTGGGCATGCTCACCGCGCGGTTCAAGGTGTTCTCCGACACGCTGGGCATGCTGGCGCTGGGGATGCAGACCCTGCCCTCGGTGTGCTGGGTGCCGCTGGCGCTGCTGTGGTTCGGCCAGACCGAGACCGCCGTGCTGTTCGTGGTGATCATGGGCACGATGTGGTCGATCCTGATCGCCACCGACTCGGGCATCCGCACCATTCCCGTGCTGTACGCCCGCGCGGCACGCACCATGGGCAGCCGGCGCTTCCACACGCTCCTGTTCGTGACCTTCCCCGCGTCGCTGCCGGTGGTGATCACCGGCATGAAGCAGGGCTGGGCCTTCGCCTGGCGCTCGCTGATGGCGGCCGAGATCTACGTGACCATCATCACCGGCTTCGGCCTGGGGCACCTGCTGCACTACGGCCGCGAGCTGCACGCCATGGACCAGGTGCTGGGCGTGATGCTGGTCATCATCGCGGTGGGGCTCCTGGCCGACCGCCTGATCTTCTGGCCGGCGCAGCGCTACCTGCACCGGCGCTGGGGGCTGGAAGTGTGACCGCGGGCTGACGGCTCTCGATCACGGCGGTACACTGCCTCCTCGTTCGCGGAGAAGATCGATGGCCGAGCCGAACACGCCGTACGCCCTCGAGGGTCGGAGCCCAGGTCTCCTGACTCTCCTCGTTGCCATGGTCGTGCTGACGATCTCGGCGGACCTGGCTGGTCAGGCTTGCTTTGCGAGCGGCGTGTCCTACGGGGTCGGTAACAACCCGAACTCCGTGGCGACGGGCGACTTCAACGGAGACGCGAAGCAGGATCTGGCGACGGCCAACTTCGGCGCGAGCTCGGTCACGATCCTGCTGGGCCAGGGGGATGGGAGCTTCACGAGCGGCACGACCTTCGGGGTCGGCGCGGCCCCGGTGTGGGTGGCGGTGGGCGACTTCAACGGAGACGCGAAGCAGGACCTGGCGACGGCGAACGTCGGCGCGAACACGGTCACGATCCTGCTGGGCCAGGGGAACGGGAGCTTCGCGGGCGGGACGTCCTACCCGCCGGGCGCGTCCCCGCACTGTGTGGTGGTGGGCGACTTCAACGGAGACGGGAAGCAGGACCTGGCGACGGCGAACCACATCGCGAACTCGGCTACGATCCTGCTGGGCCAGGGGGATGGGAGCTTCACGATCGGGCCGTCCTACGCGGTCGGCTCGGGTCCGCGCGGCGCGGCGGTGGGCGACTTCAACGGAGACGGGAAGCAGGACCTGGCGACGGCGAACCTCTCCTCGGGCTCGGACACGATCCTGCTGGGGCAAGGGGACGGGACCTTCGCGAGCGGCGTGGCCTACGCGGCCGGGTCGGGTCCGCGCGCCGTGGCGGTGGGCGACTTCAACGGAGACGGGAAGCAGGACCTGGCGACGGCGAACCTCGCGAACTCGGTCACGATCCTGCTGGGCGAGGGGAACGGGAGCTTCTCGGGCGGATCGTCCTACGCGGTCTCCCAGAACCCGTTTTCCGTAGCGGTGTGCGACTTCAACGGAGACGGGAAGCAGGACCTGGCGACGGCGAACAACGGCTCGAGCTCAGCCACGTTCCTGCTGGGCCAGGGGAACGGGAGCTTCACGATCGGGCCGACCTACGTGGTCGGCGCGGCCCCTCAATCCGTGGCGATGGGCGACTTCAACGGCGACGGAGAGCAGGACTTTGCGACGGCGAACAACGGCTCGAACTCGGTCACGGTACTGCTGAACCAGAGCCCGGCGAGTGCCGGCTGGCCCAACCTGGGGCAGGGGCTTTCCGGCGCGCTCGGCATCCCCGACCTGTGCGGCACAGGCTCGCTCGTCGCGGGCGATCCGGCGACACTGGTCCTCGCGCAGGCCAGTCCCGGCGCCGCTGCGGCCCTCATCGTGGGCCTGAGCGACCTTTCGGCGCCGTTCAAGGGTGGCACGCTCGTCCCGTTCCCCGACATCCTGATCACCGGGCTGCCCGTCTCGGCCAGCGGCACGCTCACGCTTTCGGCGCCATGGCCGCCCGGCATCCCGGCCGGCATCACCTTCTACTTCCAGGAGTGGATCGTCGATCCGGTCGCCGTCGCGGGCTGGTCCGCTTCGAATGCGCTTTCCGCGATGACCCCGTAGGTCGCGAGCCGGAGGAGGCCCGGACTCGGCGACGAAGAGGACGTTCGACTCCGCGCCGGAGAATCCGCGAGGCGGCACTTGCGGCACGGAGCGCGGTCGAGCCATGTGCGTCACGTGTTCCTCGTCGCGCGGGGCACGCGAGGCGGACTCCGCCGTCGCCTGTAGTCTGTGCCCGCTGCGAGCCCTGCCCGCGTGCCGTCGCCCTGATGCGCGCAGCCCCGGCAGGACCTCGCCGCATGACTTCTCCCTGCACCAGGAATCCTTCCATGAAGCTGCTTCTCCGGCTCCCGCTCGTCATCCTCGTGCTCGTGTCGGCCGCCGCCGCTCAGTTGGCGCCCACCCTGGTCTGGAGCGAGCCGACGCCCGGCCTCCTGGCGAATCAAGTCGAGGCGGTGGCCTGGTCGCCCACCGACGACGTGCTCGCGGTCGGGTCCTCCGATCGATGGTTCCGCCTGCGGCTCGCCAGCGACGGCACGCTGCTCTACTCGGTGCTGGAGCCGAAGAACTCCGGCGGCGTGGGCGAGATCCTCTTCTCGCACGATGGCCTGCTCACCGGCGTGCGCAACGAGAAGAGCGGGATGACCTTCCGCGTCCAGACGACGCTCGAGGGAGCCTTCCTCGGGAAGATGACCGGAAGCGTCGGGACCGATGGGCTCGTCGTCTTCGCGCCGGATGCACAGCTCCTCGCGGCCGTCGGCGGCGACGGGACGCTCTCGAGCTGGGACTTCTCCGACCTGACGGTCCTCCAGGTCACCGGCTCGGGCTACCAGCAGGTCACGACCACCTTCGACTTCTCGCCCGACGGCCTGCTGCAGACGGCCGCGGCGAAGGGCTTCATCACGGTCCGGCGCACTACGGACGGCGCGGTGGTCAAGGTCCTCCGCGGGGGCTCCGTCGTGGAGTTCTCGCATGATGGCAGCCTGCTCGCGGCCTGGAGCGCCTCGCCCATCAACGAGATCGTGATCTGGAAGACGTCCGACTGGTCCGTCGTTCACCATCTCGTCTCGTCGAGCTCGAACGACGGCGTCGGCGCCCTGCGCTTCACGCTCGATGACCAGCGCCTCGTGTCCACCGGCTATTCGCCGTACCTGCAGCAGGGGCTCTGGCAGCAGAAGGGTTTCATCCGGTTCTGGTCGGTTGCGAGCGGCACGCCGCAGGTGACCTTCGACAGCCAGACCGACATCGCCGTCACCTCCCCGGTGACGTGGTCGCCGGATGGCTCCAAGTTCGCCTACGGCCTCTACGACGGGACCGTCGCGGTCGCGAACACGCCCTGACGCGGCCGCCCGG
>Ga0209382_10009066_pt1 | contig 12476 bp, 9 predicted proteins | sample SoiMetdeltSBSDD5_FD_187599 | JGI IMG/M metagenome (GOLD analysis project Ga0209382, IMG submission 187599) | Bulk soil microbial communities from a Populus tree surrounding site in Tennessee, USA - Soil MetaG P. deltoides SBSDD5 (SPAdes) (version 2) | ecosystem: Environmental > Terrestrial >... | reverse complement strand
TGGACAACGTTACGCCAGCGGTTGCATGGCACCTTCGATCAGGTGTTTACGCGGTATCAACACCAGCAAGCAGATTCGTAAGAATCACCTAATGCTCCCCATCGCAAGGGGGTGCCTCGGCATCGGGTATGTTCGAGATGCATTACTGCACCCATTTGGGGGGGACACAGTTGCACCGATGGTGCTGATGCTGTGGGCCTGCATGAGCTAAAAACAAGCCCTTACCAAGATAGTTGCTTTTTGTTCTGTTACTTTGGACACCCCTTATATGCAAGCAATGGATAAAGCCAAGCTGAGGGCATGGGATGAATGCCTTCGGGGCATACCCTGGCCTGGTTTCTCTTGTCAACGCACCGTGTGTCCAGGCATGGTATGAACGTTTTTATTTCCTATGCTCGTGAGTACTGCTCTGTGGCAGATGCCGTCACGCTAGGGCTCACGCAGGATGGTCATAACGTTTTCTTTGATCGTGACAACCTGCGACCTGGATATGGCTATCATACCCAAATCCGTGAAACGATTGCGGCAGCCGACCTATTCATCTTTCTCGTCAGCCCCGAAGCAGTGGAGCCATCGTCTTTTGCGCTTGCCGAACTGGGTCTCGCCCGAGAACGCTGGCCTGATCCATCAGGGCATGTCTTGCCCGTACTCGTGGCACAGACTCAGCTTGCCCAGCTGCCTCCATATTTGCGTGCGGTCACCATCCTGGAGCCACACGGTGACCTCGTGGCTGAGCTTCTCGCACGTGTTGCGGCAATGACCAAGCTCCAGCAGCCCAAGCGACAGCGGGGCACGAAGAGCATTGTGGCGGCGATCGGCTTGACAATAGCGGCTGGCGCAATCGCAACGCTCGTGCGGGTTGCATGGCCCCCATCGCCACGAGAGCTGTGCTACCTGAAAGTCGCAATACGGAGCACCCGTCAAAGCCCGATCCCCCAAACGATGCAGCTCGACGTGTGGTATCAAGGCCGTATGGAGTCTTTTTTCTTCAACAATGGGTCGGCCAACATCCACGTCGGGCCATTGACTGCGGAGGCTCAGGATTGGACAATACAACTGCCGGCGGTCGGTGGTATGGACCTGGGCCAGCACATACTCCAGGGATGTCTCCCTTCCCAGAGGGCGCTGCATGAGGGTTTCGAGCTTACGGTTACTCCTCGCTAGCATACGAGCGCGCCTTGGGTTGCTCCTGAGCGTGCTCATCCTGAGCGTGTGTCCGAACCTATACGCCGACTCAAGCTTGGTCGCGGGAGGATCGGTCACAGACGCGGCGACTAGGGCTCCGGTGATCGGGGCCGAGATAGTCCTTCAGAGGGGTGACGCCGTGCTGGGCCGCGGGATAAGTGACGACGCAGGAACATTTGGGATACCATTCAACGCCAACGTGCAACGCGAGACTCAGTACTTTACGTTAATCGTTCGCCACTCCAAGTATAGGTCAGCGTCCGCTATCGTGGAGGTTGTCGCAGGGGCCTCCGTCCCTCCGCATCCATTCCAGCTGTGGCCTGAGAGCCTTATCGATTGTGTGCACAAGCAGGCTCATGCGATAGTAGTTGGGTATTTCGAGTCGCCGGGTATGGACAAGGTGGCCCTCACCCGCCGTATAGCGGCAACTCTCGAATATGAGCTGCTCCCTCTCGTCCAGCAGCAACGCCTGCCTCCCAAGGTCCAACCCTTCGTGCATAAGTGCCCGACAGCGGAGCCTCAAGGAACAAAGGATTATATGAACTTCGCCAAGGCGCTGCGCGCGGATGCATTCCTCACTGGCTACATTGCTCCACCGACAAGACCATCGGACACGAAGGTCAAGGTGGAAATGATTATAGCAGACCGTTTTGGCCTCCTTGAACCTTATGCTATGGCGACGAGTCCGGACATGAATCTTGAAGACCCTCGGGTCACACGGCTCGCGGCTGAGGCCTATACGGCAATTCTCACAGCCCTCATCGCAGGCTACGAGCAGGAGAAGATGCACGGAGCGTGCTTTGCGCTAACGGTCGTCGCGCAGAAGCTGCTTCCTACGCTTCCGCCCAAAATTGCGGAAGCACGTCAACGATGCCAGGACGCCCTCCCCACCAAAGGCCTCCTCCTGGAGGACGTGCCATGAAGCGACAGTACCTGGTTTTGCTAGTGCTATTAACAGTGGTGTTGCCGTCATTATATGCATGCTACGTGCAGGTTTCTACGGTTACTACGAAAGTGGTTGAAGTTGCCGACCTTTCGAGTGGCTCGAGCAGCGGGTCGCTTCCGCAGCGGGAAATGGCAGGCGCCAAGCTCCGTATCGCGGTGTTCACCTATGAGGACCCAGACTCTACAGAGCTGGGCGAGACCCTCGCCACATTGATGAGCCATCAGATTCTTCTGAAAAGTAGAGTGCCCTCGATTGGTATGCTCCACTACATCGAGGGGCTGTCTCCTACGCCCTCTACCTCCTTGAGCTACTTCGACAAGGTTGAAAAAATCACCTATGACCAGCGGGTGACGCTGGCGGCATGGGGAGTAGTGCGCAGGAGTGGCGAACGAGTCGTCATCGACACTTACGTGCAATTCCCGCCGTGGACCATCCAGAAGCCCTTCGCGTGGAGCGTTGAACTTCCGGCATCAATGGGGGGGGGAGCGCTGCAGATGCATCTCCGTCCTGACCGCATCCTGGTGCAGCGGTACGAGATGTCGATGCAGGTGAGTGAGGCGGTGCACGCGATGGCAAGAAGCATCAACGAAAGCCGAGGTAGGCCACAGGACAATGCAGCGTTAGAAGGGGCTCGACCTCGAGTGCGTTACTGGACTTATCAGCTTAACGAGTTGGTTCCTCTCGGCGGTAGAACACGTGATAGCACAGGGGGAGGAGCCGTGGGTCACTGCACGAAGGCATGCGCTCCACTCCTGGACGCGGCGGGATTCATTGCCGGCCTGCTCAATTTCATTGAAAGCCGCGAGATCCCAACTGTCACGGACTCCCTGGAACGCGACACGTGGGTGGTGCGCGATCAGCTGAGTGCTGTCAAGGAACTTGACACGAATCCTGCTACGGTCCTTCAGGTAGTATCTCGGTGGCTTGAGGGAGCGCAGACAGACGCAACAACAGTGCTTCCTGGGGGCGCGGCGTTCGCCAATCTGCGGGCACTCGCCAAAGTCACCGACGCACTCCAGGCGGCAGCTCGGGAGCCCTGGCGAGGAGGTATAGCCCCTACCCAAGTGCGCGACATAGCCTTCGAGTTAGCACAAGCTACCCTCATTGATCCACGTAATCTCGACGTCCTGCATAACCTGGCGCTCCTTTTCCAATACGCAGGGGAAGCCAGTCGTGCGCGCCTTGCCCGGGAGTTGGCAGCGCAAGTAGAGGCTGAGAGAGGAGTTGAGCCTGAAACAGCACCTCGATGAGACATGGTCATAAGTCACGCGGCCCTCAATCGCCCGTGAGTAGGCCCTAACTCAGTATCCGTATCACCAAGAGCAATAAGGGTTGAATGCTCTAACGTGCGGTAAATGAAAGAGTTTTCGGACTATCCCTTTCTCATTTTTAAAAGCACAGAAGCAGTGGATGAGCCGTGGGACTTGGCTGTTGAACCGAAAAGTGAAAGCAAATTGGCCACATTCCATCGGATTCCCTTGAAAATCTCCCCTACGCAGCCACTGGACGGGGTTCGAGGTGGACCGCATACCCTAACTGCTCGAGGCGCCGCGTGAGATGCTCGACACTCTGACTATGCCGAAGTCGGTCAAAATGGGTGGCGCCGAGTTCCCGATACGGCTCGTGGCGGACAAGGATATAAAACACACTGACCAGGATGGAGTGGGCGACGGCAATAATCGCGCGTTGCTTCCCCCGGCGGGCGGCCAGCCGGCGGAAGAGCATCGCCAAATAGGTCGCCTTGGTATGCGTGGCACTATGGGCCAATTGCACGAGCCCCGTCCGCAGCGCCCTGTTCCCCTTGCGGGTTTTCCCGGAGCGCCGTTTCCCGGCGCTTTCATCATTGCCGGGAGTGACCCCGGCCCACGCGGCGAGCCGCGCCGCCGTCCCAAAACGACTCATATCGGTGCCAATCTCGGCGACGAGCATTTCCGCCCCACGCCGGTCGACGCCAGGAATGGTATCCAACAAGATGATCGCCTGGTCAAAGGTCAAGGGCACTGCAGCGTCGACGTGCGGAGTGCTACCTGCTGAGGGCTCGTCTGCGGCGACGGGCACGGTAACCGTCTCGGTGGGGGGCAGCGCACTGAGCCGCTCCGCAATGGTCGTGTTGAGCGTGGCAATCTGGTCATCCAAAAAGTCGATATGGGCCAGCTGCATCGCTAGGAGCTGCTGATGGTGCTCGCGTACCAGCCCGCTGAGCGCCTGCTCTAAGAGGGGCATCTTACTCCGCAGACGGCCCCGGGCCAGCTCAGCCATGGTCGCGGGATCGGCGCGCCCGTCCACCAAGGCCGCCAAGATCGCCCGGCTGGACACCCCCATCACATCGCTGACCACCGAGGCCCGCTTGATGTTGGCCCGTTCTAAGACCCCCTGGACGCGGTTGACCTCCCGCGCCCGCTCCTGCACAAGCTTGGTCCGATAGCGGGTGAGATCGCGCACATCGCGTTGCCCACGTGGGGGGATAAAGCTCGCTTGCAGCAAGCCATGGCGGAGTAACTTGGCCAGCCAGCGCGCGTCTGCCTGATCCGTCTTGCGGCCGGGGACATTCTTCACGTGGGCGGCATTGACCAAGAGGACCGTGAAGTGCCCTTCGAGCAAATTATAAACGGGGTGCCAATATTCGCCGGTGCTCTCCATTGCTACGTGCGTAATGCCCGCCTCAGTTAACCAATCGACCAGCCCTAATAGCTCGATGGTCATCGTGCCAAAGGTTTCGATTTCGGTCAGGCCTTCGGTACAATGGCCGGTAGGATCTGGGATCCAACGACACGCCGTGCGACTCTTTTTATGGACATCCAGGCCGGCACAATGGGTATAGAGCACATCCATGGCGCACCTCCATTGGGGGAGAGGGCTGGTAGGATACCTGTCTCAACAGAGACTCCCTTGCGTGCGTGGCTTCCTGGCAGAAGCGAGCGACAATGCTCGGTGCCTAGAGGTATCCGGGTCCAATTCCTACACGAGCTCGTGGCACCAATACGACACGACCTCAGCACCAGCCCTGGGAGGTCCCATTCTACCCGAAAGGCACGGGAACAGAGTAGCGCAAGGAAGGCCCCCCATTTTCATGCCTCTCGGTGCCTGCCAAGGCATAACCATTCCTACGGAAATGCCGCCCCGTGGTCGCCCACCCCAGGGGCACGTGCAACCGCAGGAAGCGCCATTCCAGTCTGCCCCCGATTTCCGAGGATTGCACCCGCCAACCACAATTAGCAGCGGGGGACGCCGATGATGGAGGCCCTGCTAGGGTCTGGCGAAGTTGAACACGGAATTGGGTTTACCACTATATTAGGTCGCGCAACTGCGATAATATCTAGACTGTAGTCCATTTCTACATTTAGTGGAAATCCTATACATCCCCTAGTGGGACAAACAAAAGCAGAAAAGACACCCACGCGAAGGGTACGGCTTGGAGGTATCGCGACGGTACAAGTAACCGGTGTACCAGGCAGCTGGCTGGAGACCGGTACACCAGGCAGCTGGTTGAACGGGTATGTAGTATAACACTGAGCCAAGCGAGTAATGGGGGGAGTGGGGTCATCGATAACTAGAGACAAAGCGTTGTTGGTGAGATTCGTTGTAGGCTTCAGAAGGAAGGCTACTGTTGACACTGTGTTCTCGACAGAAAATGTGTACTTGTCGAAACCGTCTGCCTCAGCTTCCGGGTTTGTGATGATACCGTTTACGACGACAGCGTCTATGATGGAAGCACCTAGTTTCCCACCACGGATCGCTAAGCAACCTTCTTGCGCATGGAGCATTCCCACATCTTGAAAGAGCTGAGGCTCAGCATCAGTGATGAATGCGGGGGGCGGGTTAGGATTAACGACATACTTACCGTTCGACCCATTCGTCTCTTGCTCTAGAATTGTGCTTGGACCCATGTCAAGGCAAATGTTCGTTCTATTTCCTACCTCCGGAGACACAGTCGACACGATCTCCAGGGTATAATTTCCTGTCCCCTGGGGAAAAAGGTAGGGAGGGCTGGGGGGAGGGACTTGAAAGATTGCAGCTTGGACTGTTATCTCTATTGGCAGAGGAGAGGCCGCTGCGAAATCCGGTTGCTGCAGCACGATAGAACATGCTTCCTGCCCGTCGCGTGTGGACACACAAGCTTGCAGGACATTGGTATTATCTGTGATGTTTGGATGATCTTTGCGACGGATAATCAAATTAAAATTAAAGGGATTAAAGTCAGTTGCAACAGCTCTAGGAAAGGTCAAGATAAACTGTATGATCTGATCTGCAGGTTGTACAGCTAAATTAAAAGTGTCAGCGAAGAACTGTCCGTTGCTGTCCCGCTCTTCATTATTGATACTACCATTCACTACAGTGCACCCTCTAGAAGTTCCAGCCCCTGCAGGTCCCAGCGTCCCTAGCTCCACAGGATCCGTTTCTCCTGCCTTAGTGTCACACCTACGGCTTATCTGGATGGGATTGCCGATAAGCGTGGTACGCGTGAAATCCCTTACGCCATTCAGGAAACTCACCTCTTGAGCCTGTGGAGGCATCGTAGTCAAGTTGATAGTGATCAAGAGCTGGTCGCCTACCTGCGGACCAAGTGCCCCTTGGGTCGACGAGGCTGCCGGGAAAGTACTTTCTTGGACACTCAGCGTGTAGATATTGAGCCAGGTAGCGATTCCTGTCGCTCTGTAACCTCCTGCAACCAGCGTAAAAGGCGCCGAAGTTGTGCTCTGGAAATCCCCAAAGAACAGGAGCACGTCACCTTGCTCTAGCACCGTAGGATCGATATGGAAAGGTTCGCCAGTAGAAAATCGGAAGCCCTGCATGTGGAGATCCTGCGGCGATGCAACATGTGGTGGGATCTGCTGGGTGAGCGATGTACTCGTGTCCTCCCCCCCTCCACATCCAGCGATCACCAAAGCTAAACTCAGGCCCCAGAGGACAAGCATCCCTTGTATCGTTCTGGACTGTTGTACCATGGTACTTTTTCCTCCTGCATGCTGGACGTGCATGGATGGACGACTGGCTGGTGGTGGACGACCACCTGTTCCCCCTCCCGCGTAGCGGTCACTGGTTGTGTCGTTGGTAGTGCCGCCAGCCGGCGCGCGGTGCTGAGCGTCTTCTGGTCCAGCGCGGGCTACATGGAGAGCCCACGCTGCGAGACTCAGCCAACGACGCTGATCTCCGTAGCCTACCGAGGGCCGTATTCTCCACTTGGCTGGTGCCAGGTTACAACTCTGCAGAGCCCGCAAACTTTCCCCCATGCCTGGCAGACCAGCCCCTCGCAGGTCATGCGGCGAGGCCGTGGTCCTGTGTGCCCTCACGCCGTGAATCTGCCCCTCGGCAACGCCACTCTCGTCAGCTGTCACTCCACCGAGACGTTGTCTGGGCCAGCTCGTCTGCACGACAACCGCCTCAACCACCCCGTTTATGCAAGCCCTTGGTTTGAGGCATCAGCATCAGTAAAAGTGGTAAGCAAGTCCACCGGAGAAATGGCTCCCATTGATCTGCTGGAGTGCACTGAGACCAAAATTCGCAGTACTGCCACCGCTACTACTCTGAGGAAACCCGCTCAGCTCCGCAGTGAAATGCGTGAATTTATACTCGGCAAAGAGCGAGAGATATTTCAGCAGAAAAAATTTGACCCCTCCCAGGCCTTGGAATCCTCCGAATGGAAGGGTTTTACTGCTAATATTCAGAGTAGGGATAGGCTGTTTATCATCTATACGCGTGACAAAGAGCGCTGGACCAACACCGATATAAGGCTGGAGGCGACCACGGGGAAAATCAGGGCCTCGCAAGAAAGGATAGCGCCCCATAATATCTATACCTATATCCACAACCGATACGTCAAACTGAAAGGCAGGGCGCCTAGGGGGGTCCGAAAACCCTATGGTAAGTCCAGTACGCCCTAACCGTTGTGTTGGGACGGTAATATCCGGGTTGAACGTAGAGATGTCGAGCTCCGCTCCTACGAAAGGGAAGAAGTCAAACCAATACCCGATTTTGCCGCCAAAGATCGCGGAATTCCGTACCTCGGTCGTCAAACTGACTCCACGCACTGCTTCCGTGGTGGATACAATGGTACCACCAGAGCCAAGAGTAGGAGGCCCCGGAAAGGTGAAGTCCCCTCTGAGCTCCGTGTCACTGACTACCGAATATCCCCCGTAGAGCGCCAGATACGGCTCTGCCCCCACCCCAGGCACCCAGCATAAAGCCCCGAACACCAGCATCATCACAGCTCTCTGATTCTGCTGCCTCACGCGACTCTCCTTCTGTGGTCTGTTTGGCCCCGCCCACCCGCCGTCCTCTCCTTGGCCCTCCTGAAGCGCTCCACACCCTGCCAGGAAGGCTGCCCACCGGCTCCCTTGATCTTCGTCTGTCTAGAGAGCCTCAGTAGACAAACACGCCCTCTCCGTCTCCCTCTATCTGCCCGTACTGCGGTATCTGCCGGTTATCCGAAGCGATTGCGACCTGGTGCGCCAGATAGGAGGCCAGCTCAGTCGCGGTAATCAGTCGGTCGTTGTTGGTATCCGCTTCGCCCTGTAACCCTTGGATGAGATATTTGGTGAACAGGCTCTGTTCCCCTTCTAGAATGACTTGTTCACCCTGATGCCCAGCACTCACCAGTTGCCTTGCCGGTTGTGCGACCAGCTTCCTTGCGACGCTGAGCGTATTTTGATCTAGGGAGGGCCGCGGAGAGAGGCCATGTTGCAAGAGCAAACCGGAGTAGCAGGCATCAATAGCATAAAAGATGTGCTTGGCCGGGAGTTGCTTGGATGCATTCTTGAGCTGGGCCATCGAAATGGCGGTCGAGAAGGCCTCTTGTCGCCTGGCATTCACGGGCATGAGATAACCCATTTGCGTGCCGTCCGGGAGATCCTGGGTCTGCGCATAGCCAGCGAAGAAAATCACCACGCGGTCGTTCTTGCCCACTTTTTTGGGCAACTCGGTCTCGAACAGTTGTAGGATGCGCGCCTGTGTGGCGTCCCTGTCGAGCAACGCGATGACCTCATCAAATCCCATAGCCTTGAGCGCCTTCTGCACCTCTTTGGCATCATGCACCGCATACGTCAGGGGGGGCCAGGAGGTATAGGCATCGACCCCGATCACCACCCCGACGCTCCTGGTGTAGAGTTGTTTGCTCTCCATCTTCTTCGTGACCAGCTCCTGGCGCTGGACTGTGAAGACCTGGGGCTGGGTATTGTGGTAGCGATCGATAGCTTTCACCTCCACCTGGTTGCTGCCGGGCTGCAACTCAGCATAGCCGGTAAACTTTACTCCTGTGCCTGCCAAGCCCACAGCCTGGAGTTCCTGAGCCGAAGCGGTGGTCATGTGTGCTGTGAGGCCATGAATCTGTACCTCGGCTATGCCACTCTCATCAGCCGCAAACCCGCTGAGCAGTTGCCTGGCTCTACTCGTTCTCACAACCCCAGTCTTGGTGAGTCGTGGCACTACCAGTGCGAGTTTCGGGGGACTAGCGTCTACCTGTCGCTGAATAGTGAGGCTCTCTCGGAGAGGATTCCCATAACCATCGACGGTTTGAAATGCAATATGATTGACCCCTGGCGTGAGGGAAACCCAAGCTGTGAACTCTACACCCGGCCCCTTGACGCCAGCGGCCTCTAGGGCCTGGGCGGAGGCTGGAATGCTGCGTATCATCGTGCCGCCTTCGATACGGAGCTTCTCCGCCTCACTCGTGCCCAATACCAGGCCGCTGATCGCTAGACCATGCTCGATTGTTGTTATCTCCCTTGCCTTCGCGGGCATAGTAGGGCTCATGAATATGATATGCAGCGGCGTGGTGTCGGTAGGTCCCGTTGGTGTCTGGTCCAGAGGGCGCTGAGGCCCCGGTGGAGGAGAGGATGGCGAGGCCACTTTATAGAGCTGCAGCAGCTGCAGGAGGCTATCATCCTGCCGGAGCTGATTTAACAGATTCGTAAAGGCTACTTTAAGGGTTTGCTCGTATGCACTGTCAATTACACTAGGGGCCGACGCTGAAGCTGTGCTCGTGTACGTCTCACGCCAGAGCTGACGCTGGCTCTCCATGTCAAAGGCAGCGAGCTCCATACGCACGATCGCACGGAATGTCCCTTGCCCTGATGTTGGCTCAACGTTGACGTCAACAAAGAAATCGTGCACGGTCCCTTCGAGCCGCAACGCTGACGGACCAACCGTGATGCCCTTCAGCCCTAATTGCGTGATGACACTGTTCTGGAGCACCGCCACGACGTCCTTGGTAGCCAGGAGGGGTCCACTGATCTCATTCACACCCACACGTTTGGTGCCGACTTTGGTGCGGTCCTGCAACTGATGCCCAAATGGTTTAAGATCAACCTGCAAGGCTGGAGTCGGCGGGGTCGGCCTATCATCGACAAAGCGCCCGGTGTCAATATAGGCCGGCGGCAGACCGATGCCAGCACAACTCGTGATGCTGATCAGCACGATGAGGCATACACCCTGCCGCATCAACGTGCACCTCCGACCTGCTCTGCGCATGGCTGTGTTATCCTCTCAGACTGCTATAAGGCATGGGCTTAACGTCTGATCAGTAGAAATGATAGGCGACACCACCGTAAAAATGGCTCGCAGCGATATTCTGAGTAGCGCTTAGACTAACCCTCTCTGCAGCCCCGCTCAAGGCAGTAAAATGTGGGAAATTTCTCTCCTAGTTTTTTTCCTCCATGCCGCTGGTGCCAAACCATTGATTCACTGCTACTTTGCCCTGATAACGTGATAGTGGGGGAGTTTTCAGGCAGTTTTGCCAATACCCATTCTCAGCGCTCGCAGGACGCCATGATGACGCAGACGTTATATGCCTGATGCGACCCACAGTCAACACCCCACACCCCGCAATACAGTCCAAACAGGTTGTGGTGTGAGAGAAGGGTGTGTCTCACAAAACCTCCGTTAAATGAGACACACACCGAACTCTCCCCACCATCCTGACGAGGGTCTATGTGTCTTTACTTGCCGATGCGGGTTCTCTGGGCCAAGGATCGCCAGCCTTCGAGCCTCGTCGTATTTTCTGAAGGTATACCGAAAGAATAGTCTATACTCATGACCTCATCCGTCAAATTCATCACGCACAGGAGGGGAGCAATCATGAAGGTGAAACCGCGGGGGAAGAAAAGTGTATCAGGCGTCAATCACGACGAGGCCCGCGTACGTGTCCAGAAGCCCACGCAAGGGCTGAAGGTGAAGACCAATCTCAAAGCAGGAGTATTTGGGGAAGCAGAGAACTCAGCACGCCAAAGCAACTATAGCAGGGTCTCCCAAGACATCAACTGAACGCGGGCTGAAGGCGAGGGGGAGGCCCCTCACGGGGCTTCTCCTGACGGAGCGGCCATCACACAACGCTACCGTTGCATAATGGTGTTTTGACGACCCGCATATGCAGGAGCCCCTTCTCTGAGAGGCTTTTTAGCCCTACACACCAGTCTCAGAAAACCCCCGTTATCTGCACACGAGACGAAGGGGGCATTTCTCCCGGCATAACGTGCACGGAAACTCAGTGCAGAAATGAACGTCGAGTTGGTGGGTGACCAGGAAGTTTTTGGACGGCATGTGGACAGGATCACCTCGCAGCCGCACCCTGGCTACCCACGGTGGGTTACCGAGAACATCGGCAATCTAGGTACAGTGAGGCAACTGCTCATACTGAAAGCGTGGCATACTCACGGAAATGCGGTACCAGGAAGGGCGGATTTTTAGGTAAAGTCGGTAAGGGCTCTAGCCCGGATTTTTCATAAAAAAGGGCAAACTTCCTCTAAGTCTTTGATAGAATAGAACATGTGAACGATCTATTCTGTACAGAGCGGAGGAGGTTTGCCCATGACCTATTCTACTCCAGAGCAACTGTGTTTTCATCCCATCGCTGGCCATACGGTCCGGGCCGATTTTGAGGGCGGCGCCTTGTCTTCGGATTTTGGTGTCCTCTTACTCCGCGGCATCGATCGCCAGATTGGCCTCACCGCACGCCTTGCGGCCGCCATCCACGATACGCGCCATCCGTCCTACATTGATCATCCCCTGCGCGACCTCTTGGCCCAACGGATCTATCAGCTCGCCTCCGGCTATGCGGACGGCAATGATGCCAACAGCCTCCGTCGCGATCCGCTGTTTAAGCTGGGCGTGGAGCGCCTCCCCCTGGCTCCAGAGCAGGACCTGGCGAGTGCGCCAACCTTCTCGCGGCTTGAACACAGTGTGGACCGTAAGGACCTCTATCGGCTGACCAAGGCGTTGGCGGCCCACTTCGTCGCCAGCTACCCAGAGCCGCCTGCCGCCATTGTGCTCGACCTCGATCACACGGACGATCCGACCCACGGGCAGCAGGAGTTCGCGTTCTACAATCATTATTATCAGAATTATTGTTATT
>Ga0209382_10009065_pt1 | contig 12479 bp, 18 predicted proteins | sample SoiMetdeltSBSDD5_FD_187599 | JGI IMG/M metagenome (GOLD analysis project Ga0209382, IMG submission 187599) | Bulk soil microbial communities from a Populus tree surrounding site in Tennessee, USA - Soil MetaG P. deltoides SBSDD5 (SPAdes) (version 2) | ecosystem: Environmental > Terrestrial >... | reverse complement strand
CACCGTCCGCAGCAGTCGCTCCGCTGCGCAGACTCTCGAGATCGTCGAGCGAACCACGATGCACATCGGCGCCTGCCGCGGCGAGCGACTTGGCACTTGTGTCCGAGCGAGCGAGACCGAGGACTTTGTGTCCTGCGTCGATTAATTCCCGTACAATTGCGGAACCGATGAATCCCGTCGCTCCTGTAACAAAGACTCGCATGTTAAATGTCTTTAGGTTTTTGTTCTGACTTCGTGCCAAGGGCCTCGAGTTTGGCGAGCGTGTCCGATGGCAACGTCAATGTTGCGGCTTGGAGATTCGCCCGCAGGTGTTGCACCGACGAGGTTCCGGGAATCAGCAGAATATTGGGTGAACGTAGGAGCGACCAAGCGAGCGCAACTTGCGTTCCTAACGAATCGGCAACACCATCGAGTGTCGCCGATTGACAAGGATTGAATCCGCCCAACGGGAAGAAGGGCACGTAAGCAATGCCTCGCTGCGTTAGATAACCCGTGCGGCCCCCAGGCGCCCAGCCGGTCGCCTACCGCGGACAGGAACGCAGTCGGGAGACTCAGTCGCAGGGCCCACTCCGTCCATCGTGCTGCTCCGGTGCGCGTCTCTTCCCCTCCAACGAGGAGACTCTCATTTCTCGAGACGCCGCGGGAAAACATGGCCGTCATCCGTTCCTTCCCTTTTGGGTGTACCACCGATCATGTCGATGCGGTCATATCGACTTCGTCTTACCGGGAAGCAGGGAACTGTGGCGTCGTGTGGAGGTGAGCGGATTCTTTCGGGCCGCCGGACGGCGTGGGCGCCCGCTCTGATATCTCAGGGCGCAGCGGCGGCGGGCGCGGGCGGCGCGGGCCCGGGGCTCTGCTCCGACGGGGAGCGGCCCAGATGCGCAAGGATCTTCCGGCTGACCCCGGGATCGTGCAGCGTCGCGATCAGCCAGCCGGGTCCAAAATCTCGACCACAACCGACGGCCCGTTCACGTGAGGCTTGAGCGTGGAAACCTAATCTTCCGTGATACGGGCAGTTTCACCACGTGGCGGTGACCGTCGACGAGACGCTGAAGAGTGGGTCCATCGCCGAGAGCTGCCGTCGCGCACACGTGTCAGGCGGGCTGTCGCACCGCCGTCCCAAGACGATTGTCGATCAGGTACCGCCAGCGTCCATCCGCGCCGCGGCGCGCGACATCGCTTGCCGTGCCTTCGACGTGCACGTGCTCGCCGTCGGGACCTGTGCCATCAATTGACCAGTCCACCACGATCTGGGCGATATCGCCGTTAACGAACACATGGCGCGCCTTGGCCTCCAGCGGCAGGCCGAGGCTGAGATCGCGCTCGAGTTCGGCAGCGATCTCGGCGCGATCAGTGACGGTTCGCCCGTCGTCCGCGATGAGCACGGCTCCTTCGTACAAGGTCATCATCGCGCTGACCTTGCCGGAGTTAAATCGCTCAATCAGCGACGGGATGACGCCTTCGGGTTCAGTGGGGAGTGAATAGGACTTGGACATCAGGGTCTCCTTTCGTGTTGGTTGAAGGGGCCAACGGGGCCGTTATGCCACCTATGGTTGTCGTCTGCCGCAGGACTGCCGCGTCCCGAGCGCGCCCCGATGAACGATGCGAAGCCCCTCAGCAATGCGATCCCGGCGACGAGTCGTTGAGTCCTTGCCAGTGGCGCGCTCATGGCTTGTCGACCGCCAGCACCAGCTTCCCTCGGGTATGGCCGGCCACTCCGCGTTCAAATGCCTGTCGGGCCTTCGCCAGCGGGATTGTTTCCGCGATCACCGGGCGAATTGCGCCGGAATCGATCAATGCCGCGATCTTGCCAAGCTGTTCTCGATTGGGCTGGACGATGAAAAACACTCCGCGCCTACCGCCGCGCTTGCCATGCGCCGCCTCTTCGCTCTCGGGGATTGGCCCCGGCAAACTGACGAGGATTCCCGTCGGCTTTAACACCTGCCAGGAGCGTTCGCGTGTTTCGCCGCCGATGGTGTCCAGAACTACATCGACCTCGCGCACGGCCTGTTCAAATGGCGCGTGCCGATAGTCAATGACCTCATTCGCCCCAAGGCGGAGCAGGAAGTCGCGGTTCTCCGAAGAGGCTGTGCCGATCACGTAGGCTCCGTGCCAGCGGGCGATTTGAACAGCAAAGCTGCCAACCCCACCGGCGGCTCCGTGGATCAACACGCGCTGACCCGGCGCGAGCTGCGCGTGATCGAAGAAGGCCTGCCAGGCCGTCAGCGCCGAAAGTGGGACGGCGGCCGCCTGCGCGTGATCAACTGTCGTTGGCTTCGGCGCCAGATCGGCGGCGTGGACCGCGACATACTCCGCGGCGGCGCCATCTCGGCAGAAAGACGTCAGCGCGTAGACCTCGTCGCCGATCGACACATCGTTGACGCTGTCCGCCACGCTTTCGACCACGCCCGCAACCTCGTGTCCCGGGATTGCGGGCAAGCGCGCAGATCCATCGCAATTCGTGTACGTCTCCGTGTAGGTCAGCTCCGCAGGCGTAATGCCCGTGGCGTGGACTCGGATGAGCGCGTCCCCTGCGCCCAACTCAGGCTTGGGTGCATCCTCATACACAAGTTGCTCCGGACCACCTTGTCGATGGAGTCGAACGGCTTTCATCATTCTTCCTTTCTGCTCCGCGCGTCCCGTCTTAGAAACCTGGGCGCTGGCCCGCATGGTGACGTACATCTTGAGGATTTGTTGCTTATCCGCCGTCTGATTTACGGCCCTCCCTCTTACTGGTAAGAAGCCGCAGGCCTGATCACGGTTGCGACCCGGCCAAAAAAGATTTCGTCGCACGCGACGGCAATCAACGCGATGTCTCGCCCGTCCAAAGCCATGTCGCTCTCGTTGCTGTGTCGGCGCGGAGGTCGGTGTACAGCCGCGCCGTCGCTCTCACAAAAAACCGGACCTCGGGACCGCGGCGTCGTAAAGGCTACAGAGGACCGCTGCCGTCTCCCATTTGATCGCGTGCACGTGAATCCTCCTCTCGAGTGTGTTCGGATCAGCGTTGGCGACGATCATGTCGCATCACCATAGGTGCCGGAGTGAGTCTCGCGCGGCGACGGTCTCGCGCCTCGGCCAGCGCGTGGCAGCCAGCCGACGGCGGAGATCGACGAATGCCTCTTCCGGCACGTTGACCATGAACGGGCGAATCGACGTGTCCTGAGCGTGGCCCGTAACCGCAAACAGTAACGCCGCACAAGCCGTCACAATTCGTTTCCTTCGGAGCATGATGAACTCCGTACCTCCGATCTCGTAAAGAGCGAATCAGAAATCGGCATCCAACACGATGCGGTAACGGGCCTTCCCTGATTCGAGTCGGGCGAAGGCCTCGTTGATATGGCTCATCGGGAAGTGCTCGGTCTGCGGCGCGATCTTGTGCCGTGAAGCAAAGTCGAGCATCGTCGCGATCGCCACGGGCGAGCCGGTCGGCGAACCCGAGACGCTACGCTGCTGCAGGATGAGTGGGAATGCCGCGACCGGGATCGGTTCCACGACGGCACCGACGACATGCAGGCGGCCGTTCGGCGCGAGCGTGCCGATCATCGCGTCCCAATCGAGCTTCACGTTGACGGTGCTGATCAGGAGGTCGAAGCGGCCACCAAGCTTCCTGATCGCCGCCGAGTCTTTGGTCGAGACGGCGTGGTTCGCCCCGAACCCCTTCGCCGCCTCGAACTTGCTCTCGCTCGACGTAAACGCTGTCACGTCGAAGCCGCACGCGGCGGCGAACTTCACGGCCATGTGCCCCAGCCCGCCGATGCCGATGATGCCGACCCGGTCGATCGATTTGGCGTACATGACCAGCGGCGCGAAGACGGTGATGCCTCCGCACAGGAGCGGTCCGGCTTCGGCGAAGTTCAGCGTTTCCGGCAGCGGGAAGACCCAAGCCCAGTGCGCGCGGATGTGGGTCGCGAACCCGCCGCGATGACCGATGATGGTTGCTTGCACTTGCGGGCAAAGATGATGGCGTCCCGACATGCACTGGCGACAATGCATGCAGCTACGCGAGAACCAGCCCACCCCGACTCGCTGTCCGACCTTGGCTCCTTTGGTGTTCGGACCTACGGCCGTGATCCGACCGACGACCTCGTGGCCGAGAATCGCGGGATACTGCGAAATACCCCACTCATTGTTCAAGACGGAGAGATCGGAGTGACACAAACCGCAATGTTCGACGGCGACTTCAACGTCCTCGGCCCCGAGCGGTCCGAGATCGACGCTTTCGAGCGCCATCGATTGTTTCGCTGCCTTCGCAACCCATGCTTTATGATTCATCGCATCTCTCTTGTTGAAACATGAGCCGGATTGGAGCCGGCTCCGGCTAAAAACTTTCCATTGCGTGTACACGATTCTTGTACTTCGCGGCGTGAATCGACTTTCCGGCGCCATCTCGCGCCAGTCGATTGGCGCCGGGCGGCGATGATTTGGTGGAAGGCCGATGCGCGCTGCTGAGGTGCGAGTCCGCTCGGCCTTTGCCGGTAAGCAAGGATCGCCTCTGCGTGGCGATCCGTAGGGCCATGTCGAGCAGGGCGTTAATCGCCGGAGAGTCCGCACCATGGGCCCGAGCGAGCGTCAGCTCAAGTTCTGGCGCCGGGGGATCCAGGCGCCGACAGACGATACGCTGCTCCGCGGATTCATGAACCGACGACGGAACGACCGCGAAGCCAGCGCCAGCAGCGACGAGCTCAATCACAGCGTACGGCTGATCCGCCCTGTGCTGCTCGTTCAGCGTGACCCCAGCCGTCTCCCAGTACTCCGCTACCGCGTGCGAGTAGACCGGCGCTACATTCGGATCCAGTGTCACGTAGCTCTCTCCTTGCAGATCTCGCGGCGACAGATATGTGCGCGCCGCGAGCCTGTGCCTCACGGACAAGGCAACTGCCAAGGGATGCGCGAGGAGTCCATCGATCCGAAGATTGTCGTCCGCTGAGCTCCGCCACATGAACGCGACATCGATGACCCTCGCCTTGACGGCATGTAGCTGCTGCACCGAGTTCAACGTGTGGATTTCGAGGTGGACGTTAGGATGCTGTTCACTGAAGCGACTCAGGATCTTCGGGATGGCCATGTAACCGGCCCACGGGGTACATGCGACCGAAAGGCGATCACGTTCGCCTCCGATCGTTCGACGGGCCGCGAGCACCGCGCCGTCGACCTCCATGATCACCTGGCGCGCATGCTCGAGAAAGAGCCGACCGGCGCTCGTCAGCCGCACCCACCGTTTGCTGCGTTCGAAGAGCCGGACCTCGACCTCCTCCTCCAACTGCTTGATCTGTTGACTGAGAGGAGGCTGCGAGACGTGGAGGCGCTCGGCGGCACGACTGAAATGTAATTCTTCCGCGACGGCGATGAAGTATCGCAAATGACGTAGCTCCATGCGATGCCTCCCCTCGCGCCATCGTTGGGACAGGATCGCCAACGGGATTCTCGCGCGACTAACGCGCGCTCACTATTTCCCCAACAACGCTTCGCGCACGAGACGCGCCAGCAACTCGTGGTCCACCGATTTTCGGAGGACGGCGTCACATGCTCGCAGACTCCACGGACTGCCCGTCGGTCGGCTGATGGCGGTTCGGCGCCCAATCGACTTAAGAAGAATTCATGAACCCGCGAATCGCAAGTTTGCGATCATCAGCGGTGCGCCCGACTGATTCCGCCGTCTTCACGACGACCTCGCACCCGGTCACGAGGATCTCGCGTTCCAAGACTTCGTCGATATCAGGGCGTCCCGTACGCGGGTTCCTCTGACGGGACAATGCAGTCGGCGTCCACAGGACGCAGCCGCTTACGAGATCACTGTAAGACGAACTCGATATTGGCGGCACCGGGTTGATCGTTGGTACATGCGAGTACGCGATGACCACGTTGCGGGGCGGCCTCGCATCTGCACGTCGCCGGTCTAGCCCGGTCGACAAGGAGAATCGCGATGAGGAAGAAGCTGACCTTCGTGGTCGCGATACTCGCGCTCGCGACGGTTGCGACCGTGGTCTTTGCTCAGCGACAGGGGACGAATACCGCTCCTGCGAGCGGACGTTACTTGCCCGAGTACACCAAGGACGGCGATCTCGTGCTGCCGAAGAACTGGCGCTCATGGGTCTACGTGGGGTCGCCGTTGACTCCGGATGGCTTGAACGACAGCAAGGAAGGGTTCCCCGAATACCACAACGTGTACATCGAGCCGGGATCCTACGAGATCTACAAGAAGACCGGCGAATTTCCCGACGGCACGATCATGTTCAAGGAGCTGCAGCGAGTCCTCAAGCCCCAGCAATTCCCCGACGGTTCGCGCACGGAGCCTTCGGGCAGGGGTTATTTCCCTGGGGCCTTCAACGGCGCCGACGTGACCGTCAAGGATTCCAAGCGGTACGCGCAGACCGGCAGCACCTGGGGATACTACAACTTCAACCATCACGAGCCGAAGGCCCCGACGGCCAAGCTGCGGCCGAAATCGGAGTGCGCGTTTTGCCACCAGGCCAGCGCGAAGAAGGACGAGATCTGGACGCAGTTCTATCGCCTGCTGGAGTGATCCGAGCGCCCGCCGGTACGCCGGCTGAACAGAGGACTCTTCGCTATGAAGATCGTCGCTCGTGTCGCTTCGCTTGCATCGCTGGTGGCGATTGCCGCCGTCGCGTTGGCGCTTCGGTCATCGGTCGTCGATGGTCAGAGTGACCTGCGAATGTCACGCGCCGCTGAGCCGCTGGAGGCCGTGGTCGATGCGCAAGGAAATCTCCACGTCCCATCGAGTTATCGCGCGGACTACGAGTTCTTGGGAACGTGGGCCATCGCCGCCGACAAAGGAGTCGGGTCCAGCGAGCTTCACAATGTCTATGCGAGCCCGGGCGCGATAGCCGGGTACCGCACAAGCCGCCACTTCCCCGATGGAACTGTGCTGGTCAAAGAGGTCTATGAGACCTCCACGGCTCCGATGACAACCGGGACGGTCAGTCACGCTCGCACCTTGAAGGGTTGGTTCGTGATGGTGAAGGACAGCAAAAACAGCCACTCTGGCAATTTGCTGTGGGGGAACGGTTGGGCGTGGTCGTGGTTCGACGCGGGAAATCCGACGAAAACGACATCGACCGGTTACAAAAAGGACTGTCTCCCCTGTCACGTACCCGCCCAAGCCACGGACTGGGTTTATACGTCCGGGTATCCGACGCTCAAGTAGGAGACAGGCATCGAAATCCTAGCGAGGTTAGAGAGAAGTCGCATCACCGAGGAGTCGAATCAGGAGGATGAGCATCTCGAGGGAGATGGGCATGTCGAGGGAAATAGGCATGTCAGGTCAGCGTGGCGGACATCTCTACATGCAGACGAACGAGATCCGAAACGCTGTTGTGCACTATCGTTGGTCTGCGAGCGCGTTTGCCGAGGTGGAACGCATCCGGACGGGCGGCGCCGATTCCGGGACTTTCAAGCCGATCAGTGGGCAGGAGAGCGACCCGAACGCTTTCGAGGGCGCGCATAGCATCCTCCTTACGCCGGACCGACAGCTTCTGTTTGAAGAAGTGGCGAGCGGAAGGCTCTCTCCCGCCCGCTGAGCGTTCGGAAGGGGATCGATGCTCGAAACTGTCGTTGCCGGCGCGTTCTTGGTCGCCGCCAGCGCGATTGCCGCGCTCGACACGGCACCGGCTCGTGCCGTGTCCTATTTGCTGGCGCGGCGCCGACGTCGGCGGCGTCAGCCTGAACATGATGTGCGACGCCGGACTGGCGACCGCCAGCGAGGCGGCAAAGCCCGCGCGGGGCGGACTGAATCGCCCGGCGCGGCTATGCGGGGCGGCCTTGCCGCAAAGGTCCACGCTTTTATTCGTTCAGCTGGTCACAGCCGCACGCCTTTTTTCGGAGCCTCTGGCGCCCATCGTCCTTCGCCGAGGGTCTCAAGTCTAGTAGAGGAGCCGACAGGGGACGCACCGCTGCGGTTTCCTCCTTCGCCGGAGGACCATGTAGCCGTCGCCACGATGGAGGGGTGGGCGAGATGAGTACGCAAATCCGCAACTGGTGGCGCGTAAAAGCCGTAACGGCGGGGCTTGTCACGATCGTTCTTGGAACAGCTGCACCGGCGCGTGCGGGCGTACCGTCGGACCAGCTGAGGGTGCAGGTGGACCGTGTGGTCAGCGTCCTCGACGACACGGAGCTTCGGAAGAGCGCCCGTGCGGCGGAACGGCGCGCGGCGATCCGCCGAATCGCAAACGAGACCTTCGACTTCACGGAAACGTCCCAACGGGCTCTTGGGCCGCACTGGCAGGCGCGCACACCGGCGGTGCCCCCCCGCTCCATCCCTTACTCGTGGAAGATACCGCTGAGCGGCTATGCGCCCGAGTACGCCTACGAGCGAGGACGCTTCGACCGCAGCATGACCTTTGAGGAACTGAAATGGCGCGGGCACATCAACGCCCTGGCTTACGCCGCGGACCAGGCGCCGGACTTCTCTCGGCGGATCAGGGTCAGCCTTCCCTGAAACGACACCGCATTGAGAATGGGAGGATACCGATGAGCGGGCGTGCGGCGTTGCCCCGCCCGAACTCCTCCGGAAGTGTCGCAACCCTGTCTGCGCTGGTACTGTCCTATCAGGCGTGGGCACAGGCGCCGGCGCCGCGGGCGCCCGGCGCCGGTGGCGGAGCCAGCCTGATCGCGGTGGTTCTGATCCTTCTTGCTGTGCTGGTCATCCTTGGCATTCGCGAGCTCTACGATCGCCAGCGCCGGAGGGAATTCGAGGCTGTCCAGCTTCAGGCCCAGATTTCGGACGCGCTCCTGCGTGACCGGTTGCTCTACGGTGTGCCGATCATGGCCACGGCTCGAGCGCCGTTTTGGAGGCGCTCACCCGCAACGATCGAGATCGCCGGGCAGGTGCCCACGCCGCAGGCTCGGGAGACTGCGCTCCGCATCGTCCGCGCCGAGGCGAGTCGTATTCGGCCCGACGTCCAGATCGAGGATCGCCTCGCCGTCGTGCCCAGGCGCGCTGCGTGAATGAACCGGGGATGGGGCAGGGTGCGACAACCCTGCCCCTCAATTCCATCGTGCGAGCAGTGCGATATCGATGGCGGCATCATCCGGCAACACCCATCGCTCGAACACCACGCGGCAGGGGCAGGCCACTTCGAGTCGATAACCGTTCGCCGTCAGCTCGCCCGCCTTCGCGTGCAGCTCACCGTGCAGCCCGTGAAGCGCCACGAACTCCTCCAAATTGGAGAGTAGTGACGGCTGCGGCGTCACTCGATCACCTGATCCGCACGCAGCAGCAGCGAGGGCGGGATCGTGAGGCCGAGCGCCTTGGCGGTCTTGAGGTTGATGATGGGTTCGAACTTGGTGGGCTGCTCCACCGGAAGATCGGCGGCTTTGGCGCCCCTGAGAATTCTGTCCGTGTATTCAGCGACCCGGCGAAACATGTTCGGAAAGCTCGCACCGTAAGCGACAAGTCCACCAGCGTCCACGTACTCCCGGAACGCAAAGCTCGTGGGCAGTCCGTTCTTCAGCGCGAGCTCTGCGATCTCCTTGCGCCCCCTGTAGATCAGTGCAGACTCGAGCGCGAAGAGCCCCTCGACGTGTGATTGCACCGCGGTCTGGAACGCTTCCTTGAAATCTGGCGGATTCCGAAGGTCCACGCGTTGGAGCTTGAACCCGATCGATCGATTTGCCGCGTCCACCTTTTGGAACTGTTCCGGCGTAAACGGGTCGGACAGCACCGCCACGCGGTGGATGGTCGGCAGCATCTCCTTGAAAAGTTCGAGCCGCTTTCCGGTCAGTTCCCACGTCAGGAAGAATACGCCGGTAATGTTGCGGCCCGGCCGCGCGAAGTTGGCGATGTAGTTGCGGGCGAGGGGGTCAAAGTTGACGCCCACCATCACGATAGGGATCGTGCTCGTCGCCTCCTTGGCGGCTCGCGTCGCGGCATCGCTGGCCGCGATGATGACACTGACGTTGAGACGTACTAGGTCAGCCGCGAGGCGAGGAAGTCGGTCGAGCCTTCCCTCGGCATCCCTGTACTCGAAGACGATGTTCTTTCCCTCGACGAAGCCCAGCTCGCTCAATCGTTGCTCGAAGGCCTGATAGAAGACGGTGGACCGGGGGTTCGCTGTTGCCAAGATGCCGATGCGGTACATCTGCGCCTGCTGCGCCTCGGTGGCGACCGGCGCGGCAAGCACGGCCCCCAGGCCAGTGACGAAGGCGCGGCGGTTCACTCTATTACCTGATCCGCGCGCGCCAGAAGCGACTGCGGGATCGTCAGGCCGAGGGCCTTGGCGGTCTTGAGGTTGATCACCAGCTCGAACTTCGTGGGCTGCTCCACAGGGAGGTCAGCCGGTTTGGCGCCCTTCAGGATCTTGTTCACGTAGGCGGCGCCACGCCGCGAGAGATCATTAAGATCCGTGCCGTAACTCAGGAGGCCGCCCGCCTCCGCGTGGTCCCTCACATTGAACATCGTCGGCAGGCGGTGCCGCAGGGCCAGCTCGGCGAGACGCTGACGCTCAACGATGTAGGGTCCGAAGGCGAGCACCAACAGTGCCTGCGCCTGGGCGCGAGCCATCGTGGAGAAGGCGCGGATCTTCCCTCGGTTTTGTAGACACACGGTTCGCTCACCGCGTCTGCGCCTCATAGGCGATAGGAGAACAATAGCCGATTCCCGAGTGCAGCCGCACGCCGTTGTAATAGGGGATATAGCTCCGTAGCCGCCGTACGAGCTCGTCTTGATGCGCGAAGCTGACGCCGTGGACGACGTCGCTCTTCATCGAGTGGAAGAACGACTCCATGTGGGCGTTGTCGGTAATTTCCCGAGGTCGGTTCATGCTCTGCACGAACCCCAGCGCGGCCAGGCGGTTGCGGAACGCATAGGCGGCGTACTCCACACCGCGGTCGCTGTGGAAGATGACGCCGGGCCGTGGGCGCCGATGGAAGACAGCGCGGTTCAGAGCACTCAGCGTGAGGCGCGCGTCCTTCTTGGTACTGAGGCTCCAGCCAAGGATCCGGCGGGAGTAGCGATCCATGACGACGGCGAGATAGCGCCAGGCGCCCCCGACTTTCAGATACGTGATGTCGCCGACCCAGACTTGGTCCGGCCCCGTCGCCAGGCGATCGAGCTGACGGTTGGGAATGCTGGTGAAGAAGCCGTGCAGCCCGGGGATGCGCCGATAGAGCTTCAGGGCGCGGGCCCGGAGGCCGGCCTGGCGCAGGAGCCGGCTGACCCGTCGGCGGCTCACCCGCACGCCCAGGGCGGCCAGCGCGCGGTGGATGCGCGGGCTCCCGTATGTGCCACCGCTGCGCACGAAGAGGACCTGGATCTGCTCGAGCAGCGTCGCATCCTGGCGTTGGCGCGCGCTCGGGCCCCGCTGCCGCCACGCGTAGTAGCCCGCGCGGGTCACGGTGTAGAGCGCGCACAGGCGCTTCACGGCGAACCGCTCGCGCTGTGTGTCGATGAACGCGAAGATCTCCGTCTTTGTGCGGAAGAGAACCGGATGGCTTTTTTTAAAAGCTCGTGCTCTTCCTGCAGCAGCGCGTGCTCGCGCTTCAGCGCCTGGAGCTGCTTGAGCTCTCGCGCGGCTCGCGCCGGCAGGTCGACCCGTCGTGCGCGGCCCCGCAGCACGCCGGCGCGCACTTCCTTGCGCCAGCGCGACAGCATGAAGGGATGGATGTCGAGGGCATGGGCGACCGTCTGCACCTCGACCCCCGGCATGTGGCTCAGCTTCACGGCCGTCAATTTGAATTCAACGCTGTAGCGATGAATCTTCTTGGGACCTGGCTTGCCCACGCGACACCTCCCAGCGTTAGCTAGAAGTGTCTACTTTTTCGAGGGAGGTTCTCGCTCTCGAAGTCGGCCTTGTTTCGTGCCACGACAGGGTGCAGCTGCACTTGGAGCGTGCGCGCGGACTCCTCCAGCGCCTTGAGTCCGGGAATGTGGGAAGGGGTGTCAGGGTTCCAGAGCACCGCGATCCGCTTCGCTGCCGACACAGCGGAGATCAGAATCTCGAGCTCTTTGCGATAGATCTCCGTCTGCATCAGGGCCAGTCCTGTGATGTGCCCGCCAGGCCTGGCCACGCTGGCGACATGGCCGGTTCCTACGGGATCGGCATGCATGACGAAGACAATGGGAATCGAGGAGGTCGCTTTTCTGGCGCCCTCCACGTATGTGGAACCTCGCGTCACGATCAGGTCCACCCTGAGCCGCACCAAGTCGGCCGCGAGCTCGGGGAGTCGGGTAAAGTCGCTCTCGGTCCAGCGGGACTCGATCTGAATGTTCTGGCCCTCGATCCAGCCGAGCTCCCGCAAGGCGAGCCGTAAGGCCTGCCACACACGAGCTTCCGAGGGGTCGGAGGCCGACTCCCCCAAGATACCGACGCGGTACACCTTCGCCGGCTGCGCTTCGGCGGCACGCGGCGCCGCGAGCACGGCTCCCAGGCCAGTCACGAAGGCGCGACGATTCACTCTATGACCTGATCCGCCCGCAGCAGCAGCGACGGCGGGATCGTGAGGCCGAGCGCCTTGGCAGTTTT
>Ga0209382_10009063_pt1 | contig 12479 bp, 11 predicted proteins | sample SoiMetdeltSBSDD5_FD_187599 | JGI IMG/M metagenome (GOLD analysis project Ga0209382, IMG submission 187599) | Bulk soil microbial communities from a Populus tree surrounding site in Tennessee, USA - Soil MetaG P. deltoides SBSDD5 (SPAdes) (version 2) | ecosystem: Environmental > Terrestrial >... | reverse complement strand
CGGCAGCCGTCGTGGGTGTCTTGTTCGGCCCGATCGGGCTCATAATCTACTTTCGCACCTTCGTCGACAGCCTGACCGCGATCCTCATCGGGTGCCTCGCCTTCGCCCTGACGTCCAGAATCGACGACCTCGATGCCTACATCGCAGGCGTCGTCGCCGGCTGGGCGGTGTCGGGCCTCTGGGCCTACTTCAGGGTTGTCGAGTCCAACCGTCAGCTCGACGTGCGCCTGGCGCGCGGGGTTCGGGGTCTGCTGCGCCGCATGTTTCCCCCGCGCTGACCTTGCGGCGGATCAAGCGCAGCGACCTGTCAAGCTCAGCGGCTGATGGCGGTGCGAATCTGGTCGCGAAGGTCGAGGGCGAGGCCCGGCGCCGGGTGTCATCGATGACGTAGAGCACGCGCCATTCCCGCATGACGCGTGCCGAGTACACTCCGTGATAGGGCACGTCCAGTTCCTTGCCGACCCGGTGGGGATTGTCGGCCAGTGGGCCGGTGAGGAAATCGCCCATGCCGATTGCCACGTCCAGCGGCAAGGATTCGGCCAGGGCACGGCGGGCAGTACGGGTCAGGTCAACCTCGTAGGACTGACCGCTGCTCACCGGGCCTCACGGGCGATCCGCTCGGCGATCAGCGCGCGGATGGCGTCCCGACCCTGCACCACGGGTTCGGTGTCGACCAAAGCGCGCATCGCACCGGGGTCGGAGAGGACTTCGATGGTTTCGCGGAGCCGGTCCAGCTCACCGGAGGGCACCACGTCGGCCACGTGCTCAACGTGGGCGATGATGGCGACGGTTTCACCCTGCTCTGCGCGGCGTACAGCATCTTCCCACGCGGCTGCGTGCTGGCTGGCCGCGTGGAGGTCATCGGCGGAGACTCTGAGTGGCTCGCTCATCACCTTCCAGGGTAGCCCGAGGCGGGTTCGTCGAGCGTGTCGAGCCAGGCGGGCGGGCCGCGACGCCGAGGGCGGCCAGCAGTGACGGCCTTCACGGGAACGTACGAAGCCGTCCATTACGCCGCTTCCCGCGCGGTCGCGGTCAGCGCGTCGAGCACGAAGCCAAGTTGGCGCGGCGCCAGGCGGCGATCGCGGCCACGTCGGTGAGGTCCACGGCGGATTACCTGATCTCGGCGTCCGCGATCACCTGGCGCTTGACGCGGATAGCGATGACACGACCGTCAGTGTCAAGCTCAGCGGCTGATGGCGGTGCGAATCTGATCGCGGAGGTCGAGGGCGACGCTGGCGGTCTGGAAGCGAGGGCGTTCCAGGGCGTTGGCGAGCTGTCCGAGGCGGCGCGTGACGGTCTGCGATGGCCGCTGGGCGGTGATCGTCAGGACCGCTCCGATATTGGCGGCGGCATTTTCAAGGTTGTCACGGCCGAGTTGGGCTGCCGCGAGGTTGAGCTGGGCGTGGCATAGCTCGCCAAGAGGTCGTTTCTGCGGTGGTTCGGCCTCGTAGAGTTCGACCGCCCTGCTGGCCAAGTTCTCGGCGTGGGTGTAATTGGGCTCGCCGCCCAGGAGTAGTCGAGCGAGGGCTGCCCATTGGTCCTGGCGCGCCAGCGAGTAGGCCAGCAGGCCGTTGGGCTCGTCGAGGTCGTGGACCTCTTCCCGTGCCAGGTCGGCACGAGCCAGTGCGGCTTCGGCCGCCTTCTGATCACGTAGCCGGGCGCAGGCACGGGCTTCTGCGGCGGCGACCTGGACGCGTGCCGTGCCTTGCTCGGGGACGTACTGCCAGCCGTCGACTGCCAGTTCGGCGGCGGTCCGTGGCTGGTCCTCCCAGAACGCGACCATGCTCTGCCGGCCGCGAATCCACGAACGGAGCCAATTACTGCCAGCTAGTTCGGCGCACAGGAACGCGGTACGCAGTTGGGTCTTGGCAGCGGAAGTCATGCCCAGGTCGTTCGAGGCCTCGCCGAGGATGGTGCACAGCAGGCCGGCGACCAGGTAGAGGTCGCGGGTCTTGTCGGGCGGCTGGCGGCCTTCCAACAACTCGAACGCGCGGTTGCGGAGTTCGCGGACCTCGACGAACGTGGGATAGACGGGGCGGTTGCCGTAATTGGCGACGATACGGTCGATATCGGCCCGGAACTGCTCGACGGTGTGCGGGCCGGCGTTGCTCTGACCGGCGAACTGCGCGAACCGGGCGGACTCCGCGGCTGCCATCGCAATCTCCCTTTCCAGAGCCAGGGTGCTGGCCTCGTCGTGGTACGGGCCGACGTTCTGCCGAGGCGCCGGCACGACCCCGGTGCCAGGCATCGGCCGCGGGGGGCCGAACAGCGCCTCGGTGGGTTCACCGAACATCTGATCCAAAATCCGGCGGCTCGACGGATGCGGCAGGCCGCCGAGATCGCCGGCCAGCCAGCGCCGCACCTGCCGGTGCGAGACCGTCAACGCTCGGCCCTGGCCGGCGTCGGCCAGGCGGCGCGACGTGGCGGTGTACTCCCGCTGGAAGTCCACAATGGTCAGCCGGAGTTGCTGGGCGAGCTGCTCCAACCGCGTCTGCGGATACGACACCGCTCGGGTCATCCCCGGCACCCCTCCTGAGCTCGGCGGCCCCAACCAGGCTAGGGACCACCCGCCGTAGTCGACACCACACCGGGCGAAATGGCCTGCAGAAGTCCAGCCGTCTGGTCGACGGACCTGCGGCCGACCAGCCCACGTCAGTGCACAGCCCGGCACCGTCATGCCGTGCGGCCGGCGAGCGGGCCGGTTGGCCAATGAGGCAGGTGAGCTGTGGTGACGGAGATCGATCCGGCCGGGGCGGTGGTGTTGCGACGGCGGATGGTGCAGCGGCTGCTGGACCTGGGCTTTGTGCCGGCCGGGTGGGAGGAAGCGCTGGAGGCGGTGCCGCGGCATGCGTTCGTGCCGGACCTGGTGTGGCACCCGATCCCGAGGGGATACCTGCCGCTGTGTCGCGGCGACGATCCGGCGGCGTGGCTGGGGTTGGCCTACCGCGACGACGAGCGGATCGTCGCGCAGGTCGACGACGGCACACCCGAGGGGATCGGCCGCCACCCGAGCTGCACGGTGCTGTCCATGTCGGAGGTCACCTGGCTGCTGTCCCTGGTCACGGCCGCACCCGGCGCGCGGGTGTGCGTGGTGGGCGCCGGCCTCGGCTACCTGACGGCGCTGCTCGCCCACCGGTTCGGCGCCGGCGCGGTGTCCGCCGTCGAGATCGACCCCGGCATCGCGGCCGACTGCCGACGGCGGCTGGCGGCCACTGGCCTGGGCGGCGTCGAGGTGCTCACGAGGGACGGCACGCTCGAGCTGCCGGCCGGGGCGGCGTTCGACCTGCTCCTGTCCACGGTCGCCGTGCAGCGGGTGCCCGGCGAGTGGCTGCGGCGGGTGCGGCCGGGCGGGACGATCATCACCGGGTACGGCACCGCCTACTGCCACGACGCCGTCGTCCGCCTCCAGGTCCACCACGCGCGCAATGCAACCGGGCGCGTGGTGGGTGAGATCGAATGCGAATGGGAACGCAGGCAGCGCATCCGCCCGGCCCTCACCGCCGCCGAAGTCGACGCGGCCGCGGCCGGCACCGACGCCATCACCTTCGACGTAAACCACCCGAACCACCCTTACGACGCCTGCTTCGCGATCGGCATCCGGGTGCCAAACTGCGTCCAGGTCCCCGTCGCCAGCGACGACGTGTGGTTCGTCGACGCGGACACCGGATCACGGGCCCACTGGCACCGCTCGCCGGCGGGCCGCTACCGGGTCGACCACTACGGCCCCCGCCGGCTCTGGGACGAGATCGACGCCGCACACCGCTGGTGGGTCGCCGCCGGCCGCCCTGAGGCCGGCGACTGGCTCGTCACCGCCACCCCCGACGCCACCGCCACCGCCCTTCCCCTCACCGTGGCGGCGGCCGGATGATCGGGCACCCGCGACCCGCCAGCGAGCACCTGAGGGCCCGGTCGACCGCTTCCACGCCTGATCGCGCCGACGCACTGCCGGCATGTCAGCCGTCGCCGTAGTCGCCGTCACCGCTCTCGGCGCCACCGACCAAGATACCGACCATTTCCGCAGGTATGCGAAACGCCGCAGCCTTCACACCCACGTAGATCGGAGTTAGTGCCGGTTCAACGTCTGGCGCACGATGCCCTCGGCCTGCAAATCCCCTGTGATTCGCGCCGCCGGCCGCGTGAACCCCCGGAGCATCCGAAGTCGCCAAGCAATCAAGCCTCGTACACTGCAGGTAGGATGGCTGACGGAGGATTCGCCTGGTGGCCCAGGGCACACGATTGGAAATAACGTCCAAATCAGCGCTTTCCTAGCCTCCCAACTCCCAGGTCGTCAACCGCAATGGTGAGTTGAGAAATCGTGTGACCTAAGCGAATTTGTTGACGGCCGGGCCGAGAACTTCGGCGAGCGCCGTCGAGTTAGCCGTCCGTAGGTTCTCATACCTCGCCTTGATGAACGCGTTGTAGTCGAGCTTCGACCAGTCGATGGGCCAGCCGGCCACCTGCGCCAGCTGCTGGAAGAACACACGTTGCGCGCGAGTGTTGCCCTCGCGGAATGGGTGAAGCGCGTTCACCTCACCCCAGTGATCGGCGATTTTGGCTATGAACACCTGTCGCCCGAGGCCGACCAGGTAGTTGTCGCCAGCTATTGCGCCGAAGACGCGGTGAGCCTCGCTCTCGATCGCGTCGCAGCGGCAGAAATACATGCCCTTCGCGATGTCGACGGTGCGGAATTCGCCGGCCCAGTCGTAGACGTCGCCGAATATGTGCCGGTGGATCGCCCGCAGGTGCTTCAGGTCGAAGTCGCCCTCCACCGGCCGGCGCTCGAGCTCGGCCACCCTGGCCAGCGAGGCCTTGAGCTCGAAGGCGGCCAGCACAGTTGCGTCAGTGATGCCGGCCCGGTTGCGCAGCACGGCTGTGCCGGGCAGCAGGTACGGGTCAGCCACCTGCGAGAAAGTCCGACCGGAGCCATTCCACGACTTGGTCTGCGGTCAGGTCACCGTCGACGACCTTGCGGGCCAGGTCCTCGTCCTGCTCGTCCGGCGCGAGGCCCGCCATCCGATGCCCGGACAGCGCAGCCGCAACGGCCTGGTCGGTGGTCCGCTGGGCCGGCACCATCCCGGCCTCCGCCAGCGACGCCCGCGCCTGGGCCAACGACTGCCCCAGCAGCCTCACTAGCGGCGGCAGTCCCAGCTTGCCCAGCCGGTAGGCCTGCGTGGCCCGGTCCACGATCCGCACCGGCGGTCGTTGGGTGCGGGCCACCGCCTGCGCCAGGTCGTACGCCGGCCCCCACCCGTGCCGGTACGCCAACTGGCGCCCCGTCGGCAGATTGCCCTCACGGATCCCCACCGGAGCGCGACGCAGCTTCGCCAACTGGATCAACACAACCCGCGGGCTCATCCGAAACGTATTCGCCAGTGCCGCCAGCTCGGCCTCGGTCACCTCGATGACGCCGTTGGCGTGCAACCACGCCGCCACGCCGGGCCGCGGGATGAGCAGGTTCCGCGCGAACTCGTCGGCCCGTACCTCCTCAGGCGTCCGCTCCGCGCCCGCCCGATGCTTCGGATCCCCAGGAAAGAGCAGGTGCGCCAGCTCGTGCGCCGCGGTGAACCGCTGCCGCTCCGCCGTCTCCGTCGGCCCGGTGCCGATGAGCACGATCGCCGTGCCCCGATCAGGATGAACCGCACAGAACCCCGACGCACCACCGAGATCGCAATACGCGACGTCCACCCCGGCCAACTGCCCAATCAGATCGTCCACGTCAGGCAGCGGCCCGTGCCCAAGCTGCAATGCCCGCCGCACCTCGACAGCCAATGCCAACCCCTGCGCGGCAGGACCACCCTTGACGGCGAGGTTGATCGGGGGTTCGCGCCGCTCCTGACGGCCAGGCAGCGACAACGCATCCAGCACCGCATCCAACTCCAGCAGCCACGCCGCAGCCAACTCGGCCACCTCAGTGGCCGCCGGGTCAGCAGCCGCGGCCACCCGAGCCGCCATCAAGATCCGGTCACCCTCGTCCGGCTCGCGGGTGAGAGCCGTCACCGTCGTCCCGGTCGCCATCGCGATCCGGTGCAGCTCCGTCACCGCCAACGCCGCCCGCTCACCACTCTCCACCCGGCTGATCGTCGGCTGCGAGATCCCGGTCAGCGTGGCCAGTTGGCGTTGGTTGAGCCCCACACGCTCCCGTGCCCGCCGAACCCGCTCGCCGACCTGCACGGTACCTCCAACCAGCAGAATCAAACTCCAGCAGCCTTGATTCTACCGCGTTGCCGATCAGCGTCGCCAGGCCGGCCGGCACAGCCGCCGGCTGTGGCATCGGCCTTGCGGCGCCAGTCGAGGACGAGCTTGTCATGCAGATGCGCCAGCAGCCGTTTGGTGCTTGCCTTTCACCGTCTCACGGTCGGCGGCGTCGAGAACGGGCTCCGGCTTGGTGAGCAGGTCGAAGACGGCCAGCTCTTCCTCGCTCATGTCCTCGACGACGGCGCGGCGCTCCTCCTCGCTCAGGTCCTGGGATAGCGAGATGAGTCGGCGCAGATACTCGTCGATGTTAAGGCTGCCGGCGTTGTATTCGGCGATCAGCTCCTCAATGCTTTCGACCAGGTCATAGCGGGTCGGGTTGCGGCGGGCCGCGCTGACAACCCGCCGCTTGAGCAGGGACGCGAGGCGACCCGTCTCGGCTCGTTTCCGACCGGCTACTCATCCCCCACCAAGCCGCGCGAGCGCACGACTGAGGTGCACAGGGCCAGCCGCCGGAAATGCGCGCGGCGCGCCGACAGGGCCAGCCGTTCCCGTTCGTCGGCGGGCAGGGTGCGGTCCGGGTCGACCTGGTCCTCGAACCGGGCCGGGCGGCCCGTGCCTTGAGGTACTTGGCGACGGCCAGGCCCGCGGCGTTGCCGAAGCCGACCAGGCGGACCTTGCCGCCCTTGCCGCGCACGTGGAATTGCCCCGCGAGCAGGTCGATCCCGTCGACGGTCAGGCGGCGAGCTCGGAGACGCGGGCCGGTGTCGATGAACAGCAGGATGATGGCCGTGTCGCGCAGCGAGGCGAAGTCGCGGCCCGAGCACGCTCGCAGGACTCGCAGATGCTCCTCGTCGGTGAGCAGTGGCGTGATCTTTTCCGGCACGCGGGGCGCGTCGGTCTGATCCATGGGATTGAGGGGCATTTCGCGGCGCTTGACCAGCCAGCCGAAGAACACGCGCAGATTCCGGTAATGGTGCGCGCCATTCGCCGGCGAGGTCGCGGTAATGATGTCGGCGATGAAATCGTCGACATGATGAGCACGGACCTCCACCGGCTCGAGCCCGAGGCCCCTCCCCGTCCAGCCAGGCGATCCAGCGCTGGGCGGTCAGCAGGTAGCTACGCTCCGTCAGCACGGGCAGGCTCTTGGCCTTGATCGACCTACGCCACCGCTCGGCGTGCATGGTCCAGATCGCGGTGCTGGCGGCCGTCGCGCTCATGACTACGACTCTCCGATCGTGTTGTCACCGAGCGCTGTGCGTCTCACCTCCTGGGACGGGCGCCGCAGCCACCTGACGCCTGACCTGGCGTTTTGGCTGGTCAGGGCCTTGCCGGTAGGATGCCTGGCGGAGGATTCGCCTAGTGGCCTAGGGCGCACGATTGGAAATCGTGTTGGGGTTGATAGCCCCTCATGGGTTCAAATCCCATATCCTCCGCCACTTAACCAGCACGAACGCGCCAACACACCGATACAGGGCCGAGCTGCGAACTCGATTCCCGTGCGAATGTGCCACGTCGCCTATGTCAACAAGCGACGTGCGCACTGCCTGCCACAATCACCGGCCATGGGTGCGAGGGCGCGCGTTGTGCTGGCCACCGGGGTGGCAAGCGCCGCGATGTTGGTGGCGTCGGCGGTGGCAGTCGCGATCAATCTGGGCACTGCCGAGCCGCCGGACTGGGTGGTCACCGTGGTCGGTACTGGTGCGCGTGCGTGGTGGACCATCGCCGGCCTCACAGTCGTGGCCTGTGGGTGCGCGGTGGCGGCGATCATGGTGAACCGCGCACCAGGCACCGACGGGCCGGCGACCGCCCAGCGCCAGGCCCAGGCCCAGTTCCAGGCGCAGCAACAGAACGTCATCGTGCAGGTGTCCTCCGGCCCGCAACAGCCTGTGGTGGCGCGGGAGGGTCAGGTGGTGGCGGGTGACATTCCGGCCCAGCCACCGTCGTTCGTGAGCCGACCCCAGCTCGACGAGTTGCGGGCAGCTCTGCGGGACGGCCCACGGGTGGCGGTGGTGTGTGCTCTGGCGGGTGGTCCTGGGGTGGGTAAGACCCAGGTCGCCGCCGCCTATGCCCGCAACCGCATCCGTGACGGCTGTCCGGTCGTCGCCTGGGTGTCCGGCGAGACTGTGCCAACCCTGCTGACCGATCTCGCAGCAGTGGCTGAGGAGCTGGGGGTGGCCGACCCGGAGGGTGACTCCGAGAAATCCGCCAGACACCTCCGCCGGGCTCTGCAATCCCGGTCGGAGCCGGCCCTGTTGGTCGTGGACAACGCAGCGAACCCGGCGGCCGTCGCTCCGTTCCTGCCGACGGGAACCGGTGCCTGTGCGGTGGTGATCACCAGTACCGACCACGCCTTCGCCGATCTCGGCACCCTCATCGACGTCCCCACCTACACGCCCGACGAATCAGTCGCCTACCTCGAAGCCCGCACCGGCCTGGGCGACCCCGACGGCGCCCTCGCCGTGGCTGAGGAACTCGGCCACCTCGCCGTCGCCCTGGCCCAGGTCCCGTCCGTCATCCGCGACCGTCACCAGACCTACGCCCAGTACCTGGATGACCTGCGCAGCGTCGATCTCGACACCGCCCTGCCCCGCGGCGGCGGCCACTACCCTCGCAGCACCGCCCAGGCTCTCATCCTGGCCATCACCACCGCCGAGCGGAACGACCCCACCGGCCTCACCCACCGGCTCCTGCTCACCATCGCCCTTCTCGCCCCGGAAGGTGTCGACCGCGACCTGCTGCACACCCTCGTTCAGTCCACGCACGCCTGCCACCCGGCCACGGTCCGCCAACACCTCGGCGCCCTGGCCGGCACCTCGCTGCTCACCTGGGCCGCCAACCAGCAGGCCAGCATCACCACCCACCGCCTCACCGCCCGCGTCATCCGCGAACACGCAGGCGACGACCTGGCCACCACAGCTGACGCCATCATCGCGGCCCTGGACGGCCTGCTCCCTGCCGAGGCGAACGCCTGGCCCACCCGCCACGACACCACAGGGTTGGTCACCCACATTGCCGCCCTCTGGTCCACCCTCGTCCAAGTCCACGACCACAACCTGCCCCTCGACGCAGCCGCCCGACTCACCGCCCGCGCTGTGCGACATCTCCTAGCTGTAGCGGACCTGACCACCGCCCTCCGCCACGGCACCACCCTGCTCACCGACTGCGAGCGGGTCCTCGGCGAGGACCACCCCAACACCCTCGCCAGCCGCAACAACCTCGCCTACGCCTACGAATCGGCGGGCCGGCTCGACGACGCCATCCCCCTATACCAACGCACCCTCACCGACCGCGAGCGGGTCCTCGGCGACGACCACCCCAACACCCTCACCAGCCGCAACAACCTCGCCGGCGCCTACCAATCGGCCGGCCGGCTCGACGACGCCATCCCTCTGCACCAACGCACCCTCACCGACTCCGAGCGGGTCCTCGGCGACGACCACCCCGACACCCTCACCAGCCGCAACAACCTCGCCGGCGCCTACCGATCGGCCGGCCGGCTCGACGACGCCATCCCCCTTTACCAACGCACCCTCACCGACTCCGAGCGGGTCCTCGGCGACGACCACCCCGACACCCTCGCCAGCCGCAACAACCTCGCCTACGCCTACCGATCGGCGGGCCGGCTCGACGACGCCATCCCCCTATACCAACGCACCCTCACCGACCGCGAGCGGGTCCTCGGCGACGACCACCCCAACACCCTCACCAGCCGCAACAACCTCGCCTACGCCTACCAATCGGCCGGGCGGCTCGACGACGCCATCCCCCTGCACCAACGCACCCTCACCGACTCCGAGCGGGTCCTCGGCGACGACCACCCCAACACCCTCACCAGCCGCAACAACCTCGCCGGCGCCTACCAATCGGCCGGCCGGCTCGACGACGCCATCCCCCTATACCAACGCACCCTCACCGACTGCGAGCGGGTCCTTTCCCCGGGCCATCCGTTCCTCCGCATCGTCGGTGGGAATCTCGCGGCGGCCATCGCGGAACGGGACCAAGGCCGACCGACCGGAGAAGCCTGACGTCAGCGCGGTCGCCGACCTACGGCGTTCGGCGTCTAGTCGGGCCCGGCACCGCGATCGGGTGCGCTCATGTCCCCCGTGCCAGGCGTGCCGTCGGCGAGCGCGTAGCGCAGGTAGACGGTGCCCTTCGGGCCGGCTGCGGGCGGTTCGAGGAGGGTGACGTTCGTGGGCACCGCGCCACCGTCGAACACCTTCTTCCCGACGCCGAGCACGATCGGGTGCAGCCAGAGGTCGAGGCGGTCGAAGAGCTTCTCGCGCAGGAGGGTCTGCACCAGGTTCAGGCTCCCGACGACCTTCACGTGCTCGTGCCGATCACGGATCTCGCGCACCGCACCGGCCAGATCCGGGCCGAGCTGAGTGGACCCGGCCCACGAGAGGTCGGGCCTGCCGCGGGAGGCCACGTACTTCGGGACGCTGTTGAAGAGCGTGGCGATCTCGTTATCCTCGCCCCCCTGGTGTGGCCAGTAGGCGGCGAAGATGTCATACGTCCGCCGGCCGAGCAGGAGGGCATCCGTGCCCTCGTACGCGGCACTGACCTGCGCCCCGGCGACCTCGTCCAGCAGGGGCGCCTGCCAGCCGCCGAACGGGAACCCCACCGGGTCCTCGTCGGGGCCGCCGGGTGCCTGCCCGACGAGGTCGAGGGTTGCGAACAGCTCGATGTGGATGAGGCCCATGTGCCTTGCTCCCCGATGAATTGTTGTCTCGGGCCGACCCGCCGGACGAGGACGGCGACGACGCGTCGATCACCAAGCCGAACGTGCACGCCGTCATGGAGATCATGGGCTGGTCGGACGACGCGCGCCACACGGTCGCGACCATGTCGGGGCAGCACCGTCGTTCAGCGCGGGATGGCTCGCCAGCATGCCCCAGAAGCGTGATGCTGTGGTGGGCCGCCCGGCTCGACGGCGTCATCGCAGGGCCGCGGCCGAGGCCCTACAGGCGGACGGTCATCGTCACGGTCACGCCGTTACCTTCCGAGAGGCCGTGCGGCTTGCGCACGGCGTCCTTGAGCGGCAGCAGGTAGCCACCGTCCTTGGGGAAAAGCGATGTCCTGAACGTGATGTCGCCGATCCGGGCCTCGACCGGGATCACGCCCCAGCCGTACGTGGCCATCGCGGCCACCGCGCGAATGTCGGCGGACTCCGCGTCCGGCACCGGGACGAAGTAATACGGCGCCGGCCCGCGCCACTCGATCACCCGACCGTCGAAGACGAACTCCATGCTGTCAGTCTTGTTCATCAGGGACGGCCAGGTGGCGCCGACCATACGAACGGCCCTGCCCCGCCTCGTTGCGGACGACCAGCGGGCGCTCGCGAACGGGAACCCTGACTGAAACTACCAGTAGCGATGATGGGTTGTTACCGTCACGGGGGCGGTAACAAGCAGCCTATCCATCATTGGCTGGATGACACCCGACCGACCGTTGCGCATTGGCGACCGGCCGCTTGCCATGGTCCGGAGAAACGCCTGGGGCAGGCCGTACGTGCATCAATCGGAGTCCGAGAGTTCACTCATGATTCCATTGTCCGCGTCTGTTCGGGCCGGAGGTTCCGGCGTATGGTGCGGCGATGGCTGAGTGGATCTACTTCATCCATGCGCCGCGGGAGGGCTTCGCGGAGACCATGACCGACGAGGAACGGGCGGTCTGGGGGGTGCACTTCGAGCGGCTGCAGCGGTTGCTGGCGGAGGGCGTGCTGGTCATGGCGGGGCCGACGCTCGGGCAGGTGAACACCGGGATCGCGGTGTTCGAGGCGCCGGATGAGGCGGCGGCGCGCAAGATCATGGCCGACGATCCGGTGATCGCCGGAGGCTTCGCGCGGGGCGAGCTGCGACCGTTCCGGGTGTCGTTGCTGCGCGGCCGCGACTGACCCTGCAGGAGCTCAGCCAATCCGCACACGATTCGCCACCCCCCGCCGCGCACCGCGCCCGGGCCCCCGCCGGCCCCGCCGGCCCCGCTGCTGTCGCGCCGGCCCCGCCGACCCCGCTGCTGTCGCCGAACTCGACACCACCGGGCTCCGAAGCTCGAAAATCCCCGCTGACGTCGAGTTCGGCAACCACCTCGGGGCAGCGGGCCGGAAACCACGTCGGGGCGGCGGGGCGGCGACCACGTCGGGGCGGCGAGGCGGACGCCACGGCGGCACGGCGGGGCGCCGGCGCGGTGTCCGCGAGGATGTGGAATTTCCCCATTCTTATGGGGACGATGCCACATCCTCGCGGAAACGGGCGGACGGGCCGTTACTCGATGGACTGGCCGGGCCA
>Ga0209382_10009060_pt1 | contig 12482 bp, 11 predicted proteins | sample SoiMetdeltSBSDD5_FD_187599 | JGI IMG/M metagenome (GOLD analysis project Ga0209382, IMG submission 187599) | Bulk soil microbial communities from a Populus tree surrounding site in Tennessee, USA - Soil MetaG P. deltoides SBSDD5 (SPAdes) (version 2) | ecosystem: Environmental > Terrestrial >... | reverse complement strand
TGTGGATCGAGCGGGCCTCGGACATCGCCGAGGAGTACTACGCCAGCTTCACCCTCGACCGCTCGGCCAAGAAGCACCTCGGCATGCTGTCGGCCCAGGGTGGCGTGGACATCGAGGCGGTCGCCGTCGAGAACCCCGACGCCATCGCCCGGACCCACATCGACCCCGTCGACGGCCTCACCGAGGCGCAGGCCCGCGAGTGGGTAGCCGCCGCCGGCCTGAATCCGGACGCGACCGAGGGAACGGTCGCCATCCTGCTCAAGCTGTACACGGCCTACGTCGACGGCGACGCCGACCTGGTGGAGATCAACCCGCTGATCCTCAAGCCGGACGGCCAGGTCCACGCGCTCGACGCCAAGGTCACGCTGGACGGCAACGCGCTGTTCCGCCACCCGGACTACGAGCGGTTCGAAGCGACCCAGGTGCTCGACGAGCGGGAGCAGGCGGCGAAGGCCAAGGGCCTGCAGTACGTGGGCCTGGACGGGTTCGTCGGCGTGATCGCCAATGGTGCCGGGCTCGCGATGTCCACCGTCGACATCGTCAACCAGGTCGGTGGCGACCCCGCCAACTTCCTGGACATCGGGGGCGGTGCCTCGGCCGAGGTCATGGCCGGCGCGCTGGAGGTCATCAACAACGATCCCAAGGTCCGCTCGATCTTCATCAACATCTTCGGCGGCATCACCAAGGGCGAGGAGGTCGCAAACGGCATCGTCGCCGCCCTCGGCCGGGTCGACATCGACGTCCCCATCGTCATCCGGCTCGACGGGACCAACGCCGACCTCGGGCGCGAGATCCTCCAGCCCCACCTGTCGGACAAACTCCAGATGCAGCCGACCATGGTCGACGCCGCCAAGCGGGCCGTCGAGCTCGCGGCGGCGCAGTAGCGAAGCAGAGGTCGCCTACCCATGAGCATCTTCGTCGACGAGACCACCAAGGTCGTCTACCAGGGACTCACCGGGAGCCAGGGCCGCTTCTACGGGCTGCTGAACCGGGACTACGGCACCCAGGTGGTGGCCGGCACCAACCCGAAGAAGGCAGGGACCGACGTCGACGGCATCCCCGTCTACGCCACGGTCGCCGACGCCGTGGAGGCCACCGGCGCCACCGCGTCGTGCATCTTCATCCCGGCACCCGGCGTGAGCAGCGCGGTGATCGAAGCGGCCGAAGGCGGGGTGAGCTTCATCGTCTGCATCACCGAGGGCGTCCCCGCCCACGACGAGGCGTGGTTCTTCAACAAGCTGCGCCGCGACTTCCCGCAGGTGCGGCTGCTCGGGCCCAACTGCCCGGGCATCATCAGCCCCGGCCGGGCCAACATCGGCATCACCGCCGGGCACATCGCCAAGGAGCCGGTGCCGGGTGCAGCCACCGTGGGCATCGTCAGCCGGTCCGGGACCCTCACCTACCAGGCGCTGTACGAGCTGAAGCTCAACGACATCGGCGTCTCGACCTGCGTCGGCATCGGCGGCGACCCGGTGCCGGGCACCTCGTTCATCGACTGCCTGGAGGCCTTCGAGGCCGACCCCGGGACCGACGCCGTGATGATGATCGGCGAGATCGGTGGCTCGGCGGAGGAGGAGGCGGCCGAGTTCATCGCCGCCAAGATGGCCAAGCCCGTCGTGGCCTACGTGGCCGGCGTGACGGCCCCGCCCGGCAAGAAGATGGGGCACGCGGGCGCCATCGTGTCCGGGGGCAAAGGCACGGCCCAGGCCAAGATGGAGGCGCTGAGCGAGGCGGGCGCCAGGGTCGGGCTCAACCCGACCGAGGCCGGCCAGCTCATGGTGGACGTCGTCCGCTCGCTGGCCTGAAGCCTGCCGGTCCCGAGCGCCCGAGAGCGCGCGAGAAGGCCCCGCAACAGCGGGGCCTTCTCGGTCAGCTACTGCGTTGTAGGCGCCGTCTGGCGCAGATCAGAACGGCGTCGGCGGAGCGCTGGGCGTCGAGGTCGCGCGCTCGCTCTCGAGGTGGAGCATCACCGCGCCGACGACGAGACCGATCGAGCCGAGGATCCCCAGCCACTGGCCGATGCCCTTGTCGATGCCCGCGGGCAACGACTGGATCAGGAACCCCAGCGCCAGGAGGCCGGCGAAGATGGCGAGAGCCAGGTGGATCTGCGGCCAGGTGAAGCCGAGCACCCGGTCAGGGAAGTTCACGTTGGCGAACCGCGCCAGCGCGACCTGCAGGCCCATGACGAGCCCGATCAGGCCGATGTAGGTGCCGAACGGGAACACGAAGTCACCGAAGCCCGAGTAGTCCTGGACGTCGCCGAACGAGAGCCACGTCAGGAAGATCGAGATGAAGGCCACGAGGCCCGCCACCATGATGATGATCTCGGAAGGTTTGGGCTGACTGTTCACGGATAACCGCCCTTTCTGTTGGTCGTCAGATGAGGCGCCACGGGGGAACGCTAACGCGACAGTGCGCTGCCGTCATCGGATGATGCTCCCCTGCCGGACCCCGCCTGGAGACGATCTGGCGTGGGCAGTTGGACCGTCCATCCGGCCCCCTCTCGTTGCCGCCCTCGGTGGCGGCGACTGCGTCGCAACTGCCATTACCTTTGACCGTGATGCCCCTGGCCCGGATCGCTGTGCTCGCCTCAGGGAGCGGCACGCTACTCGACTCGATCCTCACCGAGGGGGTCGATGTCGTCGTGGTGGTCACCGACCGGACCTGCCCCGCCCTCGAGGTCGCTGCCCGGCACGGTGTGGCCGCCGAACTGGTCGAGCGCACGGAGTGGGGTGCGACCTTCGACCGTGAGGCCTACACCGAGCGGCTGGTCAAGGTGCTCCAGGCGCACGCGGTCGACGTGGTCGTCATGGCGGGCTTCGGGACCGTCGTGCCCCACATCGTCTCGGCCTTCCCGGACCGCATCCTCAACAGCCATCCCGCGCTGCTGCCGGCGTTCAAGGGCTGGCACGCCGTGCGGGACGCGCTCGACTACGGCGTCAAGATCACCGGCACCACGATCCACGTGGTGACGTCCGAGGTCGACGTGGGCCCGATCCTGGCCCAGGAAGCCGTGGCGGTGCGCCCCGACGACACCGAGGCCACCCTGCACGAGCGGATCAAGCAGGTCGAGCGCCGGCTCTACCCTCGGACCATCCGCGCCTACCTGGCCGAGCTCGCCGAGCAGGCCGAGTCGGCCCAACCGGCCGAGCGACCCCCCACGGAGGAGGAGTAGTGCCCCGAGCCCTGTTCTCGGTCTACGACAAGACCGGTGTCGTCGGGCTCGCCCAGAGCCTGGCCGACCGGGGTTGGGACCTGGTGGCCTCGCGGTCCACGGCGGCGGCCCTGCGCGACGCCGGGCTCACGGTGACCGACGTGGCCGAGCTGACCGGGTTCCCGCCGATCCTGGGCCACCGGGTGGTGACGCTGCATCCGAAGATCCACGGGGGGCTGCTGGCCGACCGGGACGACGCGGAGCATCGAGCCGAGTTGGACGAGTACGGCATCGAGCCCTTCGACCTGGTGGTCGTGAACCTCTACCCCTTCCGGGACGACCCGGGCATCGAGCTGATCGACATCGGCGGGCCGACGCTGGTCCGGGCGGCGGCGAAGAACCACGCCCACGTCGGTGTGGTCGTCCGGCCCGAGGACTACGGCGCGGTCCTGGAGGAGATCCGCAGCGACGGGATGCTCGCACCCGCCACCCGCCGGGCCCTGGCGGCCCGGGCCTTCGCCGTGATCGCGGCCTACGACGCCGACATCGCCCGGTGGTTCGCCGAGCCGGAGGAGCAGCTGCCGGAATCCCAGCACCTGACCTACTGGCGCCAGCCGCTCACCCTCCGCTACGGCGAGAACCCCCACCAGCGGGCGGCCCTCTACCGGGCCGACGGCGCCTCCCCCTGGTGGACCGAGCTGACCCAGCACGGCGGGCTCGACCTCAGCTACCTGAACCTGTACGACGCCGACGCGGCGTGGCAGATCGCCCATGACCTCGCCCGGCACTTCGGGCAGGTGGCGGCGGTGATCGTGAAGCACGCCAACCCCTGTGGCGCCGCGATCGCCGGTCGCCTGGCCGACGCCTACCAGCGCGCCTACGAGTGCGACGAACGATCGGCCTTCGGCGGGATCGTGGCGCTGACCGAGCCGATCGACACGCCGACCGTCGAGCGGATGGTCGCGGCGGCCCAGGCCGACGTGGTGATCGCCCCGGGCTACGAGCCAGGCACCGTCGAGGCGCTGCAGGCCAAGCGCAAGAACACCCGCATCCTGGAGGCGCCGGCGCCTCGGCCCGACGCCTGGCACCTGCGACCCGTCACCGGCGGCCTGCTGGTGCAGGAGCAGCACCGCTTCGTCGCCGGACGTGACGACTGGCGGGTCGTCACCCGGCGCCAGCCGACCGAGGCCGAGTGGACCGACGCCGAGCTGGCCTGGCGGCTGTGCGGCTGGGTGAAGTCCAACGCCATCGTGCTGGTCAAGGAGGGCACGGCGTTCGGGATCGGTGCCGGGCAGCAGAACCGGGTCGAGTCCGGGTTGCTGGCCGCGAGCAAGGCCGCGGGTCGGGCCGCCGGCGGTGCGTGCGCCAGCGACGCGTTCTACCCGTTCCCCGACGGGATCGAAGCCGCCGCGGCGGCCGGGGTCGCGGTGGTCGTCCAGCCCGGGGGGGCCATGCGGGACGAGCAGAACATCGCCCGGGCCGACGAGCTGGGCCTGGCGATGGTGTTCACCGGGGAACGACACTTCTACCACTAGGGGGCCGATCCACATGACCGCTCGACTCCTCGAAGGCGCACCCGTGGCCGAGGCCGTCCTGGCCGACGCCGAGGAACGGGTGCAGAAGCTGGCCGCGGACGGCAAGCGGGTCGGGCTCGGGACCATCCTGGTGGGCGACGACGCTGCATCCGCGGGCTACAGCCGCAAGAAGCACGAGATCTGCGAGCGCATCGGCATCACCAGCCACCACATCGACGTGCCGGTCGCCGGAGGGCAGCGGGCGCTGCTGGACGCCGTCGACCGGTTCAACGCCGACCCGGCCGTCGACGCCTATCTGATCCAGCACCCGGTACCCGATGGGTTCGACTTCGGCGAGGCGCTGGCGCGGCTCGACCCCGCCAAGGACGCCGACGGGCTCCATCCGATCAACCTCGGGAAGCTGGTCCTCCAGGAGGCCGGGCCCCGGCCGTGCACGCCGGCCGGCATCCAGGCGCTGTTCGTGCACTACGGCATCCAGGTGGCGGGGCAGCACGTCGTTGTGGTGGGCCGGGGGCCGACGCTGGGCCGTCCGCTCGCGCTGCTGCTCACGCTGAAGGAACCCGGCGCCAACGCCGCCGTGACCGTGGTCCACACCGGTGTGCCGGACATCGCCGAGCACACCCGCCGGGCCGACATCGTGGTGGCCGCGGTCGGCGTGCCCTCCTTCGTGACGCCCGACATGGTCCGGCCGGGGGCGGTGGTGGTCAGCGGAGGCATCAGCTGGGAGGGGCGGCGGCTGCTGTCGGACGTCGACGAATCGGTGGGCGAGGTGGCCTCGTGGATCACCCCCCGGCTCGGGGGAGTCGGGGTCACCACCACGGCCATGCTGATGCGCAACACCGTCGTCGCCGCGGCGTCCCGCCCGCGTTAGCGCCAGCGCTCGTCAGCCGGGCGGGGCCTCGCTCCCGGCCTCGGCCTCGGTCTCGGGGACGGTCTCGGACTCGAGCTCGGCCACCACCTGCTCCACCTCGAACCGGGCGCCAGCGATGCGGTCGCGGCAGATGCGCAACAGCTCGGCGGCCCGGCGGACCCGCGCCCCCAGCACGTCGACGTCCACCTCGTCGCCGTCGAGCTCGCGGAGGATGTCGTCCAGCTCGGCCAGCGCGGCGCTGTAGCCCATCGCCTCGGACGGGGGCGGGGTCTGGTCACTCATCGTTCGGCTCCGTTGCTGTGGCCCGTCGGGCGTCGACCGGCGGGTCGACGGTGCTGGACACCGTGCCGTCCGCCAGGGTGGTCACCAGCGTCTCGCCCGCGTGCACGTCGTCCGGGGATCGCACGACGTCGCCCGTCGCGGTGCGGGTGATCGACCACCCGCGGGCCAGCGTCCGCACCGGGTCGAGGGCACGGACCTGGGCCTCCCGGCCCAGCACCTCCTTCTCCGTGGCCTCCAGGACCCGCGGGGCACGTCGGGTGAGCTGGTGCTGCACGCCGTCCACCAGCCGGACGTGCTCGCGCAGGTGCACCCGGGCGCCGGTGCCCACCCGCCCGGTTGCCCGCTCGAGGTGGCGGCTGCTGCGATCCAGCGCAGCCTGCGCCGACCGGGCCAACCGCGTCGCCCGGCTGGACAGCACCATCCCCGAGGCCGCGAGCCCGCTGCGCGTCCCCAGAGCGACGTGCCGGGCACAGGTGCGCAGGCGCTCGGCCTCGCCGGCCACGGCTTCCTGGGCCGCCTCGGCGATCACCGCCCACTTGGCCACCAGCAGCCGGTCGAACTCGCGCACCAGGGCGACCATGGCCTGCGCGCTGGCCGTGGGGGTCTTCACCGACAGGTGTGCGACCTCGTCGGCGACCGTGCGGTCGATCTCGTGCCCGATACCGGTCACCACCGGTACCGGCAGCTCGGCGATGGCCCGCGCGATGAGCTCGCTGTCGAAGGCGGCCAGGTCGGTGGCGGCCCCGCCGCCTCGCACCAGCAGCACGACGTCGACGGCATAGGCCCCAGCCGTCCGGTCGTCCCCGCCCTCGGGTACGGCCGCTGACCCCCGCCGCGGCCGCACCACCGACCGCAGGGCCGCCGCGATCGAGCGCGGTGCGGCCCGGCCCTGCACCCGAGCGTCGATGCGACGGACCCGGAACCCGAGGCCGGAGTGACGGAGCTCGTCGAGCACGTCCTGCTCGGCGGCGCTGCCCGCGCTGGTCACCAGACCGAGCCGCAGCGGGACCAAGGGGATGACCAGCCGCTGCTGCCGCTCGAGCAGGCCTTCAGCGGCGAGTTGGCGCAGCAGCCGCTCGCGGTCGGCGGCCAGCCGGCCCAGGGTGAAGGCGGGGTCGATGTCGCTCATCTGCAGCTGCAGCCGCCCACCCGGCGCCCAGAAGCCGATGCGCCCCCGGATGCGGACCTCGGTGCCGTCCTCCATGCGCACCGCGCCGCCGGCCTGGCGCAGCTGTGCGTTCACCCGGCGCCGGGCCATGTCGAACAGCACCACGGGCAGCGTCGCCACCACCGGCCGCCCCAGCCCACCGTTGGGTGCTGGCTCGACCAGGTCGAACCAGACGGTGCCGGTGCCGCCACGCTTGAGGTTCCTGATCTCGCCCCGCAGCCACACCTCGTCGGGGAAGGCCCGCCGCAGCGCGCCGACCACAGCCTCGCCGATCTCGCTGACCGACCAGGTAGGTTCCGACATGTCGTCCCACAAGGACGGAGTGAAGGCCGAGCGGGGAAGGTCGTTCACCGCGAACGACCCTACTCATCGGCTGTGACATCCAAGACGAAGCACCGACGAGAGGGGACCGATGCCGCCAGTGCACGAGATCGCCCCCGGCGTTCTCCAGATCGACACCTTGCTGGGCGGCTGGCACCAGGTGACCGCCGGCTACCTGGTCACCGGCGACGCGCCGGTCCTGGTCGAGACGGGCAGCCAGAGCTCGGTCGGCGCGCTGCTGGAGGCTCTCGGTGCGCTGGGCGTCGACGCCGACCAGCTCGCGGGGGTGGCCGTCACCCACATCCACCTGGATCACGCCGGCGGGGTGGGCGACGTCGCCGCAGCGTTCCCCAACGCCACGATCTACGTGCACGAGAAGGGCGCCCGGCACCTGGCCGATCCGACGCGCCTGGTCCAGTCCGCCGCCCGGGTCTACGGCCCGCTGCTCGACTCGCTCTACGGCCGGCTGACCGCGACGCCGGCCGAGCGGCTGCACGTGCTGGCCGACGGCGAGCAGATCACCGTCTCCCCCAACCGGACGCTGACCACCGTCGACTCGCCGGGCCACGCGAAGCACCACCTGGCCCTCCACGACTCGGCGTCCGGCCTGCTGTTCGCCGGCGACGCGGTCGGCGTGCGCCTCCCGGACGTCGGTGTGCTCCGTCCGGCGACCCCACCCCCCGACTTCGACCTGGACCAGGCTCTGGAGTCGCTGCGGAGGTTCGCCGAGCGCCGCCCGACCGGCATCGCGCTGGCCCACTTCGGCCTGGTACCGGACCCGCAGGGCATCCTGGCGGAGGCGGACGAGACCCTTCGCCGCTGGGCCGAGGTCGCCGAGGCGGCGTGGCGCGAGGGCCGGGACATCGCCGACGCGCTGAGCGAGCGGTTCGCACAGAACCTCGACGGGGTCGACCCGGTGCAGCGGGAGCGCCTGGAGACCCTCAACGGCATCCACTCCAACGCGGCGGGCTTCCGGCGATGGTTGGAGACACGCGGGAACGGGCATCGGCATCCCCACGCCCACCCGCACGACACCTAGCGAACCTGGGGGTTACCGCCAGTTGGTCAAACGCCGGCGACGCAGGTAGACAACGCTGGCGCCGCTACCTACCAGGAGGGGACAGCTCATGCCTGAGGCAGTCATCGTGTCCACCACCCGGAGCCCCATCGGCCGGGCCATGAAGGGCTCGCTGGTCGAGGTCCGGCCCGACGATCTCGCCACCACCATCGTGAAGGCCGCGCTCGACAAGGTGCCCCAGCTCGACCCGCAGTCCGTGGACGACCTGATCATGGGCTGCGGCCAGCCCGGCGGTGAGTCCGGCTTCAACATCGCGCGGGTGGTCGCGGTGCTGTCGGGGCTGGACGACGTGCCCGGCGTGACCGTGAACCGCTACTGCTCGTCCTCCCTCCAGGGCATCCGCATGGCGGCCCACGCCATCAAGGCCGGCGAGGGCGACACCTTCGTCTGCGCCGGCGTGGAGACCGTCAGCCGGTTCGTCAACGGCATGGCCGACTCCGGTCCGCCCAACCCGCAGTTCGTCGAGGCCCAGTCCCGCACGGCCGAGCGGACCAACGGCGCCGACTCCTGGGAGCCTCCCGCGGGCCTGCCCGACATCTACATCGCCATGGGCCAGACGGCGGAGAACGTCCGGCTCGCGGAGAGCGTCGGCCGCCAGGAGATGGACGAGTTCGCCGCGCTCTCCCAGCAGCGCGCCGTGGCCAACCAGGAGAACGGCTACTGGGAGGGCGAGATCACCCCCATCACCACGCCGTCGGGCGCGGTCGTCGGCAAGGACGACGGTCCTCGCGCCGGCACCACCGTCGAGAAGCTGGCCGAGCTCAAGCCGGCCTTCCGACCCGACGGCCAGGTGACGGCGGGGAACTCCTGCCCGCTCAACGACGGCGCCGCGGCCGTCATCGTGATGAGCGACACCAGGGCGGCCGAGCTGGGCATCGAGCCGCTCGCGCGGATCGTGTCGTCCGGCGTCACCGGTCTGAACCCGGAGATCATGGGCCTCGGCCCCATCGAGGCCTCACGCCAGGCGCTGGCCCGGGCCGGGAAGTCGATCGACGACATCGACCTGGTGGAGATCAACGAGGCCTTCGCCGCGCAGGTCATCCCCTCCGCCAAACACCTCGGCATCCCCTGGGAGAGGCTCAACGTCAAGGGCGGCGCGATCGCGCTCGGCCATCCGTTCGGCATGACCGGCTCGCGGATCATGACCACGCTCATCCACGCCCTCCAGGACGAGGACAAGACCTGGGGCCTGGAGACGATGTGCGTCGGCGGTGGTCAGGGCATGGCGATGGTCATCGAGCGCCTGTCCTAGCTGCTCCAGCCACTGCAGCGACGCTGCCGTCCGCGCCGAGGTCGGCCTCCTCCGGCTCGGGGTCCTCCGGCCGCGATGCAGGCCGGTCGCCGGTGGACCGGGGGAGCGAGAGCACGAACCGGGCACCGCCCAAGGGGCTGGCGCCGGCCCACACGAACCCGCCGTGCCGGGTCGCGATGGAGCGGACCACGGCCAGCCCGAGGCCGGCGCCGCCCTCGTCCCGGGCCCGGCCGTCGTCCAGGCGGGTGAAGCGGTCGAAGACCCGCTCGCGGTCCGCCACCGGGATGCCCGGTCCGTCGTCGTCGACCCCGACCTGCACCCACGGGCTGGTGTCGGTGACCTCGGCGACGCTGATCCGGACCTGCTGGTCGGCGTGGCGCACGGCGTTGTCGACCAGGTTGGTGAGCGCCCGTTCGAGCTGAGCCCGGGAGCCCGTCACGGTCGGGGGCTCGGTGCCCGCGGCGTCCGGGGGTGCGTCGAGGGCGACCGGCACTCGCCGGGTCCGGTCCGCCTCCTGGGCGGCCAGCTCGGTCAGGTCGACGGTGGTCCCGGCCACGGTGACCGCGCTCTCGTCGTCGGCGGCCAGCAGCAGGAGGTCGCCGAGCAGGGTCTCCAGCCGGGTCTCCTCGGCCAGCACCGCTCGGGCCACGCTGGGCCAGTCGGCGCCGTGGCCCTCGCTGAGCGCCACCTCCAGGTCGGTCCGGATGGCGGCCACCGGGCTGCGCAGCTCGTGCGACGCGTCGGCCACGAACTGCCGCTGCCGGCGGGCGGAGCCGTCCAGCCGGTCCAGCATGGCGTTCATGGTGTCGGCCAGGCGGCCGATCTCGTCGTCGGTCGCGGGCTCCGGGACCCGGCGGTGCAGCGTCGAGCCACCGATGGCCTCGGCCTCGGCCCGGATGAGCTCGACCGGTCGGAGGGCTCGTCCCACCACCCGCCACGCCACCAGCGCCACCAGGCCGACGAGCAGGGGCAGGCCGAAGATCAGCCCCTGCCGTACGGCCTCGATGGTGCGGGCCACCTGATCGACAGGCACACCGACGGTGACCGTGGCCGGGCCGTACGGTGTGTCGACGGTGCTCGTGCGCTGCTCGAACTGGTAGCCCCAGATCATCGGGGCGCCGAGCGTCTCGCCGCCGTCGGCGTTCGGCTCGAGCTCGTCGCGTGCGACTCCCGCTCCAGGCGGGCCGATCCCCTTGGGGACCTTGCCGGGCCCGAGCCCGAACGGATCCTGACCCGCCACCGGTCCGGGTCCACCGCCCGCGGCGACCTGGCCCACCTGGAAGTTGCCGACCGGCTGGCCGCCCGTTGCCGCGACGCTGAACACGCCGCCGTTCTGGTAGGCGATCCGGATGAACACCGTGCCGAGGTTGGTGGACTGGACGATCTCGTCCGGCGTCTGGCCCCGGCCGAGTCCGTCGACCACCTCGTCGAGGAGGTCGTCGGTGTCGCGCCGGAGGGCGCCGAGCTGGTTGTCCTCGATCGACCGCACCAGCATCCAGCCGGCCAGGCTGACCGCGAGGCCGGTGACCACCGTGGCGGCGAGCGTGATCCGAACCCGGACCGAGCGCCACGGACGTCGTCCGGCCCCGACGCCGCCGTTGCTGCGGCTGCCCGGGCGAGCGTCACGAGACACCCCACTAGGCATCGTCCACCACCCGGTAGCCCACGCCCCGCACGGTCTGCACCGAGTGACGTTCGAAGGGCTGGTCGATCTTGCGTCGTAGGTAGCCCACGTACACCTCCACGACATTGGTGTCGCCGTCGAACTCGTCGCCCCACACCTCGCGGAGCAGCTCCCGCTTGGCGACCACCTCGCCGGGTCGCCGGAGCAGTGCCTCCAGCAGCGCCATCTCCCGAGCGGTCAGCGCCACGCCCGTGTCGCCCCGGCGGCACTCGCGGGTGAGCGGGTCCAGGACCAGGTCGCCGGCGGCCAGGACCGCGGGGCGGGGGGCCGAGCCCCGGCGGGCCAGGGCCCGCAGCCGCGCCACCAGCACGACGAACGAGAAGGGCTTGGACAGGTAGTCGTCGGCCCCGGTGTCCAGGGCTTCGGCCTCGTCGTACTCGCCGTCCTTGGCCGTCAGCATGAGGATCGGGGTCCAGTTGCCCTCGGCCCGCAGCGTCCGGCAGATCTGGTAGCCGTTCATCCCGGGGAGCAGGATGTCGAGGACGATCGCGCCGTAGCCGCCCTCCCGCGCCCGCCACAGGCCGTCGGTGCCGTGGTAGACGACGTCGACGTCGAACCCCTCGGCCCGCAGCCCGCGCGAGACGGACTGAGCCAGATGGACCTCGTCGTCGACGACCAAGACCCGCACGCCGGAAAGTCTGCCGGAGTGGTCGCGGGATGCCATGGCGTGAGCTGAGAGTGCTCTCAGGTGGTCTCAGGTCGTTCTCAGCCGACCTGAGGCAGCGTGCGCGGCCATGACCGAGACACCTGACGAGTCCCGTCCCGACGAGCGACGTCCCGACGAGATCGATCCCCACCTCGCCGACGACCCGACGATCCCCGATCCCACCGGCGGGCTCCCGCCGCCGCCTCCGTCGATCCCCCCTCCGGTCTCTGCCGACCCCGCCCTCTCTGGCGACGGCGGCGAGGACGGCGAGGACGATGACGACGAGGACGACGACGAGGAGTACGCCGATGACGGCCCGAGGAGGCGGCGATTCCTGAGCGGAGGTCGCCTCCTCGTCGCGAGCGTCGTCGTCCTGCTGCTGCTCGGCGGCGGCGCGGCCCTCGCGCTCACCGGAGGCGGCGACGACGAGAACGACCCCGGTGGGGATCAGGACGACGCCCAGCAGTCCATGGAGGACGCTGCGCTCGAGT
>Ga0209382_10009059_pt1 | contig 12483 bp, 12 predicted proteins | sample SoiMetdeltSBSDD5_FD_187599 | JGI IMG/M metagenome (GOLD analysis project Ga0209382, IMG submission 187599) | Bulk soil microbial communities from a Populus tree surrounding site in Tennessee, USA - Soil MetaG P. deltoides SBSDD5 (SPAdes) (version 2) | ecosystem: Environmental > Terrestrial >... | reverse complement strand
CGCGTGCCCATGCCGAGGAACGGCGGCAAGCTCGCGAGCGAGAACTTGATCGCAAGATACGTCGAGCCCCAGCCGAACCAGGTTGCGGCGAGGCACGCTGCAATCATCGGGGATAGCTTGTTCAAGTTGCTGAGCTCGATTGCGCGGAACGCGCATCGTTCATCAGCGACGCAGTGATGCGCAACGCGTCGCGCGCTGCGTGCACACGAGCGCACGAAATTTTGCTTACCTCGCCGTCGTCATGCAGACGCAGCTCGTTCTGTAAGCAGTTCCCGGTAGCGCGCGGGGGTGAGGCCGAGCAGGCGTACGAATGCACGCCGCATGACATCCGCGCTGCCGAAGCCCACGGCTGCCGCGACTTGTTTCAGGCCACGGTCGGTCCGTTCGAGATGCCGACGGGCCGCTTCGACACGAAGTTGCAGCACGTACTGTGCCGGCGCAGTGCCCGTTTCTCGCGTAAAGACCCGCTCGAAATTGCGCACGCTCATCGACATGCGCTGCGCCAGGTCCTGCGTCGTCAGGTTCTCGTCGAGGTGTTCGGCGATCCAGATCTGCAGCTCCCGGATCGAAGCCATCGCCGATGCCTGCGACGCCAGCGAGACGCTCACCTGGGGCTGGCCGCCGGGACGCCGCAAGAACAGCACGAGCTCGCGCGCCGCCTCGTGCGCGAGGGCTGCGCCGCAATCTGCCTCTGCCCAGGCAAGTGCCAGGTCGATGCCGGCGGAGATCCCGGCCGAGGTGTAGATGTTGCCGTCCTTGACCCACAGCGGCTCGTGCTCGACACGCACGCGTGGATAACGAGCAGCGAGCTCGCGCCCGAACTTCCAGTGCGCAGTGGCGCGTCGTGAATCGAGCAAGCCTGCCTCCGCGAGCAGGAAGGCTCCGACGCACACGGCACCGACGCGTCGCACCGAGCCCGCCATCTTGCGCAGCCATTCCGACAGCTCTGCATCGCGCACTGATCGCGAGGCCAGCCCGCAAACCAGCAGCACGGAGTCGCAACTCCCCTTGAGCTCACGGAAGTGCTGTCGCGCCATGAATGTCAGGACTCCACCTTCGCTCGCGAGCTGCAGGCGCTCGCTGCTGGTGACGACCTCCATCGAGTAGATCGGCCGGCCGGCAAGACGGTTGATGGAGTTGAAGACCTGCAGCGGCCCGACCAGGTCCAGCTCGTCGACGGGCGGCACGACCACGAAGACGATGCGTCGATTCGAGGTTTTCATGGCGCGAACACTAGCATGGCGCGAATCGTCGGAAGTCCGTCGCAAATCGACGGGTCGCTCTTCGCTAGCGTGGCGCGATGGAAACCGACAACTGCCGGCTGGCGAGTGTGCTGCTGGCGGCGCTCCTTCTCCCTGGAGCGCTGCCAGCGGCCGAATCGAACAATGGGCCCTACGCGCGCATCGCGGTCCTGCGCCCGAACGACGGCGATACCGTCGACTTCGAGGCCGGCTACATCCGGCACCTCGAGTGGCATCGGCAGGCGAAGGACCCGTGGACGTGGTACGGCTGGACCATCTGGACCGGCGACCGGCAACGCTGGTTCGTGTATGCGACGTTCGGACATACGGCGGCGAGCCTGAGCAGTTCTGTTTCACCAGCCGAGGACGAGCGCGACAACATCGCCAACGTGACTCCGCATGCGCTGTTCGCCGGCAATGCGCTCTACGAATACCTGCCCGCGCTGTCACGCGGCACCGGAATTCCGCAGGCGACGCCGCGCATGGAGCTCACTACCGTCGATCTCGTGCCGGGCAGCGAAAAGGCGTTCGAGGCTGCGCTCGGCGCACGGCAATCGGCGCTGCAGTACGAGACGCTGTGGTTTCGCATGCTGAGCGGCGGTTCGATTCCGCGCTACGTGCGACTGCGTCCGCGTCCGACGCTCGCGGCGATTCTCGAGTCGACCTCCGAGCAGGCGCTGCCGGACAAGGTCATCCCGCTGCTCGCGAAGACGACGACCGAGATCCTGAATCTGCGACCCAACCTGAGTTATGGCGTGACGGTCGCGCCTCAATGAAGGCGCTGCTCCTCATCATCGGGTTGCTCATGAGTTCGATTACCGCCGTGCACGCACAGACAGTCGACTACGACAAGAAGCTGAAGGAACTCGGCATCGAGCTGCCGAGCGCATCACCGCCGGCTGCGAACTACGTCAAAGCCGTTCGCGTTGGCGACGTGCTGTATCTCTCCGGCCATGCAGCGGTCTCGGGCTTCCACGGCAAGCTTGGCAAGGACATGACGACGGAGCAGGGCTATCAAGCCGCGCGCTCGACGGCGGTCTCCGTGCTCGCGACGCTCAAGCAGGAGCTTGGCGATCTCAACAGAGTGAAGCGCATCGTCAAAGTGATGGGGATGGTCAACAGTACGCCGGAGTACACCGAGCAGCACCTGGTGACCAATGGATTCTCCGATCTCATGGTCGCCGTGTTCGGCGACAAGGGAAAGCACGCGCGCTCCGCGGTCGGAATGGGTGCCCTGCCGTTCAACTTCGCGGTCGAGATCGATCTCGTCGTCGAAGTGGAGTGAAGCCGCCTGGAGCGACGCGAGCGTATCGGAATTGCCGCCGGCATTGCTTCGAGCGCAATGGGAGGCATGGCTGCCGCCGTCACGCGCTACGCAGTAACTTCCATCGATCCGGTGTGGATCAGCACCTTCCGCTTCGGGATCGGCTTCCTGTTGCTGCTGCCGTTCGCGTTGGCCACGCGCTCGCGTTGGCCGCGTAATGCCGATCTCATTGCGACTGCCGCACTCGGCGTTCTGTTCTACGGCGCGTACTTCGTCGCCTATGCCCGTGCGCTGACGTTCACGACCGCGGCGCGTGGTTCTCTGGGTATCGCGACGCTGCCTGTGCTCACCATGCTGGTGGCGGCGGCGCTCGGAAAGGAGCGGCTGACGTTGCGCAAGAGTCTCGGCGTGCTCACGGCGCTGGGCGGCGTGGCGATCGCGATGCTGACCGATCTGAGTCGCGCGCCGGTCGGAGCCTGGAAGGGCGACGCGATGATGGTCGCCGCGATGTTGTCGATGGCGGTCTACACGATCTACTCACGGCCACTGATGGCGCGTTCCAGCGCGCTCGGCTATGCCTGTGCAGGCATGGCCGCGGGGGCGACGCTGAACGCCACGATCGCAGTATCGAACAACGGCTGGGCCGCGCTCCCCGCGATGGGAGCACAGCAATGGGCGGCGGCGCTGTTCCTCGGAGTGGTGCCGGGCGCGCTGGGCTTTTTTCTATGGGTCTATGCGGTACAGCGAACGACGCCAACCCGAGCTGCAGCGACGATCACCATCAGCCCCATCTCTGCCGGGGCTCTGGCCGCGCTCCTGGTGTCGGAGCCTTTCGGCATCGGTCTCCTGGCGGGTGCCGTCGCCGTGGCGGTCGGGATCTGGATTGCGTCGTCATGAGCGATACGCCTGCCGGCCCACACCTTGAATCGGAATGTTCTGCGCTGCCAGCACTTCATGCTGAAGCGCGAACATCGCGGCGGCGGCTTCGTCGATCGCTTTAACGAACGCGAGCGATCCTTTCAGGATCGGCGCGAGCCTGGCTTTGTCCTGGACGCGGGCCGGCGGGTACTCGTGCTCGACGACGAGATAGGTGTTCGCCGGGTCGATGGACAGCAACTCGCGAGCGGCGAGCTGGTGGTCGAGCCAGTCGACGCTGCGATTCTGCAGGTAGGCGAGGGGATCGTGTCGCGCAGTGCCGGGGAGCTCGTGCTCGGCGAGCACCGTCTGTTTCTTCCACGCGTTGCCCGCGTCCTCGGGCTGCGGCGACTGACGTCCTGCGATCCAGTCGCCGCGACCCATCGTCTGGCCTCCATAGCCCCAGGCCGACACGCCGCGCGAGTCGATGACCTGGCCCTTGACGTGGAAACCGCCGATCAGAAAGCCGTAGCCCTCGTCCTTCAGGTACTGAAACAGCGAGCGCGTGTCCTGGCCCATGAGGATGGCGTGCGACGGGTCGTAGTGGATGCGGAACTGATCGCCGACACCATGTTTCTGGCAGATGCGATGCAGAGCGATCCACGGACCCGGCGCATACGCGAGGTTGTTGTGCCAGTGATCGAGCGAGGTCCAGCCGGGCATCGGGCACTGCTCGACGCGATAGGTGAGTCCGCGCGCCTTGGCCTCCTTGAGCAAGGGGATGAACACCTCTTCGAACATGACGAGGTTTTCGTCCATCTGCAGCTTGAAGTTGCGGCCGACGAAGCCGCAGACCGCGTTGGTGCCGAGAAGCACGGCGGCATCGAACACTCGCAGCATGAACTCGTGCTTGCGCTGCCGCGCGCTCGCATCGTCTGTCAGCATGTTGTCGAAGTAGCCGAGATCGGAAAGACCGACACCGCTGGTCCGCATCGCGCTCAGCACCCGCGACGCCCGGCGCGCGTCGAAAGGACTGCGCAGGTCGAGCGTGTTCGCAACCGGGTCCAGCATGGCTGCGGCCGGGACGTCGCTCAGGGTGGGGTGCAGGGCGGCGGAGAGCTGGATGTTCGGCGCACCCACATCGCGCGCGAACTGCAACCACTCTTCGATCGCAAGGTCCGGATCGGCGTCGCGCCGTTCGCGCGGGGTCAGCTCCTGCAGCGCGGCGGTCAGCACACTGAGCTTCATCGGCCGGGATGAGAAGGCTCGGACGGTCATGGCGGGTGCTCACTCGATCAACGAGGACGCCCGCATCATACCGTTCGACGCTGTAGGACGGCGACGCTTCCGGTGGAATAGCCGCGGCGCGGGGCTCGAGTCGATTTCCCGCGCGTTGCGCGGTTGAAAACGGCGCGCTGGCTACTGGAGCCAATACTGCGCACCGCTTTCCCTCAGCAGCGACTCGGCATTGCATCCCTTGAGCATGGCGAGTGTCGTGAGAGTGCCGGCCTGCGTGCACGTATCGGCTGCGACAGTGATTGAATGCGGCGCATTGCGTACTGGCCACCCGGTGCGCGCGTCGAGAATATGCGAGTAGCGGTGGCCATCCCGGAACACGAACCGTCGCGCATCGCCACTGGTAGCCAGCGCACCTCGCGATAGTTGCACGACACGTTCCGCTGCGCCCATCCGCGTGCAGTTCTCGATCCCAACACGCCAGGGCTTGCCGTCCGGACGCGCGTTGCGGACGGCCACATCTCCGCCGAAGTTGATCAGGCAGCTCAAGCCCGGCGCAATCCTCTCGACCTGGTCCGCAGCCGAATCCACGGCGTACTCCTTGCCGATGCCGCCGAAATCGATCTGCATCCCCGCTTGCAGTTGCAGCACCGGCCGCTGCCACTCCACTCTGTGCCAGCCGACCGATGCGAGCAGCGCGTCGATTTGCGCCTGCGATGGCACGTGATTGCCGCCGTCGAACGTCCAGGCCTTGCGCAGCACGCCCGAAGTGATGTCGAACGCGCCTTCCGAGAGGCGTGTGAGCGTCGCGGCGAAGTCGAGCAGGTTCGCGCATTCGTCGTCGACGACGGTTTCGCTGCCGGCGCTGTCGTTGATTCGATGAACGGCACTGTCAGTCCGGTAGCGGCTGTACTTGCGCTCGATGCGCCAGGCCTCGGATGCGACCACATCGAGGACTTGCTGCGCCAGTGAAGCCTGCACGTCATCGACGAGAATCTCGCACGGGCTTGCCATCGCCACGAAGCGTCCGACCCAGTGATCGGCATTACGCGTCAGCGTGGCAGCGCAGGAGGTATTCATAAGCGAAAGCGATAGCCGAACTGCACGATGACCGCGCTCAGGTCCGGGTATTGCTCGCGCCGGGCCTGATTGCCGATGATCTGCTCCTGCGGCACCGAGCCGGTCTGCTGATAGTACTCGGCGCGGATGCTCCACTCGTTGCCGCCCGTCGTACCGTGCCCATACTTGACGCCCACCGTCGTCGCATCGAAGTCGCCGAGGCGGAAGTCTGCAGATGCATAGCGGGGCAACGCTGCGCCGTTGACGAGGCTCGCGCGATAGAAGTCGGCGGCGCTCTGCGTGTAGTAGCGCAGCTGCGGCTCGATGTAACCGTCGCCCAGCGGCCAGCGCAATCGCACTTCGCCGGTGTGCGAGTCGATGCCCCAATCGTCAGTCATGTAGCGGTAGGCGAAATGCATGACCGGCGTGCCGAACGCGTGCTTCACTTCTGCATAAAGGCTCTGCTTGGTGCGCGCGTCCGGCCGGCTCTCGAAGAGATAGACGCCGTCGGGACCCTGGCCGATCGGCACGCGGGCCAGCGTGTCGCCCGTCAGCGGGTCGACGACGCTCAGCAGCTTGTAGGGATCGTTGAGGTAACCGCTCGAGTCGCTGTACGAGTAGTTGACTCGCAGCACCGTCGTGCGATTCAGCACTTGCGTGAAGCCGAGCAGCAGGTCCAGCACGTCCTTGCTCTCGCCGCCGTTGCGCTTGTTGCTGTCGTTGCCGACATCGAGCATCTGCGCCAGCGGGATCGGCCGGCCGCCGACCGGATCGACATCGTCCTGCGACCAGGCGACGCCGGCGCTGAGCGTCGTGTTGCGCTTGTTGAAGTCACGGGCCAGCGACAGATTTGCGCCCAGATGGGTGTAGTCGTACTCGGTGGAGAACCCGACGCCCGCCGATACTGTGTACAGGCGCGCAAGCGGCTGCGTCCAGCTTGCGTTCAATGCGAAGCGCGTGTCGAGGAACGTGTCGTCGAGTGGCACTGCGCCGGCGGCTGTCGTGTACACCGCGCGTCCCGAAGGACTCGTGAATGTTTGTGGCCGGTCGAGTGCGATCGCGCCGCTCGCCGACGCGCCGGTGAGCGTGTCGGCCGTGAGCGTGGCCGAGAACTTGCGCTCGTCGCCGAAATCGCGCTGCGCGGCGACGGCGGCGCTGATGTCGCGAACCCGGTCGTCGCTTTCGCCGTAGTACAGCAGCGTGGAGTCGAACGACCAGCCGCTGGATTCCTCTTGCGCGGCAACGGGCGCCGCGACCGCCGAGCCGAGCAGGGCGCAAGTGGCTGCAGCCAGTGCAGCGTTGAGGTTGTCGTTGTTCTTCATGATGACAGCTCAGTTGCAGCCGCAGCCGCCGCCCCCGAAGCCGCGTCCGCCACTCGAGGCTTCCTTGCTGAAGTAGATGTGGTCGTCGATGGCTGCCTCGAGCGGCGCGTTGTCGAGGCTCATCTCCGGCCGTGCGAGCACGTCGCGCTCCCACGGTTGGACGCCGGCGCAGCCGGCCAGCCCGAGCAGGACGAGGCAAAAAGGGAGTTTCTTCACCGGGAGGTCTCCAGGAGTTTCTGCAGCTCCGCCTCGCGCTCGGCGCGCAGGGCGTTGCGAAAGCCGATGTGGCGACCGACGACGTCGCCGTTCGGACCGATGATGTACGACACTGGCATGCCAGGCAGGTCGTAGCGGGAGGCGAGCGTGCCGGCGGGGTCATAGACGACGCGGAACTGGGCCGGTACGTCCCGCAGGAAGCGGTCGGCATCCCCGCGCTCGCGATCCACGTTCACGCCGATGACGACCAGTCCGCGATCGGCGTATTTGGCCTGCATCTCGTTGAGCCAGGGGAAGGAATGCCGGCACGGCTCGCACCAGGAGGCCCAGAAGTCGACCAGCACCACCTTGCCGCGGAGCTGCGCCAGGTCGAGCGGATCCCCCGCATCTCCGGCAGCAGCAGTCAGGGCGAAGCAGGCAAGAGCGAGCGACAGCAAAAATCGAGGTTTTGGCATGGCGGCCCGAAGAAGACACTGGCTGTCAGACGAGTGCGGCAGGCAAAATCAATCGCCATGATCGCACTTCTTGAAGCCCGCGGCGCGGGACTGCTCCGTCGCGCCCATTGGTTGCGGAATATCGTTGCCGGCGTCGTCGTCGGAGTGGTTGCCCTGCCGCTGGCGATGGCATTCGCGATTGCGTCGGGCGCCAAGCCCGAGCAGGGCCTCTGCTGGGTCGCGAGAACTTCTGCCGGGATCTGCCGCACGCGCTGCAGGTGCTGGCAGCCTGAGGCGGGCGCTATCGACTGGTGCCGGGCACGTGGTCGTACCCGATGGGAGATCGATCAGTCGAGTTCTGCGCGGTTACGCTGGGTTCCGGCGCTGGCAGTTGTTGTCTCACGCAGTTGCGCCCGGAACGCTTAGCTTCGTACAGCGCAGCATCCGCACGCTGCAGCATGTGACTCGAAGTGTCGCCGGCGAGCCTGGACACCGTCAGGCCGATGCTCACGGTCAGGCGTCGATCTGCCAGCCAGCGCTGCGTGTCGATCGTCATCACGCTTTCGCGGAATCGTTCTGCGAGCTGTCGACCTGCTTCCGCATCCGAATCCGGAACGACGATCGCGAACTCTTCGCCGCCGAGGCGGCCGATGAAAGCCGGTTCGACGACCTCCGCTCGCAGGCGCGCGGCAACGAGCTTCAACGCCTCGTCGCCCTCCGGGTGACCGTACTGGTCGTTGATGCTCTTGAAGTGGTCGATGTCGATGATGAGCATCGCATGGATCCGTCCGCTCGGCGCTTCGACGAGCGGCGCGAGACGCGCCAGCAATGCGCGGCGATTCGGCACGCCAGTGAGCTCATCCGTCATGGCCAGCGTGCGCATGCGTCGCGTGGTCCGCCACTGATGGATGGCAAGGGTCGCGAGCAGCGCGGCGAGCACGACGATCAGCAGGATCACGGTCGCTTGCAGGCTGCGCGCGCGTCGCTCCTGCTCTAGCGCCTTTTGATTCGCTTCGTTCTCGCGGACCAGCAACGCGTTCTCCTTCTCCTTGCTGGCCGTATCGAATTCGACCTTGAGCGTGGTGAAGCGCTGATCGATTTGGTTGCGGAACTGCCGCTCGGCCGTCTCCTTCGCCTTCGCGAGATGATCGTAAGCCTCGCGCCAGTTGCCGACATCCGCGAGCACGCCAGCCAGCTCCGCATGCGTAGCGCGCAGCTCGGTGAGGGAATCGGCCTTCTGAAACACTGCGAGCGCCTCCTGGAGCGCGTCCACACTTGCAGACAGCCGTCGGAGCTGATGGAGCGCGATGCCGCGAGCGAGCTGAATCTGCGCATGGAGTCGGGCATCGGGCGTTTGCCGCTGCAGAATGCTCGCACGCTCCAGCGTCGTCAGTGCAGTCGTCGGATCGCCCTTGGCGTTCGCGACTGCGCCCAGTCCGCGCAACGCGTAGGCCTCGCCGCGCGCGTAGCTCAACTCGCGGCTGATCGCGAGTGACTCCTCGAACCCCTGACCCGCAGCATCCCATTCGAGCAGGTTTTCATGCGCCCGCCCCAGGTTATGCAGCGTTACCGCCTGCTCGCGGCGCATGCCCGCTGCGCGCTGGGCCTTGAGGGCGCGCTCATATATATGTATGGCCTGCGCATAGTCGCCCATGCGGTTGTAGAGAATCGCGATCGCGTTGAGCGCGGTCAGCGCGTGGTCGGGCAGATTGATCTCTTCGAACACCGACTGCGCGCGCTTGAGGTCGCTGAGGCCGGCGGCGTATTGACCCTGCACGCCCATCAGGTAGCCGCGGGAAAACAGGGCACCGGCCAGCATCTCGTTGTCGGTCGTCTCAGTCGCGACCTGCACGGCGCGCTCATAGAGATCGCGCGCGCTGGCGTTATCGCCGGCCGTCTCGCGGATCGTGCCTTCGCAGGTCAGCACGCCCGCCTGCAGGCCCGGCCGTTTGGCACGCGGCAGCAAGTCCCGCACCTGCGCGACTTGCTGCTCGGCCGCTTTCTGGTCCCTCTCGGACAAGTGGTCACACAAGAGCAGGCGTGCGCGGATTTCCAGGTCGACGTCGGGTCTGCCGCCGAGCATCTCGAGCGCTGCGTACGCATCGCGGCTGCTGGCATCGGGATCGGTGCGGGCACCGGCCCAGGCGCGATCGATCAGCGCTTGCGCGGGATGCGGGTCGTCGGCCGCATAGGCCGCCGTGAAGCCCAGCGCCAGCAGCATCCAAGCCGATGTGAGGCGGATCCAGCGACCGAATGACGAGGTCGGCGATGACAAGGGCGCAGCACGGCACTCTGTGAGCAGGAACGGAATTCTAGCGAACGGACAGCCCCAGTGCGTGAACTGGGACCAGGAATTGGCAGGTGGCGTCCCCGTTTGCCCGTTGCTCGTATGGCCGAACGGCGAGCGCGTCACTAAACAGGGGTGCGTGAGGCGGTTCGTCGGCACTGTGTTACTCCTCGTGGCGAGTGCGCCGCACGCTCAAGAGCTGGAGCCGCGGCTGTACGCGAATGCGCCGGTCGGCCTGAACTTCGCGATAGCGGGCTATGCGTACACGACCGGCGGCGTGGTCGCCGATCCGTCCGTCCCGCTCGACAATGCCGACATCGACGTGCACAGCGCTGTCGTGGCGTACGCGCATTCCTTCGCGGCGTGGGGCCGGTCCGCGAAGTTCGATGCCATCGGCACGTACACGACGCTGTCGGGCCGTGCTGACGTCGCAGGCCGGATGCAGACCCGCGATGTGAGCGGCTGGGGTGATCCGCGCGTGCGCGTCTCGATCAACCTGCATGGGGCGCCGGCGCTGCGCCTGCCGGAGATGGGCAGGTATCGGCAGGACCTGATCGTCGGCGCAAGTCTGACCGCGTGGGTTCCGGTGGGCCAGTACGACGAGCAGCGACTGATCAACATCGGCACCCATCGCTGGTCGCTCAAGCCCGAGATCGGCGCGTCGCAGGCGATCGGCCCGTGGATCGTCGAGCTGATCGGCGCTGCACAATTTTACGAAGACAACGACGAATTTTTCGGGAACAGCACGCGCACGCAGGAAGCGGTCTACTCCGTGCAGGGCGGCGGCATCCGGCTCTTTTCGTCGGGCGCGTGGCTGGCGCTGTTTGCCACGTACTTCACTGGCGGACGCACGACTGTCGACGGCGTCCGCGGCGCGGATTTCAAGAACAACTCGCGGGTCGGGTTGACGCTTTCGCTGCCGGTCAATCGCAACAACTCTCTGAAGCTCTATGCGAACACCGGCGTGTCGACGCGCACCGGCGCCGACTTCGATGCAGTCGGCATGGCCTGGCAGTACCGATGGGGAGGGGGACTATAACAATGCATACGAAGCTCTATGTAGCAACGCTGTGCGCGTTGCTGATGGGGTGCTCATCGTCTCCGCGATCCGCAGATGCGAGCAAGCTGCCGGCGGACCAGGTGGGACGTCCCACTGTCTCCGGGGCGGAAGCGCTGGGCCTTCAGAGCAGCGTCATGGCGCTCGCGGACACTGCCATGCAGCGCATCGCCTCGGAGATCAACCTCTCGCGATCGGGTACGACACCGGAAGGCCGGCGCGACGAAATGGCGACGCGGCTGGCCCTGTCGTCGTCCATCGTTGCAATCGCGATGCAACCGGACCCCGTCGATGCGCTCGCCGACATGCTCACATTCGCGACTCTGACAGCCGATGCACAGCGCGTGGCTGCGCTGGGCAAGCCGGTCGACAGCTACGAGGCGCGATTGTCGCGCGCACTGGGACAGAACGAGGTCGATGCCTGGCGTGTCGCTGAGCGCTGGGTGAACGAGCCGACGCGCGTTGCGTTTCGCGAGCGCATCCTGTCGTGGACTGGATCGCGCAGCTCGGCCGCCGAGGTCGCGTTCGTTCGACTCGCCGATCTGAAGCGCACAGGCTCCACGTCAGTCGAATCGGACAGCGGTCTCTTCGACTCGCTGCACGCCGCGACTCAACAGTTCGACCAGACACGCTTGCTCGCGGAGCGCTCCCTGTTCCTGGCGCAGCGCATGCCGTTTCTCATGCGTTGGCAGGCGGAGGTCTATACGGGCAACGCGCTGGCAACCAAAGAAGCGCAGCAGACGCAGGCACAGCTCGAGCAGATGTCAGCGATCATGGAAACGGTGTCCGGCCTGCTGGCGGGAATGGCTCAGCAACTTTCCACCGAGCGTCAGGCCGCGCTCAACGATCTGTTCGGCCACATCGAAGTGGAGCGCAAGGCGTCGCTCCTGCAGATAGAGGAAATGGTGCGCGGCGAGCGAAGGGCGACGCTCGAGCAGGCGACTGCAGCGATCGACACCCAGCGCAAAGCGATACTGAAAGACGTGCTGCATGTAACCGACGCTGCAACGCAGACTGGCGGTGCATGGATATGGCGGGTGTTGCTGATCGGTGTCGTGCTGATTGTCCTGCTGCTCGGTGGGCTGCTTGGAACGATGCTGCTCTATCGTCGACTGATGCCGCGTGCCACTGGAGGGTTGCAGGCGTACGGGCGCTAGCGGAAGACGACTACGGTGTTGGCACCTGGCAGCTCCATGCTGCGTCGTCCTGCAGCGGCGGGTGACGGCTGTTGCCAGCGCTGGCCGCTCTTGAATGTATCGATGCCCTCAAAGGCGCCGACGACCTCGAAGTTGCGGAACACATGGGGGAGGCCTTCAGCGGCCAGCTCACTGCGCGTGTCGCCGACGTGAAAGTGCAGATGCGGACCCGACGAGCTGCTGCCTGAGTTGCCGAGCTGCCCGATGACCTGGCCGCTCTTCACGCGATCGCCGCGCTTGACGGTGATGCTTCCGTGCTTGAGGTGTTCATAGAACGCGTAGCGGCCGTTACCCAGGTCGAGCGTGACGTAGTTGC
>Ga0209382_10009054_pt1 | contig 12487 bp, 14 predicted proteins | sample SoiMetdeltSBSDD5_FD_187599 | JGI IMG/M metagenome (GOLD analysis project Ga0209382, IMG submission 187599) | Bulk soil microbial communities from a Populus tree surrounding site in Tennessee, USA - Soil MetaG P. deltoides SBSDD5 (SPAdes) (version 2) | ecosystem: Environmental > Terrestrial >... | reverse complement strand
CCACAAACGATCATCCTTGTACTTTCCCCTGGGCTCGGCGAAGATGAACCGGCGGCGGCCATGGGTGCGGCCGCCGCCCCCCAAGGGAGACGGGTGTCGGGTGTGGTGCGGATCAAGATGAAGACAACTATCACGATACTCGTCCTGGGGCTCGGGATTCTCCTGCCCGCGGCCTGCGCGACGGCCCGGCGCCGGGAGGGCCCGCCCGACGCGGCGGCGCCGGCGGCGCCGCTCATCGCCTACCTCCGCGAAGGCAACCTCTGGGTCATCGGGGCCGACGGCGCCAACGCGCACCAGATTGCGTCCGCCCCCGAAGGCGAGGCCATCAACGATTACTTTTGGTCGCCCGACGGGCGGCGCTGTTACTACCTCATCGAGGCGAAGCTCTTCGCCGTGGCGCCGGAGGCGGGGAAGCCCGAGGCGGCCGGCGTGCTGGCGCTGCCGCCGGGGACGACGGTTGACCGGCTCGAGTTGGGGCGCGACGGGAAGACCGTCATCGCCCATGCCCTCGACGCGAACTTCGCGCCGGCGATCTTCGCCGCGCCGCTCGGCGAGGCGGGCGCGCGCGAGCTTGGCGTCGACGGCTACGCGGCGCTGGCGCCGCCCCAGCCGCGGGTCGTCCGCCGTTTCGGCGAGCTGGCGGTCTCGCCCGACGCGCGGCGCCTTCTTTTCAAAGAGGCGGCCGGCAGCGACGAGCAACTCTTCATCGCCGACGTCGCGACCGGCGCGCGCCACCCGGTCGCGGATTTGCGCTCGCTCGGCGGCTTCGAGGAGTCGGCCGAGTTCGACGGGGGCCGCCACGTGCTCGAAGCCGCCTGGTCGCCCGACGGGCGCTTCCTCCTCTTCAACCCCGCGCAGTCGTGCTCGGAGACCGGACTCTGCTATGGGCGTCTCTTCCTCGCCGACGCCTGGGGGGGCCTGCCCCGGCAACTCTCGGCCGAAATGATGGTTGGCCTGCCGGCGGAGTGGAGCCGCGACGGCACGCAGCTCCTCTACGACGACGGCAGCCAGGTGCTCCTCGCCGACGTCGGCGGCCAGGTCCGGCGGCTGACCGAGGGCAACCGGCCCAAGTGGCAGCCGCGCGGTTTGACGCCTCTCGACGAGGTAAGGTAAATTGGACCGCGTTTTTGACGCGCGCCGGACCCAGGCGTGACAGTCCAACCGGGACCGCGGTCCCACCAACGTGAGGCGAGATGGCCAACCCACTCGGAATCGTCAAGCAGCTCCGCTCGGGAGACGACATCGACACTTTTTGCGGGAAGTGCAAGGAAAACCGCGAGCACGCGATCGTCTCCCTCAAGCCGACGGGGGAGGTCGAGCGTGTCCAGTGCCGGACCTGCCAGAGCACTCACCTCTTCCGTGACCAGAAGCGCCCGGCGCCGCGCGCTCGCGCCGGCCCCAGGAGCGCCGCCCCGCTTCCGGCAGAGACCGGGCCGGCGCGCGGCTACTCGATGCAGGAGCGCTTCCAGGTCGGCGACCGCATCGAGCATCCCAAGTTCGGCCTCGGCGTGGTCATCGAGGAACGACTCGGCAAGATCGACGTCCGCTTCGGCAAGGAGATGCGGACGTTGATTCATGCGAGTTGAAAAGGGTGGGCTATGGGACGATTGCTCGGACGCTGGCTGATCGCGACGGTCGCTATTTTCCTGGCTGTCTACTTCATCCCCGGGCTCGCCTACCGCGGCCCGCTCTGGAAGCTCGCCCTGGTAGCGCTCATCTGGGGCCTCCTCAACGCGCTCATCCGCCCGGTGATCAAGCTGCTCACCTGCCCGCTGATTCTGCTCACGCTCGGGCTCTTCACCTTCATCATCAACGCGGCCATGCTCTGGCTCACGGCGCAACTCGCCGAGGGCTTCGGGATCGACTTCTCGGTCGCGGGCTTCTGGCCGGCCTTCTGGGGGGCGCTGCTCATCAGCCTGGTCAGCTTCCTGCTCAATCTGCTGATCCCCGAAGGCGGCGACTGAGGTAGTCGCGCGCGGCGGCGAGCGCGCGGCCGCGGTGGCTGCGCCCCGCCTTCTCGCGGCGCGTCAGCTCGGCGAAGGTCAGGCCGAGGTCCGGGTCGATGAAGACCGGGTCGTAGCCGAAGCCCCCGGCCCCGCGCGGGGCGAAGGCGATGAGCCCCTCGCAAGTTCCCTCGAAGACCTCGCGCACCCCCGGCCCGACCAGGGCGAGGCTGCAGACGAAGCGCGCCGTTCGCGCCTCGGCGGGCACATCCCGCAGCTCGTCGAGGAGGCGGGCGAGCTGCGCCTCGCTCGTCGCGCCGGGGCCGCCGTAGCGGGCCGAGTGGACGCCCGGCCGGCCGCCGAGCGCGTCGACGACGAGCCCGGAGTCGTCGGCGAGCGCGAGCAGGCCGGTCAGCGCGTGGTAGTGCTCGGCCTTGAGCAGCGCGTTGGCGACGAAGGTCTCGCCCGTCTCCTCGACGGCGGGAAGCGGCTGCGGCAGGTCGGCCAGCCCGAGGATGCGGCCCGGAAGTCCGCCGAGCATAGCCTCCAACTCCCGCACCTTGTCCGCGTTGGACGTGGCGATCAAGAGAGTTTCAAAGCTCAACTCTTAAGTCTCAAGGCTGAAAGGAGAGAGTCACGTCCTCGCCGACGCGGGCGATCTGGACGGTGATGTTGTCGTGGCCGCCGCGCTCGTTGGCGAGCGCGACCAGCGCCTCGCAGGCGGGCTGGGCCGGAAGGTCGAAGACAATCTTAAAAATCTCCTCGTCCCGCACCAGCCCCGTCAGCCCGTCGGTGCAGAGGACGAAGGTGTCGCCGTCGCGCAGATTGATCGGCGCGGGGCGGACCTCCGGCTCGACGGCGGGCCGCGGGCCGAGCGAGCGCTCGATGAGCCCGCTGTCCGGGTGGCCGACCGCCTCCTCCTCGGTGATCAGCCCATCGTCGAGCATGCGCTGGACGCGCGAGTGGTCGCGCGTCAGCCGCATGATGCGCCCGTCGCGGACCAGGTAGACGCGGCTGTCGCCGACGTGGGCGAGGTGGGCCTGCCCGTGGACGAGGGCGAGCGCGACGCAGGTCGAGCCCATGCCGCGGCAGTGCTGCTCGCGCGCGGCCCGCTCGCGGATCGCCCGGTTGGCCTCCTTGATCGCCGCCGCGAGCCGCTCGGGCGGCGGCCCCGCCGGCCCCGCCAGGAAGCAGTCGTGGATCGTGTGCACGGCCAACTGGCTGGCGACCCCGCCGCAGGCGGCCCCACCCATGCCGTCCGCCACCACCAGCAGGTGAGAGTCGGTGGCTTCGTCGTAGACGTAGCCGAAGGCGTCCTGGTTCTCCCGGCGCTCGAGCCCGATGTCGGTGTGGTGGGCGATGATCACGCGTTGGGGCATAGGCGGGTACCGGCACTCAGTCGAGGCGCTCGAGCGCCACGAGGGTCAGGGTCGTGTTGCCGACGCGCACCTGATCGTAGTTCCTCAACGTCTGGGAGGCACTGACCTCGGACTCGTTGACGAAGGTGCCGTTGCTCGAGAAGTCGTCTTTGATGACGAACTGGCCGTCGCGGCACATGATGATCGCGTGCGAGCCGCTGACCGCCTCGTCGTCGATGACGACGTCGCAGTGCGGGTTGGCGCCGATCCGGTTGCTGCCGACGCGCAGCCGGAAGTCCCGGCCATCGGGGCTCTGGTCAAAAGTCACCAGCCAGCCGGCGAGCCGGCCCCGGGGCGCGAGCGACTCCCGGAGGTCTTCGGCGCCGACGACGACCGTGCGGCGCTCGGGCCGCGGCGGCTCGGGCCGCGGCGGCGGCGGCGGCGGCGGCGGCGCGGCCGGCTCGGGGGTCAGCCCGCCCGAGGCGACCGTCGTCGCGCCCGCCGGGCGCTTGGTCGGCGCCGTCGGCCCGACCTGACTGTCGACGGTCGGGACGCTCTTAAGCGGGTCGGTCGAGACCGGCACCAGGACCGTCGCCTCGAAGATCGTCTCGGCCGTGTCGGTCCGCGTCTCGAAGCCGCTTTTCACGGGCGGCGGGGCGGGCGCCGGCGGCGGCTCGGAGGTCGTCACCGGCTCCTCGATCCGCGTCGCGAACTCGGGAGCGGACGCCTGCTCCGGCTGCGGGCAGTAGGGACAGTGCTCGTAGACGGCGCTGTAGATGTGCCCCTGCGCGCAAGTGATCAGCGAGGAGGTCACGGACGAGCCGGTGGTCGACATGCCGCGGGGGAAAGGGTTCCCGCAATTGCCGCAGAATCTCGCGGTCTCCATGTTCTGACTCCGGCAGACTGGGCAAATCATAAAGTTCCTCCGCACAGTGAGCTATGACTCGTGGCCGAGCGGCGCCATAGTACCACGAATAGCGGTCAGCTTTCAGCTCTCAGCCGTCAGGCAAACCGGGCCGCCTTTGCTGGCTGACGGCTGAGAGCTGAAAGCTACTTCTGTCCGACGACGAGCGTCGCCTTGATCGAGATGTCGAATTCCATCCCATACCGCTCGCGGTCGATGACCTCGACGAGCGCGTCCCGGACCCGCCGTGCCGTCGCGGCGTCGGGGAGGATGTCGAGCCACCCTCCGAGGAAGGAAGTCGCGATCAGCGGCGAGGCGAGGAAGGCGGCGGCATCCTCGAAATCGAACCGCTCCTTGCGCGTCACGCTCCGGACGTGCCGGAGCCCGGCCGCCGCGGCCGACTCCTGGGCCTGCGTCGCGGTCAGGCGCTCGGTGATCAGCCCCTCGAGTTGCGGCGTGAACTCCTCGAGCCCGAGGTCGTGGAGCGCCTCCCAGTAGATCGAAAAGAACTCGTCGAAGCTCCCCCGCGTGGTCAGCTTGAGGGCGACGGTCGCGCCCGGCCTGGCGACCCGGGCCAGCTCCCGCAAGGCCGCGCCAAGCTCCCCCGTCGGGAGCATCGAGGCGTCGCCGATGACCAGGTCGTAGCCGTCCGCCTTCAGGCCGAGCGCGGCGAGCATCCCCTGCACGAACTCCACCCCCTTGACCTTCTGCGTCTCCGCCTTGGCGCGCGCCAAGGCGAGCCGCTCCGGGCTCGGGTCGACGCCGACGACCGCCAGCCTGCCCGCGAGCTTGGCCGCCGTCTCCACCGCATAGCCACCTGTGCCGCACCCGGCATCGAGGACCATCCCCTCGGCCGGCAGCGCCACCTCGGCGTCGACCAGCTCGTCGAACCGCTCGCGCCAGGTCGGCGCGATGTAGAGGTCGTAAAGGAAGGCCAGCTCCTTCGGGTCCTGCTCCCCTAAATGTAGATGGTCAGCCATGCCCGCGATAGTAGCTAATCCCGGGGCGGGGCGGCAAGTCACAGCAGCCCGTGGACTGGCAGGCCGCCCGCGTGGTAGATTGCACGCACTAAGCTTTAGGAGGTATGCCCCCATGGCTCAAAAGATGCTGATTGCCGACGACGAGAAGGAGGCACGGCTGCTCTGGACGGCGGTAGCCCAGGCCGAAGGGCTCGAAGTGGCCGAGGCCCTGGACGGCCGCGAGGCGCTTGACCGGCTCAAGGGCGACGACTCGTTCGACGTCGTCGTGCTCGACGTCATGATGCCCTTCCTCGATGGCTACGAAGTGCTCAAACACATGCGCGAGGACGAGCGACTGAAGGCCGTCCCGGTGATCATCTCGACCGCCAACCGGACGACCCAGGACCTGGACGAGATGCCCGTGGACGTGCAACTCTCCTTCGTCAACAAGGCGGCCGGGGTCGAGAACATGCGCCGCGGCATTAGCCGCGCGCTCGGCCGCCCGGCGGCCTAACCCTCCGCTCGCCGCACCGAGATGACCCAGGAACCGATCGCGCCGGAGGTCCGGTGCCCAGTCTGCTCCCGCGCGGCCGCGCCCCCTTTACCGGGATGCCCCGAGCCGCGCGATGCGCTCGTCAGCCTCGTCCGCGCCAGCCTCCCCGGGTGGCAGCCGGACGAGGGGCTCTGCCCACCCTGTCTCAACCTCTTCCGCGCGGCCGAGGCGCGGCTCGCCACCGGCGGCCACATCTTCCGCGACGGGGCCTACCGCATCCTGCCGACACCGCTGCGCGTCGCGGCCGACGGCCGGTTCGCCGGGCGCGGTGTGACGATTGCTTTCCTCGACTGCGGCTTCTATCCGCACCCCGACCTGACGCTCCCGGCCGACCGCGTCCTCCACTACGTCAACATCACGCGCCCGCGGGCAGATGCGCGGGCGGACGCCGAGGAATTCCGCACGCCCAATGCATCGAGTTGGCACGGGATGATGACCTCGGTCGTCGCGGCGGGCAACGGCTACCTCTCGGGCGGCATCTACCGCGGGCTGGCGGCCGAGGCCTGCGTCGTGCTCGTCAAAGTGGGTACGGCCTCGCGCATCCACCACGACGACATCCGCCGCGGGCTCGACTGGGTAGTCGCCCATCGGGAAGAGTTCGACATCCGCGTCGTCAACGTTTCGTGCGGCGGCGACTACGAGGCGTCCTACCACACCGACGCGCTCTCGCAGGCGGCCGAGGCGGCGGTGCGCGCCGGGCTGGTCGTCGTCTGCGCGGCCGGGAACTCCGGACAGGCGCCGCGCCACGCCGTCCTCCCGCCGGCCTCGGCCCCATCGGTGATCACCGTCGGTGGCCTCAACGACCAGAATGTGACCGACCCGGCCCGGGGCGAGATGTATCAATCCTCCTACGGGCCGACCATCGACGGGCTGCAGAAGCCGGAGGTCATCGCGCCGAGCATCTGGCTGGCCGCGCCGATCCTGCCCGGGACACCGACCTCGGCCGAGGCGGCGCTGCTCGAAGAGTTACAGGCCGTCCCCGACAGCGGGCTGCGCGACCTGCTCGTGGCGCACGCCGGGGTGGACGCCGAGCTCGACGCCGCGCGCGAGCTGCCGCCCTACCTCATCCGTCACCTGATCGCGATTAAGATTCACGACGCCAACGTCATCAGCGGCCACTACAAGCACGTCGACGGGACAAGCTTCGCCGCGCCGATCGTCGCCTCGCTCGTCGCCCAGATGCTCGAAGCCAACCCGCGGCTCTCCCCGCCGGAGGTCAAAGAGATTCTCACCCGATCCGCGGTCCGGCTCCCGGACGTCCCGGTCGAGCGGCAGGGCTGGGGCGCCGTCAAGCCGGAGCGCGCTCTCTCGGCCGTCATCTCGGATTCGAAGTTCGAGACGTGAGATGTATTTGGTCGATGGGAACAATGTCATGGGGCAGCGCGTCGGGTGGCACCGCGACAAGCCGGCGGCGCGGCGCCGGCTGCTCGAGGAGATGGCGCGGCTGGCGCGGGCGCGGCGGACGCGGCTGGCAGTGGTCTTCGACGGGGCGCCGGAGCCCCACTTCCCCGACGGGTCGAGCTACCGCGGGGTGAAGATCTTCTACGCCCGTGCCGGCGCGGACGCCGACGCGAGGATCGTCGAGATCGTCGAGATCGAGCGCGACCGGCGGGGCCTGGTCGTCGTCACTTCGGACTTCGACCTCGCGGCGAGGGTGCGCGCCTGCGGTGTGCGCGTCGTCCGCTCGGGGGCCTTTCGCCGCGAACTCGATGCGCCGGACCACGCGCCCGAGGCAGAGGCAGAGCCGGGCGTCGCCGACGACGGGGAGGAGATGGCGCGGTGGCTGCGGTACTTCGGCGTCGGCGACGGTGACCCCGAGTAGCCCCATGCCCCGTGCTCGCTCCCCCTCCTGCTGCTCCGTGCCCCCGCCTCATGCCCCTGCCCCATGCCCTTGATTGACACACTCCCAATAATCGCGATAATTGGAGCTACCTGCGACGCGGTTGCGCCCCTGTGCTAGCAGAGGATGACAAGGCATGGCCCATAGAAAAAGCTCGGCCAGGACCGTCACGTCGCGACCGGCGCCGCGCGGCTCGCGGCTCCGCCGCCCGGCGCGGCGGCTCTTCTACCCGCTACTGCTCGCCCCGCTGCTCGTCCTCGGGCTCGTCGCGGGCGGCGTGCTCACATATTACTACTTCCGATTCACGCGAGTCATCGACGCCGGGCTGCGCGGCGATATCTTCGTCCGCTCTTCGGGCATCTACGCGGCCGCGCTCGAGCTGCGCGCCGGCTCGGGGCTCAAGCAGGCGGAGCTTGTCGCGCACCTCCGTCGGGTCGGTTACCTGGAGCGCGGGACGAGCGCCAACGACAAGCGCGGGCAGTACGCGGTGCGCGGCGCGGCGGTCGAGATCTACCCGAGCGCGGACGGGGTTGTCGATGGCGAGCGGGCCTTCCCGAGCCTGCGCGTCGCCTTCGGGCGCGGCGGTGACGGCATTCAGTCGCTGAGCGACCTGACGACCCGCGGGCCGGTCCAACAGGCGGCGGTCGAGCCCGAGCTCATCTCGTCGGTCGTCAACCATGAGCGCGAGAAGCGCAAGATCATCGACTTCAAGGACCTGCCCGAGTCGCTCGTCGACGCGATCGTGGTCGTCGAGGACCGGCAATTCTTCGAGCACCACGGGATCAACTGGCGCGGCATCCTCCGGGCCCTCGCCCGCGATCTCCGCGAGGGCGGCATCCGCGAAGGCGGCAGCTCGATCACGCAGCAGCTGGTCAAGAACATCTACCTCAAGCCCGACCGCACGCCGAAGCGCAAGCTCGCCGAAGCCTACATGTCCGTCCTCCTCGAGCAGCGCCTGACCAAAGAGCAGATCATGGCCATGTACTGCAACCAGATCTACCTCGGGCAGCGGAGCGGGTTCTCGATCAACGGCTTCGGCGAGGCGGCGCGCTCCTACTTCGACAAGGACATTTCGCAGCTCAGTCTCGCCGAGTCGGCCCTCCTCGCCGGGATCATCCGCAGCCCGAACTATTACTCGCCCTTCACCCAGTCGGACCGCTCCCGCGACCGGCGCAACCTGGTGCTCGAGAAGATGGCCGAGGCCGGGGAAATCTCGCGCGCCGAGGCCGAGGCAGCCAAGGCCGCGCCGCTCGGCGTCCGCGGCAAGAGCGGCGGGGTCAACGTCTCGGACGCGCCCTACTTCGTCGACTACCTGACGCGCCAGCTCGAGCAGCAGTACGACGAGCGCGCCGGCGCGCTCCGCTCGCTGCGCATCTACTCGACGCTCGACCTCGGCCTCCAGCGCGCCGCCTACCAGGCGGTGACCAAGCACATGGCGGGGATCGAGAAGATGTTCGCCAAGCGCAAGGGGGGGACGGCGGGGCTCCAGGCGGCGCTCGTCGCGCTTGACGCGCAGACGGGCGAGGTCCTCGCCATGGTCGGCGGGCGCGACTACCCGACGAGCCAGCTCAACCGCGCGACCGAGGCCAAGCGCCAGCCCGGGTCGGTCTTCAAGCCCTTCGTCTACGCCACCGCGCTCAACACCGCCTACGACGACCTCGGCCAGGTGATGACGCCCGCGACCATGTTCATGGATGCGCCGCGCGAGTTTGCCTATGGCTTCGGGAAGGTTTACAAGCCCGGCAACTTCGGCGACAAGTACGAGCACGCGAGCCTGACGCTGCGTGACGCACTGGTCCACTCGAAGAATGTCGTTACGGTCGAGATCGCGGAGCGCGTCGGGTTCGCGCAGGTCGCGCGGCTGGCCGAGGCGGCCGGGCTCAACCGCCCGCCCGCCTACCCCTCGATGGCGCTCGGCGTCGGCGAGGCGACCCCGCTCCAGGTTGCCGGGGCCTACACGACCTTCGCCAACCAAGGGCAGCGCGTGGCGCCGGTCGCGATCAGGCGCGTCACCACGGCGACCGGCTCGACGCTTCTCAGCCCTCGGGCCGAAACGCGCCGCGTGCTCAGCCCGCAGGTGACCTACGTCCTGACCTCGATGATGCGGGATGTGCTCGACCGCGGGACCGGGACGCGGGTGCGGCAGATGGGCTTCAAGGCGACGGCCGCAGGCAAGACCGGATCGTCGCGCGACGCCTGGTTCGCCGGCTACACGCCGCACCTCGTCTGCGTGGTCTGGATCGGCTTCGACGACAACTCTGACATCGGCCTCACGGGCGGGGTGGCGGCGGCCCCGATCTGGGCGGATTTCATGACGCGCGCGTTGCAGCTCCGCCCCGAGCTGGGCGGGGAGTTCGCCGACCCGGGCGACCTGACCACGGTGGACATCGACCCGGCGACCGGGCTCATCGCCCAGGCCGGCGCGCCGAGCGTGCGGCACGAGCTCTTCATCAAAGGCACCGAGCCGGCGCGCGAGTCGCCCGAGACGCCCGAGGAGGAGAGTCCAACGCTCCCGCTGCCGCCGCCGTACGCCGAGAGCGCGCCCGCGCTCCCGACGCCGACGCCGCGCCCGGCTGGGAGCGAGCGCGGGCTCGCGCTCACCAGCAATCTCCCCGCGGCGGCCGCGCCGGTGAGGATCTCATTCGAGGTCTGCGCCGACACCGGGTTGCTGCCGCTGCCCGACGTCTGCCGGCGCACCACGCGCCGGACCTTCGCTCTCGGTCAGGAGCCGACCGGCTTCTGCAGCCGCGCGCGTCACACGAATCGTTAACCAAACCACAGAATGACGAAGTGGCTCACGTTCCCCCTCAAGGCCCTTTCGCTTGCCAAAGCGGCTCGCTTGTGACAAGATAGCCGAGAACTGAGCTTGGCTCACTCTCTTCATCAGCTCCTCTGGAATCCTCCGGACTATCTGAAACGCACGGCTCACCTTCCGAGGTAGTTATCAATGTCCATTCAGGACGCCCTACGGGGGCTCAAAGTAACCTTGGCTGACTCAGTCCCGCGCGCCGCATCTCTGATTATGCTCATCGGGGTAGTGGTCGCGCCGCTCGTGGTCTTCGCCATCGGCGGGCGCAACGCTAACATCCCGGAACAGCCCGCCCTGGCGTGGTCCTTCCTGGCGATCGCACTGCTGCTCATCGTGGCTGTGGGCGGCGGCTTCTTGATGTTTAGGCGCGAACCCGCCGCCAAAGACCTCTCAATCAGCCCGAGGTACACGTGAAAGGGGCACGCGTGAACGCGAGAAGCGGTCATGGCGAGCACCAGAAGAACCGGGGTCTCCAATGCTGACGAAATGGATGAAACGGGTCGCCATTGCGGCGTTATTCCTGACGGCACTCTGGCTCTCCTTTGGCAATTACCAACTCATGCTCGGAGCCGCGCTGTCCCTGACTTTGCTCGTGCCGAGCAAAGCATTTCTCTTGCTCAACTTGTCTTGCCTCGTAGCGTTCACCCTCTCGTGCGCCGCGTTGAAGGGGCTCGCGAGAGCCCTGGCGCCGTCTCATGGTGGGACCGGGAACGAGGTCTTGAGCGCCGCTGCAAGCCCGAGGAGACGTTCATGACAGACACCATCAAAACGGGAACTCTGCTGGTCGCCGAGGGCATCCCTTTGCCTGAATCCTTGCTCTTCGACAGCGAGCCTTACGCACATGGGTGGCGGTTAGTCAAAAACCTCGACAGTCATGGAATGGATCAAAGGGTTAGCAAGGCGGGGTGGAATTTTTTCTACATGGCCGGGGTGCTCAAAGCGAACGTCTTCGGTTCTGACGGAGAAAAGACCACACGCAAGGCGATCGAGCAGGTGATCGCGAGCATGAGATCGAAGAACTACAACTGCTTGGAAATTACGCAAGTGGCCGCGAAGCAATTCCTGAGGCTGCCTTACGTGAGCGTTTCCGCCCACTCGCGGCATATTCAAGCAAGTCAGGTTCTTTTTCAGGCCGCATAAGGTAAGGACACCCAATGAGAGAACACGGATGAGACGGATCGATCCGTGTGAGTCCGTCCCGATCCGTCTCATCCGTGTTCTCGATCGCGAAGCGGGAGAGGGCTATGTCTAAAAGAAATGGTGACAGAGCGAGGTCTGACCGGGAACGGAAGAAGAAGCTTCTCCGACGCAAGCGCACTCAAGAATTGCGCAAGGCGATGGGAAATAACACCGGAGGGGGGGCAGGAACCAAACCCCAATGAGCGGCTCATTTGGCGGAGGCATTCCGGAGGCGGGGCTCACCAATGAAACGGATGATCATCATCTCGGCACTAGCAGTTGGGCTATCGTCCCTGGCCCCCGGCCAAGCGAGCGACCGGCAGGCGGGCCGTAACGAGTCAGGCTCGAATGGCCAGGCCGAGCGGGAGGTCAGGGCGCTGGAAGATGAGTTAGTCGAAGCGGGGCTGCGGGGCGACGCGGCGGCGACCGACCGCCTCATCGCCGACGATTACCTCTTTATGACTCGCGACGGCGTAGTCCACGAAAACCTGAAGGCCGCTCTACTGGTCAGGATGAAGTCCGGTGAGAGCAAGACGGATGTCCTGGCAAGGCTGAAACCCGGCGGGAGTCATGCGCCGACGCCCCACCCGACTAACATCGCCGACGCCCAAGTCCATGTCTACGGGGATACGGGTGTGGTCGTCATGCGCTCGGCGTATGTCGGCCGTGGCAGAGATGGAAGAGTCATCGAGGTTGCCACCCGATTCATGCACGTCTGGGTGCGCCGGCATGGGCGGTGGCAACTCGTCGCCGGGAGCTCGACGCGCATCGCGCCGCCCAAACGGTAGCCAGTAGATGCCCCGCGGCGTCAAGGCTGCGGGAGGGCGAAGGCCACGTAACTGCCGCCCGGCGCGCTCCCTTTGCCGCCACCGGCCGCGATGACGACGAACTGCCGCCCGCCGGCCTCGTAAGTCGCGGGCGTCGCGTTCCCGGCGGCGGGCA
>Ga0209382_10009053_pt1 | contig 12488 bp, 10 predicted proteins | sample SoiMetdeltSBSDD5_FD_187599 | JGI IMG/M metagenome (GOLD analysis project Ga0209382, IMG submission 187599) | Bulk soil microbial communities from a Populus tree surrounding site in Tennessee, USA - Soil MetaG P. deltoides SBSDD5 (SPAdes) (version 2) | ecosystem: Environmental > Terrestrial >... | reverse complement strand
GTCTGCAGTTTTGCAGCTGCAAAATTTGAAAAAGGGACCCGAGGTCCCGATTAAACCACCCCCATCCCCGATCTTAGGTCAAGGAAAAATACGGCCCGCCGTGGTCGGGGGACCATTTTTCACTGGCCAGCGTCTTCGAAAATCGCAGAGCGAGTTCGGATGTCACAAGATCTGGCGATACTGAGCGACGGACTGCTGAATAAGCTCGGCTGCTCAGCAAAATGCGGAGGGGACAGGCAATGAGGAATAGAGTATCTCTATAATCAATCGTCGGGCGGGCGACACATTCTGTAGGGTTGAACTATGCCCGACTGGGAATATCGAAAGCTGCATCTCAACCAGCATACACCACGAGGCGATGAGCTGGACCTGCTCAATGCCGCGGGAGCGCAAGGGTGGGAACTCGTCATCATCGCGAGCAACAATGTCGCGTACCTAAAGCGCGAGATTGAGGACTTTGACCAGCCACGAACGGCAGCCACCCAGCGCGCAATGACAAATGGGCCCGAGCCGAGCAGGAGCAGCGCGAACCAGGTTCCAGTGAAGTATCGCGATCCTGTGACTAACGAGACTTGGTCGGGTCGCGGTCGAATGGCGAATTGGCTCAAGAGGAAGCAGGAAGCCGGCGAGGACATCGAGGAGTATTTGGTCTAGGGTTCCGAGCCGTGCGAGCTGGCGGCGGCTTGCGGTGCACCCTCTACTTCTTGCCGGTTTCGCCGGCGCACTCCGAATCCCTTCACAAGAACAGTCTTTGGCGGCAACGATCTCGCCTTGCGGCGACAGACCGCCGTGGCGCGGATGCACCCATCGTGCGTTCATGCCAACGCTGTGACGCGGCCATAAATGCGGCAGTGCGAGGAGAGCGAGCCGGTTGAGCTGGGAGAACCATCAGTGACCGGTTTTCGCGCATCCGACTTGCGATTGTTACCTACGGAACAGACAAGCTTGTTATGATGCGAGCTAGCCTATGCGTTCGACTTTTTTGGGCTCAATCAAGCAGGCGCGTGATGCGGTTTGGCCAAGGCGTATTGCTGCTGCACACGTTGCTGGCGCTGATGGCCGGATCGGCCGTGGCCGCCACAAGCGAGCCTATCGGCTCGACCGTTGTTGTCGTCAACCTCGTAACTGCGGAAATAGCGCGCGACATCCGAACGCTTCGGACCGGCGATGACGTGCGGCAGAACGAAGTCATCGAGGTGAGCACCGACGGCCTAAGCGAGTTGAAGCTCAAGGACGACACCAAGCTGGCGTTGGGACCCGGCGCTCGCCTGCTGCTCGACAAATTCGTCTACGACGGCGAGAGAACCAACGGATCCATCGCCATCAATCTTATCAAGGGTGCGTTCCGCTTCGCTACTGGTCTTGCTGCCAAGCCCAGCTACGTCATTCGCGTTCCCAATGCCTCCATCACGGTGCGTGGGACCATATTCGATGTCTATATTCAGCAGAACCACGTTATTCCGCAGAACAACGGTGTGTGGCTGCTCCTGCACGAAGGCTCGGTCCGGGTTTGCAGCAATCGCGGCATGTGCCGTTTCCTCCACGAGCCCGGCAAGCTCATCCGCATTACCGACGGTGGCGACGTCGGCAGCCCGAGTCAGTGGACGGCCTTGCCGGGCCGGCAGAACATCGTTTTCGACAATGCTTTTCCGTTCGTGGTGACACCACCCCGATTCCATCCCGCACCCATTTTCACGCGCGAGGCAATCCTGCTCGGCCGGTTTCCGCGTTCGCCAAACAGACCGCCGAATATCGACAGCAGTCCCTCGCGCGACAAGAGCGGCGGGAGGGGCAGCCAAAGCGGTCCGAACAAGTACGTCGACACAGGCAAGAGGCTGAAGCACGTCTCCAAAGGCAGCAACCTAACCATCACCCGCAAGGTTACGAAGCCCCGGGTTCCGAAAATCGGCGGTTCCCGAGGCAGTAGGAATTGACGCTCACTGCAGCCGCGCACGATAGATATCAAGCAGGCTCCCGAGCCCCGGCCAATCCAAGGCTCGGCACTCTCCGAGGCTGGCCTGCGCGGCAGCGTGGTCATTCGATATTATCGCGCGGTTCACCGCACCGATTGACGCTTGCAGCGCCCGAAATTTCGTCGAACTGGCCACCGTCGCGTCACCGAGGAGAGCAAAGAGGCGTTCGGATCGCTCCTTCCCACGAAGTATAGCAGCATCGATCTCGAGAAAAGCCAGGGTGGGGGCGCCCGCGACGGTCCGTTCGCCGGCGATGATGGGCAATCCATAGGCTTTTGTCGCATCCTGGAGGCGCGATGCCACGTTCACCGAGTCGCCGAGGATCGAATAATCGAAGCGCTGTGGCGAGCCCATATTGCCGACGCAGCATTGGCCGGTATTGAGGCCGACACCGATGCGAATGGGCGAGGCGGCCTCACCTCTCGCTGCTGCTTCGGCGGCACGCCTGCCATTGAGCTCATCCAGGGCGTGGAGCATGCCAAGCGCCGCTCGAGACGCGTTGGCCGCGTGGAACGGATCTGGAACCGGCGCGTTCCAAAACGCCATCACGGCATCGCCCATGAATTTGTCGATTGTTCCACGCTGCGCCAGGATGACCTCCGAAAGCGGCGTGAAGATCTCGTTGACGAAGCGGATCAGCGCCTCTGCCTCCAACCCTTCGGAAATCTTGGAGAAGCCGCGCACGTCCGCAAACAGGACCGTCACTTCCCGCATCTCGCCGCCTAGCTTCAGCCTCTCGTGGTTGTTGGCCAGCTCCTCGACAAGGGGCGCCGCGAGATAGTGGCTGAAGGCGGAGCGCACAAAGCTGCGCTCCAATTCGGACTTGATGTAGCTGCGGAGCGAAACCGCAAGGTAGAGCGCGACCAGAGCTAGGGAGGGATAAACGGGATCGAAGAGTAGCCCGTGGCGCGAAAAGGCAAGCCACGAGACCGCCGACACCAAGAGGATCGCGGATGCCCCCGTCAGCGCAGCAGCGACGGGCCCGATGGCTTGGATGAAAAATGCGACGGCCGCCCCGACGGCAACAAGGAAAAGGAGCTCCATACCCAACGCGAAGGCCGGACGACTGAGGTATTGACCGGATAGGATCTGTTCCAGCGCCTGGGCATGGACGACAACGCCGGGCACCGCGCTTTGCAGCGGTGTCGCCCGAAGATCGAGAAGCCCCGGCGCACTTACGCCAATCAGAACGAAGCGGCCCTCCACCTCGCTCTTCTCGAACGTGTTTTCGAGGACGCGGTAGGCTGGAATGTCGTGCCGGCCGTCGCGTTCCGAGAAATGCAGCCACATCTGGCCAGTCGAGTCCGATGGCAAAACAACGGACCCGACACGAAGTGACTCAATGCCAGTCCTCTGCCCGAAAGCGAGCACTCCGCTGCCACCGGACGAGCGCACGAAGACCGTCGATTCGCCCATCCCGACGCGCGCCGCCTCCAGCGAGAGCGAGGGATAGAGCGCGCCTCCAGTCGACACGAGGAGCGGCACGCGGCGAACGATCTGGTCGCTGGAAGGCAGCCAGTTCACACTGCCATTGCCGGCTGCCCGCTCCGTCAGCGCAGGGAGACTGCTCGTCCCGCCGGAGAAGGTCGGCACGAACAGGCGCGGGTGGTCACCGGCAAAGGCCAGCTTTGCCTTCGGGGCTGCAACCGTCTTGAGCGAACCGTTCTCTGCCACGAACCCGAGCACGACAGGCGCCTTCTCGATTGCCGCCGCCAGACGGTCGTCGTTGGAAGGGAGTTTCGCCGCCGCCTCGGCGAGGCGGGCAAACTCCGGCGTGCCCTCGAAAAGGCTAGCAAGATCGCTCGGCGAAAGTCGATCCCGCTCTGCCAGGATCAAGTCAAGGGCGATCACACGCGCCCCAGCCCGGCTCAAATACTCAATCATCTGGGCTAGTCGCGTTCTGGGCCACGGCCACTGACCGACGCGCTCGAGTGACTCCGTGTCGATTTGGACAATTGTCACCGGTCGAGCCGGATCAGCCGTTCGAGGTATAAGCCGCTGATAGGTGTCGAAGATGGAAAGCCTGAACCGAGCGACCGGTTCGGGATCAATGATCCGAACAACAACCGCGAGCCCTAGCAACGCTGCACCAAGCAGGAAGCCCGAAAAGGGTTGGCGTATCTTCATGCCGCCATGCGAAAACGATATCCCGACCTATTGGTCCGTTGAGGCATAAGATTCTGCCATGCGGATATGTCAATCCATTGGCTAGCCGCAGTCTTGGCACGCATCGAACCCATCTCGGCCTTGATCCGCGGCGCCGGCCTTCGGACGTACTCCTGGAACGGCTGCCGATCGATGTAGGGGCGCAAGTGCTTCGTCATATCGCCCCTGCTTGGGCAGAGTAATGCCGAGCCAGCGAAAGTCACCAGAAACCTAAACGAGCAGCAGCTGCCGCTGAGGCAAGCCTGCGCGAGCGCTGGCGAGAGTTTTTCCGCCAAGGAGGCCTCAGCCGAGGTCGTGGCTGCCATCGCCTACGCCACCGCGCCAGCCTTAAGTCTCGGGATGGAAAGCTCCCAGAGCCGGCCCCACATCACGTAGAATTGGGAGAAGTCAGCCGGCACCTCAAGGCCAACCTCGTGACCCGCCACCAGCAAGGAATGAATGCAACATCGAAAACGAACGACATCCCGCTGTTGCGCGGAGGGTCCTTTCCAGCCGATGCCGGGGTCTCCCTTCAAGAGCGTCGCCGACCTCAAGCAGGCGATCCGCCGCGAATGGGTGAAGACGAAGACGGCGGATTGGCCAATGGCGAACCGGGATCGGTGGAAGGCGTTTCAGCAGAAGAGCTGGGCTGCTGCGGCTGAACCTGCCTGGGTTCGAAGGGCCGCGCCTGAGCTCTCAAACGCAACCCCCATTCCGCTTTGAGGGTCGAGCCCTGACCATTCCCCCTGACCGGGTTTGAGCGCACTCTGCGCCGCCGACACTAGTGGGGGTCGACCCGCCCTTGCGCACTCCCCACTTCTGGGGAGACGTTGGCCAAAGTGGGTACTTAACCGTACCGAAATCAGCAACTTCCCGTATTGTTTGAGCAATGGCTCTGACGCACGTTGCGCGTGCAGGGCCACACACCCACTTCCCGCTGTTGAACCTCCCCCGTCTCAACAGATGACGGTGGCTTGCTGGGAACGGACTTCCCTCCCGGACCCCAGCGTCACGAGCCTCGTCTCGTGTGGCCCTGCTACTTCCTGACACCATTTTTGCCCCTGCGGCGGCTTGCGGTGTGGCCAAGTGATCAAGTCCGGAACTGTAGTCAGCCCCCCTGCGTTGGCCAGAGAAGCTCATGCCTCAGAAGCGAGACCGCTGGGATATTTGGATCGACTTGATCATTCCTATTGGCGCAGTCCTTTTGCTGTCTCTCACCATGATATCCATTTTCGCTGATCGGCATCACGCAGCCGAGGCCACTCGTCGAGATGTTTCGAACAGCAACCGTGGACCTGCCTCGGTGTCTCATAGCCATCAGCCAGGCGCACAATAGTCGTTGAAATTTCCAACCGAGAACTCGATTCGCTGTAGCTGCGACGGCATACCCGCGCGCATGAGCAACATCGACAAGCAACGCATCTCGGCCGTCGGCACCCTCTCGGACATGGGCTACGTGTACCGCGATGAACGGATCGCCCCGGTTGGCCTGACGACGCCGGCGACAGCGGAGTGGCTGCGGGCCGATCAGCTGGAGGGCGACCCCGAGAATTCCGAGGAGGCGCGAGAGCTGGCATCGCAGCGTTCCATGATTGCCGAGGCGCTTGAGCCCACGAGTGCAAGCGCTGGCCCGACGGTGGCTCAATTCCAAATCGTACAAAGAGATTTGAGCCTGAACGAAGCGCGAAGATGACGTGGCGTGGCGGGGACGCTGCGTGCGAGCGTCTCGCGTAGGTTCGCCTGATAAGCGGCTCGGCATTCCAATCCGCAGCAATCGGGGAAAACACCGATGGTGTCCGTACTTCGACCACTCCACGGAGGCCATCAGGAGTGGACCGTGTATCCCGCGCTCCAAGGGATGGGCCCCGCCGTCATGCCATTTTCGGGGCCCTTTTCATTCCTGCGGTTTCGATCTGCGGCACTGCTCGCCCGGATCGTTGGGCGTCGTCCTCTTGGCTTGGCTTTCCGAGGAAATTGCCACAAGGGTCTCCTTGTTGGGTGGTCCGGACACGCGGCCGTCACGGCGCTGACGGCGAGTCGCACTCGGTCGCGGATGGACGCCAAGTTCAACGGCAGTTACCGTCCCCAGCCGCGAGCATCGCTTCGTTACACACGCGAACGCAAGACAGTAAAGTGCCGAGCCCAAATCATGACGCTATAGCGGCAAGGGAGGAAGATGCTGCACAAGCTTCGAAACCAGGCCCAGGTTCAGCGCCCCATCATGGGGATGAATCCCTGGGTTGATTGGGTTGGCCTATCAATCGCTGTCGGTGTTGGTTACTTCCTAGCCGCCCAGCTAGGACTAGCGCTGCTCACGACGGCCGAGCGCGTGGCCGTGTTCTGGCCCGCCTCAGGGATCGCCGTGGGGACCCTGATCGCGCTCGGGCCTAGGGCGCGTGGGCCGGTTGCAGCAGGCGTGATCGCGGCAACTCTTGCAGCCAATCTCATGGCCGACAGGAGCATCTGGAGCGCCTTGGCCTTTGGTCTATGCAATGTGGGCGAGGCGCTTCTGGCGATGTGGCTGATCGACCGCTGGTTCGGTCCTGCGTTCGATCTCGCCAGCCTGCGTCGCGTGCTGGGCTTCTTCGCCGCTGCCGCGGCGGCGACAGCGACGGCCGCCGTCGGTGCCTCGGGTGCAATGAAACTCTTCGGCCTTTCGACAGCGGCATTTCTCGACGTCTGGGAGGTCTGGTTCGCATCTGATGCGCTCGGCATCATAACGGTTGCACCACTTCTCATCGGGGTCGCTGCCGCAGTGCGCGATGCGCCGTCGCGGCGCGAATTCCTTGAGGGCGCTCTCGCGATTGTGGCTGTGACTGCGAGCGTCGGGATTCTTTCGGCGCTACTCTCAGGAACCTTTTCGCTGATCGGACCGGGTGCGTTCCTATTCCCGCTGCTGCTGTGGCTTGGCTATCGTTGCCGGCCGGTATTCGCCGCCGCCGCCGTATTCATGATTGCTGGCGTGATCATATATACGACAACGTACGAGTTCGGCCGCTTCGGCGACGCCACTCAGGCAACCGCCATCCGTGTGATCGCTGCCCAGCTCTCCATGCTGGGGGCCACTTTCGCTGCGCTCGCTGTCGCTGCGCTCTTTGCCGAGAGGCGCCAGCACGAAGCGACCATCGTAGCAAGCGAAGCACGCCTTCGATCGATCTTGAATGCGGCCAACGTCGTCGCCTGGGATGTAGACCTGGTCCGCAAGACCGTTCATCCGATAGGACCCGTGAGCCGCGTCTTACTCCGGTCGGAGGGCTCGGAGCCGGGCGATCTTGCTGGATTTGTCGAGAGCATCCATCCCGAGGACCGCGACCGGGTGATGGGGCAATTTTGGGCAGCAGCCAACACCGCTGACACGTACCGGCTGGAACTCCGGCTGAATTCGAATCCTCTGCGCTGGGTCACTGCGGAGGGCTCAATCGACCGCGATGTTCACGGCCGGCCGGTACGCGTGCGCGGCGTCACCCACGACATAACCGAGCGCAAACGTGCGGAGCTGGCGCTGGCCGAACGTGACGCTCAACTTGCGCTGGCAGGGAAAGCAGCCCGCGTAGGGAGCTTCGCGATCGACATCGGTACAGGGCGGGTGCAGAACTCTCCAGGCTACGCGATCATTCACGGCTTGGCCGAGGGCACTGAGGAGTTCCCCCGTGTGGAATGGCGGGCCCGCGTGCATCCTGAAGATCTCACGCGACTAGACGCTCTCCGCAGCCAGGCTTTTGCCGAGCGACGCAGCGAGCATAACACGGAGTATCGCGTCGTTGATGCAGACGGCAGGGCACGATGGATCGAGTCGCGCGGCCTCATTTCGTATGATGGGGATGGACGCCCATTACGTTTAGTCGGCGTCAACATAGACATAACAGAGCGCAAGCGCGCGCAGGCTGCTCTTGAGGACAGCGAGGCACGCTACCGTGCGCTCTACGACGACAATCCATCGATGTACTTCACGGTAGATGCTTCCGGCACGGTGCTCTCGGTCAATCAATTCGGAGCACGACAGCTCGGCTACACGCCTGCGGAACTGGTGGGGCGATCGGTGCTGGAGATGGTTCACGAAGGAGATCGAGAGGGAGCGCGGCGGTGGCTTGCCTCGTGCGCGGAGAATGCAGGCACGATCGCTAGGACGGAGATGCGCAAGGTTCATCGGGACGGGAGCACTATGTGGGTACGAAAAGTGGCCCGTGCTGTGGAGGGCTTGGGTGGCCAGAGGCTCTTTATCGTTTGCGAGAACATTACAGAGCGCAAGCAAGCCGAGGATAGGTTGCAAAGGGCTGAGCGCAAATTGCGCGACCTGCTTGGAGCATTGCCAGCGGCAATCTACGTGACGGATGCAGAAGGGCACATCACCTATTGCAACCAGAGTGCCGTCGATCTGTGGGGAGCCGAGCCCACGCTGGGGAAGGACAAGTGGAGCGACCTTGTAAGCTTCTATGATGCGGACGGCTCGCCGATGCTACTCGCAGACTTCCCAACCGAGATCGCATTGAAGCAAGGCCACATGGTGCGGGGGCGAGAAGCCATAATCGAGCGCAAAGACGGCACGCGCATCCCCGTCAACCCCTATCCCACCCCACTGCGTGACGAGACCGGTGCGATTGTCGGTGTCGTGAATATGACCGTCGATATCCGCGAACGCAAGAAAGCGGAGCTGGCACTGGCTGAACGCAACATTCAACTTGCGTTGGCTGGAAAGGCGGCTCTCGTCGGCAGCTGGGCGTATGACACCGACACGGAGATCATGCGGATTTCTGAAGGCTATGCCGCCATCCACGGCTTTCCCGAGGGCACTACCGAGATGCCGCGTGACGAATGCCTGGCTACCGTGCATTCAGACGACATAGGGCGGGTAAGGCATTCCCGCAGCGACGCATTCAGCGAGCGTCGGCGCGAATATAGCGTTGAGTATCGTATCGTTCGTCCGGACGGCGAGATGCGTTGGGTCGAGACGCGCTGTTTCATTACCTATGGCAGCGAAGGACGCCCACACCGAGTTGTCGGCGTCAGCATAGACATAACCGAGCGCAAACGGGTGGAGGAACAGCAACGCACGCTGGTTGCCGAGCTCGACCATCGCGTTAAGAACGTGCTTGCGACCGTCCAGGCAGTCGCCGCCCAAACGATGGACGCGAGCAGTTCAATGGACCACTTCGTAGCTGCGCTCGACGGCCGCATTCGATCAATGGGGTCAACGCATGAGCTTTTGAGCAGCCGGCGGTGGCTGGGGATACCGCTGGCGGAACTGGTGGATCGGGTACTGGCGCCTTACACGACAGGCTCCAATACCGAGATCGGCGGTCCTGAAGTGATGCTGAGCGCAGACGCTGGCCAAACAATAGCTATGGTGCTTCACGAGCTGGTCACCAACGCCGCAAAGTACGGGGCGCTTTCCACCCCGTCGGGGCGGGTGGCGATCAGGTGGCGATTGCCCCTCAACGGTAGCGGGAGTAATCGCCTTGTCGTCACATGGCAGGAGACCGGTGGCCCCTTGGTCGTACCTCCAAATGCATCCAGCTATGGCATGCACGTCGTTCGCGAACTTATCCCTTATGAACTCGGCGGGACGGTTGACCACTTGCTCGCTCCCGAAGGAGCCCGATGCCAAATGGAAATTCCACTCGCCCAGTTGAGTGGCGACCACCCTCCCGTAGTCCAGGCATCCTGACACCCGCGGCATTGCCGGTCGGCTAATTGGCGCGAAATTCCTAAGTTGCGCTCCATCACAGAAGGGCCACAAACGGGCCTGTTTGGGTGGTGCGAAAGTCAGGCGCGCGGCACACTCAAATGAGTGAGCCCCGGCAGTTGCTTCGCCCGCCCGGACGAGGAATTAGATTGCCGTGGCAACCGTTGTGTTGGCAGCCAGCCTATACCTCCGACCAGGCTGGTCAGAAAGCGGGTCGCCACCTGACTGCTTCCTGGACCTTGGCTGGCGCCCCGCTTCTCTCCATGGCTCCTAGGATACCGGTTTCCCGACGTGAAAGGACCGAAGGCGGTCCGCTTCAACGCCGGGCTTTTTACATTTTGCGCATTGTGTAGAAAGTGCTACATCTCCACCCACGCATTAACAGGCACTTTCGAGGCGCGCAGCGATGGCGACCAAGCGGCGAAATGTAAAGAGTGGATCGGAAACGACCGATGCTCACGAGCGCTCCAAGGACTTCCTGAGCGGTCCAGAGGTCGATTGCCTGCTCGAAGCGGCGAAGAAGGGCCGGCACGGCATCCGCGACCACGCCCTCTTGATGATGCTCTACCGGCATGGGCTACGTGTCAGCGAGGCCATCGGCATGCGCCGAGATCAGGTAGACGTCAAGCGGTCTCGACTCTGGGTTGCCCGGCTAAAGAACTCACTCAGCGTCGAACATCCCATCGCCGGTGACGAACTCCGCGCCATCAAGCGATACTTGGCTACCAGAGAGGACAAGCTGCCGTGGCTGTTTCTCTCCGAGCGCGAGACGCAACTGACCCGTCAAGCCGTCAACTACGTCGTTCGGGTTGCCGGCGAGACGGCCAAGCTCGGGAGAGTGTGGCCCCACATGCTCCGGCACTCGTGCGGCTTCTACCTTGCCGATCAGGGCGTGGATCTACGAACCATGCAAGATTACTTGGGTCACAGGGACCCAAAGCACACGGTTCATTACACTCGCGTGTCCGGTCGCCGCTTTGAGGGGTTGTGGCGGTAGGTCTTCAAGGCCGAGATCGAGGGGCCAGCACCCGTAACCGGAGTTGTACGGTCGGACAGTGGGGGGAAATTTTTGAGGCGGTTGTTCCTTCCTCAGTCCGCTTATTGAAGCAGGTTGGCTACTACTCCACCATCCTCCGGCGGCCAGAAGTAGATCCACATCGCGACTTGGATGAGGAACAATGTGATCCCCACAATTGTCGCCGATTGCTGAACGAAGTGCCAGACACTGCGCTGAGGTCCAGACTCCACGTGAACCGAGCGTTCATTCTGAAGCTGCGCGGCCGTCTGCGCTACGCCAAAGATTAACAGGCATGTGATTGCGAACCACAAAAAGATATCGGGCCGTGACCAGAGTGACCGCGCAATGTCCATTGCAGCGCCTCATTCGCACCGCGGCAAAGTGAGCCCCCGGAAGGTTGAGGGACCGAGGGCTCCTGAGAGTTGGCAACCTTGAAATGACAGGTTGCCGTCAGACCATGAAGACCGCAGCAAACGCTTGGGGGAACGAGGCTGCAGTCGCCTTGCCAACGATCGGTTTAAGAGTTTGGTTCCTTCGGTTCGGCTTCAAACGTTGCGGGGCCAAATCCGGGGCGGGGAATCAGTCGAGCGCGTAATATTATTGCGCAAACGGGTAATTTCGGGTAATTTCCCGCTTTGGGTATCAACGCGGCTTACACCCGGGTCCGCTGTTGCTACCCCCCATGGGCAAGCACCAATCAAAGAATCTCTCGGCGAAGCCTCCTTAGCCTCCTTTGGCTGAGCCGAACTCCCCGTTGCCGTGCTGTCGCCTTTGGGAACCCGCACGCTCCACCACGCCGGCTGGCCGGGCGATGTTCGGGATGCTCGGCGTGTTCTCCGAGTTCGAACGCGAGATGATCCAAGAGCGCGTCCGGTCAGGGCTGGCCAGGGTCAAGGATGCGATCGAGCGCGACGGCAAGTTTACAACCCGGGCGGGCAAGGTGCGCAAACGACTGGGCAGACCAAGTGTCGGCCTAGAGATCGAACGCCGCGTGCGCGCCGAGTTGACCAAGGGCACCGGCATACTGAAGACAGCTGCTATCGTCGGCGTGGGATCCGGCACAGTCCAAAGGATCAGGCGCGAAATGGCAGAGGTGTAGCTCCCGGAGACCCACACATCGCGTAGCGCTGCACAACTCGGGCACGCAGTCCCGCCGCTTTGTCGCCTTTCCTCAGCACCACGGCTAAGGACGAGCGACAGCGTATCCTCTCCCGCGCCAACGCCGGCAGGGAGGTTACTTTAACCCATTCCGGCTGTGCGAACTCGTAAAGGCGGTAAGACGCGCCGTGTTGGCAGAAGGTGCGAACCCGGTTGCGGCTACTCGTCCAGCTTGCCACCAACAAGCGGCGTCCGGTCGGTCGCCATCTGCCCCTTCCCGGGCCCTGCGTCGTCGGGCGCAAAGTGCGTGCATATCGCTTCGACTCGGCTTGAAGCCTTTGCCGGGGGCGGTTGCGGTCACGGGCGGCATGCCACCTTGCTCAGCTGCACGGTAAAAGTAACCCTGTAACCAGACGGAACCACTGCACCGCCGAAGTCTTCCGGGATGTGCCAAAGGACGAAATCGCTACCGCGATAGCCCGCTGCGCGGGGGTGCCTCGCCGATAGCGTTGCGACTGGGGAGAGCATCGATCGCGGGGAGGGCAGAGCCATCCATTACGGTGGGAGCAGC
>Ga0209382_10009051_pt1 | contig 12488 bp, 9 predicted proteins | sample SoiMetdeltSBSDD5_FD_187599 | JGI IMG/M metagenome (GOLD analysis project Ga0209382, IMG submission 187599) | Bulk soil microbial communities from a Populus tree surrounding site in Tennessee, USA - Soil MetaG P. deltoides SBSDD5 (SPAdes) (version 2) | ecosystem: Environmental > Terrestrial >... | reverse complement strand
CGCGACTGAGCGCGGGGTCTGGCCGCCGACCCGACGCCAGGCGGTAGAGTCTTGGCGGGGGAGTGCCATGGCCATCGATCCCAAGCTGCCCATACCGGTCTACTTCCAGCTCAAGACGCTGCTGCTCGAGGAGATCCTGGAGGGCCGCTACGGGCTGGACGGGCGGCTCCCCACCGAGCACCAGCTGTGCGAGCGGCACGGGATCAGCCGCACCCCGGTCACCCGGGCCCTGTCCGAGCTGGCCCCCGAGGGGGTGGTCATCCGGCACCGGCGGCGGGGGACGTTCGTGAACCCGCACTGGCTGCACGGGCACCGGGGCGGCCCGGAGCTGCGGGTGATCGTGCCCGAGGGGCCCTGGGAGGGGCTGATCCGGCGGGCCGCGCCGGCCGACACCAGGCTCAGCGTGGCCACGGTGGAGCTGCACGAGCTCCACCAGGCCCTACCCACGCGGTCGCCGAGGGGCTCGGTCCCGACCGCGACCCTGGCCGCCCTCGCCCTCGGCGCCTGGACCACAGGCTTGGACGGGGCCTCCGGCGGATAGAGGGAGGGCGGACCCTCCCCTTCGAGCAGGAGCACAGATGAGCGGCATGTCGCCTTCGGGCCTTGTGATCGGCTACCACGCCTCCCACGAGCAGCTCCCCCCCAGCGAGCTGCTGCGATACGTGACCGAGGCCGAGGCGGCCGGGTTCCAGGCGGCGATGTGCTCGGACCACTTCGCCCCCTGGAGCGGCCGGCAGGGCCACAGCGGCTTCGCCTGGTCCTGGCTGGGCGCCGCCCTCCAGGCCACCGGGCTCGGCTTCGGCGTGGTCAACGCGCCCGGGCAGCGCTACCACCCGGCGATCGTGGCCCAGGCGGCGGCCACCCTGAGCGAGATGTTCCCCGGGCGGTTCTGGCTGGCCCTGGGCAGCGGCGAGGCATCCAACGAGCACATCACCGGCGACCGCTGGCCGGCCAAGGCCGAGCGGCGGGCGCGGCTGGGCGAGGCCGTGGCGGTCATCCGGGCGCTGCTGGCCGGCGAGACGGTCAGCCACGACGGGCTGGTCACGGTCGACCGGGCCCGGCTGTGGACCCTCCCCGAGCGGCCGCCCGCGCTCGTCGGGGCGGCCGTCAGCCCCGAGACGGCGGCCTGGGTGGGCGGCTGGGCCGACGGCCTGGTCACCATCAACCAGGCCCACGACCAGCTCCGGGCGGTGACGGAGGCGTTCCGGGCCGGCGGCGGCGAGGGCAAGCCGATGTACCTCCAGGTGCACCTGTCCTGGGCGGAGGACGAGCAGGAGGCGCTGGCCGTCGCCCACGACCAGTGGTGCACCAACGTGTTCGACCCGGCGCTGGCCATGGACCTGACCCTGCCCGAGCAGTTCGAGGTCGCGGCCCGGTTCGTGACCCCGGCGGACGTGCGCTCGGCGGTGCTCGTCTCGGCCGACCTGGGCCGCCACACCGCCTGGCTGGGCGAGTACGCCGACCTCGGCTTCGACCGCATCTACCTGCACGAGGTCGGCCAGGCCAGCCACCAGCAACCGTTCATCGACGCCTTCGGGTCCAAGGTCATCCCGGCGCTGACCTCGCGGGTCGGCGCCTCCGGTCCGGCGGGGGAGTGAGGCATGGGGAACAAGGCCGCCTACGACCTGTGGTGGAAGAACGCGGTCATCTACTGCCTGGACGTCGAGCTGTTCGCCGACGGCGACGGCGACGGCTGCGGCGACTTCCCCGGGCTCACCGGCAAGGTCGACTACCTGGCCGGCCTGGGCGTGACCTGCATCTGGCTGATGCCGTTCTACCCGACCCCCAACAAGGACAACGGCTACGACATCACCGACTTCTACGGCGTCGACCCGCGGCTGGGCACCCTCGGCGACCTGGTCGAGTTCCTCCGCGCGGCCCGCGAGCGGGGCATCCGGGTGATCGCCGACCTGGTCGTCAACCACACCTCCGACCAGCACCCCTGGTTCCAGTCGGCCAGGGCCGACGAGCACTCGCCATGGCGGGACTTCTACGTCTGGGCCGACGAGCAGCCCGACGGCCCGCCGGGGGTGGTGTTCCCCGACGCCGAGGACTCCAACTGGGACTACGACGAGGTCGCCGGCAAGTGGTTCCTGCACCGCTTCTACTCGCACATGCCCGACCTCAACATCGCCAGCCCGCGGGTCCGGGACGAGATCAGCAAGATCGTCGGCTACTGGCTGGAGCTGGGGATGTCCGGCTTCCGGGTCGACGCCGCCCCGTTCGTGATCGAGCTGGCCGGCACCGAGGCCGAGCGCGGCCAGGACCCGCACGACTTCCTGGTGGACCTGCGCGCCTTCCTCAACCGGCGCCGCGGCGACGCCGTCCTGCTGGCCGAGGCCAACCTGCCCCCCGAGGACCAGCGCCGCTTCTTCGGCGACGAGGGCGGCGACGAGATGCACATGCTGTTCAACTTCGTCCTCAACCAGCACGTGTTCCTGGCCCTGGTCCGCCAGGACCCGGCCCCGATCGTCAAGGCCCTGCGGGAGCTGCCGCCGGTCCCCGAGACCAACCAGTGGGCCAACTTCATCAAGAACCACGACGAGCTGACCCTCGACAAGCTGACCGAGGCCGAGCGCGAGGAGGTGTTCGCGGCCCTGGCCCCCGACCCCGACATGCGCAGCTTCGGCCGGGGCATCCGCCGCCGCGTGCCGACCATGCTGGAGGGCGACCGCGACCGCATGGAGCTGCTCTACAGCCTGCTGTTCACCCTGCCGGGCAGCCCGGTGCTGCTGTACGGGGAGGAGATCGGCCTCGGCGACGACCAGCGGGTCGAAGGCCGCGGCGCCGTCCGGGTGGCGATGCAGTGGGCCCCCGGCCCCAACGCCGGCTTCAGCGCCGGCGACCCGGCGGTGCCGCTGGTCACCGACGGCCCCTTCGGGCCCGACCGGGTCAGCGTGGCCGCCGAGCGCCGCGACCCCGGGTCGCTGCTGAACTGGATGGAGCGGGCCATCCGGGCCCGCAAGGAGCTGCCCGAGCTGGGGTGGGGGACCTGGCGGGTGCTGGACACCGACCACCCGGCCGTCCTTGCCCTCCGCCGCGACTGGCACGGCCAGGGGGTCCTGGCGCTGCACAACCTCGGCCCCGAGCCGGTCAAGGTCGGCGTTGACCTGGGCGACGACGTCGAGGCCGGCCGCTCCATGGCCGAGCTGCTCGGCAACCGCCACCCCGAGCCGGCCACCACCGGCCAGCCCCTGGCCCTTGGCGGGTTCGGCTACCGCTGGCTGCGCCTGCCCGGCTGACCGGCCCGCTCACTGCACGCCGGGGGCGACGGGGAGCTCGGGCTCGAGGTAGATGATGCGGGTGCTGGGCACCGCCTTGCGGATCTCGTCCTCGGCCTGGTCGATCACCCGGGCGGCGTCGGCCGCGGACAGGTCGGGGTCCAGCTCGACCCTGGCCGCCACCAGCAGCTCCTCGGGGCCCAGGTGCATGGTGCGGAGCTGGACCAGCTGCGCGATCCCCGCGGTGGCGGCCAGGGTGTCGCGGATGGTGGCCTGCTCCTCGGGGGAGGCGGCCTCGCCGAGCAGCAGGCTGTACATCTCGAAGCCGAGCACGACCGCCACCACCCCCAGCAGCGCGCCGATGGCCAGGGTGCCGAGCGCGTCCCACAGCGGGTCGCCGGTGACCGCGGCCAGCCCGACCCCCAGCAAGGCGAAGCCCAGGCCGAGCTCGGCGGCGGTGTCCTCGAGCAGCACCACCGCCAGCTCGGGCTGCTTGGTGGTCCGGATGAACGACCACCAGCTCTGGTGGCCCCGCATGGGGCTGGCCTCCCGGACCGCCGTGCGCAGCGACACCCCCTCCAGGACCAGGGCCACCAGCAGGATGGCCAGGGCGACCACCGGGGACTCCAGCTCGTGCGGGTGGCGCAGCTTGTCGTAGCCCTCGTACAGCGAGAACAGCGACCCGAGGGTGAACAGCACGACCGCGACCAGGAAGGCGGCGAAGTAGCGGACGCGGCCGTGCCCGAACGGGTGCTTGCGGTCGGGCTCCTTCCGGGCCACCCGGGAGCCGCCCAGCAGCATCGCCTGGTTCCCCGAGTCGGCCACCGAGTGGAAGGCCTCGGCCAGCATGGAGGACGCCCCGGTGATCAGGAAGCCGACGAACTTGGCCAGGGCGATGCCCAGGTTGGCCAGCAGGGCGGCGATGACCGCGACGGTGCCATGCCCCTTGTCCGGCTTGGCGTCAGGTGGGGTGGGCTTGGTGTCGTCTGTCATCAGCTCGATGGGTCCGGGGTCGGTGGCTCCTCCACTGTGCCGTCTCGCATGGCAACCGGCGACTACCCGCGGCGGCTTCCAAGGAAACCAAGCACCGCGGGATCGGAGCGGCCGCGTTCGCGAGGGAGGAACCGGGGTAGATCAAGACTGGTTCGCGGGCAGAGTTGGTGGAACGATCTAGGACCTAAGATCGGCCGGAAGGTCGCGGCAGGCGCTGGTGCTCCAGCCTGAGCTGATGGGCGGGATGACTGATGGTCATGCAGAACGACATGGACCCGGTCGAGACGAGGGAGTGGCTGGACGCGCTGGACTCGGTGCTGGCGTTCGAGGGGGCCGACCGGGCGCGGTTCCTGCTCGGGGAGCTGGCCTCCGAGGGCCGGCGGCGGGGGGCGCCGGCGCCGTACTCGGCGACCACCCCGTACCTGAACAGCATCCCGGTCGACCAGCAGCCGGCCTACCCGGGCGACCTGGCCACCGAGTGGAGCGTCCGCTCCCTGAACCGGTGGAACGCCCTGGCCATGGTGCTGCGGGCCAACAAGGAGTCCTCGGAGCTGGGCGGGCACATCGCCAGCTTCCAGTCGTCGGCGACCCTGTACGACACCGGCTTCAACCACTTCTGGCACGCCCCCTCCGAGGGCCACGGCGGCGACCTGATCTACTTCCAGGGCCACATCTCGCCCGGCATCTACGCCCGGTCGTTCCTGGAGGGGCGGTTCTCCGAGGAGCAGCTGGACAGGTTCCGCCAGGAGGTCGACGGTGACGGGCTGCCGTCCTACCCGCACCCGTGGCTGATGCCGGACTACTGGCAGTTCCCGACGGTGTCGATGGGCCTGGGGCCGCTGATGGCGATCTACCAGGCCCGGTTCCTCAAGTACCTGGGCACCCGCGGTCTGGCCGACACGGCGAACCGGCACGTGTGGGCGTTCCTCGGGGACGGGGAGACCGACGAGCCGGAGTCGCTGGGGGCGATCTCCCTCGCCGGCCGGGAGCGGCTGGACAACCTGATCTTCGTGGTCAACTGCAACCTCCAGCGCCTGGACGGCCCGGTCCGGGGCAACGGCAAGATCATCCAGGAGCTCGAGGGCGTGTTCCGCGGCGCCGGCTGGAACGTCATCAAGGTCATCTGGGGCAGCCGCTGGGACGAGCTGCTGGCCAGGGACACCAGCGGGCTGCTGCTGCAGCGCATGGAGGAGTGCGTCGACGGCCAGTACCAGGACTTCAAGTCCAAGAACGGCGCGTACGTGCGCGAGCACTTCTTCGGCGCCTACCCCGAGCTGCTCGAGCTGGTCGCCGACATGAGCGACGAGGAGGTCTGGAACCTCAACCGCGGCGGCCATGACCCGGTCAAGGTGTACGCGGCCTACCGGGCCGCGGTCGGCCACACCGGCCAGCCGACGGTGATCCTGGCCAAGACGGTCAAGGGCTACGGCATGGGCGAGGCCGGCGAGGGCCAGAACATCACCCACCAGCAGAAGAAGATGGCCGAGGCCGCCCTGCGGGTCTTCCGGGACCGCTTCGGCCTGTCGATCCCCCACGACCAGCTGCTCGACTACCCCTACCAGCGGCCCGGCGACGACAGCCCCGAGATCCGCTACATGAAGGAGCGGCGCCAGGCCCTGGGCGGCTCGCTGCCGGAGCGCCGCCGGCGCTCGGAGTCGCTGGCCGTGCCCGAGCTGTCGGCGTTCGGCGCCCAGCTGGCCGGCACCGGGGAGCGGGAGATCTCGACCACGATGGCGTTCGTGCGGATCCTCAACACCCTGCTGCGCGACAAGCAGATCGGCAAGCGGGTGGTCCCGATCGTGCCCGACGAGTCGCGCACCTTCGGCATGGAGGGCATGTTCCGCCAGTTCGGGATCTGGTCCCAGCTGGGGCAGCTCTACCAGCCCGAGGACGCCAACCAGCTGATGTTCTACAAGGAGGACCAGAGCGGGCAGCTGCTCCAGGAGGGCATCACCGAGCCGGGGGCGATGGCGTCCTGGATCGCGGCCGCGACCTCCTACAGCAACAGCGACTGCCCGATGATCCCCTTCTACATCTACTACTCGATGTTCGGCTTCCAGCGGGTCGGCGACCTGGCCTGGGCCGCCGGCGACAGCCGGGCCCGCGGGTTCCTGGTCGGCGGCACCGCCGGCCGCACCACCCTCAACGGCGAGGGCCTCCAGCACGAGGACGGCCACAGCCACGTCCAGTCGTCGCTGATCCCCAACTGCGTCTCCTACGACCCGACCTTCGCCTACGAGGTGGCGGTCATCGTCCAGGACGGCCTGCGGCGGATGTACGCCGAGCAGGAGGACCTCTTCTACTACCTGACCGTGATGAACGAGAACTACCAGCACCCGGCCATGCCCGAGGGCGACGGCGTGGCCGAGGGGATCCTCAAGGGGATGTACCTGTTCCGGGAGGGCGGCCCGGCCCGCAAGGGCCGCAGCCGGGCCAAGCCGAGGCCGCGGGTCCAGCTGCTGGGCAGCGGGACGATCCTGCGCGAGGTCATCGCCGGCGCCGACCTGCTGGCCGACGACTTCGGGGTGGACGCCGACGTGTGGAGCGCGCCCAGCTTCACCGAGCTGCGGCGCGAGGGGCAGGACGCCGAGCGCTGGAACATGCTCCACCCGACCGAGCCGCCGCGCCAGAGCTACGTGACCGGCTGCCTGGCCGGCCGGCAGGGGCCGGTGGTCGCGGCCACCGACTACGTCAGGGCGTTCGCGGACCAGATCCGCCCGTTCGTGCCCGGCACCTACCGGGTGCTGGGGACCGACGGGTTCGGCCGCTCCGACTACCGCCGCAAGCTGCGCCGGTTCTTCGAGGTCGACCGGTACTTCGTCGCCCTGGCCGCGCTCCAGGCCCTCGCCCAGGAGGGCACCGTGCCGACCGAGACCATCGCCAAGGCGATCGCCAAGTACGGCATCGACCCCGACAAGCCCAACCCCGCCCGTAGCTGACCCCGGAGGCGCCGGACCTTCGCTGATCGGAGGGAACAGTGGCAACCACAGAGATCGCGGTCCCCGACATCGGCGACTACCAGGACGTCCCGGTGATCGAGGTGCACGTGTCGCCTGGCGACGTGGTCGCCGAGGAGGACCCGCTGGTCACCCTCGAGTCCGACAAGGCGACCATGGACGTCCCGGCCACCGCCGCCGGGCAGGTGCAGGACGTCAAGGTCAAGGTCGGCGACACCGTCAGCGAGGGCACCGTCGTCGTGGTCGTCGACGGCGCCGGGCCGCTCACGACCCCGCTCAGCCTGGTCGGCCAGCAGGAGCCGCCGCCCGAGGCGACCCCGGGCGGCCCCGCCCCCGCGCCCGCCCCGGCCGTCGAGGCCCCGCCCGCGCCGGCCCCGGCAGCTCCGGCCCCGGCGCCGGCCGCCCCGGCGGGGGCCATCGCCGACTTCACCGGCGCCCACGCCAGCCCCAGCGTGCGCCGGCTGGCCCGCGAGCTGGGCCTGGACCTCAACACCATCAAGGGCACCGGCGAGAAGGGCCGGATCGTCAAGGACGACCTGCTCACCGCCGTGCGCGGCCCGGCGGCGGCCCCCGCGCCGGCCGCGGCCGCCACCGCCGGGGCCGGCATCCCCGAGATCCCGGCCCAGGACTTCTCCAAGTTCGGCCCGGTCGAGACGGTCCCCCTGCCCCGCATCAAGAAGCTGTCCGGGCCGTTCGTGCACCGGTCGTGGCTCAACGTCCCCCACGTCACCCACAACGACGAGGCCGACATCACCGAGCTCGACGGCTACCGGCGCGAGCTGGACGCGGCCGCCAAGGCCGAGGGCTACCGGGTCACCCTGCTCGCCTTCCTCATGAAGGCGGCGGTGTCGGCCCTGCGCCAGTTCCCGGAGGTCAACAGCTCCCTGTCCCCGGAGAAGGACAGCCTGATCCTGAAGCGGTACCACCACATCGGCATCGCCGTCGACACCCCGGGCGGCCTGGTCGTGCCCGTGATCCGCGACGTCGGCAGCAAGGGCATCACCGAGCTGAGCAAGGAGCTGGGGACGATCTCCCAGAAGGCCCGCGACGGCAAGCTGTCCCCCGCCGACATGTCGGGCGGCACCTTCACCATCTCCAGCCTGGGCGGCATCGGCGGGACCAGCTTCACCCCGATCGTCAACGCCCCCGAGGTGGCGATCCTGGGCGTGGTCCGGTCCAGGATGTCGCCGGTCTGGGACGGCTCGGAGTTCGTGCCCCGGCTGATGCTGCCGGTGTCGCTGTCCTACGACCACCGGGTGATCGACGGCGCCCTGGCCGCCCGGTTCACCCGCCAGCTGTGCAACGTGCTCGAGGACGTCCGCCGCCTGCTGCTCTAGTCGGGAGGACCCATGGAGATCCGTGTCCCGGATATCGGCGACTTCGCCGACGTGCCGGTGATCGAGGTACATGTCTCCCCGGGCGACGTGGTCGCCGTGGAGGACCCGCTGGTCACGCTGGAGTCGGACAAGGCGACCATGGACGTGCCGTCGCCGGTGGCCGGCACCATCGGCGAGGTCCGCATCGCGGTCGGCGACCAGGTGTCGCAGGGCGACGTGGTCGCCACCCTGGAAGGAGAGGAGCAGCCGGGCGCTCCAGCGAAGGAGCGGGTGCACGAGAGCGCCCACCCGGAGGCGCCCGGGCCGGCCGGGTACGGGTCGCCGGCCGGGGTCTACGAGCGCCTCGAGGTCCGGGTGCCCGACCTCGGCGACTTCGCCGACGTGCCCGTGATCGAGATCCATGTCGCCCCCGGCGACACCATCGCCGCCGAGGACCCGCTGCTCACCCTGGAGTCCGACAAGGCCACCATGGACGTGCCCGCCCCCACCGGCGGCACGGTGGCCGGCGTCCGGGTCGCGGTCGGCGACACGGTGTCCGAGGGCGACGTGATCATCGAGCTCCAGACCGGCCAGGAGGCGCCGCCCCAGGAGGCGCCGGCTCCGGCGGCGGCCCAGGCCGCCGCGACCCCGACCCCGGCGCCGGCGGCCGGGATCCAGGCCGACGTGCAGGCCGACGTGCTGGTGCTGGGGGCCGGGCCCGGCGGCTACAGCGCCGCCTTCCGCGCCGCCGACCTGGGCAAGGCCGTGGTGCTGGTGGACAGCTCGTCCGTCCTGGGCGGGGTCTGCCTCAAGGTCGGCTGCATCCCCTCCAAGGCCCTGCTGCACGCGGCCAGGGTCATCGCCGAGACCAAGGAGATGGCCGAGCACGGGCTGGCCTTCGGCGAGCCGGCCGTTGACCTCGACCAGCTCCGCGCGTGGAAGGACTCGGTCGTCAACCGGCTGACCGGCGGCGTGGCCGGCCTGGCCAAGCAGCGCAAGGTCAAGGTGGTGACCGGCCGGGGCGCCTTCGCGTCCCCCAACCACCTCGAGGTCGCCGCCGACGACGGCTCGCGGACCATGGTCGGGTTCGAGCAGGCGATCATCGCCTGCGGCTCGGAGCCGGTGACCCTGCCGTTCATCCCGCACGAGGACGAGCGGGTGATCGACTCCACCGGCGCCCTGGAGCTGGCCAGGGTCCCGGAGCGGCTGCTGGTCATCGGGGGCGGGATCATCGGCCTGGAGATGGCCACCGTCTACTCCGAGCTGGGGGCCGGGGTGACCATCGTCGAGCTGCTGGACCAGCTCATCCCCGGCGCCGACAAGGACCTGGTGGCGCCGCTGTTCAAGCGGATCTCCGAGCGCTACGACGCGATCTACCTCTCCACCAGGGTCACCGGCGTGGAGGCCACCGCCGACGGGCTGCTGGTCCGATTCGAGGGGGCCAAGGCGCCCGAGTCGGCCACGTTCGACCAGGTCCTGGTCGCGGTCGGCCGGCGCCCCAACGGCCGCTCCATCGCGGCCGAGCGGGCCGGCGTGGCGGTCGACGAGCGCGGCTTCATCGGCGTGGACAAGCAGCAGCGCACCAACGTGCCCCACATCTTCGCCATCGGCGACGTGGTCGGCCAGCCCATGCTGGCCCACAAGGCGGTGCACGAGGGCCACGTGGCGGCCGAGGTCGCCGCCGGCCTGCCCAGCTACTTCGACGTCAGGGGCATCCCGTCGGTGGCCTACACCGATCCCGAGGTCGCCTGGGTCGGGGTCACCGAGACCGAGGCCAAGGCCGCCGGGGTCAAGTACGGCAAGGGCAGGTTCCCGTGGGCGGCCAGCGGGCGCTCGCTGTCCCTGGGCCGGGACGAGGGCATGACCAAGCTGCTGTTCGACGAGGCCACCGGCCGGCTGATCGGCGCCGCGGTCGTCGGCCCCAACGCCGGCGAGCTGATCGCCGAGACCGCCCTGGCCGTGGAGATGGGCGCCGACGCCGCCGACGTCGCCCTCACCGTGCATCCCCACCCGACCCTGTCGGAGACCGTCGGCATGGCCGCCGAGGCCTTCGAGGGCACCGTCACCGACCTCTACGTGCCCAAGCGCCGCCGATAGCCGGGCCGGGGCCGCTGCGGCCGCTCGGGGCGAACCGGGCGTTCCGCCTGCTGTGGAGCGCCCGGGCGGTGTCCTACCTCGGGGACTCGCTCGGCCTGGTGGCCCTGATGCTGCACGTCGCCGACACCACCGGGCAGGCCCTGGCGGTGGCCCTGCTGCTGCTGGTCGGGGACTTCGCCCCGGCGCTGCTCGGCCCCCTGGCCGGCACGGTGGCCGACCGGCTGGACCGCCGGCGCGTGCTGGTGGGCTGCGAGCTCCTCCAGGGCGCGCTGGTGCTGGCCACCGCCCTGTGGCTGCCGCCCCTGCCGGGCCTGCTCGCCCTGGTCGGGCTGCGGGCCGTCGCCGGCCAGGTGTTCCAGCCGGCGTCGCGGGCCGCCGTCCCCGCCCTGGTGCCCGGGCGCGACCTGGAGCGCGCCAACGCCGCCGTCGGCGTCGCCACCAACGGCGGGGAGACCCTGGGCCCGCTGGTCGCGGCGCTGCTGCTGCCGGTCCTGGGGGTCCGCGGGGTCCTGCTGGTGGACGCGGCCACCTTCCTGGTCTCGGCCGCCCTGCTCGCCTTCCTGCCGGCCATGGGGACCGCGCCCGGACTCGGCCGGCAGGCGTCGTTCCTGGCCGACGCCCGGGCCGGGCTGGGCTACGTCCGGGCCGAGCCGACGGTGCGGGCGGTCATCGGTGGCTACGTGGCCATCGTGGCCTGCAACGGCATCGACGACGTGGCCCTGGTGTTCCTGGCCACCGACACCCTGGGCGGCGGCGAGCGCGCGGTCGGGCTGCTGCTGGCCGCCGTCGGCGTCGGCCTGCTGGCCGGGTACGCCCTGCTGGCCCGGGCCCGGGGCCGGCTCCCGATGACCGCCCTGCTGCTGGCCGGCTTCGCGGTCAGCAGCGCCGGCAACCTCCTCACCGGCCTGGCCTGGGCGGTGGCGGCCGCCTTCGCCGTCCAGGCCGTCCGCGGGCTCGGCATCGCCGCCCTGGACGTCGCCGCCACCACCCTGCTCCAGCGGAGCGTGCCGGCCCGGCTGCTCGGCCGGGTCTTCGGCAGCCTCTACGGCGGGATCGGCGTGGCCGCCGCCTTCGCCTACCTCGTGGGCGGCCTGCTGCTGGACCGCACCGGCCCCCGGGTCACCTTCGTCGCCGCCGGCGCCGCCGGCCTGCTGGCCACCGGCGCCACCGCCCTGGCCCTGCGCCGGGGCGCGAAGTGATCGAGGCCGGGTTCATCGCGCCTGCGCCGCTGACCCGGGGAACGGTCAGCGGCTCGACCGGTTCTGGAACAGGGCCCGGAGGCGGGCCAGCCAGCCGTCCGAGCCGGGCCGGTCCCGCCCCCCGGCGTCGGCGCCGGTCGGGACCGGGTCGCCGGCCAGGAAGGCCCGGAATTCGGTGGTGGAGGCGAGGTCCGCCTCCCCCCCGGCGTCGGGGGGAGGCCGGGGCCGCCCGTCGGTGGGGTCCATGGCTCCTCCTCAAGGTCGCGGTGCCCGCCGAAGCCTACGTCCCGGCGCCACCAGAGGCCACCCGGACGCCGGCGCCGCCCGGCCCGAGCCCGTCCCCAGAGGCCGGTCCGGCTTGACCGGTCGCCCAGGCATCGCTGCTACACTTCCGAGGTCCAGGGCCGGCACGCCGGCCGGGCTCGGCGGCGTAGCTCAGAGGTAGAGCAAGCGGCTCATAATCGCTGTGTCGGTGGTTCGAGTCCACCCGCCGCTACCAGGTGAGGGCGAGCTGCCGTTCGGCAGCCGGCTCTCGCCTTGCGTTTGCCGGATCCGGTGCCACGAGGAGATCAGACGAGATGGCGAAGAAGAGGTTTGAGCGGACGAAGCCGCATTTGAATATTGGGACGATGGGTCATATTGATCATGGGAAGACGACCTTGACGGCGGCGATCACCAAGGTGTTGCACGAGCGGGACCCGGAGG
>Ga0209382_10009050_pt1 | contig 12489 bp, 10 predicted proteins | sample SoiMetdeltSBSDD5_FD_187599 | JGI IMG/M metagenome (GOLD analysis project Ga0209382, IMG submission 187599) | Bulk soil microbial communities from a Populus tree surrounding site in Tennessee, USA - Soil MetaG P. deltoides SBSDD5 (SPAdes) (version 2) | ecosystem: Environmental > Terrestrial >... | reverse complement strand
CAACGCATCAGTGGCCGGTGAAGCGGCCGGGCCGGCGCTCGGCCACCGACGCCACGCCCTCGCGGAAGTCCGCGGTGCGCATGAGGCGTTGCTGCTCGATCCGCTCGTGGTCCACGGCTGCGGCCACCTGGTCGGCCAGGTCGCCCCGGAGCGTGGCCCGGATCGACCGGACGGCGAGGGGAGCCGCAGCTGCGATGTCGGCGGCCAGGGCGTGGGCGCCGGCGCGCACCTCGGCCTGCGCGACCAGGCGGTCGGCCAGGCCGATTCGCACGGCTTCCTCGCCGCCGATGCGCCGGCCGGTGGTCAGCAGCTCCATGGCCGCCTGGGGGCCGACCACCCGCGGCAGCGTGACCGAGATGCCGAACCCCTGGTGGAAGCCCAGCAGGGCGAAGTTGGCGGTGAAGCGGGCCTCGGGGGCCACCACCCGGAAGTCCGCGGCCAGGGCTAGGCCGAGGCCGCCGCCCACCGCCGCACCCTGGACCGCAGCCACGATCGGCAGCGGCTGGCGGAACAGCCGCACCGCGGCGTCGTAGAGGCGCACCGTCTCGCCCGCGCCCTCGCCCTCCCGGGAGAAGTTGGCGCCGGCGCAGAAGTGCTTGCCCTCGCTACACAGCACGACCGCCCGAGTGTCCCCGTCCTCGGCCAGGTCTTCGGTCACCTCGGCCAGGCGGGTGATCAGCGCGGCGTCGAAGAAGTTGTTGGGTGGCCGCCTGATCTCGATGGTGGCCACATGGTCGTCGCCGGTGGCGACTCCGACCTCGTCATCGCTCACCGGCGGGAAGCTAGCGGGTTACGCGTTGCGGGGAAGCTCGCGGAACGGCGCGTCGCGGTCGGGAGCCGGCTCGCGCGGCAGGCCCAGGGCCTTCTCGCCCAGGATGTTGCGCTGGATCTCGTCGGTCCCGCCCGCGATGGACTGGGCCGGCACCGACACCAGCACCTCGGCGACCACGCCGCCCAGCGGACTGTCGGGCCCGGTGAGCAGGCCATCCGCCCCCACGATCAGGGAGTGCACCCGGGCCGCCTGGCGCGCCACGTGGCTGAGGGCCAGCTTGCCGATCGAGCCCTCCGGCCCCGGCGTGCGTCCCAGGGCGAGGCTGGCCCGGGCCCGCTCGGCCGTCCACCGGCTCGCCCGCTGCAGGGCGTGCAGCCGGGCGATCTCCTGGCGGACGACCGGGTCGGACGCCATCCCCGTGGCCTGCGCCTGGGCGACGACCAGGTCGGGCCGGCCCGCCCGCTGCGGGTACCACTTGTAGGTCTCGAAGAACTCGGCCGCCTCGACCTGCGCCTCCTCGAGCGCCCGCCCCGCCGACGGGACGACCGACGGCCGGGCCATCGCCCCGAAGCGCCGCTCGAAGGCCAGCGTGGTCAATGCCACCCGCCAGCCCTCCCCCACCTCGCCGACCACGTGGTCGCGGGGCACCCGGGCCTCGCTGAGGAACACCTCGTTGAACGAGGCGTGCTCGTTCATCTGCCGGAGCGGCCGGGCCTCGACCCCGGGCTGGTGCATCGGCAGCACGAAATACGTGAGCCCCTGGTGCTTGGGTACATCCCAGTCGCTGCGGGCCACGAGCAGGCCGAGGTCGGCGTGGTGGGCGCTGGTGTTCCACACCTTCTGGCCGCTGACCACCCACTCGTCGCCGTCGAGCCGGGCCGTGGTGGTGAGTCCGGCCAGGTCCGAGCCCGCCCCCGGCTCGCTGAACAGCTGGCACCACGTCACCTCTCCGGTCACCGTCGGGGCCAGGAACCGTTCCCGCAGGCTGTCAGGGCCGTGGGCCAGGATCGTGGGCGCGGCCAGGCCCATCCCCGCGCCCAGCGGCAGACCCACGGCCCCGGCTTCGGCCAGCGCCCGGGCCACCACGTCCTCGGCCGACCGCGGCAGGTCCCGGCCGCCCCAGCGCGCCGGCCAGGACGGCACGGCCCAGCCCGACGCGTACAGCTCGCGGCGCCAGTCCAGCAGGGACCGGTCCGGGTCCCAGTGCGCCTCGATCCAGGCCGTCACCTCCGCGCGCAGGTCGCCTTCCATCGCCACGGATCTTTCCAGATCGTCAGGCGGTGGCCACGATGATCAGCCGCGGGCGGTGGATCGACGGCGCCTTGCCGTTACGGGCGAAGAACTCCGCGCCGGAGAAGCCGGCACCGCCGAGCCAGGCCCGCAACTCGGTGATGACGGGGATGCGCACCGAGAAGTGGCTGCGCCGGACGTGCCCGTCCCGAACCACCAGCCGGTCCGTCTCCATGCGGCCGTCCACGCAGTCGAACGCGTTGGTGTCGACCCGGATGTCTTCGCCAACCTGCGTGACGAACCCGAACGGCGCGGGCGTCATCCGCCGCACGATCTCGTCCCGGTTGTGCATGTCGATGACCAGCCTGCCCCCGGGCCGCAGAACGCGGCGGTACTCGGCCAGCACCGCCCGATTCCCCGCGTCGTCGAAATAGCCGAACGAGCTGAACCACGACACCGCCGCATCGAACGGCCCGTCCACCGGCAGCGCTCGTAGGTCGCCGAGGTGGTAGTCGACGCGGGCATCCCCGGCCCGCGCCACGTCCAGGAAGCGCTCGGAGGCGTCCACGCCCACCACCCGAATGCCCCGGGCGGCCAGCCGGTTGCTGATGCGCCCGTGCCCGCAGGGAGCGTCGAGGACGGTGTCGCCCGGGCCCAAGTCAGCGAAGCGCACGACGTCGTCGGTGTCGCGCTCGCTCTGCTCGTCGCCTACCTGTGCCTCGGAGAAGTAGAGGTAGTCGTCCCCGAAGATCTCGTCGAAGTCGAAGCGCACGACCGTGAGCATCGCATCGGGCCAAGGCTGCTGGCACAGAATTAGAACACGTTCTAGAGTCGGGCCATGGTCGACCTGCCTCGCATCATCTCGGTCGACGACCACGTGGTCGAGCCACCCGACCTGTGGTCCAGCCGGCTGCCCGCTCGCTACCAGGACATCGGTCCCCGCGTCGTGCGCGACCGGGCCAAGTTCAGCTTCCAGGGCGGTGTGTTCAGCTACGAGAAGGGCGTCGCCGACGGCGAATGGTGCGACTGGTGGCTGTACGACCAGCTCGTCTACCCGTTCCCCAAGCTGTCGGCCGCGGTCGGCTTCGACGACCTCGACGTCACGCCCACCACCTTCGACGAGATCCGGCCGGGGTGCTGGATCCAGAAGGACCGGCTGGCCGACATGGACGCCAACCACGTCGACGCCTCGATCTGCTTCCCCAACACGCTCCCCCGCTTCTGCGGCCAGACCTTCTACGAGCAGGGCGTCAAGCGGGAGGGCGGCGACCCCGAGCTCGCCCTGCTGTGCGTGCAGGCCTACAACGACTGGATGATCGACGAGTGGTGCGCCGGCGACGGCCGGGGCCGGCTCATCCCGCTGGGCATGATCCCGCTGTGGGACGCCGAGCTGGCCGCGGCCGAGGTCCGGCGCAACGCGGCGCGGGGCTGCTTCGCGGTGGCGTTCTCCGAGAACCCGCACCCGCTGGGGCTGCCCTCGATCCACTCGGGCCACTGGGACCCGCTGTTCAGCGCCTGCCAGGAGACCGGCACGGTGGTGTGCATGCACATCGGCTCGTCGTCGCGCATGCCCGCGACCTCGCCCGACGCGCCCTTCATCGTGTCGTCCACGCTCACGTTCCAGAACGCCATGGGGTCGCTGCTCGACTACATCTTCTCGGGCACGCTGGAGCGCTTCGGGCAGCTCAGGATCGCCTACTCCGAAGGCCAGGTGGGCTGGATGCCCTACGTCCTGGAGCGGGCCGACAAGCTGTGGGCCGAGCGCAGCGACAACAGCTTCGGGACCTCCCTGCCCCACCCCCCCACGAGCTACCTCCCGGGGCGGGTCTACGGCTGCATCTTCGACGACGAGATCGGGCTCAGGAACCGGGACGTGGTGGGCATCGACCAGATCTGCTTCGAGACCGACTACCCGCACGCCGACTCGACCTTCCCGAACTCGAAGCAGGTGGCCACCGACATCTGCACCGAGGCCGGGCTGGACGACGGCGAGATCTACAAGCTGCTGCGAGGCAACGCCATCACCGCCTTCGGGCTCGAGCGCTTCGGCATCAGCGAATGAGCACGACCGCGAACGAAGCCGTCGACGCCGACCTCGGCGGCGAGGTGCGGCTGGGGAGCGCGCTGTTCACCCTGGTCGAGCCGCACCGCGGCCACGAGGTCGCCTACAACCGCTGGTACGAGCGGGACCACTTCTACGCCGGCTGCATGATCGGCGCGTGGTATTTCGCCGGGCGGCGCTGGGTCTGCACCCGCGACCTCAAGGACATGCGCCTCGGCGGGGACACCCCGCTGTTCGGAGACGACCGGGCCGGCTCGTACCTCGCGCTGTACTGGACGCTCAAGGGCCGCTTCCGGGAGAACACCGACTGGTCGACCCGCCAGGTCCACTGGCTGCACCGCAACGGGCGCATGTTCCCCGAGCGCGACCACATCCACACGCTGCTGTACCTCTACAACGGCATGGACTCCCGGGACGCCGACGGCGTGCCGGCAGAGCTGGCCCTGGACCACCCGTTCGCCGGCCTGGCGGCCGTGATCGTGGAGCGCGCCGGCGACGATGACCCGCCGCCTCGCCCCGAGCTGTCCGCGGGCTCGCCGGTGGCCCTGGTGCTCAGCTTCCGGGCCGTGCCCATGCCGGCCGACGCCCCCGTGACCCAGCCGGGCACCGAGGGCGTCGAGCGCCGCGAGCTCCAGCTGTGGTTCGCCGACGGTGAGCCGAGCCAGTGGTGGTCCGATGTCGAGCACTACGCCGCCGCCGTCGCGGCCTCCGGCCAGGGCTCGGTGCGCTGGGCCTCGCCTTTCATCCCCACCGTGCCCGGCACGGACCGCTACACCGACCAGCTCTGGTAGCGCTAGGCCTCCACCCAGCAGCCTTCCAGGTGGTCGTCGACCACGCCGGCGGCCTGCATGAAGGCGTAGGCCACCGTGGGGCCGACGAAGCGGAAGCCGGAGCGCTTCAGCTCCTTGGCCAGGGCGGCGGACGACGGCGTAGCGGCCGGGAGCTCGGAGAGGGCGTGGTAGCGGCCGGCCGGGCGCTCCGAGGCCGGCGGGGTGTGGGAGAACACCAGGTCGACCAGCGTGCGGCCCTGGTCGTGGAGCGCCACCGTGGCCTGGGCGTTGGCGATGGTGGCGTCGACCTTGGCCACGTTGCGGACGATGGCGGTGTCGGCCAGCAGGCGGGCCCGGTCGTCACCGCCGTAGGCGGCCACCTTGTCCACGTCGAAGCCGTCGAACGCCGCCCGGAAGCCGGGCCGCTTGCGGAGGATGGTCAGCCAGGACAGCCCGGACTGGAACGCCTCCAGCGTCAGCAGCTCGAACAGGGCGCGCTCGTCACGCAGCGGCCGGCCCCACTCGTCGTCGTGGTAGGGGACGTACAGGGGATCGCTGACGCCCCAAGCGCAGCGGCTGCGCCCGTCGTCGCCCACAACCAGATCGGTCATCACCGGGACCCTATCGACGAGCTGTGACACTCACCGCCGGGTCGAGCTCCCCGCCGGGCTCGGAGCCGGCCGCGACCGTGTGCGCGCCGGGACCGGTAGACGGCCACCGCTCGGCCAGCGCCACCACCGCCAGGGCGGCGCCGAGCACCACGGACGGCTCCAGCGCGGCGCGGACGCGGTGGCTTCCGTAGAACGCGACCGCGGTCAGCAGGACGGCCGCCACCGGGGTCCACAGGACGAAGCGCCCGAACCGCGTCGCTCGGCGCTGGCCGACCAGCGCCAGCGCGGCCAGCACCCAGAACGAGAAGATGGCCGCCCACGACCCCAGGCGGGGCCGCCCCTCCCGCACGTCCTCGTCCACCTGGTAGCCGAGGCCGAAGAGGTCCAGCGACCGGCCCAGCCGGGCGAGCACCACCACCGGCACGCGGCCGGCGTGGTCGCGGGCGTACTCGATCCCGTCCGCCCGCCACCGGGCACTGCGCTGGGATGTCTCCATCCCGACGACCTCGGGCTCGATGACCAGGCACTTGATCACCGCGCTCCCGATGGCGCGGCCCTCGTAGGCGGCGTCGCAGTTGGAAGCCCGGAGCGTCGTGCCGTCGTTGGTCGACAGGATCACCGTCCGGTCGAAGCGGCCGACGTTGAACGCCACCCACGGCGCCAGCACCAGCAGCCCACCCGCCGCGGCCAGGGCCGCCATGAGCCACCGCCGGTCCCCGCCCAGCCACCAGGCGGCCACCACCCCGGCGATCATCAGCACGCCGAGCTCGGCCCGGGTCAGCATCGCCACGCCGGCCGCCACCCCCATGACCGCCGCCCACCCCGGGGTCGGCCGCGCCCGCCAGATCAGCGCCGCCAGCATCCACACCACGACGGCCAGCGCGCCCGGGCTCTCCGCCATCACCAGGCCGTCGTTGAGCCAGAGCCCCGGATAGAGGGCGGCCAGGGCCGCGGCCACCAGGCCGACGCGCTCACCGCCCAGCCGCCGGCCCACCAGGCCGATGACCACCACCACGGCCACGCCGGTGACCACCGTGACCAGGCGCTGCCAGTCCTCGGGCGAGTCCATCCAGCTCACCGGGGCGACCAGCAACGTCGTGATGGGCCCGTGCTCGGCCGCCGGCTGCCCGTCGAGGACGAACCAGTGCCCGTGCGCCAGCGCGGTGGCCGTCTGGCTGTAGTAGGGCGCGTCGTTGAACCCGAACGGCGCCCCGCGGTAGTACCGGAAGTAGACCGCGAGGCGCACCACGGCCGCCCCGGCCGCGCACGCCGCCAGGCCCCAGCGGAAACGCGACGTTCCCCTCGACATGAGTTCGGGACGATACCGCCGCCGGCAGCGCGAGGGCGAAGCTAGCCCCCGGCGTCTGATGGTTGGTTCGTCAGCCGTAGACCGTGTGGCGGAAGCGCATGGGACGCGCGACAGGGGAGGCCAGCTCCCAGTCGCTTTCCCCGTCGAACACGAGCGACATCCCGAAGCCGAACACACAGATCGACTGGGGGTCGTCCACTTCGAACACCCCCGGCCCGAAGGTGCCAAGGCGCGGAACCGCGGTCGCCCAGTCTTGAGCGCTTCCGTTCTGCTTCGCGTCCCGCATCTCCTCATGCCAGGCCGCGTAGTCGTGCTGGAGGTTCACGAGATACGGGAAACTCCGATCGGGTGAAGGCAGCAGCGCATGCTGCACAGCCAGCACGCAGTCGAGCGCGCTGCTCTCCGGGATGCCGATCTTGGTCACCAGGTAGTCCCGGATCTCGTCGATGAACGTGCGCCACCCGGCCGGCGGCACCATGTAGCTCATCATCCCGTTCAACGTGAACGCGATCGTCGGCCACCGCGACGGCTCGGCTTCCACATCGTCCACGAGACGGGCGTAGAAGTCCATCTCCCGCAAGTTGGCTTCTTGCCGGACGAACCGCGACACCTGGCGAAGGACACCGAAGTTCTCGCACAGCAGGAACACCTGCCGGTATCGCTCCATCCGGTCGTAGTCCGGACGGGTGAAGGTCGAGGTCGATATGACCAGCGCCTTCTTTCGCACACCATTCTTCGTGGTCCAGTCGTGGTAGACCGGACGCAGCGTCTCTATCTGGTGCTGCTCCCGGTAGTCGGGGGCATTCATGGGGCTGTTCATCAGGACCTCGGTGGGATTGGCTCGCGCCCTCACCTCTCTGTCGATCGTCTGCTGTAGGTCCGCGATGAACGACTGCAGAGTGGAGCCCGGCAGGCCCATCATGAGCTCGACGACGAGCGGCAGTCCCTGCTTGGCGAACTCGACCGCCAGGTCGTCGTACTTCTCCACCTTGATGTTCGAACGTTGAATGGCATCCAAGGTTGGCTGATCGACCGACTGGAGCGAGAGCGTTCCGGTCGACAGGACCCCACCTTGGGTCAGGATCTCGATTATCTCTCGCAGATGCTTGACGGTGTTCTTGGCGTAGCTGGATTCCCAAACCTTGGGATAGCCATATTCTTTGTTCAATGCAACGATCTTGTGAGCGATGTCTACATCGCGAGGGAAGATGCCGAAGTTGGCATCGGCACAGAAGATGGTTCGCACCTTGTGCTTCGCACACCATTCGAGCTCCGCGAAGACGCGGTCCAGGTCGAACTTGCGAATGCGGGACAGCGTGGCCGAACCCCAGTCGCAGAACGCACAACCATAGGGACAGCCGCGGTTCGTCTCGATCGTCATCAGCGTGGTCTCGACATCGCCCACGGACTCGAAGAGATCCGTCAGGTAGGGCGAAGGAATGCGATCCAGATCGGCGATGCGGTCACGCTTACCCGTGTGCACGATCTCGTTTCCATCGCGGAACGTCAGGCCAGGCACGTCACGCAAGACCGAAAGGCGTGGCGGACCATCGCCCAACTGGCCCTGGAGCGCATCGAGCAGTGCTGCGAACGTCTCCTCGCCTTCACCGTGGACCGCGATGTCAACCTGGGGGTTCATGGCGAAGAAGGTCTCGACGTCCGCCGGGTACTTGGGCGTGTTGGGCCCGCCGTGGACCGTCAAGCTGTGTGGACTCTTCTGCTTGACTTCCGAAGATCTCTCCACGTTCCACGCGTGAGACCAGATGTAGTCCGAGAAGAGGTAGATGGCGGGTGGCTCGTCGCCGGTCAGCCCGGGCACGGTCCGGTCGCACCAGTCGGGGACGAACTGGTAGGTCTGGCTGAGCCGGCCACCGTCGACGCTCGCGGCGTGGCCCATCACCAATCCGAGCGAGAGCAGGGGCATGCCTTCGCTGTTCACCGACACGACCTTCGTTCGCGCCTGCCCGGTCTCGCGTTGCCGTTGGGCTTCCTCTTGCTCCAGCCGCTCGAGCGTTCGGTCGACCTCCTCCTGGCGGCGACGCAGCAGCGCCATGCCCCGTCGGTACTCGCGAACGGCGCGGCCTTCCGTGCGCCGCCGAGCCTCCTCGTCCATCAGGACCAGGAGACCGGCACTCACGAGCCTGGCGGCGAGACGGCCGAACTCCTGGCTGTCGAGCGCGCCGGGACCGAGACGGCGAGCCTGGTCCTGGATCGCCTCATCGAGATCCCGCGCGACCGTGTAGCTCGTGATGCTGGCGAGCTCACGCGATGCCAGGCAGACGCGGGTGTTGCCGTCGTGATCGACGCACGTGAACCCGGCGGACGTCAGCACCAGCGCAATGGGTGTGGACAGCTCGTGCGGACCAGCCGGCGGTCCGGCGGTCGCTGGCGTCGAGTCGTGAGTCGGTGTCTCTGTGCCGTTGGGCGCGGTGGTCCACCCGCGTGCCGTGATCTCGTGCTCGAGCTGCCGTCTACTCTCCTCGCTGGGGACCGGCAGCTCCGCTCGCTCCGGTTCAGCCCCGGCGCGCACAGCGAGCCAGTGCAGCTCGGGCAGACCGAGCCGGACGCCCGCGCTCGGGTCCGAGCCCAGGGGCGGCAGGAGCGCACCCTGCCGATCGACTATGACGATCATGGCGTTGCCACCTTGTGCATCGTTGGCCCCGGCAGTCGCGACCCCGTCGCATGCGCGCCGCCAGTGAGCTCCTCCCCATCAAGCTTCGGCAAAGACTGTAGTAGCACGTCGCGGGGCCCGCTCAGGCCGGCACGCAGGGGACACACCCGACTCCGCTCCGCCCCGACGGCGGCGACCCGCGTCTCAGCCCTGGGCGTTGCCGGTGAAGGACCACCCTGCCAGGCGGACGCTGGGGACGTGCATGACGTCGCCGCCCTCGCCTCCCACCAGTTGGGCGTCGTTCCCGACGCCGAGCACCTTGCCCGGGCCGAAGCCGGCGACGATCGACTGGGTGTAGCGCAGGTTCTGGACCGGCGAGGTGATGCGGCCGTCCTCGATCAGGTAGAGCCCGTTGCGGGTCAGCCCGGTCACCACCTGGGTCTTGGGGTCGAGGATGCGGTTGTACCAGAGATCCGTCACCAGCAACCCCCGCTCGACCGCGCCGACCAGCGCCTCGGGCGACTGGTCGCCGCCGCCCAGGAACAGGTTGGAGGGCGTGCCGCCCTGGGCGTCGTACCCGTTGGAGTGGCCCGTCGAGTCGACCCCGGCCAGGTGCGCCGAGCGGCGGTCGTGCGTCAGGCCCGCCGACACGCCCGCCCGCACGATGTCCAGCCGGGCCTTGGGCGTGCCCTCGACGTCGTAGCCGCGGCCCAGCGCCCGGGCGTCGAGGGCGTCGTCCCAGATGTCGACGGCCTGGTCCCACTGCAGCTCGCCCAGCCGCACGAACGAGATGCCCTCGGCGTGGGACTTGCCGCAGAAGCCCAGGTACGCGGGGTACAGCAGTGCGGCGGCCACGGCCTTGGGCTCGAGCACCACCTCGTACGACCCCGGGTCCAGCGATATCGGGTCGAGCCCGGACCCGGCCTTGGCCGCGGCTCGGGCGCCCACCGCGGCACCGTCCAGGTCGGCCAGCCGGACCGACGTGGCTTGCGCGTAACCGTCCGCCGGGTGGTCGCCGCCCACCACCGCCCGGTGGATGCCGTCCACCTGGGCCCGCGATGACCGCCCCGCGGCCCGCTGGCCCGTGGTCGACGCCAGCACCTGCTCCGTGGCCCGACTCATGCAGTAGCCCGCGGCCTCGAAGTCGCCGCCCGCCTCCACGAACGCGGCCACCACCGCGGCCCGCTGGTCCGGCGTGGCCCCCGCGGTGCCGTCGTCCCAGTGGTCCACCGGGCTGACCGGGGCTGGGGGCGCCAGGCCCGGGAAGTCGGGATCGGCGGGGCGCAGCCGCGCCGCCGCGGCAGCCCGCTCGACCAGCGCGGCGAGATCGTCGGGCCCGGTACGGCTGGACGTCACCCGGGCCAGCCGGCTCTCGACCGCCAGCGTCAGCGCCACCAGCGCCACGTCCTCGGTCACGTTCTGGTGGATGCGGCTGTTGTCGGGCCCGGTACGGCTGGACGTCACCCGGGCCAGCCGGCTCTCGACCGCCAGCGTCAGCGCCACCAGCGCCACGTCCTCGGTCACGTTCTGGTGGATGCGGCTGTTGGCGAAGCGGGTGAGCGAGGACGTGCCCACCGTGGCGGTGACCAGCGCCTCCGCCCCGTCGCCCACCAGGCCCAGCGTGCGCTCGCAGATCTCGGCGGCGTCGACCATCGCCCGGACCGTAGCCAAGCGGGGCGGCAAAGTGGGGCGCAGCCGCTAACCTGCGCTCCCCCCCATCCCAGCGAGGATGCCCGTGTCCAACAACGGTGCTGCCGGCATCGAAGTGGTCGCCTTCGACGGCGACGACACGCTCTGGCACAGCGAGAGCCACTTCGTGGATGCCCACCACCACTTCTGCGCCCTGGTGGAGCCCTATGTCGACGACCGCGGCCTGGTGGACGAGCGGGTGGTGGCCACCGAGCGGGACAACCTGGCCATCTATGGCTATGGCGCCAAGGCGTTCACGCTCTCGCTCATCGAGTCGGCCATCGAGCTCACCTCTGGTCGCATCACCAGCCGCGAGATCAGCGCCATCCTCGACCTGGGCAAGACCCTGCTCGCCCACCCGGTCGAGCTGCTCGACGGCGTGGGCGAGGTGGTCGAGGAGCTCGCCGGTACCGGGCGCCGGCTCATCGTGGTGACCAAGGGCGACCTGTTCCACCAGGAGGCAAAGGTGGCGGGCTCGGGCCTGGCCGACCGCTTCTCCCGGGTCGAGATCGTGTCCGAGAAGGACGTCGCCACCTACCGCCGCGTGATGGCCGCCTCCGAGGTCGAGCCCGAGCGGTTCCTCATGATCGGCAACTCGGTGCGCTCGGACGTGCTGCCGGTGGTCGAGCTGGGCGGGCACGCCGCCCACCTGCCCTACCAGTACACCTGGGAGCTGGAGCACGTCCCCGACGCCGACGCCGAGCGCCAGGGCTTCCACGAGCTCACTTCGATCCGGCAGCTGCCCGACCTGATCGAGCAGCTGTCGGCCTGACTACCGCACCCCCACGCGCACGTCCCGGAAGCGGCAGGGCACCGAGTGGTGCCCGGTGTGGCCCACCTGCAGCGGCTGGCCTTTGCCGCAGTGGGGCAAGCCCCAGGGGATCCACTCCTCGGGGCCGCCCACCGCGTCGAGCGAACCCCAGAAGGTCGGGCCGATGCCGGTGTAGGTCGGGTTCTTGAGCATGCGGCCGAGGGCGCCGTCCTTGATCCCCCAGCCGACCTCGCAGCCGAACTGGAAGTTGAGCCGTTTGTCGTCGATCGACCACGACCGGTTGGTCTGCATGTAGATGCCGTCCTCGGTGCCGGCGATCATCTCCTCCAACGACGAGTCGCCCGGGCGCAGGCCGACGTTGGTCATGCGCACCATGGGCAGGCGGGCCGGGCCGTCGGCCCGCACCATCCCGCCCGAGGCCAGGCCCACCTGCGGCGCCGAGTCCCGCCCCGACAGCACACCCACCCATACGCCGTCGCGCACGATGTCGACGGCCTGGGCGGCGACGCCCTCGTCGTCGTAGCCGAAGCTGCCCATGGCGCCGCCGATGGTGGCGTCGGCCGTGATGTTCATCAGCTCGCTCCCGAAGCGCAGCCCGCCGAGCCGGCCGGGGTCGAGCCATGAGGTGCCCGCGAACGCCGCCTCCCAGCCGAGGATGCGGTC
>Ga0209382_10009049_pt1 | contig 12490 bp, 8 predicted proteins | sample SoiMetdeltSBSDD5_FD_187599 | JGI IMG/M metagenome (GOLD analysis project Ga0209382, IMG submission 187599) | Bulk soil microbial communities from a Populus tree surrounding site in Tennessee, USA - Soil MetaG P. deltoides SBSDD5 (SPAdes) (version 2) | ecosystem: Environmental > Terrestrial >... | reverse complement strand
GCCTGGTCACCGCGGAGGGCACGCGCGCCCGGCGCTCGGAGGCGGAGCTGTGGGTGGTGCACCAGCAGGCCAGGGAGGCGCTGGAGGCGCTGGTGCGCGGGCGGCTGGTGGTGGCGCGCGAGGCGGACGGCGCGGCCACCTACGAGATCGCCCACGAGGCGCTCCTGGCCGGCTGCACCACGCTGGCAGGCTGGCTGGGCGAGGAGGCGGACACGCGCGCCGCGCGCGAGCGGCTCTCCCAGGCCGCCGCGGAGTGGGAGCGCCGCGGCCGGGACCGGGAGGCGCTCTGGGGCGCGCGGGCGCTGGGCGAGGCGGCGGGGGTGAAGCCGCCGGGGCTCACCCCGCGCGAGCTGGAGTTCCTGGAGGCGTCCCGCCGCGGCGTGCGCCGCCGGCAGCGGCAGCGCCGCACCGCGGCCCTGGCGGTGATGGCGATGGTCCTCGCCGCCGGCGGGCTGGTGCGGTTCGCGGTGGTCCGGCAGCAGGAGCGCGCCGTCGCCGTGCGGGAATCCCGCGGGCGAGTCGCGCTCGAGGCGGCGCGCCGGGAAGCGGAGCAGCTCCCCGGCCGGCGGGAGCAGGCCTACGTGCAGTTCGACCAGGGGTTCGGCGACGACGCCGAGCAGACCTGGCAGCAGGTGCGCGCCGCGGAGCAGGAGGTGGACCGGCGCTACGGGGAGGCGGCGGCGGCGCTGGAGTCGGCGATCGCGCTGGGCGGCACGCGGGAGGAGCTCCGGCAGGCCGTGGGCCAGGTCTACTTCGAGCGGGCGGCCCTGGCGGAGGCCGCGCACCGGGAGGAGGCTCGCGACCTGTACCTGGAGCGGATGCGGGCCAATGACCTGGACGGAGAGCTGGACCGCGCCTGGGCCCGGCCCGCCAGGGTGGAGATCGACGGGCCCGCGGAGGCGGCGCTCTCCGCCAGCCGCTTCGAGCGCCGCCCGAACGGGAGCTACGAGGAGGTGTTCGTGCCGGTGGCGAGGTCCGCGCCGGCCGCGCTGTCGCTCCCGCCCGGCTCCTATCTGCTCCGGCTCACCGTCAAGGGGCGGAGGACGATCAAGTATCCGCTGCTGCTGGCGCGCGGCGAGGTGCGGCGGGTGTCGGTGGCGGTGCCGGCGGAGGTGAAGGTCCCTCCGGGCTTCATCTACGTGCCGGCCGGGCCGTTCCTGTTCGGGAGCGGCGACGCCGACAGCGTGCGGCAGTTCTACGGCGCGGTGCCCGTCCACACGCTACAGACCGGGCCGTTCCTGATCGCCCAGCGGGAGACCACCTACGCGGAGTGGATCGAGTTCCTGGAGGCGCTCCCGGAGGCCAGGCGCGCGCGGCGCGCTCCCCGGGCGTCCGCCTCCGGGCTGCTCGGCGCGCTGCGGCTGCTGCCGCCGGAGGAGCAGCGCGGCTGGACCCTGGTGCTCCAGCCCACCGGCACCGGCGCCCCGTCCCGCGCGGCGGCGGACGAGCCGATGGCGTTCCCCGGCCGGACGGCGCGGAGGAGCCAGTGGTGGCTCAGGTTCCCGGTGGCGGGGATCTCCTTCCAGGACGCGCAGGCGTACGCGCGCTGGCTGAGTGACAGCGGCCGGGTGCCGGGCGCGCGCCTGTGCACCGAGCACGAATGGGAGCGGGCGGCCCGCGGCGCCGACGGCCGGAGCTATCCGCACGGCGACCGGCTCTCGTCCGACGACGCCAACTTCGACGGCACCTACGGCAAGGACCCGAACGGGTTCGGCCCGGACGAGGCCGGCTCCCATCCGGTGTCGCGGAGCCCCTTCGGCGTCGACGACCTGGCCGGGAACGTGTGGGAGTGGACCACCTCGTCCGTGGGGCGAGCGGCCCCAGTCCTCCGCGGCGGCGCCTACTACTTCAACGCCAGCACCGCCCACGCCGCCAACCGCCAGCTGCCCGAGCCCTCTCTCCGCGATCCAACCGTCGGCGTCCGCATCTGCGCCTCCATCTCCCCCTGAGCCGCCCCACGTTCCAGGCCTTCCCCCCACGCAGTCCCACAGGAGTCATCGATGACCGGCCACCATCAACGCATCCGCCTCGCTGTCGCCACGCTCGCCGTCCTCACAGGGTGTGGGCCAGAGCCCGCGCTCGAGGTGAGCCGGCTCTCGATGATCGACGAGGCCGACCAGGAGGGCGTGCAGGGCGAGACATCAGGGCAGGAGGACGCTGACGAAGTGGATGTGAACGGCGCGCCCGTGCTCGCCGGCGCGCCGGTCCTCACCGGGTGCGAGCTGGGCACCGCCTCCACGACCGGGGCGCCCCTCCCGCAGGGCTGCAGCAACAACGGCACGCTGCTCGCGTCCTCCCTGGCGTGGGTGAGCCTCGATTCGATCACCATGCCGGATGGGTCGGTGGCGAGCTCGGTGTCGCTCCAGGGCACCCGCTTCGTCGGCACCGTGAACGGCGTGGAGGTGAGCGGCGAGGCGTTCGTGGGCGCGCGGTTCAACGGCACGGCCACCAACGGGAGCGCGGTGCAGGTGCGGCTCGACGGCGCGGTCCCCGGCTCCCTCAGGCAACCGGACGTCTGGCGCTACGAGTTCTCGTACCTGAATCCGAAGGGCGACTGGAAGCACCTGTGCAAGAGCAACAAGAGGACGGTGGTGGTATCGGGCCGGTGGAGCTACCACCAGGGCGATCCTGGTGACGGGGCGAAGACGAACGACCCCACCGTGTTCACCATCGGCTGCCGGCGCTCCGCGATCGCGAAGTGCATCGACGCGGGATACAAGCCGTGGGTGGAGGTCGGCGACCTCTCGCTCGACCAGTTCCACCAGGCGTGCGTCCGGATGATGCGGGCGGACTACTGCGGTAACGGGATCTCCCACACCAGGCCGGGGCGGAAGCTCGTCCTCTACGACGTGCTCGGGATCCAGGTTGATGACAGGAACTGGGTGAGGGAGGCGGCGTGGACGACCGGCGGCGCGCGCTGCCTGAACGCGGCGAACCTGACCCAGGAGCAGGCGCCCTGCGGGATCCCGGTGACGAAGGAGTGCGGCGAAGTGTCCAGCTCCGACGCCGACACCCTGCTCATCTCCGAGATCCCGAAGCGCGGCGCGCGCGACGGGCACTGGCATTAGCGGCCCGGGGGCTGCGAGCCGCGGCTACAATCCGCGCGGCTCGCCATGGCCAGACCCTCCGCCGGCAACCGGTCGTCCCCCTTCGCGAAGAGGACCTCCCTCGCGGGAGGGTCGCTGGACTGGCCCACGCCGCGGGCGATCCGCATCGTGCGCCCGGGGCAGCGGGAGTTCATCGTCCCGCTGCTCACCGACCGGGAGTACCAGGTGGGCCGGGCGGAGACGGTCGAGCTGTACTTCGGGGACGAGACGGTCTCCCGCGTCCACGGGCTGCTGTACTTCGACGCCATCCACGGCGAGTGGGTGTACCGCGATGCGGGGAGCACCGTGGGGAGCAGGCTGGCGGGCCCGCGAGACCGGGGCCAGGGTGAGCCGATCTCGCCGGGACAGGAGACCGTGGTGACCGCCGGGTGCGCCGTCGCCCTGGGCACCGGCGGGAGCCGGATCGAGTTCCTGGAGGACGTTCCATCCGGGGCGCCGGCCGGGGCCGAGTCCGGAGGTCCCCAGTGGAGGTCCGGGGCGGCGCGTGGGCTGGAGGAGCGGCTCCGGACGGCCGGCGACCACGTCTTGCCGCTCGTGCTCCTGGGGGCGTCGGGGAGCGGGAAGACGCACGTCGCCAGCCGCATCCACCAGCTCAGCGGGCGGCGCGGGCGGTTCGTGAAGGTCAACTGCCTGCACCTCCCGACCGACCCCATCGCGCTCCAGAGCGAGCTGCTGGGCCACGTCCAGGACGCCTTCGACGGCGCGGTGGAGGCGAGGCCCGGGCAGCTCTTCCTCGCCCACGGGGGGACGCTGTTCCTGGACGAGGTGGATTCGCTGGAGCGGGACGCGCAGGCGTTGCTGCTCATGGTCCTGGAGGGGTCGGAGGCGCTGGTGCCCGTGGGCGCTCCGCGGGCGGCGAAGGGCCAGCCGCGGCCGGACTTCCGGCTCATCTCCGCGTCGAGGGAGCGGCTGAGCGATTCGCCATTGAGGCGGGAGCTGGCCCAGCGGATTGGCGAAGGCGGCCTCATCCAGGTCCCGGGCCTGGAGGAGCGGCGCGAGGACGTCCCGGCGCTGGCGCTGCGCTTCCTGGAGGAGGTGACGGCGGAGCAGCAGGTGGACTGCGAGCTGTCCCCGGACGCGCTGACGTTCCTGATGGACCGGAAGTGGCCGGGGCAGGTGCGGGAGCTGCGGGCCACCGTGCGGACGGTGGCCGTGCGGAACTGGTGGAAGGCGAATGGCGCCGGCAGCTCGGCGCGGCGCCGCGTCGTCATCGGAGTGGAGGAGATCAAGTCGTACCTGGCGGAGCGGCGGCAGGTCTTCGGCGTGCCGCTGGATGGCTCGCCGCCGACCGCGAGCTCCGCGGACGCGATGCCCAACCTGCCACAGGCTCGCAAGCGCCCGGCCGATCTGACGCGCGAGGAGCTGGAGGGCGCGCTGCGGCAGGCGGGTGGGAACAAGACCCGGGCCGCACAGGCGCTCGGGATCTCGAATGCCACGCTCCGGAAGAAGATCGAGGAGATGGGGTTGTGAGGTGAGGACATGGGCTCCAGCTCGACGCGCATCAGCGTTCGCGTGAACGCGCCCCGGTCGAAGATCTATCGCGCGTTCCTGGACGCGCAGATGGTGGCGGCGTGGATGGTGCCGGCCGGGATGACCAGCCACGTGCACGCGTTCGACGCCCGCGAAGGGGGCGCGTTCCGGATCTCGCTCACGTACGACGCGCCCACCGGGACCGGCAAGACGACCGCGCAGACCGACACCTACCACGGCCGGTTGGTGAAGCTGGTGCCGGACGAGCAGGTGGTCGAGGTGGTGGAGTTCGAGACGGACAATCCGGCGATGCGGGGAGAGATGACGATCACGATCACCCTCGCGGAGGCGGATGGGGGCACGGAGCTGGTGGCCGTGCACGACGGGCTTCCGCCCGGCCTGTCAGCCGCGGACAACGAGATCGGCTGGCGGTCGTCGCTGGCGAAGCTCGCGGCGCTCGTCGAGGAGTCGTGAGCCGGACGGAGCCGCAAGCATCCCTTGCGATGCTCTGCCGATCGGGGAAGACTGCCCGGGGAGTGCGCAGTGGATGGTGTCGGCGCCAGTAGCTCAGCCGGATAGAGCATCGGCCTTCTAAGCCGAGGGTCGTGGGTTCGAGTCCCGCCTGGCGCGCTTGTGGAAAGGCTCGATGTTTCACGTGTTTTCCCTCTGAATCGTCCTGCCTCTCTCTCGCTCTCGCGGGGGCGGGGGACACAGGGGGGACAAACGGAGCGGAGTTGATGCGGTCGCGCGCGGGGGCGAGCTCTGGCGCGGGTGCCGGGCGAACGCCGAACTGGAGGCGGTCTACCTCGGCGCGGAGGTACTCAGGCGCGAGGTGGCCGTAGACCTCGGTCGTGATGCGTGGGTCGCTGTGGCGGAGGATGCGCTGGACCGCGGCCGGGTTCGCGCCGCTCATCATCAGCAGGCTGGCCGTTGAGCGCGGGGGTTCCCCCTTGGAGCCTGCCCGTTCGTCCGCCTGCCGCCTCCAGCCGTGCGGCCCCGAGCAACGGTGCTCCGTATGAACCCGCCACCGCGGCTTCCTTCCACTGTCGCGCTCGTCCTCTGCACACCCCCGGCCCGGCGCGTCTTCCCCCTCTCGATCATCACTTACGTGGCCTCCCGACTCTCGCCCTGCTCTAGTCTTCCTTGGTTCACCTCTGCCCCCGAGGAACCATGGAACCCTTGCCGCGCCTGCTGGAGACCTACGAGGAAGCCCGCCTGCTGTTGGAAGCGAAAGGCTGGGGGATCGCGAAGGCGGCGGAGCACCTCTCCGAGATGCGGGACTTGGCCCGCTTCCACATCTCGCACACCAAGCTCTCCAAGAAGACGACTCCGGGAAGCGCGTTCCCCATCGAGCCCGAGGTCGCCGCCGCCGTGGAGGGTATGGAGACGCGGCGCGGGTACGAGCGGCAGACGGAGATCGTCACCACGGGCCTGCTGGCCCGCCACGGCGCCGCTCCACCCGGCGCGAACGTGCCAGCCAAGACCCATCAGCGCGTCTTCAAGTTCCTCCGGAAGCTCGGGGAGGAGCTCGGCCGGCTGTCCTGGAAGCCAGTGGCCATCACCGCCGGGAGCGGAGCGCTGGTGGGCTGCCTCGCCGTCCTGGTGGCGCCGCTCCTGACAGGTGCCGCCCAGCCCGGCCCGCCCGTGGTCATCATCCCCGGCGCGGCGGCGGACGGCTCCCCTCTGTGGTTCGAGCCCGGAGCCCTTCTGGCCATTGGCGACCCGGGTCTGAAGAGGCCAGCCGAGCAAGAGGTCCCCCTGAAGCTGTTGCCGGGTCAGAAGGCCCCGCCGTGTGACTCGGCGCTGAGCCAAGAGGCCATCAACGCCGGGTGCTGGATTGGCCTTCTTCGCAAGCCACCGTGCGGTCCCTACTTCCGGCGCGGCGACAAGTGCTACGCCCCCGTCGCCGCAGACCCGAAGAAACCAGTCGGGCCAGCCCCCTGATCGCCCCTCAGTGCCGCGCCACGGGTTTCCCTTCTCGGAGCGCCTCACTCACCGGCGGGGCTCCATCCGGCGAGTAGCTGACTCCAAGCTGGACGATCTGGCCCTCCGGCAACTCCGCGCCCTCGGCCACCGCCCGGTTCACCAGGTCGTGGATCTCCAGGAGTTCATCCCAGGCGATGCACGCCAACATCGCTCCACCACGCCGGCGGCCGATAAACAGCACTGGCCTCCGACCACCCAGCAGCGTCAGCTGATAGGCCCGTGACCGGATCGGCCGAACCTCGGGTTGCCTTCGCTGCTTCTGCTTCATGGGGTGCCTTCTCCGGTCAGGGCTGAAAACACGGTACGTGGGCCAGCGCCGGCCATGGGCGCACAGACCGTCTGACCGCCTGCGAAAAGCGGCATCTGGGGAACGAACGGGCCACGCGACCGGATCGGCCGTCCGTTGCTCCCTCCAGAACCGGCCCCTAGCGCATCCAGGGGGCATGACCAAGCCGGCCGGCGCCAGGAAGGCCGGCTCCGGGCAAGCGTGCCGTGGCGGACGAAGTCGAGGACGAGGCCGCAGACGCGGCACCGAGGGCGGTCAGGGATAGCGGAAGCCGGAGTGGAAGGCGTGGTGCGCGCGTCTCGAGGCCGCTCACCTTACGGACTGAGGAGCAGCGAAGAGATGCCCGCCACGAGAGGGACGAACACGGCGATGCCATTCTGGAACTCCCGAAGCGCGGAGTCGCGCAGCCCCAGGTAGACCCGAACGGCCTGGAGCTCCTCGGTCCATTGCTTCCACGTCACGCGCGTACCGATGGAGGTCAGGACGAGTTGATTCGCGAGCGTTTCACCCAGCTCGGTCAGTCCCTTGTGCACAGGGAGGTACACGACGGCGAGCAAAGCCGTGAAGTAGAGGCCGTAAGCCATGACGAACGACGCCGGCAACAGGTCCGGCTGGGAGGGGAACGCCTCTTGGAGCAGGTTGCGGACCGCACCGAGGAGCAGGGTCGCCGCGCCCATGATGGCCGTGATGAAGCCGAACGACTGCTTCAGCCGCGACCGGAGTCGCTGAGTCCGCAGCACGGATCCCTCGAGGCCTTCGATCTCGGGCGCGCTGTCCGTAACCTGGTGCTCCCACCGGGCGGCGCTGATCTGGACGTGGATGCTGAAGAGGTCCCAGACATGCGGAAGCCCTGCCACTAACCCAAGCGTGCCGACGATCATCCACTTCGTGAGGAAACCAGGCATTTCGACGATGGCGTCCCACTCGATGGACCCTGGCAGGCGGGGGGGCGAGATGGCGAGCGAGATGGGAGGGAGCACTGTCACGCAGACGCTGATCAGCATGCACAGCACCCGCGCGCTCCGCTCCGAGGACGACCCAGCCCTGGCCGGAAGGGCGCTCCGCTTACGTCCTCCGAAGTAGACGATGAACGATGCCAGGGACAGCACGGGCAGGAACGCGCATAGGGCATGAACGAACCAGACCCTGGGTGTGCGCCAGAAGGCTTCGCCCTGACGTCCAGGGAGTTCCAACAGGAGCAGCGAAGCCGCCAGGGCCAGGGGGCAGAGGACGGAGAAGGCGAGCGACGAGCGGAAGAGGAGTGCGCCGAGCGCCGGACCTCCCCGCGGCTGTCCGGGCACCGGGGGAGAACTGTCACGCGGATCCGGCATGAAAGCCTCTTGTCCCCCGGGGCGCGCCCTGCTCGTCCCCTCCCGAGGGCACGGAAGGGCCTAGGAATGTACGGGCCTCGTTCTGACGGTGCCACCCTCGTACCTGGCGGATGTGCAGTCTCTGGCACTAGGGCCATGCCTGAAGCTGATCCGACTTCGTGGACTCTGCGCGCCAGCAGCACTGGGTTCCTGGTACGCCCGAACAGCCCACAGATCACCCGGCACCCGCTGCTCCGCGGGTGCCGGTCCAAGAACACGCGGATCCTGGTGAGCGCCAACACCTAGTCCCTCCAGCCCCTCTGCCCGGGCCAGAACGCGCGCCCAGCGGCCCGCCAGGGCCGTTCCCGTGCCCGTTCCAGCCGCCCCGAGGGTGGTCAGCGCCCTCCCGAGCGCTGCCCCGCCAGGAACGCGGCAAGGTCTGCGGGGGCGATCCGGATGGCGTTGGACACCCGAACGTGCGGAAGCTCGCCCCGGTCGCAGAGGGCGTACAGGGTGGCGGTGCTCACCGCCAGCCGCTCTGCCGCCTCCCGGACGGTGAGGAGGCGGCCCGCCCCTCCGGGGATCTCCCGCAGCCGGCCAGTGGCCCCGGCTGCGCCCGGGGACACAGCGGGGACAAACGGCTTGCGAATCCCTGCGAACGGCTGGGACGGCTGGACTGGAGAGGGTGCCGCGCCGCGAACGGATCCGCACGGTTGCGACCCGCTGATAACGGCTGGACGCTCCCGGGAGGGGCCTTCTAAGCCGAGGGTCGTGGGTTCGAGTCCCGCCTGGCGCGCTTGTGTATCAGCCCGAAACTCGAGGTGTTTCCCCTCTGGTGATCGGGCTTGTTCACCCCCTCCAGGTCGCCCGGGGACACCGAAGGATGCGCTGCACCGCGGCCGGGTTCACACCCGCCATCATCAGAGCAGGGAGGTCGCTCTCGAGGGCTTCAGCTTCTCGGCGAGTTGCTCGCGGAGGTCGCCGTCGACGACCTTCACATGGTCGGCATATATGGCGAGCTCCTCGGGGCGCCGCTGGAGCCAGTGCTGCAGTGACGTGCTCCCCGGAAACTGATCCTGCGTCATGAGGGGCAGCCCTGGTCCTCTTTACAGGAGGACGCTCTGCGGGCGGCGCCTTACCTCCGGAGAAAGATCCCGCGCCGTCGCGGTAATGAATCCTGCGCTGGGAGTTCTGGTAAGTGTGGCCGACCGATCCCGGTGGGCCATGTCGGGAAGGGGACGACGAGAGCGCATATATGGCCTACGTGACCGGGTACGAGAACGACGTCTTCGTCAGTTACTCCCACCAGGATGATTGCCCGCTCGTCGATGACACCTCGGGCTGGATCACCACCTTCACCCGGCAACTGAACATGGAGCTGGCCAAGCGGCTGGGCTCCAGGGCCCTCAAGGTGTGGAGGGATCCCGGGTTGGCCGGGAACGAGCCGCTGACGCCGCAGCTCCTGGAGATCATTCGCCGGTCAGCGACGCTCCTGGTGGTGATGTCCCCCAGCTATCTCAACTCGGAGTGGTGCGCCCGCGAGCGCGAGAGCTTCTGCTCGTTTGCCCGCGAGTGTGTGGGACAAGGCCGGATCTTCATCGTCCGCCACCGCGAGACCGAGCGCGAACAGGCGCCTGCGGAGCTGGGCGACCTGGTCGGGTTCAAGTTCTACATGGAAGACCGCGACTCCGGGGTGGACCGGCCGCTGGACGGCGCGGACCGCGACTACGTGCAGCGGCTGTACGAGCTCAGCCATCACCTCGCGAACAAGCTCAGGGAGCTGAACCAGCCGCCGCAACCAGCGGCCGCGGCGCCGCTGGCGCAACCGGGTTCCGGGACGGCGAAGCAATCCGTCTTTCTCGCCCGGTCGACGGACGACCTGGAAGGACGGGAAGAGGAGCTGAGGGCGTACCTGACGCAGGCCGGGATCGATGTGTTGCCTCGCGCGTGGTACCCGGAGGCGGACGCCGAGTCGTTCGGCGGCGCCATGACCAGGGACCTGGCGCAGTGCAAGGTGTTCACCCAGTTGCTGAGCGCGTCGCACGGGCGGAAGCTGACCGCGACCGCCGATCAACGCCTGCCGCGGCTCCAGCATGAGATCGCCCTGAGGTCCAAGACGCCGGTGGTGCAGTGGCGGGACCCGCGGCTCGATTTTTCCCAGGTCCAGGATCCCCGGCACCGGGAGCTCCTCGACGGCGCGCGCGCGTGCGGGTTCGAGGAGCTCAAACGGGCCGTGCTCAACGAGGCCAGATGCGAGGCTACCGCCCCACCTGCCCGTCCGTCGAACGTCATGGCGTACGTGGACGCCGAGGCGCGCGATCTGTCGATCGCGACGGACGTCGGCAGCTTTCTCGCCGAACAGGGCGTCGATTGCTTCTGGCCGGTCCGCACCGGCACCCCCGAACAGGTGCGGCGCGACCTCGAGCAGCACCTGGCCAACTGTGACGGCATCATCCTGGTCTACGGACAGGCCGACCCATTCTGGGTGCGAGACCAGCTTCTCCAGATCCGGAAGATCGTCAGCCAGCGAGAACACCCCCCCGCCGCGCTCGCGCTGTACATGGGCCCCCCTCTGGAGAAGGGGGAGCTGGGCTTCAGGCTCCCGAACCTGATGACCCTCGACGGCCGCAGCGGCGCCAAGGCAGATGTGCTCCAGAGCTTCGTCCAGCAGGTGCGCGCGAGGGCGGCATAGATGGTCACGAACAACCCGCCGTTCGAGGTCAGCACCGCGCCATACCCCGGATTGCGGCCCTTTCGCGGGGTCGAGGCCGACATCTTCTTTGGCCGCGAGAAGCAGACCGATCAGCTGCTCCAGAGGCTGTCGGTCCACCGGTTCCTCGCCGTCACCGGCCCATCAGGCTGTGGCAAGTCCTCCCTGGTCAAGGCCGGGATGATCCCCGCGCTCAACGCCGGGTTCATGGCGGCTGCGGGAGCCCGCTGGCGCGTCTGCAAGATGCGGCCTGGAGAGCGTCCCATGGCCCGGCTGGCGCAGTCTCTCGCGCAGCCCTGCGTGCTCGGGCCGGATCGTTCAGGACCGGAGTCCTTGCCGTTCGTCGAGGCGGCGCTGCGCCGCGGGCCCCTGGGCCTGGCGGAGGTGGTGGGCGAGTGCGAGGCTCTCCGGGAGGCCAACCTCCTGGTCGTGGTGGACCAGTGCGAGGAACTTTTCCGGTACCGCGAGCAGTCGGACCGGAACGAGGCGGAGGCGTTCGTCGAGCTGCTGCTGTGCAGCGCGCTGAGGACGGACCTGCCCATCTACGTCGTCATCACCATGAGGTCCGACTACCTGGGCGACTGCGCGCTCTTCCAGGGTCTGCCCGAGGCCATCAACGACGGCCAGTACCTGACCCCGCGCCTGACCCGGGAGGAATGCCGCTCGGCGATCGTCGGTCCGGCCAAGGTCTTCGGGGGCTCGATCGACGAGGCCCTCGTCAACCGGCTCCTCAACGACTTCGGTCCCGACCCCGACCAGCTGCCGCTGCTGCAGCACGCGCTGATGAGAATGTGGACCCTGGCGTCCAGCCGGGCCGGGACCGGGGACCAGGCCGGGCCCAGGATGACGGACACCGACTACGAGGCCGTCGGCGGCCTCTCGCGCGCCCTCTCCAGCCACGCCGACGAGGCGATGGCCGAGCTCGACCCGGAGCAGCAGCGCATCGCGCAGGTGATGTTCCGCCGCCTCACCGAGCGGCTGAGCGGGAAGCGCGACACGCGCGCGCCGGCCCAACTGGCGGACGTCGCCGCGGTCGCGGGTGTCGACCCCGCCGCGGTGATGGCGGTGGTCGACGTGTTTCGCCGCTCGGGCCGGTGCTTCATCGCGGAGTCGGGCGGCGAGGTGCTCGACATCAGCCACGAGAGCTTGATCCGGCAGTGGGAGACGCTCGCGCAATGGGTCGAACGGGAGGCCGAGTCTGCGGCGATGTACCGGCGCCTGCGCGAGACGGCGCGCTTGTGGCGCCAGCACAAGGCAGGGCTCTGGCGGGAGCCCGATCTGGGTCATGCCGTCGACTGGCGGGATCGCGAGAAGCCCTCGGATGCATGGGCGTCGCGGTACGGGGGGGCGGCCAACTTCTCCGTCGCGATGGATTTTCTTCGCTCCAGCGAGCGGGACGCGCAGCGTGTGCGACAGTGGCGGCGCTTGCGGAGGCGCGCGCTCGCGCTGGCTCTCGCGCTCTTCGCGACGGCGCCAGTGGTGTACCTGCTGGTCCAGCATGTCTGGTACGAGAGGAGCTCGGTCTCGTACTACAGCAATTACGTCAAGGCCTGGGGAGTGCCTCAGGGGGTCGGCAAGCCGCTGACGCTCGACGAGGTGCGGCACCGCGGTGCTTCCTTCG
>Ga0209382_10009045_pt1 | contig 12495 bp, 16 predicted proteins | sample SoiMetdeltSBSDD5_FD_187599 | JGI IMG/M metagenome (GOLD analysis project Ga0209382, IMG submission 187599) | Bulk soil microbial communities from a Populus tree surrounding site in Tennessee, USA - Soil MetaG P. deltoides SBSDD5 (SPAdes) (version 2) | ecosystem: Environmental > Terrestrial >... | reverse complement strand
AAGACGGCGACCTCGCGGATACCTGCGGCCACGATCTCGTCGTGGCGGCGGGCCACGCAGCGCAGGTGCAGGTTGCAGATCGGGCACCCGGCGTACCGGCGAAACTGCAGGTGGACCAGGCGCTGCGGATCGGGGACCGGCACGGCCTCGGAGCGGATCGTGGTCAGTACTCGCCGGGGCTATGGACTCACCGGTTGACAGCTGGGGCATGGTGTACTCCTGTGTGAAGCTCAGCTGACGTGGGTCAGCTTGTCGGGGTTGGTGACGGCGTACACGCCGGTGACGGCGCCGTCATGCGGCGCGATGTCGAGCACGAGTACCGCGAACGGCGCGCCGTGGGAGCGCAGCACCACCGAGGGATCGCCGTTGACGCTGCGGTACACCACGTCGAGGCCGGGGCGTGGGTGGAAGCTACCGGCCGCGAGCATCCGGGCCACCGTGTCGCGCGTGGGTGTACGCCGCGCAGGCCGGCCATGCGGGCCTTGCCTCCGCCGTCGGTCCATACCGTGACCTCGGGGGCGAGCAGTTCCAGGAACGCATTCATGTCACCGCCGAGCAGCGCCGCCAGGAACCGCTCGGTGACCTGCCCGCGCATCTGCGCATCGGCGGGGAACCGCGGCCGCCGGGCCTGGACGTGTTCGCGCGCCCGGTGCGCCAACTGGCGTACCGCCGCCGGCGTGCGCTGCACGATCCCGGCGATCTCGGCGTGTGGATAGCCGAACACGTCGCCGAGCACGAACACCGCGCGCTCAAGCGGTGTCAGCGTCTCCAGCACGACCATCATCGCGAACGACACCGACTCGGTCGTCTCCTGCGCCTGGGCGGGGGACTCGACGAGCGGCTCGGGCAGCCAAGGCCCGAGTATGTCTCCTGACGCCGCTCGATTGCCCAGCGACGGGCCAGCGCCTGGTTGACCACGATCCGGACCAGGTACGCGCGTGGGTTGTCCACCTGCGGGCCGCTGCGTTTCGCCCACGCCAGCCATGTCTCCTGCAGCACGTCTTCGGTGTCCGCCACACTGCCGAGCATGTTGTACGCGATGGAGAACAGCAGATCCCGGTGGCGCACGAAATCGCCGGTCGCCCCGTCCTGATCGTGATCCATCGATGTCCCTCCCGTTGCCGGTGTTCACATATATGAGAGCGTCCCGGGGTCTCTGTTGTGACATCGCGGGGTTCACGGCGGGTGGTCTCAGCGGTGGCGAGCGCCTGTTTGACGCGGCCGTACTCGGCGGCCTCGTCGGAGTGGGTGCGAGATGGTCGCGGAAGGCGAGCCATGTGGGCAGGCCGCTGGTCGAGCTTGAGCCGTTCCTGACTTCCCCAATCCGGGTTGCTCGGTGGACGTTCCAAATCGAGAGCAGGTAGAGACTGTCCGATGAGGACACACGAGTAAGACGCTGACCCAGAACGGTGATCCTCATGCTTGATTCGTAGGAACTGGCCGCTGCTGTATCCTTCATCGGACAAGCATTCTCGGTCACTAGAGCCAGAAACTGGTTCCTTGGCTCGGTGTTCAGCTGCCATAATCGCCGCACGACAGGCAGCGGGACGGTATCGCGGCTCGTCAAAGCCGCCGCACGAGAGCGCCTGGCCCCGCTAGGCCTAGGCCAGCGCTCCGGATCCCGCATGTGGTTCGACGACCAGGCTGGTGGCTGGTCAACCGCGGGGTCCAGCCATCCCCGCCAGGGCGGCCATTGCCGGATAGCCCGCGCGTCTCCTGGCGTCCACGCTATTGGTCGTGGTGCGTTGCGGAGTCGTTTTTGTTCAAGCGGTTTGCCAGTTCTGTCCTAGACCGCACAGAAAGTTTGCGGTATATCCGGGTCAGATTGGCTTCTACGGTCTTGACGGACATGAAGAGTTCCGAGGCGGTCTCCTGATTGGACTGTCCTGATCCGACGAGCTCGGCGACTCGGCGTTCCGTCGCCGTGAGCGTGCTCGTAGAGGGGTGCAGCCCCACCCGGCCGGCTTCGTCGCGGGCTCGTTCGGCCCAGCGCGGGATGCCCAACTCCTCAAAGGCGCCCGCCGCCGCGTTCAGTGCTTCGCTGGCCATGCCTTTGTATCCAGCGCGACGGCAGATCTGTCCGAAGGCCAGCCTGGACCGAGCCGCCTCGAACGGACACTCAGATCCTGGTTGATCGACAACCTTGCGAAGCTCGCTCAAAGCGTCGTCCATGTTCCCGCGTGCAGCTGTCAGCGACGCTTGGCAACGGTCCGCGGCGACCGCCGCTTCCGGCCGGCCGGCCGACTCTTGGCGTCGCAGAATCGAGATGGCCGCCTCAACGTCTTGCATTGAGCCAACTTGCAGCGCGGCGTCTGCATAGTCGACGCCCCACAATAGTTGCTCCAGGTCGACCATCCTGGTGCTGGCGAAGATTTCCGCGAGCTCGCGCAGAGCCTCAAGCGCCGCTTGCCAGTTCCGGGCGGATGTCTCGGCGAATCCAAGCTGTGCCAGGAAACCGCCTCGCCAGTACGTTGACCCTCGGACTTGCGGCCGTGCCACTGCGCGCTGGGCCCATGCACGAGCCATGTCTAAGTCGCCCGCATATACGTTGACCAGGATGCGGGCCATGTCCTCTTGAGGGCGAGAACACGCCGCCCACGCACCTGCAGCCGCCGCCCAGGCACCTGAACGGTCCGCCTCTTCCAGTGCGGCCCGGGCCTCGCGCACCTTCGAGGCGCGGATGAGGACAAGAATCAGGCAGATGTACAGGCTTGACAGATCGCCATACCGGCCAGCGTTAACGGCCCACGTGATGCCGTCGCGCACATGCTTTTCGGCTGTCGCATCGTTCCAGGATGCAAAGAAACCATGAGTGAAAGCCAGTGCCGCCGAGTTCAGGTCCAGCGCTGAACTGTCGGCTAGCCGCTCGAAGTCGCGTAACGTTTGCTCAGGCAGGCCCACCGCCCAGTGCCGTTCGATTGATAGCCGCTCGTTGAGCGCCGCGAGCTGAACGTCGAAACGCTTGACTGCGGCGGCCTCTGTGACCGCCATCTGGGTCAGCTCCAGAGCAGGTGTTCCGTGACCCTGCATGCGGTGAACCGTTCCAAGGGTGTGCAAAATCTCAGCGCGGACCTCACTGCCAATCGGCGCCAACCGGAGTGCATGCTCGGCGAGGGATTGGGCCCTTGCTACGTCGTCGGCCAGCCGGACCCGCCGCACGAGCACCTGGGCTTGCTGTTGCGGGACCGCGGCAAGCGCCGACCCTTTGGCCAGGGCTGCCTGCGCCGTTATTTCATCACCGGCGTCGATGTAGGTATCCACTGCGCGGAGCCAGCGACCCAGGCTGGTGGCGGTATCCGCACCGGACGGGGTGGCCAGTGCGGCTCCCTCCAGCAATTCGCCGGCCAGTTCTTGAGCTCCACGGCCCCGGGAGATATCGGCTGCCCGCTCCAGTTCGCCGGCAACCGTCTCGTCGGGGGCCGTGACCGACCTGGAGCGATGGCGAGCGCGTTCCACCGGGTCTTCGAGCATCTCTGCAAGAACGCGGTGCGCGCGACGACGTTCGGCCGGTGCGGCCGCGTCGTAGATGGCCGAAGCCAGCAGTGGGTGAGTGAAGTTAACCACCGACTCGGCGCCTACGATCGCTACGTCGGCATCTGCGGCGGCTTCAAGGGCCGACCACAGCCGATCCTCCTCAACGATCCCTTTCAACTGCGCCACGGTGAGCCGCCCCGCCGCCGACACCAGCAATAGGATTTCGCGTGAGTCCTGCGGTAGCTGCGCCACTCGCTCACGGAGAAGTTCGACCAGGCTTGCAGGCACGGGAAGGACTGGATCATGGCCGTGCCGGGCGCTTCCGCGCCCGTTGGGCACGTCAGCTTGCATTGCCCGCGCAATCTCCAGGGCCAAGAACGGATTCCCGCCGCTTGCCCGGGTGACCCCGGCACTCATAGGCGGAGTCCATCGCGGCCTAGGCGCTTGCGAAGCAGCTGGCCTATCGCCCAATCCTCTAAAGGCCGTAGCACAAACTCATGCCGCGGCTCGGCCAAACATCGGATCAAGTCGGTTCCGGAGTCCGGATCCGGTCTCGTCGCGACCAGGACGCTCAATCGGTGAGGGTCGACGGAGATGCGGCGCAGCGCGAAGCCGAGGCTGCCAGCACTTGCCTGATCTAGCCATTGCAAGTCGTCGATGAGGAGCGTGACTGGCTCAGACTCGCAGAGCTGCTTGAGCAAACCTTGGACTGCCAGGGGTACTGCCAAGGCATCGACGTCGCGTCCGGCGGGCTCGGCACGCTGCAGAGCAACCGCTAGTGCGCGCCGCTGCGGACCTGGAAGGCCGTTGTCTGCTCCCTCCGGGCACTGGCCGATCAGTTCGGCAAGCCCCGCAAAGGGCAATCCTCGCTCGAACTGCGTCGGAGTGACGGAAAGCACCCTTCGCCCCCGGCGCTGCGCCAGCTGAGCTGCGACTTTCAGCAGGCTGCTCTTCCCAGCACCGGGATCGCCGATGGCGACCGCGCTTCCACCACCGGCCATGAGGTCGCTCACCACTCGCAGAGCGTCCTCGCGGCCAAACAACCCGAACGCCACCCCTATCTCGTCCACAAAAGCATCATCCTCTAACCGCGTGTCTCCCTGTCGAGGGTGCCGGGCGCACTCGGTCGAGGGGTATCCCTGATGCCTTGCCAGCACCCCCATCCGAACGCTTCACGGGCAAGCAGAACAACGCCGCACGCAGGAAGCCATCAGCCGGTAGCCGGTCCCGGAACTTCCTGGCGTCGCGCCGTCAGTTCGTTCCCACTCGAAGGAGAAGGTCATGTCGCAGATCAAGAACGTGGTCCTTGTCCACGGAGGCTTCGTGGACGGATCGGGGTGGAGGCAGGTGCACGAGCTGCTCACCTCGGACGGCTACCGGGTTTCGGTGGTCCAGAACCCAACCCTGTCGCTCGCCGGTGACGTCCTGGCCACCCTGCGGGTCCTGCGCGCGCAGGACGGCCCGTGCGTACTCGTCGGTCACTCCTACGGCGGCGTGGTGATCTCCGAGGCCGGTACCGACGACTCGGTCGCCGCCCTGGCGTACATCGCCGCGTTCGCCCCCGACACCGGCGAGTCGGTGAACACCCTCATCGCCGACCCGCCGCCGGGAGCCCCGGTGCCGCCGATCCTGCCGCCCCAGGACGGGTTCCTGTTCCTGGACCGCGACAAGTTCCACGCCTCGTTCGCCGGCGACCTCCCGCAGACCGAGGCGCGCTTCATGGCCGACTCGCAGGTCCCCTGGGGGGTTGACGCCCTCGGCGGCCAGGTCACCCGACCCGCTTGGCGCACCAAGCCCAGCTGGTACCTGGTGGCCACCGAAGACCGCATGATCCCGCCGCCGGCACAGCGCGCCATGGCCAACCGCGCTGGTTCCACGGTGGGCGAGGTCGCCGCGAGTCACTCCATCTATGTGTCCCAGCCAAGTGCCACGGCCGACCTCATCAAACAGGCCGCACAGGCGTCGGCCATTTCTTGATCTGACAACGGCAACGGCATGATCCCGCCCGCCGCCCAGCGAGCCATGGCCGCCAACGCAGCCGCCAGCGCCCCCAACGTCAAAGCACTCGTCTACATTGCTGCGTTCGTCCCCGACACCGGTGAGGCCCTCGGCGAACTCATCTCCAAGTACCCGGGCAGCGAGATCCAGGCGGCGCTCAACCCCGTGCCCTACCCCAACAGCGACGGCACGCAAGGCACCGACCTGTACCTTCAAGCCGACCAACTTCGCCGGGTCTTCGCCGCCGACCTGGCCAGCGCCACCACGAAAATCATGGCAGCCACGCAGCGGCCGTTCAGCGCCGCCTGCTTCACCGACCTCACCCAGGCCGCCGCCTGGCACACCATCGCCTCCTGGGGACTGATCGCCACCCAGGAGAAAGCCATCCCACCCGCATTGCAGCGCTACGAATACCAGCGGGCAGGCTCGCAAACGGTCTCGGTGGCCGCGTCGCACGTCGCAATGATCAGCCACCCCGACACCGTCACCGACCTCATCCACGAAGCGGCCAGCACCATCAGCTGAACCCCTGACCCTCGGAGATGGTCCGGCCCGCCCGGACCATCTCGCCCAAGATCGTGCCGTCCGCCAGGAAGATCACCGCCTTAGTCGCCTTTTGCGAGGACTCAGATGTTGCGTCGCGGATCCTCGGCGAGGATCGGTCCGACGTCACAAACTGGGCTGATCATGCTGTGCCAGTCCCTCGGCAAGGCTCGGGCCGGCTCGCGGCGCACTCTGAAATCTGGGCCTCTGCGTTTAGACAATTTTCTGAGTGGGCGACTTCGCATGGTCGGTGACCCCGGAGCGCGGGTAGCCATCGGTCCAGGTAGGACTTCAGGCCAGCCAAATCGCTGCCGCGGAACCCGATGTGACCATCTGGGCGGATCAGAAACACCGCCTGCTGCCCAGGTCTGACGCCGGGGCGCGGCAGCCCCTGCTCACATCCGGCGCCTCTCCTGATCAAACCTCACCGGACGTCTTGGTCGCGATGCACGGCCGGAACAGGGCGATCGTCCACCTTCTGGTATGCGATCACCCTGTGGCTTAACCATCCCAGGTTTTGTTCATGCGACCCGTTTGTAGACTCTCATGGCGAGGAGGTAGGCGATGATCGTGATGCTCGCGCACCATGCCAGGGCGACCCATATTTCGTTGCCGACGGGTTGGGCGTGCAGCAGGGATTGCAGCGTCTCCACGATGGAGGTGACGGGCTGGTTCTCCGCGAAGGCGCGAACCGGGGTCGGCATGGTGTCGGTTGGGACGAACGCGGAACTGATGAACGGCAGAAATATCAGCGGGTAAGCGAATGCGCTCGCGCCGTCGATAGATTTCGCGGTCAATCCCGGGATGACCGCGAGCCAGGTCAGCGCCAGGGTGAACAGCGCGAGTATGCCCGTGGCCGCAAGCCAGGCCAACACTCCCGCACTTGACCGGAAGCCCATGACGAGGGCGATGAGAATGATCACAGCGACCGAGATCGCATTGGACACCAGCGAGGTCAACACGTGCCCCCACAGCAGCGACGAGCGGGCGATGGGCATGGAGTGGAATCGTGAAAAGAGTCCTTTCTGCACGTCCGTGAACAGTCGAAATGCGGTGTACGAGGTGCCGCTGGCGATGGCGATCAGAAGGATGCCTGGCAGCAGATAGTTCACATAGTTGTCCGTGCCCGCCTGGATCGCGCCGCCGAATACATAGACGAACAGCAGCATGAGCATGACCGGCGTGATCGTCACTGTGATGATCGTGTCCGGGCTGCGCAGGATGTGGCGCATGGACCGTCCGAACAGCACGCTCGTGTCGCGTAATGCTTTCATTTACTCGCCCTTCCTCTCGCCGACGATGGCGAGGAAGATCTCTTCCAGGGATGGCTGTTTCTCGATGTATTCGACCTTCGTGGGCGGGAACAGCTTCTTGAGGTCGGTGAGCGTCCCGTTGGCGATGATCCGTCCGCCGTGCAGGATCGCGATCCGGTCGGCGAGGTGCTCGGCTTCCTCCAGGTGCTGAGTGGTCAGCAGGATGGTGGTGCCGCCGTCGGCGAGTTCCTTGACCGTTCTCCACACGTCGAGCCGTCCTTCCGGGTCCAGCCCGGTCGTCGGCTCGTCCAGGAAGATCACGGCAGGTGTGCCGACCAGGCTCATCGCGATGTCGAGTCGGCGTGTCATGCCGCCCGAGTAAGTGTCGGCCCGGCGATCAGCCGCGCTACTCAGTCCGAAACGTTCGAGCAGGTTGTCGGCGGTCTTCTTCGGATCGGCGACACTGCGGAGTTTGGCGATCAGCACGAGGTTCTCTCGCCCCGTGAGCATCCCGTCCACGGCGGCGAACTGGCCCGTCAGGCTGATAGTCTCGCGCACCTTGTCTGGTTGGCGTACCACGTCCAAACCGCGCACCCGCACGCTGTGCCGCTGTCAGGTTTGATCAGCGTCGAGCAAGTCTTGATGGTGGTTGTCTTGCCGGCGCCGTTCGAGCCGAGCAACGCGAAAATCTCGCCGCGCCGCACCTCGAAATCAACGCCTTTCAATACGTCCACCCCCGTGAAAGACTTCCGCAAGCCCTCCACCTGAATCGCCATGTCAGTCACTGTGAATCGTCCCTTTTCTCAAATAGCGGGTCGTTAGAGCCGTGCAACACAAACCGAGGGTGCAAGTTGCCACTCGAACACATGCGATTCCCTTTCATGTGAGGCAAGCGGATCAGGAGCGGTGGATGGTGATGTCGCCGTAGGAGGTGCGGCCGCGTACCTCGACGGTCTGGTCGGCGTCTTCGGGCCGCGTGGTGTTGTCCAGCAGGTTGCGCATGTGCCCGAATCCGGTGTTCACCTGTAGCCAGGCGGCGGTGCCCTCGGCGATGCCGATGTCCAGGTTGCCCGCGGGGGTCCCGAGGGCGACCGAGCCGCGGACGATCTCGCCGAGGCGGATGCTGCCGTTGGACGTCTTCGCGTCAACACCGGCGCCGGCCCGGTCGATGGAGATCTCGCCGTTTGCCGTGCGCACCCGCACGTCGCCGGTGACCGCGTCGATCATGATGTCGCCGTTGGAGCTCTTGACGACCGCGGTGCCCTCGATCTTGCCGACCCGGACCTTGCCGGAGCCGGTGGAGATCTCGGCGTTGCCCGCGACGCCGTCCACGTTGAGGTGACCGGCGCCCGTGTGCAGGCGCAGCGGGCCGGTTCGTTCGAGCCAGGCGTTGCCGGCGGAGGTCTTGATCCGGCTCTCGCCGAGCCGGCCGGCGCTGCGGAAGTCGCCCATCAGTGTGTCGGCGGACACCTGGGAACCGCTGGGCAGTTCGATGGACACGTCGACCGACCTGGTCTTGCGGGAGAAGTCGAAAGCGCGCTTTGGACCGGTGATCCGCAGCATGCCGTTGGTGTAGTCGACGCGGACCTGCTGGGCGGCTTTGACGTCGGACTCGTCGGCTTCGTCGCTCGGGCGGACCTCGACGACGGTGTCGGTTCGGTCGCTCGCGGCGATCCGCACGTCGCCGACGCCGAGTTCGAGCGTGACGGAGATCGGTTCGGGCGTCTCATACTTTGGCATGGTGGTCTCCGCATCATGGGTAGGTGAGTCGCCCCGCAGGTCAGGGACGCGGTGTGAGGAAAGCGGTGCGGTTAGCGCACCCAGCCGGTGAAGCGCTGCTTGGTTCGTTTGCCGCTGTCGCGGAGCTCGGGGCGTTGATTGCGATCGGACCGCTGCAAGGCGGCGGCCGCCGCTCGGACCAGCCAGGCGTTGACCGAGCGCCCCTCCTTGGCCGCGACCTCCTCGATCGCGGCCTTGAGCTGCTCGGGCAGGCGTACGTTGATCCGGGCGGCGGGGCCGTCCTCGGCGAGCAGCAGATCGCTGTCCGGCGCGCCTTCGACCGTCGCCGCAGCGTCCTCGGCCGCGAACTCGAGCGCCTCGGCGGGTGGCAAGGTCACGACGAAGTTCGGATCGCGTCCGCGCAGGCGCAGCTCCACCGAACCCGGAGCCAGGTCCCGGGTGATCTCGTCGGCTGCGGCCGACAGCGCGTCCAGCAGCGTCATCCGGATCGCCGACTCGAGCGACCCGGTCAGGCGCTCGACCAGCGCACGCGCCTCCTCACCGCCGGCTTCGGCAAGCGTGGCGAACTCACGTCCGAGGTTGCTCACATACGAGGTCAAGTCCATCGTGCCATCATGGCACACACATGGCACCTGAGCAAGCCATCTTGGCTCAGTAGGGTGTCATGTCGGCACCGCCTAGGGTGTCCGGATGAAAGAGCACAGGTCAACGAGATCGACATCGAGCAGCAGCAGGGACATCCTGGTCGCACTGGCGGCGGTGATCCAGGCTGTCTGGTAGCTGCCGGAGCTTTGCCGGGCCGGGCCTGCGGCCAAGGCTCCTGCCCCGGCGCCGATCATGCGGGCGGCGAAGACCCAGCCGAGGACGGCGGTGGTGCGGTGTGGGCCGAAGTGCTCGCGGCACAGCGCGACGGTGGGTGGGACGGTGGTCACTCAGTCCAGGCCGTGGAAGACGCTGAAGATCCACATGGGTGGTTGCACTGATGGTCCGAGCAGGGTGTGCACGGTGAGCAGGGACAGCCCACGCAGCCCGTAGTAGACGACCAGCAGGATCCAGGGGCGCACCCGAGGCCGGCCCAGTTAAGTCCGCGATCTCGTAGAGCCACGGTGTCTCGCTCGCTCTGGTGTAGCCGAACAAGCCGAACATCTCAGCGCGGTCAACGGCGAACGAGACTTCGCCGTCGGCGCGCACCCCTCACGCACTGGATCCAAAAAATCAAAAAGTTGTGGCTTGAAATCTTAAGAAAATCAAGGTACAAATTAACTTACTGAGATGGAGGATCGATGGACTGGCAAGAACTGACCAACCTCACCAAAGGCCGACGCTTCATCGTCGAACGCGTCCGCCTGGAAGGAGACATCGCCATCGAAGGCGAGTTCGACCTACCCCAACTCGCCCAACTCGGCGTAGAGGACCAGGTCTTCGTCACAGCGTTCATCCGCTGCCACGGCTCCATCAAAGAAATGGAACGCATCTTCGGGGTCAGCTACCCCACGATCAAATCAAGGCTCAACCGCATCGCCCAAAACCTCGACTTCGTCGACACCAACCCCGGACCCACCCGGGCCGAATCCCGAGCCGACATCATCGACCGGCTACGGCGCGGCGACATCACCGCCGACGAGGCACTACGCCGTCTGGAGGAGCCGACATGATCCCGCAAATCGCCACCGTCCGCGTCCAAAGCAGACCAGACAAACACTTCCGCCTATGGATCCCCCTGCTACCGATCTACCTCATCCTCACACCGCTTCTGTTCCTGATCATCATCGCCGGAGTCGTCGCCTGCGCGCGCTACCGCATCAACCCCATCCGCGCCCTCACCGCCGCCACGCAGATGCTGTCCGGACTCGGCGGCCTACACATCGACATCAAGCAAGGCCACTCCACCGTCATGGTCCAACTCGTCTAGGAGGCAAACATGAACGAGCAGCGCAAGCAGATCCTCGAAATGGTCGCCGAAGGCAAACTCACCGTCGACGAAGCCGAACGCCTCATCGCCGCCCTCGACGACACCCCCACCCAAAACCTGGCCAGCCCAGAACCCAAACTCAAGAAACCCAAGTATCTACGCGTCCTGGTTGACTCGCGCGAAAAAGACGAACAAGCCCATGTCAACGTCCGCATCCCCATCCAACTCCTACGCGCCGGCGTAAAACTCGCCAGCCTCATCCCGCCGAAAGCACTCGACCAGGCCAGCGACGAACTGCAACGCTCCGGCATGCCGATCGACCTGACCAAGCTCAAGCCCGAAGACATCGACGAGCTCGTCGATCACCTCGGCGAAATGACCGTCGAGGTCCAGAGCGACGAAACCGAGGTCCACGTCTTCTGCGAATGACCCACCCTCGTCGCCGCCCTGCACGTCAACCTTGGCGGCCTCTTAGTCGGGATAGGCGATTGCGGTGCGGCCGTGCGGCACCTGCGCACGGCGCTCGACGACCCGCAGTACGGCCACCAGCCCAGGTTCGCGCCGCCCGCTGGACATACTCGCCTCCTGCCACGAAGCCGCAGCCGACCTACCGGCGGCGTTGGCTTCATGGCGGGAGGCTCTGGAAATCTACCGATCCCTTGGGCATCAGCTCAAGATTCCGCTCGGCCGTTGGCTGGAGGAGCTTTCGGAAGGAAGGCTGTCCCGGTCGAGGACCGTAACCTGGTCGAACTTGCCGGCCAAAGCCTTGGCGGCGCTTAGCCCCACGATGCTGGCCCCGATAACAACAGCATGCGCCATGGCCGAAGCGATACACGTCCATGCGGAAACGGTTTTGTAACAGACTCTTGACGCGGTGGACCTTACGGGTGCAGACTCCGGAAACGTTTACAACTCAGCCCCCGGAGTGACGCATCGTGGATCGTAAACGTTTACGAGCTGGCGAAAGGCCGACCGTGCACACGGTCGCGGCCCTCGCCGGCGTATCCATAGCCTCCGCGTCACGGGTGCTCAACGGCCTGGGCGGCAGCGCGGAGACGGTCCGCAAGGTGCAGGACGCCGCGCGGACAGTCGGTTACGTCCCCAACGCCATAGCCCGCTCGCTCCAATCCCAGCGCACCGACCTGATCGCGCTGGCGGTCGAGGACATCGGCAACCCGGTCTACGTCGAGATGATGCGTGCCATCGAGTCCGTCGTCGCCGCAAGCGGGCGGCAGCTTGTCGTGCACGCCACCGGCGGTCAGGTCGGCCAGGAGACGAGCATCCTCAGGCGCCTGGCCCACCGCTACGTCGACGGCATGATCATTTCTCCGATCCGGGTGACCGATGCCCACATCGAGGCGATGACGGCCAGCCCCGCCCCGGTCGTCGTGATCGGCCAGCTGCCAGACGAGGTACCCATCGACAACGTGCGCACCGACTCCCGCACCGGCATCGCGCTCGCCGTGCAACACCTTGTGGCGCAAGGCAGGCGGCGCATCGCCTTCCTCAACGGCCCGCTCGACACCGTGCCCGGCGCCGCCCGCGACGGCGGGTACCGGGCGGCGCTTGCCAACC
>Ga0209382_10009040_pt1 | contig 12499 bp, 4 predicted proteins | sample SoiMetdeltSBSDD5_FD_187599 | JGI IMG/M metagenome (GOLD analysis project Ga0209382, IMG submission 187599) | Bulk soil microbial communities from a Populus tree surrounding site in Tennessee, USA - Soil MetaG P. deltoides SBSDD5 (SPAdes) (version 2) | ecosystem: Environmental > Terrestrial >... | reverse complement strand
CCTAGTAATGCCTTGTAGCGATTGGGGTTGATCGCCAAGACGTCCTCCCTGTGTGATGACGGGCTTGGTGTCCCAACACACAAGGAGGACGTCCGTGGGTCAGGGTAACAACGGCCTGTCTCGGGGAGATGCGAACCGTAACGCTCGGCTGGCGGCGTTGCGGGCGGTACTGCCATCCGATCATGCAATTCTGGGCATCGATCTGGCTCAGTCGCGGCAGGCGGCGGTCCTGACCAATCACGACTCGCGGGTGCTGGCGCGGTGGCGGCCACGCTGCTCGCCGTGGCAGTTAGACGATCTGCTGGAACGAGCGCTGCGGGCGGCGCTGGCGGCGGGCTTCTCGGGTATGACGGTGGCGTGCGAGCCGACCGGTCACCGGTGGATGATCGTGCAGCAGTTGGCCGCCGGCCGAGGCATCCCGCTGGTATGCGTGCAGCCGCTGGTGGTGGCCAGGGCCCGCGAGTCCGAGGACTACACCCGTGGCAAGAACGACGACCGGGACGCGGTACTCATCGCGCGGCAGGCCGCGCAGCTGCACTGCTATCTGCCCGAGCGGGCCGGCGCGGTCTGGGCACGACTGCGACACCTCGGCGTCCGCCGCACCCAGCTGATCGAGGAGTCCAGTGCCTGTATGCAGCAGGTCCGCGATCTGCTGGAGGTCGTGTGGCCGGCGGCGCTGAGCGCCGCCGGTGAGCCGTTGAAGTCCGCGACCTGGCTGGCCTGCCTCGCGGCCGCGTTGGCTGGTGGTGACGGCGACCTGGCCGCGGTGCACGCCGCTGGCCAGCACGCCTTCATCGACGCGACCCGTGCCGGGCTCGGCGTCTGGGGCACCAGCCGGGTCTGTCGGCGCATCGCACACGCGGTGTACGCGGTACTGCTCGATCGCGGCGGCGTTCTGGCCCAGCGACCCGGCGCGTTGGAGCGCGTCCAGGCGGCGCTGCGGGACTGGGCGATCATCCGCAGCGAGCTCGCGACGGTCAACACCGCCATGCTGTCCGTGCTCGACCAGATCGGCATTCTCGACGTCGCCGACTCAGTTCCCGGCGTGTCCGCGATCTCGGTCGCGGCGATCCTGGCCGAGACCGGCGACCCGGCGAGGTTCTCCACGGCTCGGGCGATGGTCAAGCACGCCGGGCTGGCGCCAGCGGACAACTCCAGCGGCAACCGCGGCGGCGAGGCGAAGATCTCCCGCCGTGGTCGCCCGACCCTGCGATTGGCCGCCTGGCGGGCCGTGTGGGGCGCGTTGCGGCACAACCACGTCTACGCCGCCCGCCACGCCCAACTCACCAGCCGCGCTATCGGCAAGCTCACCGTGCAGCAGGCCAACGCCGCGATCGCCGCGGCGCTGATCCGGCAGATCCACGCCATCGTCACCCGCCGCGTCCCCTGGGATGCTGATATCGCCGCCGGCCGACGCCGTCCTCGCCAGGAGGTGACCGCCAAGGCCGCATGAACCGCCGTGGGCGCGCACCCACGGCACCCGGGGCAAGCTCGCCACCCCCTTGGGATGAACCCGCTTCTGAGCGTGAGCAGCCCCGCCCCCTCCACCAGCTCGGATGAAGGCTGTTGGGCCGCCAAAGCCCGATTGGATGCTAGGTAGAGCCGGAGGACCAAGGCGCGGCAACCCCACCACCGCGCAGCCCACCCAACCCAGGAGAGAACCCGAACTCGGCGGCGCCCGCCGCCGAGCCGAACGATCACGCCCACACCGCCGACAAGACAGCACTTGACAGTCATCCTCATAGGCTGCTCAGAAGGGATCTAGTCATGAGAGGCCCCGTCAACATCCGCCGGATGAGTTCCGCGCTCGCGCTGACCCTCAGCCTCGCCGGCGCCACGATCGCCGTCTCGGCATCTCCGGCCCACGCGAGCTGGTATCCCGCCAAGACAGGCGGCAGCGGCGTCACCATCCGCGACTGCTTCCACCCAGTCGTCCAGCAGCCGAGCACGAGCTGCACGTACGTCGCGTTCGTGCCGGCGAACACCCCCGTGCGGATCGTGTGCCAGCACAGCGGACAGAGCATCGGCGGCGACCCGGTCTGGGACTACATCGTCTGGGAGAGCGGCCCCGGGCGGCCGGAAGGCTACGCCGCCGACTACTACATCAACACCGGATACGCGAACTGGATCCCCGGCGTGGACCGCTGTAGCAGCCCGTAACGGGTTCGTTGAGCGCGCTCGAACGGCTCGTCGCACCCCAGCGGGAGTACGTGAAGCCACGTCTATCGACACGGCCATATGAGTCGTACACCGGCTGCGGGACGGAGTTGATCTCCGTCCCGCAGCCGGCCACATGATGTTGCGCTACTGCACGCTGAGCCGGGCGAGTGCGCCGCCGCCGGCTTCGTAGTACTCGAACCGGATCGTATGTTCCCCGGCCGTCAGGGTCCGGGTGGTCGCGTAGGTCGTAGGCCCCTGGTCTACCCATCCGTCGAGGATCAGGGTGTCGTCGAGGAATAGGCGTACCCCGTCGTCGCCGGTGATCGTGAACTGGTAGTTGCCGGCCGTGAAGGTGGCCGTCTTGGTCCAGCGGACCGAGAAGTTGTCCTCGGGTACCGCCGGGTCAGGCGGCCCGCCACCCCAGTCGAAGTAGACCGCGGCGTCGCCGCGCACCAGGACCGGCGTCCCGAACAGCTCCCGGTTGTCGTAGTACTGCGCCTGGTAGTCCGTCGGGTTGATCGGGGCGTACCGCAACCCGGCGATTGCCCCGCCGCCGGCCTCGTAGTACTCGAACCGGATCGTATGTTCCCCGGCGGTCACGTCGCGGATGGCGGTGTAGGTGGTTGGGCCCTGGTCCACCCACCCGTCGATGATCAGCGTGTCGTCCAGGAACAGCCGGATCCCGTCGTCACCGGTGATCGCGAACAGGTAGCTGCCGGCGGCGAACATGTCGGGCTTGGTCCACCGGGCGGAGAAGTTATCGCCAGGAAGCGCCGCGTCCGGTGAGCCGTCACCCCAGTCGTGGTCGATGGTGGGCTCGCCCCGAACCACGGCGGGGATCCCCCACAGGTCCGGGTTGTCGAAGTACTGGGCCACGTAGTCGCCAGCGTTAACGGGCGCGTACCGCAGCCCGGCCAGGGCGCCGCCACCGGCCTCGTAGTACTCGAACCGGACCGTGTGCTCCCCGGCGGTCACCTCGCGGATGGCGGTGTAGGTGGTCGCGCCCTGGTCCACCCACCCGTCGATGAGCAGTATGTCGTCGAGGAACAACCGGACGCCGTCATCGCCGGTGATCGCGAACAGGTAGGCGCCCGCGGTAAAGATGGCCGTCCTGGTCCACCGGGCGGAGAAATTGTCACTAGTCAGCGCCGGGTCCGGTGAGCTGCCACCCCAGTCGAAGTCCACGACCGGGTCGCCGCGGACCAGTTCGGGTGTGCCGAACAGGTCACGGTTGTCGAAGAACTGCGCCTGGTAGTCGGTGGGTTCGACCGGCGCGTAGCGCAGCCCGGCCAGGGCGCTGCCGCCGGCCTCGTAGTACTCGAACCGGATGGTGTGATCGTCGGCGGTCAGGTCGTGGACGGCGGTGTAGGTGGTCGCGCCCTGGTCCACCCACCCGTCGATGAGCAGTATGTCGTCGACGAACAGCCGGACCCCGTCGTCACCGGTGATCGCGAAAATGCAGGCCCCGGCGGCGAAGGTGGCCGTCTTGGTCCACCGGGCGGAGAAGTTGTCGCCAGGCAGCGCCGGGTCCGGTGTTCCGCCGCCCCAGTCGAAGTCGACCACCGGGTCGCCACGGACCAGCACCGGCGCGCCGGACAGGTCACGGTTGTCGAAGTACTGGCCCTCGTACTGGTCAGGCGGTGCCACGGTGACATGGACGGCACCGCTGCCGGCCAGTTCCTGGTCGGCCGCGTGCATGGTGATCGTGTAGTCACCCACGTCGTCGGTCTGCGGGTTCAGCGACAGCGTGCCGGTTCCGTCGTGCCCGTCGGTGAAGCTCGCGAAGTCGGGCAGTTCGGTGACGAACAGAGCGAGCATGTCGCCGTCCGCGTCGGCAGCGTGCAACTGGATCTGTTGTGACGTTCCGGCGGGAACGGACACCTCGCCGCCGTACGCCACCGGAGCGGTGTTGATGGTGAATGTGGAGACCGGGCTCCACGGGCCCTCGCCGGCGACGTTGCGTCCCTGCACCTGCCATGAGTACGAGCCGGGCGTCAGCCCTTGGACGGCGAAGGTGTCGCCGTGCTGCCACGCCGTCTCGAGGTTGAACGATGTGTTCCACATGTGGATGCGGTAGTCGCCGCCGCTGCCGGTGGCGGACAGGTTGACGCTGCTGGTAGCGCTGGTGAACCGGGTGCCGTTGGCTGGCGCGGTGGTGGTGGCCACCGGCGGCTGGTGCTTGTAGATCTCGATGGACCGAACATGGTTGCGGTGCGACGGTCCGATGTCCGCCACGCTGTTGTCGTAGTGCGCCGGGTTGCCGGTCAGGCCCGCCTCGCTCCACAGCACCAGGTGGTACAGACCCTGGTACGCCGGGTCGTAGCGCACCGACTCCATCACGTCGTAGAAGCCGTAGTCGGCCAGGTTGAACGCGCCGACACCGAACAGCTTGCACGGGCCGCCGAAGTTGGTGCCGTCGCACAATTCGATACCGCCCCGTGAGTAGACCCGGACCGACGACATCTGGTTGGTGCCGATGCTGTTGTTGCTGAGGTTGTCGTCGCTGTAGTCGAACTCCTCGCACGGGCTGTTGAGCTGGTCGTTGGCACAGGCCCGGACCTTGGCCCGGTCGCCAACCTTGATCGAGGAGATCGAGTCGTTGGGCAGCCCGATCGCGCCCGGGTCCGGGTAGTCGCCGAAGTCCTTGGTCACGCACAGGCCCTGGTGGTTGTCGTTGTCATACAGCGCGACCTGCAGCGGTCCCGGTTCGCAGCCGGTCGTGGGCTGTCCGCCGGTCACCTTCACCGACGAGACCGTGTTGGTGTTGATGCTGTTGGCGGCCAGGTCGGTGTCGTCGTGGTCGAAGAACTCGCACGGGCTGTTCAGCCCGGCGTTATCACACAGCTGGGCCTTCGCCCCACCACCGACCTTGAGGGAGGAGATGCTGTCGTTCGGCAGCCCGATCGCCTCCGGGCTGGCGTACTCACCGATGCCCTTGACCACGCACGCGCCCTGGTAGTTCGCGTCAGTGTAGAGCACCACCTGGTTTGACCCGGCCGTGCAACTCGTTGGAGGCTGGCCGGTTCCGTCACTCGGTGGCGGGGTGCCGCCGGTCGGCGGATTCGCGATGGGCGAGCACGTTGTATCGGCTCGACAGAATCGTCGCATTCCTTGCGGTGCCTCGACGACCACGCCGTTCTTGGCACGTACGTTAAAGCTTACGATCAGTTCATTGGAGGGGCCGAGATCGACGGGGATGTCGTAGCCAAAGTTACTCCACAGTGTATTGCCGAGGGTGACGAGAAAGTGCTTGCTTCGGTTCTGCCATTGAGTATCGCGTCCGGGCACGAACCAGCTGATCTCGATGGACTCCAGGCCCCATATCGGAGATTCCGCATGTACGTTCACCGGAACCGTGGCGCCTTGAACCAGTACCGCGGCCCCGTTGTTCGGTGTCGGCCCGAGCCACCAACCTCCGACCGGAGGGAACCGGTGAACGCGAGCTCCATCGAACGGAAGTTCCCCGCCTTCCAGGCCGATGGTGTTGAACCCTAACTGCGCATCCCAGCCACCTTCGGCCGGGAAGATGCAAACCGCCGATCCGTACGTGGGGAAGGTCCTGTCGCAGAACTCTAACTCCCCTGCCGTGATCGCCCAGCGGCTGGGTACCCAGGTCATTGAGACGGTTGGGGTTCGGAACGGCTGCGCGGCGGCCTGCCACGAGAGCGTCACGAAGTATTCAACGTTGGCCTGCAACCGGTCGATCAGTATCCCGGTGACTCCGGGGCGCTGGTCAAAAGCACTGAAGTCGGACAGGGCGGAGTCCTTGACCGGCGTGTTCGGCAGGTTGTGACCTGTGATCGTGTATTCGTCCCACTGCGGAGCAAGGATGAACCCCAGCAGGTGGAAGTCGAGCTCGACGAATTGGGCTCTTCGTTCGAGGTCGCTTTCGGTCGAAAGGCACCTGAGCGCCCGGATTTGCTCTGCCGTGAGGTTGAACCTGAATGTGGCCGAGTAGTTGGCAGTTCCAGGTGCGTGCACCGTTTCGAGCGCGCCGCGCGTCGGCCACCAGGGCGGCCCGCAGCGGTTTGCGTGTGCCGCGCGCGGCGATGCCAGCACCGTCACAGTGGCCACCACCAGGGCCAATGTCAACAGGGTTCTTCGAGCTATTCGGGTAAATCGATAATATGCTGACACAGATAAACCTTCCTCGCGAGGTGATATCGACGTTGAGTCAGCAATACGACGTCGCGTAGTGACGGAGAAGAGGAGCCGAGATACTCGGACAGGGTCGTACAGCCACCGGACAAAGGCGCTCGATCGACGTCGAGAGGATGGACTTGTGTCCCGCGGGTCGCCCCACAGCGAAGGTTCGGGCCCGGAGAACGTCCGAGATCGGAAGGACTTCGCACGGGAACTCACGCGGTTGAGGGTCCGGGTGGGCCTCACGGTCCGGGAAGTGGCAAAGATCGTCGATGTGCCACCCGCGACCACTGGTGACTACTTCGGAGGCGCTCACCTTCCGCCGCTGAAGCCACCGGTCCTAGCCAGGATCTTGACCGCATGTGGCGTCGTTGAAGCCGCCGAGATCGAGCGGTGGCAGCAGGCGCTGGTACGGGTGCGTCGAACTCCGGGCAGGAGGCCGACGGGCGCGCCGTTTCCGTACCGGGGGTTGGCCTCGTTCCAGCCAGAGCATGCCGAATGGTTCCACGGCCGCGAGGACCTCACCCGTCATCTCGTCCAGTGCTTGACCGATCGGTACCGCAGCGGCAAGGCCCTGCTGGTGGCGGTAGGCCCGTCGGGATCAGGCAAGTCGTCGGTGCTTCGCGCCGGCTTGATCCCGGCGCTGCGCTCGGGCGGGTTTCCCGTGCCGAGGTCGAGTGGATGGCCGGTGCTGTTGTTCACGCCGGGTGCGCACCCCGTGCGAGAACTGGCCGAACGACTTGCGGCCTTCGCCGGCGTACCGGCGGGAGATCTCGCCATGGCTATGCGTGAAGATCCCGCCCGCTGTACGGCGATCATCCGGGCCGCTGTCCCCGACTCCGACCAGCGTGCCCTCCCGCTCGGCGGCCCGGACCCCGCGGTCGACGACGTAACCGCCCCGGACTCCGGACAACCCTGTGTCGTGCTGGTCGTGGACCAGTTCGAGGAGACATTCACCGCTTGCGCCGACGAGGCGGAAAGGCACGCGTTCGTCGACACGCTCTTCGCCGCGTCGGGCGGAGACCCCCTGGCCGCGACCGGTCGTGAGGGCGAGGATGCGGCCCCTGCCGCGGTCGTGGTGCTGGGTCTGCGTGCCGACTTCTACGGCCACACCTTGCGTTACCCGCCGTTGGTGGCGGCGATGCAGGACGCCCAGGTGGTCGTCGGCCCGATGACCGAGTCTGAGCTACGCCGGGCGATCGTGGAGCCGGCCCGCCTCGCGAAGTTCGACCTCGAGGACGGCCTTGTCGAAGTGCTGTTACGGGATCTGGCGCCGACGGCGCAGACCGATACGACAGCGGCTCATGACGCGGGGGCCTTGCCGATGTTGTCCCATGCCCTGCAGTCGACCTGGCAGCGCAGCCAGCGGGGGCGGATGACCGTGGCCGACTACCGTGACAGCGGCGGCATCCGTGGTGCGGTAGCCAACTCCGCGGACGAGGTGTACGACGATCTATCGAACGCCGAGCAGGTCGCGGCCCGCCATGTGTTCGTGCGACTTGTCCGCGTCGCGGAGGACGCCGCCGACACACGCCGCCGATTGGCGCGATCCGCGCTGACATCCGCCGGTGGAGTCCCGCCCGCCGACGTCGAGCAAGTGCTTGACAGGTTCATCGAGCAGCGGCTGATCACGGCAGACGCCGACATGGTGGAGATCACCCACGAGGCGCTGATCCAGGCATGGCCACGCCTTCGGGAGTGGATCGACAACGACCGGGTAGGACTCCGGACCGCACAGCAACTCGGCGACGCCGCCGAGGCTTGGGATCGGGAGCAGCGCGACCCGACCGCCCTCTATCACGGAACCCGCCTGGCCATTGCGCGCGATTGGGCCGATGCCGGGCGCCGCCACCAACTCAGCGCACTCGCCAATGAGTTCCTCGACGCCGGCGTCCGGCGGGAACGGCGCCGCACCAACCGCGTCTACCAGGTGATTGCCGGGCTTGCCACGCTATCTCTGCTCGCCGCGTCGGCCAGTGTGATCGCGTTCCAGCAGCGGAGCGAGGCGCTGGCGCAGCGCAGCACGGCACGGGACGAACGTAACCGGGCCATCTCCCGGCTGGTCGCCGCCCGCGCCGACCGCCTGCGCGCCACCGACGTCTCGCTGGCCATGCAGCTCAGCCTCGCCGCCTACCGCATCAACCCCACCACGGAGGCGCTGTCCAGCCTGCTCGACTCCTCAGCCACCCCATCCGCCACCCGCCTGCTCGGGCACACGGACATCGTTCACGGCGCCGCGGTCAGCCTGGACAAGCGCATCCTGGCCTCCGGCAGCGGCGACAAGACCGTGCGTCTCTGGGACATGACCAATCCACAGCGGCCGGTACCTCTCGGGACACCGTTGACCGGCCCGACCGGGGGCATCCTCTCCGTGGCCTTCAGCCCGGACGGACACACCTTGGCCGCCGGCAGCAGCGACAAGACCGTCTACCTGTGGAACCTCAGCGACCCACGACGCGCCGTCCCGCTCGGCCCGCCACTGACCGGCCCCACCGACGAGGTCCTGTCCATCGCGTTCAGCCCGGACGGGCACACCTTGGCTGCCGGCGGCGACGACAAAGCCGTCCATCTATGGAACCTGCGTGACCCGCAGCGGTCCGCCCATCGTGCCGTGCCACTGGCGGAGGATGCGAACGCGGTGACGTTCAGCCCGGACGGGCACGTCCTCGCGGTCGGTAGCGCCGACCACACCGTGCACCTGCTGGACATAGCCGACCCGCTGCGTCCCGTTGCCGCCGGCGTACCTCTGGTCGGACCCACCGGTGAGGTACGAGCGGTAGCGTTCAGCCCTGACGGGAAGCTGCTGGCGGCCGGCAGCACCGACCGCACCGTGCGGGTGTGGAACATCTCGGACCCCACCCATCCCTCACTGGCGGGCTCGCCGCTGAGCGGACCGGCCAGCTGGGTGTACTCGGTCGCCTTCAGCCCCGACGGTAACGAGATCGCCGCAGCGAACGCCGACAACACGGTATACGTCTGGCACCGCGCCACCGGACGGGTCACCGCGACCCTGCCGCACCCAGGCCCCGTGACAGCCGTAGCGTACGGCCTCGACAGCGGCACGCTGATCAGCGGCGCCACCGACGGTACCGTGCGGATGTGGTCGCTGCCAGGGCCGCTACTCACCGACGCCACCGACGCGGTGTTCACCGTCGCTTTCAACGTCGATGGTCAAACACTGGCCGTCGCCAGCGGCGATGAGCGCATCCGCCTCTGGGACGTGACCGACCCGAGACGCCCGGTGCCACTGGGTAAACCACTGACCGCGGTGGGCAGCTCAGGTGCTCTGGTAGGGACCGTCGCGTTCGGACCCGGCGGGCGCCTCGCCGCCGGCCGCGACGACGGCACCGTCCAGTTGTGGGACCTGATCGACCCCCGCCACCCGACCGTGCTACCCGCGCCATCAACCGGACTGACCGGGGTCGTGGAGTCCGTGACCTTCAGCGCGAACGGTCAGATCATGGCCGCCGGAAGCAGTGCCGGCGGCGTCCAAATCTGGGACTCGACCGACCTACGCCGGCCAGCGGCGCTCGCCACCCTGCCCACCACCCCAGGCAGCAGCACGTACTCGGTCGCCTTCAGCCCTAACGGCACCACCCTGGCCGCAGCCAGCGCCGACAACACCGTCTGGCTGTGGGACGTAACCAACCCCGGCCAACCAATGCAACTCGGCCCACCACTGACTGGCTTCGACGGCGCCGCCTACCACGTGCTGTTCAGCCCGGACGGCCACACCTTGGCCGCCGGCAGCGCCGACGGCACAGTCCGACGGTGGGACCTCACCAACCCCAGCCAGCCCGTCCCCATCGGGAAGCCGGTGACCGGGCCCGAAGGCTTCGTGTACGCGGTGGCCTTCAGCCCCAACGGCCACATCCTCGCCACGGCCAACACCGACAAGACGGTATGGCTGTGGAACCTGGCCCAGGAGCCGCCCGGCAACGTCGCTGTCCTGACCGGACCGACCAACACCGTGTTCAGTGTGGCGCTCGCATCGGATGGACGCACCCTCGCCGCGGGAAGCCAAGACAGGACAGTTCGGCTGTGGGACATCAACCCACACAGCGTCGCCGACTACATCTGCGCCGTGGCGGGCGACCCGATCACACAACGAGAGTGGCAACGATACATTCCAGGGTTCAGCTACGACCCGCCCTGCACGCCGCCGCGATAGCGAAATCGCCTGCCCGGCGAGACGTAGAACAGATTCACCGATTCGCAAGACGTGAATCGCGGGGCCGGCTGCTCGGCTGACTCAGCGACTACTACCACTACCCTGGGCCTGGTCGATCGCCGATCCAGCCAAAAAGATGGCCGAAGGCATTCAAGGAAACGCTCCTCTTGCGCGCTCGACGTGGACATAACCGTAAGCACTACATCCAGGTCAACGCTGGCATCCCCACCACCGCCCACCACCCTGGTGGTGCGCTCGCAGAACAATGGCGGCTGCACCGCTCATTCATCATCCGCGGCAGGGCAGTGCGTGCTCCCTCGAAACGGCGACACCGAGATCGACCTCGGCGTCCTCGAACCCGGCGGGCTCCGTCACCGCCGAAGGGAACACCTCCAGGTGGCCACCGCCACGTACACGTTCGCGTCACCGGAATGCAGTGCGCTGGGTGCCGCCTGCTCTTTGACGACGCGGTCGATGATCTGTCGTGCGTGCACCACTTGCAGACCTCGGTCGCCGCCGGCCAGATCGCCGTCGACGCCGACCCACAGTGGTCAATCCTGACGCCATCATCGCCGCGAGCATCGCGGCCGGCTGCCGCGCAGCACTTGAGGCGTGACGGATCCCGTCCATGCCCCGTACCGCGCGCCAGCGCCCAGCGGGTGGGCTGTTCAGGGGTGGCGGTATCGCCGCCGGCCGGCTGGGTGGTGGTCGCCCGGCCGCGGGGTAGGCGGGGGCCGGCTGGTTACGATCGGTGGGGGAAACGCCCGCCCCGCCGCCGGGGTGTCCCTAGTGGACGGTGCCATGCCGGCTTTTGGGGGTGGCGTCTCGAACGCGGCGATGACGGCCCAGGTGACGGTGTCCACGCCGGTGACGGTGGCGGCGGCGACGTAGCCGAGCAGCGGCGCAGAGCGAGCGGCGTCCAGTGCGGTGAGCAGCGGCGCGACCGCGCGGACGGCCAGGACTCGGCCTTCGGCGTCGTCGAGCAGGGTCGGGTGGCGGCCGATGAGTTGGCCGAGGGTGTGGTCGATGACGGCCTGAGCGAGGGGCCGGGCCTGGTGGGTGAGCGCGGCGCGGAGGGCGGCGGTGGTGTCGGGGTGGCCGATGAGGTCGGCCGGGTCAGCCCCGCTGGGCAGGGCGGCGGCGTGCAGGTCGGGTCCGTCGGGGTGGGCGAGCAGGGTGTAGGCGTGGCCGGCGGCGGCTTGTCCGGCGGGGTCGTTGTCGTAGGCGACGGTGATGCCGTGGCGGGCCGCGCCGGGCAGCGCGGCCAGGGCGGCGGCCTGCTGGTTGGTGAGGCGGGTGCCGCAGGGGGCGAGCCCGACCCGGCCGAGGCCGGCGTGGTCGGGGTGGGCCAGCCAGACGGCGAGGGCGTCGAGGGGTCCTTCGACCAGGACCGGTGCCCAGCCGGCGGCGAGCCGGTCGGCCTGTTCGGCCAGGCCGTAGAGGATCTGTCCTTTGTGGTAGATGGTGGTGTCGCCGCTGTTGAGGTATTTGGGCACGTCGGGTGGCGCGCCGGGGGCGGCCCGGCCGATGAACGCGACGGTCTGTCCGGCGCTGTCGAGGATGGGCAGCATGATGCGGTCGCGGAAGGTGTCGATGAGCGTTCCGGTGCGGGCGCGGCGGGCCAGCCCGGCGGCGCGTAGCTCGTCGCCGGTGTAGCCGGCGGCGCTGAGGTGGCTGGTCAGGGCGGTCCAGCCGGGTGGGGCGTAGCCGAGCCGCCAGGGCTGGTCGATGCCGTGTCGCCAGGGCAGGTCGGGTCGGGCCAGCTCGCCGAGGCTGCGGCCGGTCAGGTAGGCGCGGGGGCCGTCGGCGGCGAGCAGCCGCTGGCGGTAGAAGGCGGCGGCGGCCTCGTGCGCGGCGACCAGCCGGGCCGGGTCGGCGTCCGGCGGCGGGTCGGGCAGTGTTGCCCGGCACTGAGGATGCCGACGAATGCGGCGCTGGGGATGTCGATGTAGGCGGCAGGAGAAAGCCCCGCGGCGGGCGGCCGGCGGGGCTTTCGTTGGGGCAGTGTCGTTTGTTGTTGGCATG
>Ga0209382_10009037_pt1 | contig 12500 bp, 10 predicted proteins | sample SoiMetdeltSBSDD5_FD_187599 | JGI IMG/M metagenome (GOLD analysis project Ga0209382, IMG submission 187599) | Bulk soil microbial communities from a Populus tree surrounding site in Tennessee, USA - Soil MetaG P. deltoides SBSDD5 (SPAdes) (version 2) | ecosystem: Environmental > Terrestrial >... | reverse complement strand
GGGGCGGCGATGAGTCCGAGCTTGATGAGCCGGAAGTGGATCGCTTGTCGGCTGACGCCGAAGCGAGTGGCGAGGACTTCGGCGAGTTCGCTTGCCTTCTCGGATCTGAACACTCGTATGCGCTCCGGGAATGCGCCCCACACCGAAGCTTCAGGGGTGTAGTCGTAGGGCGGCGCCGTGGTACGCCGAGAGCTGGCAGCCCCGGCGGCGCTTGGCGTCCAACGAGCCGTACCCGTACGCGAGCAGCCGGACGCCCCGGGCGGGGGACTGCTCGATCGGCTGGAAGAACATGCAAGAGAAGTACCCGTACGCGGCGTCCGGGTCCTCGTAGTCCGATCCGATCAGCATGACCGTCCACTCTGGACCATCCTGGATGAACAGGCTGAAACTGAGCAGCCGCTGCTCGGATGACACCGTGAACACGGTGATGTCCTCGGGCGGCACGTACTCGCGGATCATGTCGAAGATCGCCGCCTGCTCGGCGCGGTCGACTCTGCCGTCGTACTTCTTGATGAGCCCGCACCGCAGGTCGAGCAGCACGGGCTCGTCGGCCTCCAGCGGGCGGAACCCGCGGACCAGGCCACGATCCTTCATCCGGTTCAGCTCGCGCTTGCTCTCGTCGCGGTACTTCTTCGGCAGGCCGGCCAGGTACCCGTCAAAGTCCGACCAGGTGACCGCCATGTCGCAGCGTTCGCCCATCGGCAGCGTGGTGAAGCCCGCGTCGGCCAGCGCCGCCACAAGCGGGTCGGCCCGCCGCGTCAGGTAGAGCAGGGCGATCGAGGCGATTCCGGCGCCGCGGGCCCACGCCACCAGCTCGTCCACAAACTCGCGCAGCCCGGCCGGGTCCTCGGCGTGCGTACCGACCGGGAATGCGGCGTAGTTTGGGAACCACAGCATCAGGCAGGGGTGGACGGCAGCCGGGTCCAGGTCGACGGGCCACGGGTGGGTACCGTCAGCGAACAACCCGAGGTGGCTCGTCCGGCCGGTCAGCATGTGGTAGGCGTCGCGCCGGGGTACGGCGGCCGGAGCGGGCAGGACGGTCCCACCCATCGCCACGTGGCACACGCCGTCGACCCACAAAGCAAACGTCTGGTACGGGCCGGGGTACCACGACCGCCCGAACTCGATCCATCGCGCCCGGCCGGCCGCCGGGCCGTCACCGGCGTACGTGTCCCAGTCAGCGGGGACGCCCGGAACCACGGTGAACTGCTTCATCGCCCCTCACACGTCGACCATGTAGGCGTTGAGCTCCTGCGGGACAAGGCCGTGCCGCATCTTGAACTCGCCATTGCGGCGGCCGGCCTCCAGGCGGGGCAGGCCCAGCTGGAAGCCGAGCCGCATGAACGAACCCCACATCAGGTAGTACGGGCTGAACGGCAGCGGCCGGTTCCGGTCGTAACCGAGTGCCCAGGCGTGCAGCCGGGTGTCGTCGACGAACAGGATCGCGAAGCCCAGGAGGGCCTCGTCGAGGCTGATCTCGATGATCCAGGCGCTCGGTGTCTCGGCGAGGAAGGCTGCCAGCTTGCCCGCGTCGTAGTAGCCCGGGGAGCCGACCCGGACCATCGTCTCCTCGAGCAACTGGAGCTTGTTCACGTCCTCGTTGCCCGAAGCCCGGCGGGTCAGCACCTGCACGCCCGCCTCGGTCGCGCGGCGCCAGTGCCGGCGGTACTCACGGCGGTCCGCCGACTTGATCGACGCGAGGACACCCTCCTCGTCCCCGTGGCCCGCGAGATCCAGCCAGTACCGGGTGTCCAGGCTGATGCCGGGCACCCCGGCCCCCTCCAGGGCGGCCGCACTGGGCGAGCCGACCGCCACGTTGACGAAGCCGGCCCGGCGGAGCCCCGCCGACCGGGCGACGTCACGCATGGCGTCGAGCAGCTCGCCGGCGATCTCCGGGGTCGCCTCGGCCGCGACGATCCGCGCGTCCGAGCAATGCCATACCTGGCCGAGCAGCGCGTATTCGCCGGGCGCCAGCCCGAGCGCGCCGAGCGGGTCGCCCTGGACCGAGCACGGCGCGAACGCGGCGACCGCCCCGTCCTCGTCGAGCAGCTCGAGATAGTGCCAGCCGTGGACCGGCTGCACCGGATAACGCTCGTAGGCGCTCATGAACTCGACGCTGTAGTTCATGTTCGCGCCCGACGCCGCGACCAACCCGGGCGTGTCCGGGCTCAGCTCGTCGACGCTGCGGACGACCCGGCGCTCGTACCGGCTAGAACGTCGCGAAGTACTCACGCTGCTCCCAGTCGCTGACTCGGTCGTCGTCACTCGCGCCTGTTTGGGTGCGCCACTCGTCATACCTGGCCTGCTCACTTAGCTTGAGCAGCCGCAGGCACTCGTGGAGGGCGTCGCCCAGGCTACTACGGTAAAGGGCGCTGTCCGTGAAGGCCTGAGTCGCCTCCTGCAGGGTCCGAGGCAGGGCCAGCGCGGTCGGTGCGTGCGGGTCGCTCGCGGGTGGGCCGGGCTTGAGGGAGTTGTCGACGCCGTCCAGGCCGGCGGCCAGCTGGCTGGCCAGGTACAGGTACGGGTTGGCCGTCGGCTCGCCGACCCGGTTCTCGATGTGGCTGCCCGGCTCGCCGTGTGCGCCGAGGACCCGCAGAAACGCGCCGCGGTTCTCCGTACACCACGCGATGCGGTCGGGGGACAGGCTGAACCCTTCACGCATGCGCCGGTACCCGTTGATGGTCGGCACGCACAGCAGGCTCGCCCCCGGCGCGTGGGCCAGCAGCCCGCCGAGGTAGGCCATGCCCAGCTCGGACAGCGCATCGCCGCCGGGCTCGGCGACGAAGAGGTTGCGCCCCGTGGACCGCTCGGCGAGCGACTGGTGCAGGTGCCAGCCACTGGGGTCGAACCCGGGTAGCCCGGGCAGCGCCATGAACGACCCGTGATAGCCGGACCTTCTCAAGATCTGTTTTGTGATGGTACGGAACAGCAGCATCGCGTCGGCGGCCGCCAGACCCTCCATCGGGTTGAACGTGAACTCCAGCTGCCCCGGCCCGGACTCGTGTTCGATCCCGCGCAGCGGCAGCCCCAGCGCGACCAGCGCGTCCACGACCGGATCGAGGACGGGCAGGACAGCGTCGAGCAGGCTGTCGGAGTTGAACTGGTAGCCGCCGTTCACCGCCTCCACTTCGGGCGGCCGGCCCTGCCGGCCGAACCCGCCGATCTCCACCGGCCGCCCGCCGTCGGTGTACCGGGTGAGGTACCACTCGACCTCTAGCCCGACCACGTACTCGGTGTCCCGGGCGGCGGCCTTCGCGCACTGCCGGCGCAGCACGACGCGGCTCGACAGCGGATGCGGGCTGCCGTCCCGCAGGTACTCGTCGCAAACCACCCAGCCGGTAGGCCGTCCCGTGTGCGGCAGCACCGTGAACGTGGACGGGTCGGGGACCGCGATGAAGTCGCCGGCGCCGGTCAGCTCACCGATGCCGATCCCGCCGCCGTCGGCGAAGAAGTTGATCGCCACGGCGTGGCCGGTGTCGAAGATGAACGGCCCGGGGCTGAAGTCCATGCCGTTGCGCAGCACGGCCTGGAACACGGCCGTACTGACGGTCTTGGAACGGACAATACCGTGCGGGTCGCCGAACACCACGCGGACGAAGTCGATCGAGTCGAGCCCGGCTTCGAGCGCGGCCGCGGCGGCGTGCTGCTCGTCGCTCCAGAGCTTGTGCCGGGCAACGAAGTCCAGCTGTCCCGCGGTCATCGCAAGTCGTCTGTCGTCGGACACGGTCATTCCTTTCGAAAGTACGCCGGCCACCAAGGCCGGGCACGCTCGAACTCGGCGGCCACCCGCAGCACGAGCGAGTCCTCGTGCCTGCGGCCGACCAGCTGCAGTCCGACCGGAAGCCCGGCCGCGGTGAACCCGGCGGGAACGGAGATCGCGGGCTGGCCGGTGAGGTTGAACGGATACGTGGTGTGGCACCAGGCAAGCCAGTCGAGGTCGGCCGGATCCGTAGGCCGGTCCGGTCGCCAGGCGTCCACGGAGAACGGCTCGATCGACACGGTCGGCATGGCGAGCGCGTCGAAGTGCGCCATCAGCTCATCGACGCGTTGCGTGTGCCGGGCCCGGCCGGCCAAGGCCCGGGCCAGGTCAGCCGCGCGCAGGGTGCGCCCGTACGCCACGATCCGGTTGCGGTGAGGATCGGACAGCTCATCGTCCTCGACCCGCTGGTCGGCGTCGAACGCGGCCAGAATGGTCACGAGATCCGGGTACGGGTCTGGGAACGGCACGTCCAGTTCCACCACGTCGCCGAGCGCACCGGCGGCGGCCCGCGCGACCGACACCGCCTCGGTGTCCGGGCCGGCCCAGCGTAGCCAGCCGATCCGGGGGTGCGGTGGCACGGGCCGCTCCGCGTAGCCGTCCGCGGAGAACGGGTCGTCCGGGTGCTGTCCGGCGATCACGTCGGTAATGAGGGCCGCGGTGGCCACGTCGCGGGTCAGCGGCCCTAGGTGCGACAACCCTTCCGGGCTGACCGGGACGTACGGCACCCGGCCGAACGTCGGCTTGAATCCGACCACGCCGCAGAAGGCGGCGGGGACCCGGATCGAGCCGGCCCCGTCGGTGCCGAGCGCGGCGACCCCGACTCCGGCGGCGATGGCGGCCGCCGCGCCGCCGCTCGACCCGCCGGCGCTGCGCGCCACATCCCACGGGTTCGCGGCTGGTGGGGCGATCCGGTTCACCGTGCCCGCGCTCCAGCCGAACTCCGACGTGGTGGTCTTGCCGATGAGGACCGCGCCGGCCGCGCGGAGGCGGGCCACCGCCGGCGCGTCCCGGTCCGGGATCCAGGCGGCGAGGCGCAGCGAGCCCCGGGTGGTGCGCACTCCGGCAGTAGGGGTCAGGTCCTTCACCGACACGGGTACGCCGAGCAGTGGCCGCTCGGCCCACGCCTCCGCCCCGTGTGCGACGATCAACCGCTCGGCTTCCGTGGCCTGCGTCAGCGCCAGGTCCGCTGTGACGGTCAGGAACGCGTGCAGCGCCGGCTCGGTCCGGTCGAGCAGGTCGAGCACCGCGCGCGTGTACCCGGTAGGCGATACGGCACCGGCCTCGTACCACGTACGCAGGTCAGCGGCTGTCGCGTAGCGCAGTGCCTCATCCATGGAAACGCTCGTACCACGGCTTGCCGAAGTCGACCACGCGTGGCTCGTGCACCGACATCGCCTGGTAGAACCGGCGCAGCACGAATGCAGTGGCCACCGCCTGCCGCAGATCGTCCACTGTGAACGGCGGCAGGGACGTCCGCATGAGGCGAAGGTCGTAGAGGCCGGGCAGAGGCCGGCCGTCGAACTCAATACCAAACGGTACGCGGATCGCGAAGCGCACCGCGAACGCCACGTGGCCGGTGTGGTGCTGGTCGGACCAGTCCGTCACGTCCGGCATGGTCGGCGCGAAGAACCAGTCGTCCCGGCCGGGCTCCCGCTCCACGATGCCGAGCGTGTGCGGGAGGTAGTGCCACGTGTTGAAGCGCATCCGCGCGCTGTACGCCGACACGGCCCGGATCAGCCCTTCGCGCTCCTCGCCGAACTGGTCGACGAACGCCTGCCGGGGTGCCACGCAGCAGTAGAAGTCGCCCGTACCCAGGTCGAACGGGTCGGTGCCGGGCTCCGCCCGCAGCGGGCCGAACGCCTGTGGTCCCCGGCTCATGGCCACGTCGGCAGCGAACGCCTCCGCCGATGCCGTGACGTACCCGTGCAGGGCGGCCTCGAAGGCGGAGGAGAACCCGGCGGGTGCGGGCGCTGCGGCCAGCCGGTCGGCCAGCTTGGTGAACGCCGTGTCCAGGCCGGCGATCGGCGTACCGGCGGTCAGCTCGACGCCCAGCGACCGGGCCAGGTGGTCGACGATCGGAGCCGGCAGGTCGCCGAGCAGCGTAGGGGCCGTCATCAGGTGCTCGCGCTTGTGCAGGGTGAGCCCGTTGATGAAGCGGTACGGCAGCCGGCCACCGGCCACGACCCGCTGACGCAGGGCCGCGCAAGCGGTGGCCCGCTGCTCCAACTCGGCCAGGCTGGGGGCCGGCTGCTCTGGCCGGGCCTCGCCGCCGTACCCAATCGTGCGCTCGACCAGGAACCGCTGCAGCGTGGTCGGATTGAGCTGCGCGCCGTTGAACTCCTCTACGACGACCGGTGGGCCGGACAGCAGCAGGACGTTGAGGCAGGCGACAAAGCAGGCATCCTCCGGCGACCACTGTTCCGGCGGCGTCCGCCGCAGGCCGGTGAGCACCGACTTCTCATGCCCGAGCGACAACGACTTGCCGGGCAGGTTGCTCGCCCGGCCCAGGTTGGTGTAAACGCGGTGGTTGACGTAAATCAGGACCGGCGCCATGTGCACGACCGCGAATTCGATGCGGTCGATGTATTCGTGAATGCGCGCGAGCGGCTCCTCGACCAGTTCGGCGTGTAGCGCGTCCAGCGCCTTCGCGGTCTCGACGGACTCGCTGTGCCAGCGGGTACGGACGTCCTCGATCTCGTCATCCGTCCACAGTGGAGCACCGAGTAGGTGGAGGTCATCCGGCGCCTCCGTACGGTCGAGCCGCACGGTCAGCCGGCCCGTGGCGGTGAGGAACAGCCGGGCACCGGTACCCGCGTCCCGGTCGATCTGGACGTGCGAGCGAAGCGCGAGCTCGATGACCTCACGGTCGGCGGACGTCAGCGCGTTGCGCCCGATCTTCTCTGTGACCCGGGCGTCGAGGGTCAGCGCCACGCGCACCACCTCGGCGGCGTGGGAGCCGGAGCGGGCCTTGGCGACGACGGTGGACAGGAGTCCGGCAAAGCCTCCTGTCTTGAGCGACTGCATTGCTTTCCTTCCCCGTACGGGCATTCGCGATTTCGTTCAGGCGGGCAGGCGCGCCGGCCCGCGATCGGCCACGTGGCCCCGGACGGCCACCGTGGTGACGGCCGCTGCCGACGCGAACAGGACGGTCATCAGCAGCACGCCGGGCATGCCCCAGGGCAGAACGACCGAGGTCATGAGGACGGGGCCGACGATCAGCTGACCGGTGTAGCCGAGGCTGAACAGGCTCAGGTACTGGGGGCGCTGGTCCGGATCGGACATCAGGAACGACAGCTCCCAGCCGGCGACGGCGTGGAGGTTCTCGCCGACGGTCAGCAGGATGACCGCGGCCGCGAGCAGGGTGACGAGGACCCAGGGCGCGCCCTGGCCGGCCGAACCGAGGAACAGGCCCGCCGCCGCCAGCGCGACCACCGCCCAGCGGAGCAGGCGCAGCGAGCCGTCGAACCCCTTGGCGTACCTGGCCAACCGGACCTGGAGGAGGACGGTGATCGCCGTGTTGAGCAGCAGCAGGGTGGAGCTGACCGTCTCCGACAGGCCGCCGCGCTGCACGATCCACAGCGGGATCAGGATGAAGAGCATGCTGTCGTGCAGCATCAGCACGGCGTTCGCCGCGGCAACGAGGAGGAAGCGACGGTCGCGGTAGACGGTGCTGGGCCGGCGAGCCCGCTCGGCCGCCGGGACCGGCTGCTGGTCCACGCCGCGACTGGCGGCAGCGGTCACGACCGCCACCACGGCGAACGCGAGGCCGCCCGCCACGAACAGCACGAGATACGCCGTCCGGGACTGCAACAGTTGGACGCCGCCGGCGATGAAGAACCCGGTCGCGAGGCCGATGTTGTTCACCGTCCGCATCGACGCCATCGTGCGGGTGCGGTCGTCCTCGCCCTCCATCTGGCCAACGAGCACTTGGAGCAGGGGCAGCGCCGCGCGGCTCGCGGCGGTGAAGAAGATCGTCACGGCCAGATACCGCCAGTACCCGTCCGCAAGCGCGTACGCGGCCAGGCCGATTCCGCGCAGCACCAGCAGCGTGATGTACACCCGGGCCAGCCCGAGCCGCTTCGTCAGCCGTGCCACCGGCATGGGGACCAGCAGGGCGCAGACGTTGGCGGCGGCCAGCGCCCACCCGACCGAGGGCGCCGAGATGTCGATGTACTGAACGAAGTACAGTGTGGCCACGGCGAGATACAGGCCCGTGGCCACCGCGTCCAGCAGCGCGCCCGCCGCGAGCACCCTTCCGCGGTGGCTGTGCGGCAGCACAGCGCTCAGCACGCGCGGCTCCGCCGGTCACCGGTGGAGCGGCCAGGGCACCCGGGGAACGTCATGAGACGAGCGGGTCGAGGACCCAGGCCGAATCGTGCTGACGGAAGCCGACGTGCGGGTAGTAGCCCTCAGCCGCCGGCGCGGCCAGCAGCACCACCTTGGCGCGGGGCGCTGCCTCCCGGGTCTTCGCGATCAGGTCCCGGCCGATGCCCTGGTGCTGGAACTCGAGGTCGACCGCCATGTCCGACAGGTAGGTGACGTACGCGAAGTCGCTGACGGAGCGGGCGATACCCACGAGCCGGTCGTCGATGCGGGCGACCGCGACCAGATTGGCATTGCGCACCATGTCCGTGAAACGCGCGGTGTCCCCGACCGGGCGGCGTTCTCCCAACGTCGACGCGTGGTACAGCGCGGCGACCTCCGCCACGTCGAGGTCGGCGCCCTGGACGAGCTCACATTTCCACATCGAGCAGCTTCTCCATTCTGTCGCGTAGGACGTCCCGCCTGGTGAGGAACCGCTCCGGGAGGAACTGGTCCGGTGCGGTGGCCACGCCCCGGTCGGCCAGGGTCGCGGACAGGTGCCTACCCGTGTCGGTCGTCTCGGTCGCGGCGGCCTGCACCGTCCGGTACGCGGTCTCGCGGTCCATCCCGCCGGCCACGAGATCCAGCAGGATCTCGGAGCTGTAGATCAGTCCGGCGGTGGCTTCCAGGTTGGCGCGCATACGGTCGGCGTGGACGGTCAGCCCCGCCACGATCTCGGCGGCCTTGGCTACCTGGTAGTGCGCGACGGTGAACGCGTCCGGGAGAACGACCCGTTCGACGGAGGAGTGGGCGAGGTCGCGCTCGTGCCACAGCGCCACGTTCTCGTACGTCGCGTCGGCGTACGCCCGCAGCAGCCTCGCCAGGCCACAGATCCGTTCGCTGGACGTGGGGTTGCGCTTGTGCGGCATCGCGCTGGAGCCTTGGTACGCGCTCGTACGGGGCTCCTCGACCTCACGGATCTCCGTGCGCTGCAGCAGCCGCAACTCCAGCCCAAGTTGCTCCACGACGGCACCGAGGACCGCGATCGCACCAAGCAGTTCGGCGTGCCGGTCCCGGGCGACCACCTGGCTGGGCACCGGTTCGATGCCGAGGCCGAGCCGACCGCAGACGTACGTCTCCACGAACGGGTCGATGCGCGCGTACGTGCCGACCGGACCCGAGATCGTTCCGACCGCCACGGTCGTCCGGGCCGAGCGCAGCCGGGTGACACAGCGGTCGACCGCGAACGCGTGCAGCGCGAGCTTCTGGCCGAACGTCGTGGGTTCGGCATGGATGCCGTGCGTACGGGCGACGCATAGGCTGTCCCAATGCCCCAGCGCGCGCCGGACCAGCGCCTGCCGCAGCCGGGTGGCCGCCTCCAGCAGCAGGTCGCACGAGCGCGCCAGCGTGTGCCCCAACGCGGTGTCGACCACGTCGTAGCTGGTCATCCCGTAGTGCACCCACCGGCCGTGGCTGTCGGCGATCGTCTCGGTGTACGCCGCCAGGAACGCGAGGACCTCGTGGTCCCGGGCCTGTTCCAGCTCCATGACGCGGGCCGGCTCGGGGACGGGCGCGGCCCGGATGGCCTCCAGCGCCTCGGCCGGGACGACGCCCAACTCGGTCTGTGCCTCGCTGGCCAGCACCTCGACACGGACCCAGGACGAGAGCTTCGCCTTCGGGGTCCACAGCTCACGCATCGCCGGCAGGCTGTACCTGTCGATCATGCAGGCCGCCTACCCCACAGGGCGAGGCTGCGCAAATTGCCCTCGACAGCACCCTTGGCCAGGTCCGCTTCCAGCGACGTGATGCCCGCGGTGAACTCCGCGTCGCTGATGAGGTGCAGGCACGAGTACGACTTGTCACGGAACCGGCTCGCGTCCCGCAGCTCGTACGTGCTCTCGATGACCCGCTCGTACAGCTCGCCGAAGCCGGCCAGCGCCATATCCCCCGCGAGCGCGGGAATCGGGTGGTAGCGCCTGAACTCCACCTCGACGATCCCCGGGAAGTAGCGGGCGATGGGCATCCGGTTCCGTATTATCCACTCCGAGTCCGTGACCGTGACGAGGTAGCCGCCCGGCTTGAGGATCGCGAAGGCCCGCTCGTAGTAGCGCAGCGGCTCAGGGATGTAGTGCGCTACGTCGACCGACATGACCACGTCGAAGGTCTGGTCGGGCAAGTCCAGGTCCTCGGCGGTACCCTGGCGCAGATCCAACTCCTCCGGGTGCTCGGCGGCCCGCCGGAGCATCTCCGCCGAGGGCTCCACCCCGTAGCACGTCGCCCCCGTGGTGCGCTGGACTGCGGCAAGGTGGTTGGCTGTGCCGCAGCCGACCTCCAGGACGGTGGCGTCCCCGGTAATGCCCGAGTACTCCAGGATGTGCTCGACCAAGCCGGGGTAGGTGCGGCGGTGCCGCGCGTACTCGGTGGCGAGGTCGTCGTAGTTCAGCGTGTCCATGGGGCCTGCTTACCGCTGGTGCCCTCGTCGTCCCATAGCTCCCTGGCCTGCCGCAGATACCACGCGACGAAGGCGTAGGTCGCCAGCCAGGCCTCGCGCGTACACAGCGAGCGCTCGTACTTGAGCCAACCGGCGAGCGACGTGGCGGCGCCTATGTACAGGCGGATACGAGCAGACTCGTCGTTCGCCGGGACCGCCCGCAGCATCCGGATCTCGAGGGCGCGCACAGCGGGCGGGAAGGTGACCGGCAGTCGCAGCGATGACAGGTCGAGCATGGTCTGGTCAGGCCGCACCGGCTCGCCGAACAGGGCGGCCGTGGCTGCGGTCTCCACCGCGTGGAGGATGGCCGCCATAGGGAACACGCCGTGCAGCAGGGTCGAGAGGTCGAAGACCGGGTCGCCGTACCCCACGTCCGGCCGGTCACGCCCCTCCCAGACCGTGCGCGGGTCGATCAGCATGGGACTGCCGTCGGAGCGCAGCAGCATGTTGGCTGCGTAGATGTCGCCGTGCACCGCACTGCCGTAGTCAGGCAGCAGCTGCGGCACCACCTTGTCCAGCCACGCCACCGCCTCGCTGTACCCCGGCACGGCCAACCCGCCCGGCAGCAGCACCGGCGCTGCCAACAGGTCTGCCAGCGGCAGGTCGTCGAAGAACGCACGGAACGTGTCGAGGAACCCCGATGTCTCGGTCAGCGCGTGGTAGCGCTCGCGGTAGAGGTAGTCGGCGACGGTTGGGCGTTGGGTGTCGATGGTCAGCGTGTACCACGCCCCGACCTCGTCGAGGTGCGCTTCCAGCATGGTCAGCGCCACGTCAGCGAGGACGGTCCGAGCCTCGTCGGCGAACAGCGCCGCGATCGGCATGGGGGTGCCGGCCTCCATGAGGCTCGTCGCCTGCGCACCTTCGACGTGGAGGCCATGCACGACCGGGAAGAGACCGCGCCGGCCCTCCCGCGTCAGCAGCGTGTTCGCCTGGGAGGCGAACCGGACCTCGCCGGTGATGGCGTCGCCGGCGCCGATCTTCGCCACGATCTCGCGGTCGCCCAGCCGGAACTGCACCACCCCGCGGGAATCCGAACCGGGCTTGTGCATCGTGGTGAACACCGGTGCGGGGCCGGTATCCGCGGCCCACTCCCGCAGCCGCGCGCGCTCGACCAGGGCCATGACATCCCCGTCGAAACCGGCCGTGTCCGCCGGCACAACCGTGCCGTTCAGGGCACCTCCCAGCAGGTACGCACCACGCTTCAGCGCCGGCCGGTCGATCGCCTGGCCGTCGATCTCGTGGACGTCGACTCCGAAGCAGTGCAGCCGCTGTGCCGTCGACGCGTCCAGGGAGACACCGGCGAGCACCACGGCCGGGCCCGCTAATATGAGCTCCGGCCGGCTGCGGGCAAGTGCGGAATACACCTGGCTCAACTCGCCCACGATTGCACGCCGCGTGCCACCCATATTCATCCCTCGTTGCCACTAACCCGGTGACTGACCTGGACATCTCTCCGTTCACCGGCGCTGCGTACGCCTGGAGGAACACTACCCAGCCAATTAAGATCATGACAGGGACAAATGTCTGACAGCGTTCAGCTGTTCTTGGTGCGACCGACTGCCGCAGTTTACTGAGGGCCGGCTGTTTGAATTCTCTTTCCGATCTCGTCGCTCATTGGAGTCAGCCAGGACGCGGCAGGGCAGTTCGGCAGCGGGCAATACCTGTGGGGCCCGAAGTCTCGGTTCATGCGCTCGAGCGCGGCTTGGCCGCGGTGAGAGGATTCTGCACATCTGCGATTTCGTACCACCGTGCTCGACGCCGGGGTCAGCCTTCGCGACGTCCTGATCGCCGCCCGCCGTGCCGACAGCGAACCACCATGTTGCAGCTCGTCAAGGAGCCCTATGGTCGGCTGCTGACGAAAGCCGCAAAGGTTGTTACGAACACGTTGACGACGTTCTGCTCCTGTAGCCCGGTGTCCAGCCGGTCGGACGGGACCGTGGTCCACCT
>Ga0209382_10009036_pt1 | contig 12500 bp, 12 predicted proteins | sample SoiMetdeltSBSDD5_FD_187599 | JGI IMG/M metagenome (GOLD analysis project Ga0209382, IMG submission 187599) | Bulk soil microbial communities from a Populus tree surrounding site in Tennessee, USA - Soil MetaG P. deltoides SBSDD5 (SPAdes) (version 2) | ecosystem: Environmental > Terrestrial >... | reverse complement strand
GGGCGGCACCTTCGATTCTTCGGTGATCAACCTGGTCGAGCGTGACCACGAAGTCTTGAGCAGCGAGGGCATCGCCAAACTCGGCGGCGACGACTTCGACATGGTCCTGCTCGACCTGGCGCTCAAAGCGGGGGGCGTCCGCGATGTCCCCGACGCCGCGCTCGTCAAGTTGCTCGAAGAGTGCCGCCACAAGAAAGAGAGCCTCCACCCGAACACGCGCCGCATCACGATCGACCTCGGGTTGGGGATGGAAGGCGCGGGTGAAGTGGTTGTCAATGTCAGCGAATATTACGAAGAATGCAGGCCACTGATCGAAGGCACAATCGAGGCGATGGAGCATGTGATGGAAAAATCGGCGCGCGAGGCGGGCTTCGATCTTCGCGAATCATCGGTCTATCTGGTGGGCGGGTCGAGTGACCTGCCGCTGGTGGCGCGGTTGCTCAGAGAGAAGTACGGCAAACAGGTTCGGCGTTCGCCCTATCCGCACGCGGCGACGGCGATCGGGCTGGCGATTGCGGCGGACACCGAGGCCGGCTTCAAACTGCGCGAGCGGTTCACCCGGCACTTCGGCGTCTGGCGCGAGTGGGACGAGGGGCGTCAGATCGCCTTCGACCCGCTCTTCGAGAAGAACACGGCGCTCCCCTTGAAGGGGGAGCAGCCCCTCGTGCGAGTACGGCGATACGCGCCGATACACAACGTCGGCCATTTCCGCTATCTGGAATGTGGGCGCCTCGACCAGGCCGGCCAGCCGCAGGGCGACCTCGCGCCGTGGGATGAGATCCTCTTCCCATTCGACCCGCAGTTGCGAGGAGTCGAGGACTTGAAAGACGCGTCGATCTCCCACTCGTGTGATCACAGCCACATCGTCGAAGAGGTCTATTCATGCGACCACAACGGCATTATCGAAGTCGAGATCAAGGACGCGGACAACGGCTTCAGCCGCCGTTACACATTGCGCAGGAAGTAAGCGCGCAGGTCAGTACCGCGAGCGGTAGCGAGCGTGGCTTAACCTGAAGCACGCTCGCTACCGCTCGCGGCACTGACCCGGCGAGCCTTCCCGTACACGCAATCGCAAACTGATCTAATTATGCAAAGGGTCTTCAGGCCAGGCGTGGCGCGGGTAACGGCGGCTCAACTCTTTGCGAACCTGCGGATAGACGCGCTGCCAGAACCCTGCCAGATCGGTCGTGACCTGTACCGGGCGGTGGTTGGGCGCGAGCAGATGCAACACCAACGGTACGCGGCCGCCGGCAATCACCGGCCCCGCCTCCATTCCGAAAAAATCCTGCAAGCGCGATTCGATCCAGGGCGGTTTGCCGGTTTCATAATTGACGCGCACGCGGCGGCGGCCGGCGATCGCCACAAATTCCGGCGCCATCTTGTCCAGCAATCGCCGCTGCTCGGCGCTCAAACGTAGGCGCAGCGCCTCAATCAAGGCGCCCTCCCTGGCAGCCGCGCGCAATTCGGCGAAGCTCTTCAATCCGTCGCACAACGAGACCAGGGACTCATGAACGTCGTCGTCATTCAGCGCCGGCGTCGAAGATTCGGGAAAAGTCTTCGACACGAACTCGACCCGCGCGAGGAAATCGGCCACAACCTCAGGTTCGACGAACCTCTGCAACCCGGCGGCGAGCGCGGCTTCGGCCAGGACGCGCGCGGCCTCCTTTCCTCCTACCGTGGCGGAGCGGCTTTCGCTGATCGCCAGTTGGTCGTACATCATCCGCTCGACCACCTCCACGCGCTCCGATTGCGCGTTCCATTTCGCCTCGGTCGTTTCGCGCAACTGATTGGCGAAGAGATCGATCAACCATTCCGGCTCGATCCGGCTGGCGATGCGAACGATGCGCGCCCTGGCCTGACTCGCGTCCCGACGCTCCTCGGCGTCAATCGCGACCAGGAACTCGGATTTCCCAACGACGCTCGACGGCGAAAGCTGCGCCGCGCCGCCGCCCGACAACAGCAACTCCCTGTTGTCCGATTTCAACGAGCGTCGCTTCGCGACCCGGTCCGGGTAACCGGCGAGGATCGAAATCAACAATGCGTCGTCTCCTTCTCCGCCCCGTTCCCTGCCCCGTTCTCTCGCCCCGACGCCTCCACGCCCTCCGCCGCGACCGCGCGACGCAAGGAGTCTCCGATTGACTCGATTGACGGCCATCACCGCGCCCATGTCGAGATTCATCGCGCGCAAGCGTGACGGGGCGAAGTTGGCTGACGCGGCCTCTTCGAACAGATCCAGCCGATGCAGCAGATCACTCGGCCCCTCGTGTAAGGCCTTCCTCTCGCGTTCATTTTTGAAAAGCTCCGAGGCGATGATGTCGCGTTCGCCGATCAGCGCCGCGGCGACGCAAGCCCGTTCGCCCACGCCGCGCGACTCGGCCTCGACCAGCATCCGCGATTGGCGCGGGTGCAGCGGGAACCGCGACATCTCTCTGCCTACCGCCGTCACCGCGCCCGTCGCGTCAATCGCGCCGAGTTTTGAGAGCAGACTCTCGGCGGCCTCAATCGCCGATAGCGGAGGGGCCTCGAACCAACCGAAGCTGTTCAAGTCGGCGACTCCGGCGGCATGCAATTCCAGCGCGGTCTCGGCCAGGTCGGCGCGATGGACTTCGGCGACGTCGTGGTCGGGACGCGCGTTGAAGTCCTGCGCGGTGAAGAGCCGCAAACATCGGCCGGGCCGCGTCCGCCCGGCGCGCCCGGCGCGCTGCGTCGCCGAAGCCTTGCTGACGCGCGCGACGTTCAACGTCGGCAATCCCGACCACGGCGAATGGCCCGCCATTCGCGCCAGACCCGAATCGATCACCGCGACAACCCCGTCAATCGTGACTGAGCTTTCTGCGACGTTGGTCGAAAGGATCACTTTGCGTTTCGCGGCCGGTTTGACCGCCCGATCCTGCTCATCGGCCGAAAGGTCGCCGTGCAGCGGTAAAACCATCAGATCGTGTCTGTCGGCGACCGCCGCGCAAGCGGCTTGCGCGCGACGAATCTCAGCCGCCCCCGGCAGGAAGACCAGAATGTCGCCATCAACGCCTTCGGCCGCGAGCCGGTTGACGGCCGCAGCGACCTGCTCGGCCAGCGGACGCTCGTCGGGCCGCGCCATGTACTCGATCGCAATGTCGAACCGCTTGCCTTCGGAGCGAAGCGTAGGCGCGTCGTCGAGAAAGCTCGCGACCGGTCCGGCGTCGAGCGTCGCCGACATCACGACGAGCTTCAAATCCGGCCTCGCGGTCCGCTGCAACCTTCTCAGCAGGGCCAGCGCGAGGTCGGCCTGCAAGTGGCGCTCATGGAATTCATCCAGCGCGACGACGCCGACGTTCTTCAAAGTAGGGTCGGAGAGCAATCGCCGCGTTAACACGCCTTCGGTCAGGAAGCGTAATCGGGTCTTCGCGCTCGCCACCTCTTCGAATCGCACCTGATAGCCTACGGTCTCCCCGAGCTTCTCCCCGCGCTCTTCGGCGACGCGGCGCGCGGCCATTCGCGCGGCCAGGCGTCTCGGTTCGAGCACTAACACTTCACTGTCGCCTGTAATTTTCGCGTCGAGCAATGCCGGAGGCACGCGAGTGGTTTTGCCAGCGCCCGGCGGCGCTTCCAGAACGATGTTCGGCGATTGGCGTAGGCGCGCGATTATTTCCGGAAGGAGCGGATCAATGGGAAGAGGCTGCATTTCAGTACGACACTGCTACTCGACACGCCGGTGATGCGTACTCACTGGCTTCAATGAATCAATGGAAAGACATCGAGTACGATTACTAATAAACATGACACGGAAGAGTGAATGAAAACTCAACATTGCTCCGCACGTTGACAGGTTGCTTGTCTTTCTTCGCAGGCCTGAAGCGAATCTTCGCAGCAGCTTCAATCGCCTTTTCGGTTAAACCGTCGGGTAACCCTCTAATCACTTTGAAGTTTTTGAGCTTTCCTTCTACGCCCCAGATGACGCTTAACACAACAACGTCATCTACTTTGTTTTTGCAAGCTTCAGGTGTGTATTTGGCCGCCACCCTGTAAGTGACCTCCGGCCAGCCAACCCCATCCTTTCCAATATTATATATCTGCTCAGATGTGTCTTGTACCAGCTAGATCTTCTCCGACGAGCTGTGCTGCGTCGTCTGGTAATGCTCTCGCAGCAAATCCTCGCCGAAATCGCCGTTGAAATCGCGCCAGACCGAGTGGATGTGATTGGCGTTGTTCTGCGTGTCGTCGTATTCGACCAGGAATGTCGGCCCCTGGATGCGGTAATAATGCGGATCGCCTTTGTTCATGCCGCCCGCCCACGCGAAATATATCTTGTCGAATCCGGCGCCGCGAAGCTTCTTCGACCGCTCGCCGGCAATGTCCTGCGGCATTCGCGACAGATATTCATCGAGCAGTTTTTCGAGCAGCGCCTTCTGTTGTTTGTTCAACTGACCGGCCGCGACGCCTTCGGGTTTGAGCGGGTCGGCCTTTCGTTTGTTCATCGTGATAATGTCGCCCGGCGCGGTTTTGTCGAAGATAGCGACGGCGCGTTGTTTTTCATCGAGCGCCTGAATCAATTCGCGTCCCTTGTCCTCTTCACCGGCCAGGGCCCGCAAGCCCTTCCGCTCGCCTTCGCGGACTTCGGCCGGATTCGCGCCGAAAAAGAGCGGCGTGTTTGAAACCATCTCGCCTTTGACGACGGTATAATTGAGCGCGACGTGATGGCCTTCGACGCGCCACCCCCACGGAGATTTGGCCGACGGAGTCCCGAAAACAGAGAAGTAATAAAGCTCGGGGTCGCGCGGGAAGCGGCGGCTCGGGCCTTCCAGTTGCGCCAGAACCGGCTCGAGGCTCATGATCGTCGTGGCCTTCTGATAGCCGGCCGAGCCCAGGCCGGTTTTCATAAATTCCATCGCCAACTTGCGCTGATTCTCATCGAGGTCTTTGAGCGGGAGGCCTTTGCGGTCGCGCGGGATGAAATGCCAGTCGAACCGCTGCCCGTCGCCGAACTCGAAATTCGCCTTCGCTTTTTGCTCGGGCGTGAGCGAGGCCAGGAATTTGTTCGCGGCCTCGGCCATCACTCCGGCTGAGCGCATCCGCGCCACACCGTCGATGACCGACCAGGTTACGAGCGATAACGCTACTACACAGGACGACAGAAATATTACGAGTCTCAACGGCTTCATCTTCGACCTCCGGGCGTAATTTGAGTTTCAGGATTCGAGATTCGATCTGTTTTGGAATTACCGCTTGGGAAGAGCTTGCATTATTGATCGAGCTTGAATGTGATCGCGACTTCACTCCAAGCATTCACAGTTTTGTTCGTATCCGCGTAAGTGGCCGGTTTGAATTTTATCGCCCTCGCAACCTCGATCGCCTTCTCTGTAAGCCCGTCAGGCAATCCCTCGATGACGTCAATATGCCCTATTTTGCCGTTCGAGCGAAAGGCGACAATCAATCTCACGTCGCCTTCAACCCTATTCTTTCGAGCCGCCTCAGTGTATTCGGGCTTCTTCACATCAATCAGCTCCGGCTTGCCCACGCCCTCGAGGCCCGCCTGCCAGAAGCTCGAGTCAAGGCTACGCGGATAAAGGTTGAAGGTGAATTCCAGATTGCCTCTTACGCTGACCGGCTCGCCGTTTCTGAGAGCCGGTTCGAATCTTATTCTTTTCGCGGCGTATATGGCCTGTTCCATCAGGCCAAATGGTAGCCCGCGAATTATCTTGATATTGCCGACATTGCCGTCTCCTCCGAAAACCACGCTCATCACAACAACCCCCACAACCCCCGCGCTACGCGCCTCCTCCGTGTATCTGGCCTTTTCTCTGTATAAAATCCTCGGCCTCCCCGTCTCGCCCATGGGCTGAACAGGTTTGCCGCCGGGATCGGCTGACAATCGCACAGATTGCAGCGGCGTGTCTTGCCGCGACGCGTCTTGTTGCGGCGCGCCGTGAGGCGTCGTCTGGTAATGCTCGCGCAGCAAATCCTCGCCGAAATCGCCGTTGAAATCGCGCCAGACCGAGTGGATGTGATTGGCGTTGTTCTGCGTGTTGTCGTATTCGATCAGAAACGTCGGACTCTGCACCCGATAGTAATGCGGATCGCCTTTGTTGACGCCGCCAGCCCAGCCGAAATATATCTTGTCGAAGCCGGCCTCCCTCATCTTCTTCGACCTCTCCTCCGACACATCCTGCGGCATTCGCGCCAGGTATTCATCGATTAATTTTCCGAGCAGAGCCTGCTGCTGGTCGTTCATCTGGCCTGCGGGAATGCCTTCGGGTTTGAGCGGGTCGGCTTTTATCTTGGCCAGTGTGAGAATGTCGGACGGGGCTTTCTGGTCGAAGATGGCGACGGCGCGCTGTTTTTCGTCGAGCGCAAGGATTAGATCGCGCCCCCTGTCTTCTTCGCCCGCCAGCGCTCGCAATCCCTTCCGCTCGCCCTCGCGGACTTCGGCTGGGTTCGCGCCGAAGGCCAGCGGAGTGTTTGAAAGCATTTCGCCCTTGACGATGGTGAAATGGATCGAGATGTGGTGACCTTCGACCCGCCACCCCCACGGGGCTTTGGGCGATGGCGTTCCGAAGATCGAGAAGTAATAAAGCTCGGGGTCGCGCGGGAAGCGGCGATTCGGGCCTTCGAGCTGCGCCAGGACCGGTTCGAGACTCATGATCGTCGTGGCCTTCTGGTAGCCGGACGCCCCCAGACCGGTTTTCATAAACTCCATCGCCAACTTGCGTTGATTCTCATCGAGGTCTTTGAGCGGGACGCCTTTGCGGTCGCGCGGGACGACGGTCCAATCGCGACGGTTCTCGTCTGCGAAATCGAGAGTCGCTTTGGCCTTCTGTTCGGGCGTGAGCGAGGCGAGGAATTTGCTAGCGGCCTCAGCCATCGCAGAGGCCGCGCGCATCCGCGCCACGCCGTCGATGACCGACCAGGTTACGAGCGATAACGCTATGACACAGGACGACAGCAATACTATAAGTCTCAACGGCTTCATCTTCGACCTCCAGGCGTAATTTGGGATTTAGGATTCGAGACGCGCCAAATCTATGACGGGCCGGGGGGCAAGTCAATCTTGCTAATACTTTTCATCAGCCGGTCTCGGTAAACATCTGAACCGCTTTCCGTTATCAATGACCGGTCTTCGATTCGGCGGAACATTTGTGCGCCTATAGTGCGCCCTGCCTCGAAAATCAGCCAAAAATCAGCTTTTCTAACCGTTCGGTTGCCTCTTCCTGCATCCCAGGAAGAACGTGACCATAGACATCAAGGGTAATCTGCACGTTCGAATGTCCGAGCCTTTCCGAGACAACTTTGGGCGAGGTTTTGTCTTGTAAGAGCAGCGTCGCCGTCGTGTGTCTGGCGTCGTAGCTTCTGAACGTCGCCGGCAACCCCGCGGCTTTCAATGTCGCTTTCCAGATCTTCGAGAGATAGTCTCCGGCGTGCGGCTCTCCTGTTGGGCCGCAAAAGACCAGATCGAGCGCCTTCCACTTAGGCCCGGCCTTCAGCCTGGCTTCGTTCTGCGCCCGCTTGTGTTCGATCAACCGCCCGATCATCCCCTGCGATAGCGGGATCGTCCGGCGCCCGGTCGCGGTCTTAGGCTCTCCGAACTGCCAGACGCTTTTAGCGAGTCTCACAAGGTTGCGCTGAATCGTCACCGCGCCGGCCTGCATGTTCAGATCGGACCACTTAAGCGCCTGGCTCTCTCCGGGCCGGCAGCCGGTAGCGAGCAGGAATGCCAACCAACACCCATGTGGACCTTCATCCGCCGCTTTTAAAAACGCCTGCGCCTGCTCCGCTGTCATCGCCTGCATTTCCTTCTTCTCGACGCGGGGCGGATTGACCGCCGGCATCGGACTTTTGCGGATAAGTTCGAGCCGCAGCGCCTGCCGAAAACAATTGGTCAGCATCGCGTGTATCAGCGCAATGGTTTTTGCCGACATCTTGTTGTTGGCGAGGTCGACGTAAAGTTTTTGGATGTCGCCGGCGACGATCGCCGATAGCTTCCGGTCGCCGAGAGCCGGCTTTACGTGGCGCGTTATGTTCTCGGTGTAGATTTCGAGCGTCCGCGGCCTGACGGTCTTCGCTTTCATCTTCAGCCATTCGTCGAGCCAGGTTGAAACGGAGCGTTCGGTGTCCTCGATCGGTTCGCCCATATCACGCCGGCGCAGCGCCATTGTCAGCCACTTTTGCGCGTCGGTCTGCGTTCCGTGAAAAGTCTTGTTAAACCACGCGCGCTTCCCTGTCGCGTCGTCGCGGCCGAGGAAGATCCGAATCAAGTACTTCTTCTCGCCGCGCTTCACGATCTGCCCTGCAGGCCGGGTCTTCGGCTTTTTGTCGGGTTTCTCGTCTGTCACTGCTTCGCCTTTTTCCGCACCACGGTAAAATATATGCCCACGGCGAACACGATCAGCGTTAATTCACCTACTCCGATTCCCATAATTTCCTTTCTTGTTGTCGGGTTTCTCGTCGGTCATCGGTCAATCTTCCCCACTTTACTGCGGACAGTTCCGCGCTTCTATCCTCCTACAAGTCGATGATCTCTGCTTTAACTTCAACCATCGCCGCCTCGATTGCTTCAATCCGTATCAAGGTTCGCCAACTGCCGACGCGGTAAACCGTCGGGCTAGACAATCCTTTCAGCCGAACCGCTCCCGTCAGCCAGTACGCTTGAGGAGGCGTAAGGTTTAGTTGTTGGCGCGCCGCAGTATATTCACCGGACGTTCCCGCCAAAATAAAGACTGCTTGATTCATTGCGGACATCTCTTTGCCTTCCTGTAACCAGCGGCCTGCGCTTCGTCTTGCCGCCAGGTCGCCGGGGTTCGGGTTTCCTTGCTTGGTCGTCGGTCGAGTCTTCAGCTATCGGTCTTGCCTTCCTCTGATTTCTCCCTGTCTCGCCAGTCTTGTCTGAGAGATTTATACGCCTTTCTCGCTCCCAAGACGCCGCAGAAGAAGATGGTGAGCGTCAGCATCAGGCGTGGCAGCCCCGGCCATAAGCGGATAATGATGCCAGTGACGTACCAGCTTCCCGCCAAGCCTGCGATTAGCCCCATCACAGCGGCGGCGTACAACGCGATAGTCCGCTTCCTCACTTTGCCCGCGCCCCTTTCTTCGCGGTCTTCTTCGTCGGTCATCGTGTCTGCTGTTGGGGAGCGCGGGCGTGGGCATGATTACGCCCGCGCATCCTATGCGCGGAAGCCTCCCCCAGGGGCTACACGCGCAAACTTGTTTACTTCGCGCTTCCCTTCTTCGCGGCTTTCTTCGCCGGCCCTCTTTTCCCCCATCGTTTTTTAGGGTCCCACTGACGAAAGTCGCCAGCCCGTTCATTTGGGATAAACCATCGCGTTTCGTTTCCAAGCGTCTGAGAGACGGCGCCTGGAACCATTCCCTTACGCAACCAGCGCAGAACGGTGTTGTAGGACCGCTTTATCTTCGTCGCAAATTCGGTTGAGGTCATATATTCATCCAACTCCATCGTTGAAATGTAAAAGAGAGACAGTCTCTTTTCAAGCGCCATCCTACCGAAATGAACGCGAGCCGGTCAAGAGAAAAAAAGAAATGAGTCTCTGTCACTTTTTTCTTAGCCTAAAAAGAGTGACAGAATATCATCCCTTTGTCAGTCAGATATAACACCCGAAGGAGACCGCACATGAAAACCTACACGATCAATGCCAACCGCACCGCGAAAGACGTAGTCGAGAACAACGACATCACCCTGGAAACTGGCCTCACGATCGAAGAAGCGCGCATCGCCAGCCTCCAATATCAGCGCCAAGGCAATCACATCGCCGTGTGGATCGAGGAAGAAAAAGCCGCGCCGCGAATCGTCCGCAGCATCGAGCGCGACTTTCGCGGCAACCGTTACAAAGTCACTCGCTGCGACGGCTGGATGATATGACTTGGCCCGGGGTCGCGGGCAGCCGCCACCCTTTAACCGACGAAGGAGACGCCATGACCGACGGATCACTGAAAGTTGCGCAGATAACCGACAAACAGCCCGCGCCCTCTTGCCGCTTCACGATACAAGCCAGCTTGCGCGGCTTCCCGATCACCATCGAGGGTGAAGGCCGGGCCGGCGACCTCAAGATCATTGTTGATCGCCTGCTCGCCGCTGGAGCTGAACCGCCGCATGCCGCGCCGGTCTCGACGCCCGAGCCGACGAAAGCCGCCGGCGCGCCGAACTCGAAGTCGAGAAGCGGCAGTCCGTCCCACGCCCCCGGCTCGAAAAACCGACGACACATGTGTCGTCCAAAACCGACGACACGGACGCGCAAAGAAAAACGACACACGACGACACTGTGTCGTTGAACGAGGGACTAAGACGGTTGAGAGATGCGCTGCGAATTATCTCTTTCCATACCCCGGGCCAGCACTACAAAGCGGACTTGAAAGCCGATTGTGTTTGGGTTCGGGCAATGACTAGTGACTCAGGAATCCAACGGACGGCCCACGCGGCGAAAGCCAGCTTAAGTATCCTGCGCGCCGCCATTCGCATGGAGCCTGAGCGGTTCCGCTCCGAGCTTGAGCAATGGTTGCAGGAGAACGGATTCACGATATGAGCCGGAGCGGCGAATCCTCCAGCGTGAGCGGCAATTGACTCCAGCGCGTACACAACAACCCCTCAGCCGCCATTCACTAACCACAAACACGAAAGCCGGGTCATCGCCCGGCTTTTCACTTTAGCAGCCACTCTTCCGCAGACTGGAAATCCGTAAATGTATCGATGGTTACACCCCGATTCTGAGCCACTATTGCTGCAAACTTTCGTGAATCAATTTGCTCCGATCTGCTAACAAACGCGACTTTTATCTTGTAGTGCGCGAAAATCCCCAGTCTTTCTCCCAGCTGGAATCTTTCCATATCGGAGAGTTCCGCCTCGGCTCCCGTAGTGTCGATGAGAAGTTTATTGTTCTTCGCGACCCTGCAATGTTCAGTAATTAACTCAAACTGCCGCCATGCCTCTTCCAGCACGCCTACGCCAGTAATCCTTGCGGCGAGATAACCAGGCATTTGTTCCATCTCAAGCTTAAAGCTCATTCCTCCTCCTCTTCCGGCGCGATGGTCGAATCATCAATGAATCTTCACCATTCGTTCGGGAAGACCGCTACACCGCCGCAAAGTTCATTCAGCAATCATTATACCGTGTCGAGGGCTTCGATTGGCGCGGAGCCGGTGAGATTGTAGGTTATCGCATTGCGCGTAGAGAATCTTGCCGGAGGAAACCAATGCAACCCTATCTATTCATCGGCGGCAACTGGGACGGCCTCAACGTTCCTATGGCGCCCGACGTGGACGCCGTGCAAATGCCCGTCGGCGTCACGGGTAAAGAGAACTACATCGCCGAAACGTTCAGCGTCGGCGACGTGTCCACCGTCGTCTACCGGCATGAGAGTCTGACATCGAATCAGGTTCTCAACCTGTTGATTGACTTCTACAAAGCCTGGTGTGTGAATCGGCCTGGCGGACGCCGTTGATTACACAAATAGCAAGCCGGACGTCACTAGCGGTAACGTCCGGCTTTGCCTCCGTAGCTTCGTTTCCTAAGCCCGTCGACGGCCTTATTCAGCTCACTCTAGAATCTCGGGTCGCCAGTTGTCTCCATCATGCGCGCCATGGCTCGCCGCGTCGATGCTTCCCGCCACTTCTCAGCCGCAAGCCCCGTGAAAGCCAGTGTCACATCCCATGCGGGTATTAGTGAAATAGAAAAGCCGGGTTCACGCCCGGCTTTTTCATTGCGCTCGACGCTTGCTTCCTGTGGGCAAGTCGCAGGAATACAATTAGTTATGAAGAAGTCGAGGTGAAGTGTGAGAAAAGGGCAAAAAATGAGTGTCCGACTTCAGATTGAAGAGATGCCTAATTATCTCGCCGCAAGGTATACCGGCGCGGGCGAGGCGGAGGAATTTTGGCGGCAACTTGAATTGATTGCGGAACACTGCAAACGCGCGAATAAAAACAAACTTCTTCTCGACTTTTGGGAAGCTTACGCGGAAGGATTATCTTTAGCTGATAGATATTTCTTTGGAGAAGAGGCTCAAATCTTCGTGGACTGCAAGCTAATGAAGCTCGCAATCGTCGCCAGGCCAGAGCGAGCCGACCCGCGAAGGTTCGGCGAAATGGTGATTCGGAATCGCTGGATAAACGCCCGCGTATTTACAAACGTCGCGGACGCGGAAGAGTGATTGTTAAAGTAACGGTGCGCCGAGTGGTTGATTGGCGCGGAGTCGGAGAGATATCGGGCGGTCGCGCTGCCACGAACACGAAGCCGGGTTAGTCGCCCGGCTTTTCTTGCCCGCGTTGAGGAACTTCCAGCGCCACCTATATAGCAGGAGCGCATTCGGCGCAGTCCACACCAAGAGGACGATACAAGCCCGTGCGAACACATAGCCCATGTTCCTCCCCGCCGCCATGTCGTGGGAGCCGACGAACAGAACCGCGCCGACGAACTCCAGCAGGAGCAGCCACCACACCAGCCGGAACGCCCCGCGCCTGCGCCGAACGAGTCTTCTCGTAGTGACCGCCGAGAAGACGAGCAGCCCCACGACGACCATAAA
>Ga0209382_10009034_pt1 | contig 12501 bp, 9 predicted proteins | sample SoiMetdeltSBSDD5_FD_187599 | JGI IMG/M metagenome (GOLD analysis project Ga0209382, IMG submission 187599) | Bulk soil microbial communities from a Populus tree surrounding site in Tennessee, USA - Soil MetaG P. deltoides SBSDD5 (SPAdes) (version 2) | ecosystem: Environmental > Terrestrial >... | reverse complement strand
AAACCAGCACAGCCGGCCCATCGACGCCAAGTGTCTGGTCTGCGAGCGACTCCGCCCAGGAAGTAGCCTGTCGCTGCGACGTCGTGACGTAGAAGCCACGCCCGAAATCCTTGAGCGGCTTGAAGTAGTTCGGATCGACACCGCGAAGAATGGAGGGGACGTGACTCAGCAACGTCCCGTGGTACAGGCCAATGGGACCGTTCTGCCAGCCCGGGGGACGGTTGAGCACCACCAGCGGAGATCCAGCGCTTAGCCTTTCAGCGCGCCGCTGGTCATGCCGGCGATGATGTACCGCTGGGTGAAGATGTAGAGCAGCAGCAGCGGCGAGGCCGTGATCGCGATGGCGGCGGCGATCAGCGTGAACTCGGCGGTGTTCTCGGCGAAGAACTGGAGCAGGCCGGCCGAGATCGGCTTGACGGCTCTCGAGGGCAGGAAGATCACCGGGCCGATGATGTCGTTCCAGGTGCGGATGGCTAATATCAGCCCGACGACGCTCAGGGCCGGCTTCAGGAGCGGCACGACGATCTGCAAGATGTACTGCACGTAGGGGCAGCCGTCCATCGCGGCGGCGTCGTCGAGCTCGGCGGGGATCGTCTTGATGAAGCCGGTGATGATGAAGATCGGCAACGCGATCCGGCTCCACCAGAGCAGGATGTAGCCGAGCCGGGTGTCGTAGATCCCGAGCTGCTGCATGATGAAGAACTGCGGGATGATCCCGGCCGGGATCAGGATGCCGGACAGGAAGAGCAGATAGTAGTAGTTGCTCCCACGTAGATGGCCTCTCGCTATCGGAAAGGCCGCCAGCGTCGCGATGATCAGCGACCCGAAAACGATCGCGACCGTGTAGGTCAGGCTGTTGACGAGGTAGATGCCGAAGGAGCCCTTGACCCAGGCGTCCGGGTAGTTGGACCAGAGAATCGGGTCCGGGAACGAGGCGGCGTTTAGTGCGAACTGGCGACTCGACATCAGCGAGACGAACAGCACGAAGCACAGCGGCACCAGGTACAGCAGTGCTAGCAGCGCCAGGATAAGGTAGCCGCCGATCGCACCGGGCTTGATTCTGACTAGCGCACCCGTGGCAGGGCGCGCGGCGACGGCCGGACGGATCTCGTCTTGTCGGATCACAGCACGGCCTCCCGTCGCCGCAAGTAGTACTGCATCACGAGCGCGATGGCGAACACCAGGACAAACTGGACCATCGCGATCGCCGAGGCGAAGCCCGGCAACCGGCTGCCAGTGAAGAACGCCTGGTTGACGACCCAGATCCCGAGCGTCTGCGAGGCGAGCGCCGGGCCGCCGCCCGTGAGGACGAAGATCAGCTCAAAGCCGGTGATCGTGCCGATGATCGCCAGCAGCACGTTGATGGTGATGCTGGGGGCCAGCAGCGGGATGGTCAGGTGCCGAAACGCGCTCCACGGCCCCGTCCCGTCAATCTTGCCGGCCTCGTACACCTCGGCCGGGATCGCCTGCATGCCGGCCAGGAAGACCATCATGCTGAACCCCAGGTTCGCCCAGATCTGGACCCAGATCACGGCCCAGAGGGCGGTCGTGACGCTGCCGAGCAGGTTGGCGCGGATGCCGAACAGCTCGTTCAGCGCCAGCGTGACCGGCCCGCCGATCGGGTTGAACATCACGTACCAGGTCAGGCCGTTGATCGTCGCTCCGAGCACGACCGGCAGGAAGACGATCGAGCGGACGGCGATCTCGCCGCGCAGCTTCGCGTTCAGCAGCCAGGCGATCAGCACCGCCACGCCGTTCTGGACGATCGTCACCGTCAGCGAGAAGATCGCCGTCACCCCGAGCGCCCGCAGCATGAACGTCCGCTGTCCGGTCAGGAGACTCGTGTAGTTCTCCAGGCCGACCCAGTTGATCGGCGCGCCCGGCAGGCCAGTGTAGTCGGTCAGCGAGAAGATGATGGTGGCGAAGGCCGGCACGATCTCGAGGGCGGTGAACACGATCAAGGCCGGCGCCAGGCAGACGTAGGGCCAGATACCCGCGGTTCGTCCCATGAGCTGCCGGTGCTCCTGCGAGGAATTGCTTGTCGTCATCCCGAGCGAGGGAGCTTGCCACTCCCCCCTGTCTTCCCGAGCGAGGGAGCTTGCGACCGAGTCGAGGGATCTCGAGTCACCGGTTGGCAGGTACCGAGATCCCTCCACTCCGCTCGCAGGCTCGCTTCGGTCGGGATGACAGTTGAGGTGTGACGGTCAGGCTATCAGCTGAAGTACAGCTTGGCCCACTCGTCGTCGAACATGCCGATGTACTTCTGCCACTGCGGCCGGGAGTCTTCCCAGTTCTTCTGGTAGTATGCTGCGAACGACTCGGGCGTGTACTGGTCCGAGAGCAGGAACTCGCCCCAGTTGGTGTCGAACGTCATGCCTGGCAGGCCCAGGCGGTTCTGGGAGACAGCCGTCTTCTTGAGCAGCGGCGCCTCGGCCTCCGGCACCGGCCCGGTCAGCTTGGCGTCCGGCTGCGTCGGGTAGTACTGCAAGACCTGCATGAAGCTGACGAAATTCTCCTTCTGGCCGAAGAAGTTGATCCAGTCAGTCACGACACCGGCGTTCTTGCTGTAGCGGAGGCCGGCCCAACCGAGGTCGCCGTAGACCGGCTGGACGGCGTTGGCGTCCTTGTCGTCCCCGAACGTCGCGTTGAAGGCGCCGAGCTTCTGGTAGGTCGGCTTGGCGGCCATGATGTCGCCGCCGGAGAACGAGCCTTCAGGCCACATCGCGTACTTGCCAGTCGCGAACAGACCGGCCCCGGTCGGATAGTCGATGCCGCTGAACGCCGGATCGACGAACGCCTTGATGAAATCCTTGGCCCGCTTGAACGACTCGACCCACTCCGGCGTGGTGAAGTCGGCCTTGCCGCGGACGATCATGTCGGGGAAGAAGTTGGGGTGCTTCGGCCGGCCGATCGTCATCTCGGCCTGACTGGCGAGGCGGCTCAGCGCGGTCTGCGGCTTGGCGGCCAGGAAGATCGGCTGCTCCTTGTTCGACTTCAGCGTCTCGCACATCGAGTTCCACTCGGCGTACGTCGTCGGGTGCTTGAGGTTGTACTTCGCCAGCATGTCCTCGTTGGTCCAGACGAGGTGGCCGACGTAGGACAACGTCAGTTGCCAGACCTTGCCCTTCCAGGTCATGAAGCGCTGGACGCTGGGCTGGTCGAAGTTCTTGAGCGAGTCGATGCCGGACAGGTCGATGAACTGGCTATCGGGCTGGAAGTTGATGATGTCCTGCGGGGCGAAGCCGTAGGTGGCCGTCACGTCAGTCGTCTGGCCGGCGATCCGCGACATCTGGGCGTTGGTCCAGGTGGGGCCTTGCCCCAGCGGCTCGAAGTTGACGGTGACGTTCGGCTTCTGCGCCTTGAACTTGTCGTTGATCTGGGTCATGGCGTTCTTGAACGCCTCGGCGCTCGATCCGGAGTTCCAGGCGATGACGTTGATGGTGACCGGGCCGGAGTCGGCCGGCTTGGCTGGCGCCGCGGCGGCCGGGGCACTGGTCGGGGCGCCAGCAGCGGCTGGGGCGGCCGGCTTCGACTCAGCAGGCTTGGCAGCCTCGGCCGGCTTGGCGGACTCGGCCGGCTTCGCGGGGGCGGCCGGGGCCGAGGATGACGATTGGCCGCACGCGGCCAGGACGACCGCGCCCGCGCCGAGCGCGATAGAACCGAGGAGACGTCGACGGCTCAGATACATGCCGAACCTCGCCTTCTTTGCGTGGCTACCGGATGTGAGCGCCTGCCAGGAGCAGCGGCCCCTACGACGGGACGTGCGCGACAAACGAGTTCGGCATGAGCGCTCACAGCCCGGACTGGCTATACGGGCAATATAGCTCCGCTCCCGGGCGATGTCCAATGCTGACACGGCTTCGTGACCCGACTGCGAGCCCGCCAGCCAGCTCTCACGTCCTCTCGAATCCGACGGTCAGACCTCGAAGAACATCAGCTCCTCGGCGAACAGGATCTCGCCGGAGAAGATGGCGCGGACGTCGCCGATCCCCTTCTCCATCGGGCCGTGCGAGGAGATGTGCGGCCCCAGGTGCGACAAGACCAGCTTCTTGACGCCGGCCGCCTGCGCCATCTCGGCGGCTGCCGTGGTGCCGCACTGCCCGACGGTCTCGCCGTTCTCGTCCATGACCTCCTGGTTGTCCCAGCACATGCAGAGCATCACGTCCGCGCCCTTCGCTAGCTCGATCACCGTGTCGCACGGCTCGGTGTCGCCGGTGAAGACGACGCTCCCCTCGGGGCTGTCCAGCCGGTACGCCAGCGAGTCGAGCCACGGCTGCACGTGGACGGCCGGCGCGGCCGTCACCTTCCACCCTTTCCCCTCATGCACCAGCCCGGGCCCGACGTCGTGCGTCCCGACGGTCGGCGGCATCCGGGGCAGCACCCCGCCGCGATTGACGTAGACCGTCTGGCTCGTCGGCGCGTTGACTCGGGCGATCCAGTCGTGGGCGAACGCGCCGACCTCCTCGTCCAGGATCCGACGCGTGAACTCGGTGGTCGGCGGCGGCCCAAACACCTGGAGCTGGTTCGCCTTGCCGGCCGCCTGGTCCCAGCGGCAGAGCAAGAAGCACGGGTAGTCCACGTCGTGGTCGAAGTGGTGATGGGTGAAGAAGAGGTAGTCGATCTGGGTCGGCCAGAGGCCGGCCTTGACCAGCTTGTGGGTGGCGGCCGGACCGCAGTCGAACATCAGGTACTCGCCGGCCACGTTGACCACGTACGATGAGCCGAACCGCTCGGCGGTCGGCGTCGGGGTGCCGGCTCCCAGGATGTAGACCCGCACGATCGCATCTCCCCTCACCTGGCGTCTCGCGGAGGATGGTAACCGGGCAGGCGAGCCGTCCGCTCGCCCCGACGATGAACGCTCATCGTTGGAACCTGTTCGCGGCCCTGGCCCGACGCTATACTGGTGCCACTCGCGAATCAATCGGCGTCGCCCGGGTGCGGCGCTCCCCTCACGCTGGGGCTCCATGCGAGGGTGCATGGCTATCGCGCGTGCCATCTCAATCGTGGTTTCGGCGCTGGCCGACCTGCTCTGGCGGGGTCGGCCGGCTTGCCCGTCGCTCGTGCGTGTGCTCCCCCCGGCGCATGCGCGGTCGCCGCGCATCCTCCGAACCGTCCCACGCCATCGGGGCCGTGTGGACGTATCGCCATACCATGGGGGTTTTCTTCTGGGGCCTGGAGGTTCTCGATGACGACGAAGACCATGGGGACGACGACGACCCGCCGCCTGATGGCCAGGCGGACACTGCTCAAGACGGTTGGTATTGGCCTGGGCGCGATCTCGCTGGCGCCGCTGCTGTCCGCCTGCGGCATGATCCCCGGCATGGGCGGCAACAAGCTGACCGTCTGGACCGATGCGACGTTCGCCCCGCCCTCGGACGACTACCAGACCGAAGAGATCCAGAAATGGGCGAAGAGCAAGAACATCGAGGTTGAAGTCACGCGCGAGGCCGGCGACGCCGTCCAGCAGAAGCTTCAGGCCGCGACCGAGTCGAAGCTGCTGCCGGACATCTCACAGGTCAACGACGGCCGCTACACCCTCTTCTTTGCCTCCGGCATCTTCTCTGACGTCAGCGATCTGTACGCCGAGTTCGGCAAGGCCTGGGGCGGCTACTACAAGCCGGCCGAGCTGCTCGCTACCAAGAACGGCAAGCAGCACATGCTGCCGTACTCGCTGGACAGCAACCTGCTGCTCTATCGCAAGGACATCCTCGACGCCGGCGGCATCAAGGAGTCGCCGAAGACCTGGGACGAGCTGTTCGACGTCGCCAAGAAGCTCCAGACGCCGCCGGGCGTCTACGGCGTCGGCTTCCAGTTCAACAAGGCCGGCACCGACGCCGAGGACACCTTCCGCCTGATGATGCTCAGCTATGGCGGCAAGTTCGTCAACGAAGACGGCAAGATGGCGAACATCAAGACGCCGGAGATGACCGCGTTCCTGACGCGGCTCAAGTCGAGCTGGGAGATGGGCGTCTACCCGCCTGGCGTGACCGGCTGGGACAACGCCGGCAACAACACCGCGCTCCAGGACGAAAAGGTCATCTTCATCCAGAACCCGGCCAGCCCGCTGGTCTGGTTCCGGACCAACAAGCCGGAGATGCTCCCGAAGATCGGTGTCGCGGCTGTTCCGGGCGGCCCGAAGGGGCAGTTCAACACGGCGTACATCCGCGATGGCTGGGCGATCATGAACACCGGCAACCAGCAGCGGATGGACCTCTCCAAGGACCTGATGCGGCACTTGTACAGCAAGGACGTCTATCGCAAGTGGATGGAGCTGGCGTTCCCGGCCCCCGCTGTGACCGGGATGGAGGATCTGGAGATCTGGAAGGATCCGAAGCGGCAAGGGTTCCTTCAAGCCGTCAAGACCGGCATCTTGTCAGGATACCCGGGACCTCCGACTCCGGCCTACTCCGAGCTCAACACGCGTGTGCCGCTGATCTCGGCCGCGGCGCGGATGGCCGTCGAGGGCTGGTCGGTTGAGCAGGCGCTGGACGAGCTGGCGAAGACCGTCGAGGACGTCTACTCGAAGTACAAGTGACCGACGAGTAGGCAGTAGGCAGAGGGGGTGTCCCGTGAGCGTATCCGGCGCGGTACTCCGCCGCACGCGCTACAACGACATGACGGCCAGGCACAAGGAGTGGGTGCTCGGCTACGCCATGCTGGTGCCGGCCTTTTTCTTCATCGTCGGGCTGATCGCGTATCCGGCCGCCTGGGCGATGTACCTCTCCTTTACGGACAAGGTGATCGGCCAGCCCGAGAAGTTCGTCGGCTTCCAGAACTACGTCTGGCTCACCCAGTGGCCGAACTTCGGCGGGATGATCTGGAACACGTTGCTGCTGGCCGTCGTCGGCGTCGCGCTTAAGGCGTTCGTCGGCATGACGATGGCGCTGGCCCTGAACGAGCAGTTCGTCGGCCGAACCGTCATCCGCGCGCTGCTCTTCCTGCCATGGACCGTCCCCGCCTTCGTGGCTGGCCTGATCTGGCGCTGGATGTACGACGACCAGAACGGCCTGTTCAACTGGGCGCTCATGGGGATGGGTCTGATCGGCGAGCCGATCTCCTGGCTCGGCACGACGACCTGGGCAATGCCGGCCGTCATGAGCGTGGTCATCTGGAAGGGGTTCCCGTTCTTCGCCATCGCCTACCTGGCCGGAATGCAGGCGATCCCCTCCGAGCAGTACGAGGCTGCCGAGGTTGACGGCGCAAGCGCCTGGCAGCGGTTCCTCTACATCACGCTGCCGGGCCTGCGGCACGTCATGCTGATCACCTGCATGCTCTCGCTGATCTGGACGGCCAACACGTTCGACCTGGTCTTCATCATGACCCGCGGCGGCCCGTCCAACGCCACCGAGGTCTTCACGATGCTGATCTACGAGCAGGGCATCCGCAACGGTCGGATCGGCGAGGCGTCCACGGCGGCGATGATGGCGATGCCGGTCTTTGCCGGGTTGATCATCATCCTGACGCGGTATCTCCAGGATAAAGACGAGGAGCGAGCGTGATGCAAGGCACCCTTGAAGCGCCCGCGCACTCGCGCTCGCTCCTCGGCTCCTCGAGAGGCCGGACCAAGCGGATCGTCGTCTATGCGACGATCATCTTCTACCTGTTCGTCGTCCTGCTGCCGCTCTACTGGATGGTGCGGTCGTCGATCGCCGAGAACGACCAGATGTACGGGACGACGATCGAGTTCTTCCCTAAGAAGTTCACGCTCGCCCAGTTCGACGCCGCCATCAACAAGTGGAAGTTCGGACTGTTCCTGTCCAATTCGGTCGCCGTCGGCCTGGTCACCACGATCCTGACCACGGTGATGGCGACGCTGGCGGCGTACAGCCTGGTCCGCCTGCGCTTCCCGGGCAGGGCGGCCCTGGCGCGCTCGGTGCTGTTCGTCTACCTGATCCCCGGCGGCCTGCTGTTCATTCCGCTCTTCATGATCATGCAGCGGCTGGGCCTCTTGAACAGCCAGCTCGCGCTGGTGGTCAGCTACCAGACGTTCGCGATCCCGTTCTGTACCTGGATGCTGATCGGGTACTTCAAGGGGATCCCGCCGGAGATGGAGGAGGCGGCCCAGATCGACGGCGCCAGCCGGCTCCAATCGATGTTCCTGGTGCTGCTGCCGATGGCGGCGCCGGGTCTGGTGGCTGCCGCCGTCTTCACCTTCACGCTCGCCTGGAACGAGTTCCTGTTCGCGCTGGTGTTCATCACGTCAGAGTCGTTCAGGACGCTCCCCGTCGGGCTGGCCGGGCTGATTCGCGGCGACATCTACCTCTGGGGGCCGATGATGGCCGGCTCGGTGCTGGCGGCGGTCCCCGTCATGGTGCTCTACACCCTGGCGAACCGGATGCTGGTCCAGGGGCTGGCAGCGGGAGCCGTCAAAGGCTGACGCCGGTTCTGGGTTTCAGGTGTCGGGTTTCGGGAGTCAGCCCCCGAAACCCGGTACCCTCGCCCGCTGGAGGGATCCCAGATAGAGGATTTCACCCCTGCTGTCCGTACCGCGTCTGCGTGACCGGCGCTGCTGGCCGGTCTCGCGCCCACGGCACCGAAGCCGCGCGAGGAGGATGAGCGCATGGTGGCGAACAGTAGTGTGTCCCGACGAACGTTCCTGCGCGCGAGCGCCGGAGTGGCTGGCCTGAGCCTGCTGGCAGCGTGCGCGCCGCAGGCCCCGACCCCAAAGCCGGCCGACAGCAGCCCCGCCAAACCCGCCGACAGCACGGCCGCGAAGCCGGCGGAAGCCCCGAAGCCAGCCGCACCGGCCGCGACCACCGCTCCGGCTGCCGCCGCGAAGCCCGCTGAGGCTCCCCCTCCTGCGTCGGGGCAGGCTACGCCCGCCGAGTCCAAGCCGGCGGCGCCAGCGAAGCCAGCCGCCGCCGCCGTCAAGCCGGACGACAAGATCGGCAGGCACCTAATCGGACAGCTCGAAGGGCCAACCGTCGTCACCGACGTCGCCCAGATCCCAAAGAGCTTCAAGGAGGCGCCCCAGCTCGCCGAGCTCGTCAAGGCCGGCCAGCTTCCGCCCGTCGCCGAGCGGATCGGTCAGGACCCGATCGTCGTCAAGCCGGTTCGCGAGATCGGCAAGTACGGCGGCGTCTGGAAGCGCGGCTTCAACGGCCCGGGCGACCACTCAGCCGGCAACCGCGTCGACGAGAGCGACCACCTGACCTACTTCGACTACACCGCCACGAAGGTGATCCCGAACATCGCGAAGAGCTGGGAAGTTCAGGACGGCGGCCGGACGTTCGTCTTCCACCTGCGGCGCGGCATGAAATGGTCAGACGGCCACCCGCTGACGGCGGATGACTTCCTGTTCTGGTACGAGGACATGTACCAGAACAAAGACCTGATTCCTACCCCGTCCGCGTACTTCGCCACGAACGGCAAGCAGGGCACCCTCAGCAAGGTTGACGACCACACGGTCAAATACACGTTCCAGGACCCGTACAACGCCTTCCCGATCGTCCTGGCCGGCCAGGGCCCGGTGATGGGCCACGCCAAGGAGGGGCGGACGGGGATGGGCGGCTTCGCGCCGGCCCACTACCTCAAGCAGTTCCACCCGAAGCACATCGGCGCGGACGCCGCCGAGCAGAAGGCGAAGGCGGCTGGCTTCGACAACTGGATCAGCATGTTCAAGTTCCAGAACGACTGGGCCAGGAACGTCGACCTGCCGGTGCTGCTGCCGTGGAAGTCCGTCACCTCGATCACCACGCCGACCTGGACACTGGAGCGCAATCCGTACAGCGTCTGGGTGGACACCGAGGGAAACCAGCTCCCGTACATCGACAGGATCCAGATGACGCTGGGCGAGAACCTCGAAGTCATCAACCTGCGCGCCATCGCCGGCGAGTACGACTTCCAGGACCGCCACGTCGACCTTCAGAAGCTGCCGGTCTTCCTGGAGAACCAGCAGCGCGGCAACTACAAAGTGTACCTCGACCCGAGCGATTCCGAAGGGCCGGGCCTCTTCTTCAACACCAGCTTCGAGGCCGACGCCGAGATCGCGAAATGGATCGGGAACGCCGACTTCCGCCGGGCGCTCGCGCTCGGGATCGACCGCGACCAGCTCAACGAGGGCTTCTTCCTCGGCCTCGGGGTGCCGGGCTCGGTCGCGCCCGGCGAGCAGACGGTCTACAGCCCCGGTCCGGAGTACCGTGACAGGTGGGCGAAACTCGATGTAACCCAGGCCAATCAGCTTCTCGACAAGATCGGCCTGACCCAGAAGGACTCCGAGGGGTACCGCCTGCGGACCGACCGGTCAGAGCGGCTGCGCATCGAGATCATGACGTACGCCGGCTTCCTCCAGGCGACCCAGATGGCCGAGATGATCCGCGAGCAGTGGAGGAAGATCGGCATCGCGGCGATCGTCCAGGAGGTCGAGCGGACCCTCGGAATCCGCAAGCGCGACTCGAACGAGCATCACATCATGGTGGAGATCACCTGGGGCACGGAGAACATGTTCGGCCACCACATGGGGCAACTGTTCCCGGTGGACGGCACCAGCCCGATCGGCCCGGTCTATGGGCGGTGGTTTGCCTCAGGTGGCAGCCAGGGCAAGGAGCCGCCGGCCCGGATGAAGGAGCTGATGGAGCAGTTCCGGCGCGGCCTCAGCCTGCCCGATCCGGAACAGACGAACGCCGGCAAGGAGGTCTGGAAGATCGCCGTTGACGAGGTCTTCTCGATCGGGCTGGTGGGCCAGTCGCCGGTCGTGCAGGGCGTCCGGGTCGCCAAGAACAATCTGGGGAACGTCCCGGCCCGGTTGATGAATGGCGCCTCCGCTCACTCGCCGGGCAACAACCTGACCCAGACCTACTTCTTCAAGAGCTGAATGGCGTCAAGCGCTGACTGGCACCTGACGGGTGCTGGAGAATCTGTCATGTTGAGCGTAGCGAAACATCTCACCACCGCTCGGGGGTGCGTCAGGGAGATCCTTCGCTGCGCTCAGGATGACAAGCTGGGCGCCGCTACTCTTGATCGAGCTCGAAGGCAGCGTGCAGGGCGTTCACGGCCTCGTCGGCCTGGCTCGCCGAGATGATGCAGGTGATCCGGATGTCTGACGTGGTGATCATGTCGATGTTGATCCCAGCGCCGGCCAGCGCCCGGAACATCCGTGCGGCATAGCCTGGGGCACTCTGCATGCCGGTCCCGACCACCGACACCTTGGCCAAGTCCTCGGAGTGGTCCAGCCCGGACGCGCCGATGCTCGGGACGATCGGCTCGACCAGCGCCGCCGCCCGGCTATGTTCGGCGCGGCTGACCGTGAACGAGAGGTCCGTCTTACCGTCCAGACTGGTGTTCTGGACGATCGTGTCGACGCTGATGGCGGCGTCCGCGAGCGGCATGAAGATGGCCGCCGCGACGCCCGGGCGGTCCGGGACGCCGACGATGCGAATCTTGGCGACGTCCGTGTCGTGGGCGATGCCCCGGACGTTCTTGCGTACTTCCACGTCTTCGATCCTGGTGATCAACGTGCCGGGCGCATCGGAGAAGCTGGAGCGTACCAGGATCGGCACGCCGTAGACCTCGCCGAGCTCGACGGCTCGGGGGTGCATCACGCGCGCCCCAAGGCTCGCCAATTCTAGCATCTCCTCGTAGGAGATCTGGTTGAGCTTGCGGGCGTTCGGCACAACTCTCGGGTCGGCGGTGTAGATCCCTTCGACATCCGTCAAGATCTCGCAGCGTTCGGCGCCAAGCGCGGCGGCGATCGCCACAGCGCTCGTGTCCGAACCGCCACGCCCGATCGTCGTGACGTCCAGGTCCTCGGTGATGCCCTGGAAGCCGGTCACGATCGGAATCCGGCCGTCGTCGAGCTCGCGGCGGATGCGCTCCGGGTGGATGTCCGTTATCCGGGCCTTGGTGAACAGGCGGGTGGTCCGGATGCCGGCCTGCGCCCCCGTCAGCGAGACCGCTTGCTGGCCACGGTCGATCAGCGCCATTGCCATGAGGCTCGCCGAGACCTGCTCGCCGGTGACCAGGAGCTGGTCCATCTCGCGGTCGTCCGGGTCGCGGGAGACCTGACGCGCTAGACCGATCAACTCGTCGGTCGTCTTGCCCATCGCCGAGACGGTGACCACGACGTCGTAGCCGGCGTCGGCCACGGCGGCGATCCGCTCGGCGGAGCGGGTGATGCGCTCGGCGCTGCCGACGGACGTCCCGCCGTACTTCTGCACGATCAGCCGTCTGGCCCCCTGGGTCGCCACACTTCCTCCCACAACCTATCCGGCGCAGTCAATGCTCGCGCCGTGCGCGGTGATCTCGGTCTGAATGATGCGGCCTGGCACCCCCGCGAGGCGGGCCGCCTTCGCCATCGCCGCGCCGATCTGGTCCGCCTGCCCCGGATCGACGAGCGCCAGCACCGACGAGCCGGCCCCTGACAGGAACGCACCGTGCGCACCGGCCTCGACCGCCGCGCCGATCAGCTTCGGCAGGGCCGGAAAGATCGCGCTGCGCGGCGGCTGGTGGATCGCGTCCTCGGTGGCGGTCCGCAGCAAGTCCGCGCGGCCGGTCGCCAGCGCC
>Ga0209382_10009031_pt1 | contig 12503 bp, 7 predicted proteins | sample SoiMetdeltSBSDD5_FD_187599 | JGI IMG/M metagenome (GOLD analysis project Ga0209382, IMG submission 187599) | Bulk soil microbial communities from a Populus tree surrounding site in Tennessee, USA - Soil MetaG P. deltoides SBSDD5 (SPAdes) (version 2) | ecosystem: Environmental > Terrestrial >... | reverse complement strand
ACAGGCCAACGGGCAACTATCACAGGCCGGCGCTCAGCTCCTGCAGGCTGAAGCGAATCAGGGCAAGACTCAACTCGACGTCGATCGGTACACACCGCTCGCAAAGCAGAAGGCCGTCACAGACCAGGAACTGGATAACGCAGTCCAGTCCAATCATGCCGCAAAGGCTCAAGTCGAGGCCGCCAGGGCTGGAGTCGAAACAGCAAAGGCTGCGATCGTGGCGGCCAGGGCCGCGGTTGAAGCGGCCAGGGCTGCGGTTGCTAAGGCCGAACTCGATCTGGGATTCACCAGGATCACTTCTCCCATCGATGGCATTGCGGGAATCGCCCAGGCCCAGGTCGGGAACCTGATCAACCCTACCAGCGGCGCTCTGACAACGGTTTCGACAGTCGATCCGATCAAGGTCTATTTCACCCTCAGCGAGCAGGAATATCTCAACCACGCCAGGCGCAACCCGACGCGCGGCGCCTGGGAACCGGCCGGCAAGAAACTTGAACTGGAGCTGGTGTTGGCTGACGGAACTACTTATCCGCAGAAAGGGAGATTCTTCGTCGCGGACAGGCAGGTCGATCAAAAAACAGGCGCGATCAAGCTGGCGGGCGTCTTCCCGAACCCGGGCAACACCCTTCGCCCTGGTCAGTACGGCCGAGTTCGAGCCGTGACCAACATGAAAGTGGGGGCGCTACTTGTTCCGCAACGATCCGTCTCCGAACTGCAGGGCGGCTACTGGATCGCCGTTGTGGGTAATGATAACAAAGTGAGCATTCGGCCAATCAAGGTCGGCGACCGTGTCGGGAAGATGTGGGTTATTGAAGACGGACTGAAGCCGGGTGAAAGAGTTGTCGCCGAAGGCATCCAGAAAGTCAGACCTGACGCGGTGGTCAATCCGATCCCGTTTAAATGATTGCGGATTGCGGATTGCGGAATGAAGAATGGCGCATTCAAGACTGATCATTTATAGCTCGTTGATCATCGATCAGTCGGTACGGAGATGGTGAAAATCCGCAATCCGCAATCCGCAATCCTAAATCCCCCCTCCTGAGGACATATGATTTCAAACTTCTTTATCCGGCGCCCGATTGTGGCGATGGTAATTGCAATCGTCACAGTCCTCGCCGGTCTCATTGCGATGCGAGGGCTGCCACTGGCGCAGTTCCCCGAGATTGTTCCACCTCAGATCATCGCCTCGACGACCTACACAGGAGCTGACGCGATCACTATCGAGCAGTCGGTCTCGACTCCGCTCGAACAGCAGATGAACGGCGTGGACAACATGCTCTACATGCAGTCCACCAACGCGAACGACGGCACGCAGCAATTGACGGTAACGTTCGATATTGATACCAACGTCAACATTGACCAGGTCAACGTGCAGAACCGCGTTGCGCAGGCGCAGCCGAACCTGCCGACCGATGTCAACCAGTTTGGCTTGTCTATTCGGAAGTCCACCGGGCTTCCCATGATGGTCTTCGCGCTCTATTCACCCAAGAAGAGCCATGACGCTCTCTTCCTCGCCAACTACGCCAACATCAATATCAACGACGTCCTTTATCGTATTCCGGGAGTGGGTCAGATTGTCTTGTTCGGCGCCAGCGAATACGCGATGCGAATCTGGGTCAAACCGGACGCGCTGGCCAAACTGGGTTTGGCAGTGCCCGATCTCGCGAACGCCATACGGCAGCAGAATGCCGTCAACCCCTCCGGCCAGGTCGGGGCCGAGCCTGCGTCGCCGGGAAAGGAGATGACTTACACCGTCCGCGCGCAAGGTCGGCTTCAAACGCCGGAAGAGTTCGGCCAGATCGTTGTTCGCTCTAACCCTGACGGATCGGTCGTGCGACTGAAGGACGTCGCCAGGGTCGAACTCGGTTCTCTCAACTACCAACAGAGGACGCGGATCAACGGCCAGCCCAGCGCCTTCATCGGGATTTTTCAGACCCCCGGTTCTAACGCGCTTGCCACTGCTAACGAGGTCAAAAAAACGATGGCGGAACTCAAGGAGCGTTTCCCGGACGACCTCGATTACGTGATCGGGTTCGACACGACGCTCCCCGTGACCGAAGGGATCAAAGAGATCATCACGACGCTAGTCGAGGCCATGATCCTGGTCGTCCTTGTCGTCTTCCTCTTCCTGCAGAACTGGCGGGCGACGCTCATCCCGATGATCGCCGCGCCGGTGTCGCTCATCGGCGCCTTCGCCTTCTTCCCCTTGTTGGGTTTCTCGATCAACACCCTCACGTTGTTCGCCTTCGTTCTCGCCATCGGCCTGGTCGTGGACGACGCGATTGTGGTTGTTGAAGCGGTCGAACACCACATCGAGGAGGGAATGTCTCCCCGCGAGGCCACAATCGAGGCAATGAAGAAAGTTTCGGGGCCGGTCGTCGCCATCGCGCTGATCCTCGCTTCGGTCTTCCTGCCCGTGGCGTTTATGGGCGGCGTTCAGGGGCGGCTGAACAATCAGTTCGCCATGACGATCGCGATCTCGATGGTCATCTCCGCATTCAACGCGCTGACCCTTTCACCGGCGCTTGCGGCGTTGCTGTTGAGGCCGCGCAAGCCGTCGCGCGGAATTCTCGGGCGGTTTTTCGGGGGCTTCAATCGGGCGTTTGCGAAGGTCATGGGCGGTTACGTAAATTGGAGTCACGCCCTGATCCGCAAGGCGGTTATAGCCGCGATGATTCTCGTCGGGTTCACACTGGTGAATGGTCTCATCGGCAGACAACTCCCGGCGAGCTTCCTTCCCGAAGAGGATTATGGCTACGCCTTCCTCAACGTCCAGCTTCCGGTCGCGTCTTCGCTTGAGAGGACGGATGAGGTCTTAAAAAAGATAGAGGGGATTCTCGCGAAGACCGAGGGAGTGAGGTACTACGCCACGATCGGCGGATTCAGCCTGCTGAGCCGCACTTCGTCGAGCTACCAGGGATTCTTTTTCCTCGGCCTCAAGCCCTGGGCCGAGCGCAGATCGAAACAACTTGAAGCGAAAGCGATCGTGAACGCCGTGAACGGGGCGTTGGCGACCCAAGTTCCGGAGGCGGTCGCCTTTGCCTTCCCGCCGCCAGCGATTCCGGGGCTCGGCAATGCGGGCGGATTCTCGCTCTGGCTGCAGGACCGTAGTGGCGGTTCGGTCGAATTTCTCGATCAGAACCTGCAAAAGTTTCTCGAGGCATGTCACAAACGCCCGGAGATTGCCGGAGCCATCTCACTGTTTTCCGCCTCCACTCCACAAATCTACGCCGACGTGGATCGCGACAAGGCGTTGAAGCAGGGCGTGGCGGTTGGAGACGTTTACCAGACGCTGCAAGCCTATCTCGGCGGCCTTTTTCTGAACCAGTTCAACCGCTTCGGCCGGCAGTGGAGAGTGTTTCTCCAGGCAGAAGGGGATGAGCGGCGCACTGAAAAAGACATCAATCAATATTACGTCCGAAACAACGGCGGCGACATGGTCCCGCTCTCGACGCTGGTCACGATGCGCCGGATCACCGGCCCGGAATATACCAACCGCTTCAATCTCTATCGGGCGGCTCAGGTGATCGGCTCCGCCGCGCCGGGCTACAGTTCGGGCCAGGCCATGGCCGCGCTCGAGGAGGTGGCGAAGGAGGTTCTCCCGAGGGAGATCGGCTACGACTGGGCTGACCTCTCTTATCAGGAGAAGCGGGCATCCGGAGGAACGTTAATAGCCTTCTCGTTATCGCTCATCTTCGTTTTCCTGATCCTGGCGGCGCTCTATGAAAGTTGGTCGCTGCCGTTCTCGGTTCTGCTGACGACGCCGATTGCCATCTTCGGCGCCTTAGTCGGGCTCTTGTTGCGCGGATACGATCTGGACGTGTATGCCCAGATCGGTCTGATCGTGCTCATAGGGCTCGCCGCCAAGAACGCGATCCTGATTGTCGAATTCGCCAAGATCGAATTCGAGAAGGGACGCAGCCTGGTGGAGGCGGCGCTGGAAGGAGCGCGCCTGCGCAGGCGCCCGCTCTTTATGACCTCGTTCGCATTCATTCTGGGTTGCCTGCCGTTATGCTTCGCTTCGGGTTCCGGGGCGGCGGCGCGACAGATACTGGGCACAGTCGTGGTCGCCGGCATGCTGTCTGACACGATCATCGCCAGCTTCCTCATCCCGGCTGGTTTCTATGTGGTGGAGAAGCTCTCGGGCGCGGAGAAGAAGCGCGCGCCGGCAGCTACGCTGGAAAAGGAGCCTGCTACGGGCGACTGATTCATTTTCTATAAATGGAAAATGAATCAGTCGCCCAGACTATGAAGAAACGATTGATCTGTGGAGCTGTCATTTTTGGGCTGCCGACTGGCTGTACCGTCGGCCCTAAGTACCGCTCAGCCGCGAAAAAAAACATCCGCAGAAAAAACCTTGAGGCATGATCGCTATGCCTTTGAGAAGAGTTTGTTTACTTCGCCAGCGGAGAGCATGTTCGTGGTCATCGCCGTGTAAGTCCCCTCGTTGAGCGTTTCGGTTACGATGCGCCGGGCGAGCGCGAGCGCGGACTGGAACGGTCCGCATCCGAGACTCACTCGCCGGACTCCGGCGCGCCGGAGTTCGGCGACCGGCGGCAGTCCCGCATATCCCGCATAGATGTTCAGCGGTCGCTCGACGGACTGCGCCAACCGCGCCATCTCTTCCGGACTTTCCAGTCCCGGCACAAAGACGCCATCGGCGCCGGCGGCGACATACATTTGGGCGCGTCGCACCGTCTCTTCGTAGCGGGCGCCCGGATCATTCGTGGGCGCGAGATAGGCGTCGGTTCGCGCGTTGATGAACAATGGCGTCCCGGCTTCCTCCGCGACGGCGCGGATGGCGGAAATTTTCTCAGTCAAGACACTCGGCGGAGCGAGTTCCTTCGCGCCCGGTGTGAGGCCGTCTTCAATGTTAATTCCCACGACCCCCAATTCGAGCAGGGCGCGGACCGTCGCCGAGACCTCCGCCGGCGTCCGGCCGTACCCACGCTCGATGTCAACGCTCACCGGCGCCGTGACGACACGGCAGATGCGCGCGCAGGCTTCCACCAACTCACGCGCACTGAGCTGTTCGCCGTCCGAATATCCAAGCGACCACGACATTCCTGCGCTCGTCGTGGCAATCGCCGGGGAACCGGCTTGCTCGAAAAGCCGCGCGCTCGCCGCATCCCAGGCGTTGACCAGCACGAGTATTCCATCACCCGCATGCAGCCGATGAAACGCCTCGGCTCTTTGTCGCTGTATGGTTCGTTGCATAGATTCTCCCTCCTTCGTTTCCATCGGCGTCACTGGCAAGACTGGCCCACAGATGCATTGCCGCATAAGCGCGCCAGGGGCGCCACTCGTCCGCGATCTTCGTCAACTCCCTGGCTGGAACCAGGCTCTTCCCGCCTTTCTTGATGGACAGCGCCTTGCGCAGCCCCAAATCGTCAGAAGGGAAGGCGTCGGTTTCCCCAAGCGCCCGCATCGCAATGTAATTGGCCGTCCAGTCGTCAATCCCCGCAATGGCGCGGAGGCGCGAGATTGCCTCATCCAGTCCCTGTAAAGCGTCAAGCTCAAGCTCCCCCCGGGCGACCGACGAGGCCAGCGCTCGAATGGTATTGGCGCGCGCATCGGTAATCCCGATGAGCCGCAGATCAGCCTCCGCCAACGCTTCCGGCTGCGGAAAAAGATGAGTCAGGGCGAGGTTCTCATAACCAGCCAACGGGGCCCCAAAGGCTTGCGCCAGACGCCCGGCCAAAGTTGTTGCGAGCGCAACTGGGGTCTGCTGTCCGAGCACGGCGCGCACGGCGACTTCGAATCCATCCCACGCGCCCGGCACACGCAGGCCGGGCGCCGCCGCGAGGACGTCTGCCAGCGCGGGGCAGCGTCGCAGGTGTTCGGCGATCTGTAACGTGTCCGCGCCGAGATCGAAGATGCGCCGCGCGCGCTCCGCCACTTGCATGACGCATTCGTAGCTCGGCAGCCAGACATGCATCAGCAGGTAAGCCTCGTTTGCAACGCGCCGCAATTCGATGACGCCGGCCACGGAATTGAGCTGTATTGTTCTGCGATAACAATCGCCGTCAACGGCCTCGACGCCGGGCGTGGCTCGCTGTTTGAAAAAAACGTTCATCGCGGCCCAGTCCAATGGCGGCCTGTACGGCAACCGCAGCGCGAGACCGCCTCCGTTCCGCGCATCCTTCATTTGCTTCAGCTCCGTCTTCAATCCTCGCCGATTCCGAATCTGCGTCGGCGATTGTCCGAACGCGGAAAGCACGGCGTGGTTGAATTGCCGGACGCTGCCAAACCCCGCGGCAAAAGCGATCTCAGTGATCGGCAATTCCGTTTCTTGAATCAGCCTGGCCGCGAAATGAACTCGCCGCGCTTTCGCGATTGCGAGGGGCGAAACGCCCAGATGCTCGGCAAACAACCGGCGGAGGTGACGTGAGCCGACGCCGAGTCTGGCGGAAAGCTCTTCGAGGCCGGCTTCATCCAGGACGCCTTCCGAGATCAGCCGCAACGCGCGAGACACGACCGCCGAACTGCCCAACCATGCGGATGTCCCCGGAGCGGCCTCCGGACGGCAGCGCCGGCAGGGACGGAATCCGGCGGTTTCGGCGGCGGCGGCGCAAGCGAACCATCGGATGTTTTCCGGCTTGGGAGGACGGACGCGGCAAATAGGGCGGCAGTAAACGCCAGTAGTTACTACGCCGCCGAAGAATCGCCCGTCGAAACGCGGGTCGCGGCTCAAAAGCGCCTGATAGCAAATTGTCGGATCCAGTTCCATGCTTGTCATGAATGCTTGCAGACTCTCATTGCGCCTATCGCTGCGCCGCCTGCCAGTGTGCGCGCAGTTCTTTGTTGAACTCCTCCCAGCGTTCTTCGGGGAAGAAAATTCTGGCGCCCTTTAACTCGACGCGACGCCGCGTGCCGGGGATGGTGTCGGCTAGCCAACGCGACCACTTCACGTCGAAATACACGTCGTCCGTTCCCCAGACGATGAGCGTCGGCGCTTTCAGCGTCTTCAACCGCGCTTCGACGGCGAGCGTGTGCTTGTTGTCGAAAGCTGCGAGGAAGCGTTGCAAGTCGCGCGTGCGCTGCTCGGACCTGACCAACGGACGCAGATATTTCTCAATGCTGTCGTCAGTCAGACGTTCCGGGTGTTCATACGCCGGCCCCAGGGCTTGCGGCGATCGATAAATGCTCTTGTCCGCCAACATCGCGTCAAGAGTCCCGCGCAAACCACCGGCGGCCGCCATCGCCAGGAATGGCTTGAAGGCTTCGGGCGGCCAGTTGTCGTGGGCGTCGCAGTCGGTGAGCGTAAGGCTGCGGACGCGGTCCGGGTACGACGCTGCGAAGATCTGCGCAATACCGCCCCCGCTGTCGTTGCCGACGAGGTCAACCTGCTCGATCTTCAAGGCGTCGAGAAATTCCTTGAGCATGTTCGCATTGGCCGTCACGGAGACGTCCTGATCCGGCGCGATTTCGGTGTCGCCATGCGCAAGCAGGTCAACCGCTATGCAGCGCCGGATGTCGGACAAATGCGCCAACTGATGGCGCCACAGATGCCCGTTCAGCAGCACGCCATGCACAAACAACGCGACCGGCCCTGCGCCCTGTTCCGTGTAGCTGATGCGGCCCGACGCGGTCTGAACGCTGCGCCGGGTCGAGGACGATTTGCCATCCTCTCTATGAGTTTTGTCAGCCATACTATCTGTTATCCTCCCTGAAATGATTTTCTCCTTGAACACCTGAAATCCAGGTATGATCAGTAAATCACGCATGAAAAGAGGGCCGCTATCAAAATCTTTAGCGACGGCGGACACAGCCGACGACTGGCCCGACATTTGGCCCGGCATTTGGCCCGGCATTTGGCCCCTCATTTGGTTGGACGCCATCACGCGAGCGTTCGCGTCTGCTCGCGCCGGCGTTATCGCGCTCAGATAAAATCCGACGATCATCGCGCCGATCAGCAGCGCCGCGCCGAGCCGTGTAATCCGACGCTGCTCGTCATGAACGCTTGCGGCCAACTTGTCTCCGTCGATGTCTCCGCCTTCGCCCGGCGCCGCCGCGGAGGCATGCGCCTCCTTCAGCTTACGTGCGCACTCATCACAGCAGACATCAACAGTCTTGCCGCCGATCTTGACTTTGATGGAATTGGCATCTAGATCGCAGTCGCAGGCCGCGCAAGTTTTCTCAGCCATAAATTGTTCTCCTTTGGAATATTGATCTGCTTGAACACCTGAAATCCGGGCGTGGCCAGTAGGCCATGCAGGAGGAGAGAGCCGCTATCAGAATCTTTAGCGACTTGCTTGAATAGGCCGTGTGCTTTCGGCGGGTCGGATACTGTTTGCCCAGGTGGTGTCCGGCATGAAGGTGGCGTGAACCTGATCCAGGCTCTAGGGCAGAACTCGAGAACCTGTCGTTCCGATGTAAAGGGAGAAACTCCAGCGGAAGTCCCGTGAGGGTGAGAGTACCGAGGCGGAGCACCGGGGCGGAGGGAATAGAGGTGTCCCCCGGTCAGCCCGTTGGTCGCTATGGACTTAAGAAAGCCGCCCGATCGAAAATGGCGTAGTGTCATTATAGTGACACTACGCCACATCTATATCCAGGAAACCCCGCACTGACATTCCCCCAAATTTTACCGACACATTTTGTCACTTTTTCACAGTACATGATGAACGTGCGAATGCGGTTGTTAAGCCGACGCATCTCCGCATTTGACCATCTTTGCTAATCCAAAAGGAGATCGAAATGACTAAAGTCTTGTCAGTGATTGCACTCTGTCTGGTCGTCCTCACCACTGTGAAAGTCGCCGAGGCCTGTATTTTTTGCGGTGATTACGAAAATTGCATCATTGCGAAAGCACTTGCCCTAGATAATTTTGAACCGCTCAAGGGACTAAAAGCTTCCGAGATAGTGAAAAGCGATGCCGAGGTAAAGGCCGGGATCGGGAAGAAAAAGGGTATCGGGACGTTGACAGTCTTTTGTCGGGGAAATAAGTCAGATATTGCCACCTGCGTGGCAAAGGACGCTCATGGGGTTGTCCAGGGAACGCCGGGAAGGTTCAAGCTTACCAACGGTAAATTTGTGAACCCTTAGTTGGCGAAACCAAAAATGTCCGACAAACTTCAGTTTGTCATGGCCTTCGGCAGTGGACTAGTGTCGGAAACCAGCGACAAACTGAAGTTCGTCGGACATTTCCAGCGCCCTTTCGCACTACTCTCGAATACGCCAACAGTATCAGGCCGGCGTGACAGCGCCATCCTTACATCTTTATACTCCTATAGTTCACAGTCGCTGTCTTAAATGACAGCGCGAATGTGATTGCCTCATCCAACGGCCATCGTCTCTTCTCGCTGTCTGCGATGGTCATTTACTTCAAGGCGTTATACATAAACTTGGCAAATCGCAGTTTCAGGCGTTTCATTGCGGATTGTATTCGTTGAAACAGTGTCATATTTCCCTCTTTCGCTTATTATAGATCGTTGGTGTTCGCTCGGTAACCAAGCTTGACAGTCTTCTTGAAAATTCTTCTGTCTCTTCGGCGCGCCAGCGTGGTTCGAAATTCCCAAGCGTCAGTAAGCTGCTACAGACCCGTTGAGCCCGGGTGGCGCAACTCCAACCCGTTTGCCTGTTAGCGTACCGCGTGATGGAATTATCTCCATTGAGGAGTCTACACTGACCAGACTACATCGCATCGCGTAAGCCCCCTCTGTCGCATTGAAAAGATTGACTTTAGAGTTCGCCAACAGTATCCACGGCGCCGCAAGGACACAATAGGCCCTAACGACGCAGGGCTGTCTGCCGGAACTCTGAGGGCGAGCGGCCGTAAGCCTCGCGGAATGCGGCGCTGAAATGGCTGTGGCTGGAGAAGCCGAGGTCCAGGCTCAGGGCGGTCAGGTCGTCATACTGCGCGAGAAGATCCAGCGCCCGCGCCAGTCGTAACCGCAACTGGTACCGATACAAAGGCAGGCCTTCCACTTGTTTGAAGACCTGAGTGAGATAAACCGGAGAGCCGCCCACTTCGGCGGCGATCTCAGCCAAAGTCCAGCGCCGCGCCAGATCGGTTGCGAGCACGAGCTTAACCCGATCCGCCAGTCGTCGCCGTCCGACACTGGCGCCAGCCGCGTGCGTGGTTCGCGGTCCCAGGGCGCGCTGCGCCAGGGTCAAGGCCAGGCTTTCCGCTTCCAAAGGTTCCGCGATGTTCTGACGCAGGCTGTGCCGCAGCAGCGCCACGAGCGCTTGAGCCCTCGGATCGATCCGCAGGCGCTGCTGTCGAAACGCCGGCGCCGCGCCGTCGCGCAGAAAAGCGCGTGGCGCCAGTTCACGCAGATCAGGTTCGCTGATGATCAGCGTCAGACTGGCGTCGCCACCCGGCACGGGGTGGCTGACCCGGTAACCTTCGGCGGCGTTGAAAAACAGCGCCTGGTTCGCCTCGGCGACGGCCTCGTCACGACCCAGCCGCCGCACGTAGACGCCGCGATACGGAAACACCAGTTGCGTGTCGGTCGCGCACTCTTCCGCGCTCTGGCCACGGGAACTGCCCTGGCAGTATACGTCCCGGACCGTTACGGTCGGAGTTTCCAGCAAAGATTGAACGGCAAATTCGGACATGAGTTTAGCTTTCGTTGTTCAGCGCGACAGTCCGACCCGGAAGTGGGTGAAACAATATATCATCGTATCTCAATCGAGAGACACGTCGGGTCGGAGCGACCTCAGAAAATCTTGCGCGTCAAAGATCTCGCCGGCGGCGACAACCCCGGTCGCCTTGAAACGTCCGCCGAGGATGCGCTCGGCCGCCTCCACGACGATGGGCGCAGTGACCGCATAGATATCGCGCCCACGAGCTATGGCGCGGCGCTCCTCACTTCCCCTGCGTGCGACCGCCTCCATGAGGAAGGTCTGCGACGAGCGACCGCTTTCGTCCGCCGCCACAGGCTGGGGCGTCTCGGGGTTGCGGAGGTCCATGATTGGCGCGAGATTCATGAAGGCGTGAATCTCGGGCGTCCGCAGATGGCGGGAGATGGTGATGATTTCGGAGAAGCCAAGTCCTACGACGTCTTGCGCGCCGAACGGCGCCGGGAAATTCCACGCGCGCCTTGGCGCCGGATCGGCGAGGAACTCCAACTTGTTGTTCGAATATTCGAAACGCTGGCCTGTATTGCGCTTGCCCGTCAATCGCGTCCCCAGTGTCGGCTTCCAACTATCGAGCGCTACCGCGACGCATATCTCGTCCGCGTCCGGCCAATCCCCCATAGCCGCAGTGGCAAGGAGATCGCCCAATCCGCCATAGAACGCCATCGCGGGGGCAATTACGACGCCCGCATCTCTCGCCGTGTCCGCAAATCGCTCAAAGGCGGCAAGCGCGGCCGGTTGTTCCGCAGTCACATCCAAATAGTGTATACGCCCACGAATTGCGGCCTCGATGAGGGGCGCCGCTGTGTCCATGAACGGCCCGGCGCAATTGATGACCGCCGCGGCGCCCGAAATCGCGCGGTCGAGCGAGGCGGGATCGTCAACCGACGCCAAGCGCGCTTCCGATTCCGGATGCGCTTCGGCAACGGCGTTCAGCTTCGCGGCGTCTCGGCCGGAAAGAATGGGCGTCAATCCGCGCCGGCGCAATTCCGAAACCACGAAGCGGCCGGTGTGCCCAGCTGCGCCAAAGACGGCGACCGTTCGATCCGGCTTCTCCGACCAAGTTGAATCTGGAGAAAGCGATGATGGTTGAAATGTCATTGGCATATGTTCCTCCGGTACTGTACCGGCCTCACGTGTTCTGATTTAGCGAATCCCCCAGAGCCGCAGCGCTTCGTCGGCGATTATGTCGGGAAACTCTTCCGGAAAGAAGAGCTTTGCGCCCTCCACGCGCCGCACGCCGCGAGAGTTTGGGAATATTTTGTCCAGGTAGTCGGGACTTTTTTGCGAGAAGATGTCATCGCCCGTCCCCCACACGATTCGCGTTGGCGCGGCGCATCGTTTGAGTTCCTTCTCGACGCCGGCCAGGGGGTTAGGCTCTAGCGCGATGGCGTAGGCATGAACTTGCGCTTTGCGTTGTGGCGAACTCACGAGAGGGGCCAGATAATAATCTACCGCCTCGTCGGTCGGATTGGCGCGGAAGGTGTAAGTTTGTCCGCCAAGCCCTTCCGCCGAACGTGCGAGAGTCTTATCGGCGACCCAGGGAACAAACCATTTGTCCGCGAACGTTCCGGCGCGCGCCATCTCGATCACCGGCAAGAGCGCGGGCGGCGGGCTATCTGGCTCAACATCGCAGTTCGTCAGGAGCAACGTACGGACGCGCTTCGGATGCCGAATTACGAAGAGCTGAGCCACCGCGCCGCCGCTGTCGTTAGCGACGAGATCAACGACCGAGATCGAGAGTGAGTCGAGCAGCGCCGCGAGCATGGCGACCTGCGCGTCCGGCGCGAGGCTCTGGCCATCAGGGATCTGCGAGTATCCGAGTCCCATGAAATCCGGCGCGACGCATCGCCGGTACGCCGACAGCCGATCGAGCGCTCCGCGCCACTGGAACCCGTTGAGTGGAAAGCCGTGCAGGAAGA
>Ga0209382_10009030_pt1 | contig 12503 bp, 11 predicted proteins | sample SoiMetdeltSBSDD5_FD_187599 | JGI IMG/M metagenome (GOLD analysis project Ga0209382, IMG submission 187599) | Bulk soil microbial communities from a Populus tree surrounding site in Tennessee, USA - Soil MetaG P. deltoides SBSDD5 (SPAdes) (version 2) | ecosystem: Environmental > Terrestrial >... | reverse complement strand
CGCGCGCACCCCGGAGGCCGCCCTGGCGCTGGTGGAGGCCGCGCGCCGCGCCGCGCACGCCGCCGCGCTCCCCGCCGTGCACCTGTGGACCTGCCCGATGCCGGAGGGATGGTCGCCCGAGCGCGCGTCGGGCCGCGCCGCCCCGCGCGACCAGGCGCTGCCCATGCTCCACCCGCTGCGGCCGGAGGTGCGCGCGGAGGGGTGGCGCTTCATCCCCCGCGCGCTGTGGATCTGAACGGCGTGAACGGGCGCCGCGGCTACTTGCCGGGCCCGCCGGGCTTCGGGGCCGGGGTGGGCGGCGGGCCGGTGTAGACGCGGATGATCGCCTCGGCGCTCCGGGTGCCGTCCGTGGTCACCACCTTGATCAGGTGCTCGGTCGCGTTCGGGTTCAGCGCCACGTCGAGCTCCTCGATGGGCTGCTCGAAGGCCTGGTCCGTCCAGCTGGCGCCCTTGTTGGAGGAGTAGAGGACGGAGGAGAGCACGGTGAGCTCGTCCGCGGCGGGCTTGGCGGTCCAGCGCACCTTCACCTTGCCCACCTTCTTCTTGCCGGCGGCGTCCGGCGGCACCTGGGGCGTCACCTGCGCGCCGTCGTTCGGCTCCTCGATGGCCACCTGCGGCGGGGTCTCCGAGCGCACCTTCTTGTCCAGCACCGTGCCGTTCGCCGCCTGCAGCTCCAGCTGCGCCCAGCCGGGGACGACCGGCACCCGCCCCACGAAGGACATCACCTCCAGCTTCCCCTTGGTCTCGATGTCGGTGGCCCTCGGGTTGAACGGGAACCGCGCCAGCGCCGCGCCCTTGGCGTCCTTGAAGACGAACGCGTACGGGCCGCTCTTGGGGTTGGTGCTGGCGGTCAGGTCGGCGTTCCCCATCAGCTCGTAGATGGGCCGCAGCTCGCCCATGGGCTTGCCGTTCTTCTTCGTACCCACCATGGCGCGGACCATCATCACCGGCGGGTCCGGCGGCGCGCCGGCCAGCATCTTGGTGAGGTGCCAGTAGGTGCACTGGTCCATCCAGATCTTGCTCTCCGACACCCACGGGCCCATCAGCGAGATCATCGCCACCTTGCGCTCGCGCGTGGTGGGGGCGCTGTCGAGGGTGATGCGCTCGCCGTGCGCCAGCGGGTCCTCCTTGTTGTGGTAGGCGCGGCCGCACTCGGCCTTCATCTCGTCGTCGGCCCAGCCCTCCGGGAGCGTGTGGAGGATCTCGTGGGCCACCGTGTCCCAGCGCTCGAAGGAGGGGACCATCATCACCTTCCACGACAGCGTCCGGGCGGTGGACCCGCGCGCGCGCACCTCCACGGATTCGGCCACCGTCATCCCCGCGGAGCCCGTCCCGAACACGGACTTGAAGTCCGCCCCGGACATCACCGCCACCACCCGCCCGGCGCCGTCCAGGAAGGTGCTGGCGGCCAGCGTGTCGTTGAGCGCCGCCACCAGGTACGAGATGCGGCGGGCCTCGAACCAGCGCTCGGGGACCTTGGCGTCGGACAGGTTCCGCAGCACCCGGACGTCGGTGGGCAGCCCGCCCGGCGCCAGCGGGAACACGTCCGGGATCATCAGCCGCGCGTCCTTCTCCATCCCCTCCGTGAGCAGGTGCAGGCTCTCCTCGGCGGCCGCGTCTTTCGCGGTGAGGATGATCGGCACGAAGTGCACCGCCGGCCCGGTCATCACCTTGGCGTCCCCGCCCACCGTCATCAGCAGGCCGGTGGGGTTGCCCGCGTCCAGCAGCTCCGCCCGCACCTGGTAGATGCCCGCCCCGTCGATGGTGAAGGTGTTGCTCGGCGGCACGCCGTCGCGCACCGGGAGGCGGACGCTCCACGGCTCGTACTCCTTCTGCGCCGGGCCGGTCAGCTTCACCTGGCCGATCTCCTCCGACGTCCACAGCGTCTTCGGCGGTCCGGCGCCGGAGAGCGTGAAGCGCATCTTCACCGGCCTGGGCGTGGTGCAGTTGGTGAGCCCGCTGAGCACGATGAAGTCGCGGCTGTCCACCTGGACCGGCGCGCCGGCGCGCTGGTAGTGGTGCACGCCGAACAGCAGCGTGTCCTTCCTCGTCACCATGGGCATCTCGGCCCAGTAGGCGACCGTGTCTCCCTCCAGCCGGGTGAGCTGCTTGCCCGCCTTGTCGTCGAAGCTGAGGTCGTCCTGCCAGACCGCCTGCGTCGGCTCCATCCAGCCGTCGTTGACGAAGACGCTGCACGGGGTGGCGTACGAGTCGTGGTGGGTGACGACCTCCGGGGGCGGCGTGGTGTGCGGCTCGTCGGGGGGAGGGGTCATCGGGCCATCCGGCGGCGGCTTGCCCGTCCCGGTGCCGCTGTAGGGACACTCGCCGGGCAGGGACCAGGAGCCGGTGACGGAGACGAACAGCCCGGTGGAGGCGCCAATGTCGCTGGGCCCGAAGTCGAGCAGGGTGTGCAGCCCCGCCTCCGCGCCCAGGGTCCAGCGCTTGTCGAGGGCGTACTCCAGCCCCACCCCCAGCGTGAAGCCGTAGAGCGGCCCGAAGGAGCCGCCGCCGCTGGAGATGGTGGCCAGGAAGTTCGCGTCCAGCCCGCCCAGGCCGTAGATGTCCAGCGGCCCCGCCTTCCCGAAGTCGTACGCGTAGACGCCCCCCAGCTTGAGCGCGAATTGCCCGTAGCCGATGGATGGGGAGGTCCACAGGCTGAGCCCCAGGTCTGCGGCGACGAAGCCCTTCTCCAGCCGGTACCCCACGCGGACCCCGGGGAGCACGCCCAGCTGGGTGGGAGAGGTGTTCCAGCCGATGTCGACGACGGTCGTCCCGAAGGTCGGGCCGCAGGAGAAGCAGCTCCCTCCCTCGTCCTTCGAGTCGGCGCCGCCGGTCGTGCCGGTGGTGGTGGCCGTGGTGCCCTGCGCGTGGGCCGACGCGGCGATGAGCGCCGCCAGCACCGCCGGCAGGCTGGATCCGCTTCTCATGGACGTCCCCTCCCGCGGCGCAGTCTGTCACAGGGCGCGCGCGCGGAAGGGCGCACCGGAACTGGCGACTCGAACTGACGACTTGCCAGTTCAAGTGTCGTGATGTATCTTTGGTGCGGCATGGCGGAGAAAACCAGGAGCGCGTGGAAGCTGGGCGAGCTGGCGGATGAGGCCGGCGTGTCGGCGCGGACCATCCGGTACTACGTGCAGCGCGGGCTGTTGCCGGCGCCGCCGTTCAGGGGGCCGGACACCGTCTACGGGCCGGAGCACCTGCTCCGCCTGAAGGCCATCCGGAGGCTGCAGCAGCAGTACCTCCCGCTGGACGCCATCCAGGCGGAGCTGTTGCGGCGGTCGGCGGAGCAGCTCCGGGACCTGGTGAACGCCCCGGAGGAGGCGAAGTCGCGGCAGATCGTGGTGCCTCCGGCCGCGCCGCCGCTGGTGGTCGAGTATCACTCCCGGGCCCAGCCGGAGCACTGGGAGCGCTGGGAGCTTGTCCCGGGCGTGGAGCTGCACGTGTCGGAGCGGGCGGACCGCCGCGCGCGGGAGCTGGCGGAGAAGCTCCGGCGCGAGGTGGAGGAGGAGGGACGCCGATGAGCGCGGGCGCTTCCATGGTGTCGGTGGACGGCCGCAGGGTCCCGCTCCGGTCGGTGGCCTTCGAGGGCGCCGTCTCCGGCGCGCACGCCCGCGCGTGCGTCCGCCAGACCTTCGTCAACGAGGAGGCGCAGCCGGTGGAGGCGGTCTACACCTTCCCGCTCCCCTCGGACGCGGTGCTGGTGGCCTTCTCCATGCGCTGCGGCGGGCGCGCGCTGAGCGGCGCGGTGCGGGAGCGCGAGGAGGCGTTCCGCGCGTACGACGAGGCGCTGGCGCAGGGGCACGGCGCCGCGCTGGTGGAGCAGGAGCGGGCCAACGTCTTCACCGTCCAGGTGGGCCACCTGCTCCCGGGCGAGGAGACGGTGGTGGAGGTGGAGTTCCTCCAGCGCCTCGGCGCGGACGAGGGCGCGCTCCGCTGGGCCATTCCCACGCTGGTGGCGCCGCGCTACGTGCCCGGGACGCCGGAGGGCGACCGCACCGGCCACGGGTACGCGGACCCCACCGCGCGGGTGAAGGACGCGGACCGGGTCACGCCGGAGCCGGGCGAGGACGCCGGCTACTCGGCGTCGCTGGAGGTGACGTTCGACCTCGGGCGCAGCCTCGCCATCTCCAGCCCCTCGCACGCGCTGGCGGTGGAGGAGCTGGACGGCGGCCGGGCGCGGGTGCGCTTCGCCTCGGGGACGGCGGCGCTGGACCGCGACATCGTCCTCACCGCGTGCGCCCGCGGCGCGGAGGCGCTGGCCCCGGTGCAGGCGCACCGGAGCGGGTCCACGGGCACGTTCGCGCTCAGCGTCGTCCCGGACCTCTTCGTGCCCGGCCAGGCGCCCGAGCGGCGCGACGTGGTCTTCGTGGTGGACGTCTCCGGCTCCATGGGCGGGGCCTCGCTGGAGCAGGCGCGCGCGGCGCTGCGGCTCTGCCTGCGCCACTTGCGCGAGGGAGACCGCTTCGGGCTGATCGCCTTCCAGACCACCTTCACCGCGTACGCGCCGGAGCTGCGGCCGTTCACCCAGGCGGAGCTGGAGCGGGCGGACGCCTTCGTCGCCGGGCTGGCCGCGGGCGGCGGCACGGAGATGCTGGAGCCGCTGCTCGCCGCGCTGCGGATGGCGCCGGACGCGACCGTGGTGCTGCTGACGGACGGGCAGGTGGCGAACGAGGACGAGATCCTCTCCCGGGTGCTGGAGCGGCGCGGGCGGGCGCGCGTGTTCGCCTTCGGCATCGGCACCAGCGTGAGCGACGCGCTGCTGCTGGAGCTGAGCCGGCGGAGCGGCGGCGGGATGGAGTGGATCCACCCCGGCGAACGGCTGGACGAGAAGGTGGTGGCGCAGTTCGCCCGGGCGGTGGCGCCGAGGGTGGAGGAGATGATGGTGGAGGTGGAGGGCGTGGAGGCGGCGGAGCTGACCCCGGAGCCGCCGCCCGCGCTGGTGGAGGGCGAGGTGTGGAGCCTCCTCGGGCGCTACCGCGAGCCGGGGCGCGGCCGGCTGCGCATCCGCGGGCGCCGCGGCGGCGAGCCCTTCGAGCTGGTGGTCCCCTTCACCCTCCCGGAGCGGTCGGAACAGGCACATCTCGAGAAGCTGTGGGCCGGCTCGCGCATCAAGGACGCGGAGCTGGAGCTGATCCGCCCCGAGCGCGCCCCGGAGGTGGAGCGGCGGATCCGCAAGCTCGCGCTCCAGCACGGCGTGGCGTCGCGCTTCACGTCCTTCGTGGTGATCGAGGAGCGGGAGGGAGCGCGGCGGTCCGAAGGGCCGCTGGAGACGCGCGTGGTGCCGGTGCACTTCCCCGCCGGCTGGCAGATGTTCGAGAAGCAGGAGCAGCGGCGCGCGTTCCAGCTCGTGCTCCGGCAGGCCTCCGGCGGTGGGCCCGGGTCCGGGGCCGTGCTGCGCCCCAAGGCAGTCCTGGGTGAAGGCGGAGGGATCGGCCTGCAGGCGCAGGCGTCGATGGCGCTTCCTCCGCGGCCGCAGACGATCCTCGAGTCCGGCGGCGGTGGAGTCGGCGTCCTGGAGCCGGCGCCGGCGCCGGTTCCACCTCCCTCGGCCGCGCAGCGCCTGCTGGAGCGGCAGCTGGCCTCCGGGCTGTGGGAGGGCGGGCTCCGCGCGACGGCGGCGGCGCTGCTGGAGCTGCGGCGGGAAGGCGTGGACACCGCGCACCCGGTGTACGGCGCCCAGGTGCGCAAGGCGGTGACCGCCGTGGCGGTGCTCGCCACTGCCGCGCCGCACGACGAGGAGGAGGGCGCGGCGGTGGAGCTGGCGCTCTGCGCGGCGTGGCTGAGCGCCGCGGGCGCGCGGACCCGGACGGAGATCGAGCGCGCCGCCCGCACGCGCTCCGCGGACGCCTGGAGATGGGTGGGCGATGCCGCGCTCACCCGGAGCCGCGCGGAGGAGCTCTCGAGGCGGTGAATCGCCGCCGCGACGGGCCGCTAGCCCGAGAACGCGGCGGTGGCTTTACCGGCCTCCTTCCAGCCCTTGAACCCCACCTTCAGCACAGAGACATTGGTGTAACCGGCTTCGACCGCACGCTCCGCGGCGGCATGGGAAGCCCTTCAAAGCCGGTTGCTGCAATAGAACACCAGCGCGCCGGCCTTGTCCGCCGGCAGCGCGGAGAGCTCGTACTTCGACGAGTCGGTGAGGATGATCGCGCCAGGGATGACGCCGTTCTCCTTCCGGAAGTCAGCGGTGTTGGCGTCCACGAAGGTGACCGGGGTGGTGGACTGGAGTTGTGCGACCTCCTCCACTCCCAGCTCCTTGTACTTCCCGGACGACATGCACGCCTGTGCGGCGAGCGCCACCGCGACGACCGCTACACTGAGCAGGGTCTTTCGCATGCGGCGCACCCTAACAAAACGACACCAGCGGCGCATGTGAATGCTGCGGATGGCCCGTGGAACCGTGAAACCGGATACACACGCCGCGACAGCCGTGTCGCCGCTGGCGCGCATGGCGGGACGCAGCCGCGCCGCGTCGTCCTCTGAGCGCGCGGGCGGCGCCCGGTGGCGCACGTCTTGCTCTAGCGCCGCGCCGGCCTGAAGGCCGAAGGCCCCCGAAACCCCTTCACTTGCCAGGAGCGAGCTTGAATCCTACGAAGCTGGTCCGCCTGTCGGCGGCGAGCGCAGTGTTGCTGGTGTCGTATGGCTGCCACCGTCCCACCCCGGCGGAGATCGCCGAGGAAGCGGCGGAGAACACCGCCGCGCTGATCGCCGAGGCCGGTCAGGCCGCGCAGGCGGCGAACGAGATGACCACCCTGGACACCGTGTCCGCCGGGGTGCGCACCGCCTCCGGCGGCGCCTGCGCGGCCACCGATCCGGCGTGCGCGGCGCCCAACGTGCCGGCGCAGGACTCGTTCGACGCGCAGGTGGCGCAGATCCGCAAGTTCCTCAAGGAGCGGATCTTCATCGAGGAGAACCTCGAGTCCTCGGATTCGTTCTCCGCCACCTTCCGGGTGCCGGGCAGCGCGATCTGCTCCGACGGGACGACCGCCGCGGATCCGGCCTGCGTGTCCCAGGTGGACGCGGCGGAGCTGCGCGTGAAGGCCTGGCCGCAGATGGGCGGCGGGGTGAACCTCCAGGTCCTCGTCTCCAGGGACCGCTTCGAGCTGATGGCGCTGGAGCTGGGCAAGAAGACGCTGGCGGCCACGACCGACCTGCCGCAGACGAAGAAGGCGCTGGACTTCGTCGCCGCCATCTCCAGCTCCACCACCACGCCGACGCCCAGGGTGCTGGAGGGCAAGCTGGAGGTGCGCCTGACCAAGAACGCCGAGCAGGACTTCACCTTCAGCTACGGAGTGCTGTGGGGCGTGAAGGTGGAGTGGGCGGACTCGCAGGGGAAGGAGTACAGCTTCTCCACCGCGTCCAGCAACCCGGTCGCCTCGCTGCGCATGGAGGCGCCGCAGCGCCGCGCCACCCTGGAGGCGAACGTGGGCGAGACGAGGTTCTCCGGCCCGTGGCTCGATCCCGCGACCGGCAGCTACAGCGGGAAGGTGCAGACGTATTTCCTCTCCGGGCTCTCCGGGAAGGTGGTCGCCGAGGAGGGCAAGGACGTGAAGATCACCAACGTCGGCCTGGGCGGCGGCCAGAGCTACAATCTGGTGGACGGCGACAAGGTGACCACCGTCGACCTGAACAAGGATTCGTGGCGGCACCTGGACGTGACGCTCCAGCGCGACAGCGCCGACCGCGTGGTGCTGGTGGTGAGCCCGGAGCTCGACGTCATCATGGGCTACTTCTACAGCGTGCTCCGGCAGCTCGGCGTGCAGTACCCGGACGTCCTCCAGGACGAGTCGCTCCGCGTGCGGCTCAACGGCTCCTCCGCGCCGGCGCTGACCAGGATCGCGCCGAATCTGGAGACCGGCTTCCCCGGCGGATGGAAGATCCTCTCCGGGCAGCTGACCATCTCCACCGACCAGGCCGGGTATGACCCGCTGGTGGTGGCCGAGGGCCGGTGCCTGATCCAGCGCCAGACCACGCCGCCGGCCGGGAGCCACCCGATCTACGGCATGTGGGACTCGATGGACTGCCAGTAGCCGGCGGGCCCTTCCAGGTTCACAGTCCGCGAGTGACCAGCTCGCGGACCATCTGGGCGTAGAAGGTGGGCGCGTCGAAGGTGGCCGACCAGCCGATCTGCGCCCAGTGGTCTGCCTCCACCTGCCCCAGCAGCTCGCCCCAGCGCTGGGAGCGGGTGGGCACCAGCCCGTCGTTCTCGCCGGCCCGGTCCGAGAGGTACAGGTAGGTGGGCAGCAGCAGCGGGTTGAGCGCCAGCGCCAGCCCCTTGGTGCGGGCGAGGTAGCAGCCGTAGAGGACGCCGCTGGCGTCGGGCACCGACTCGTTGAACTCCTGCATGCGGGCGGTGGTGAGGTCGTAGAGGGCGTTCACGTCGATGCCCAGCTTCTCCAGGACGCCCCGCAGCCTGAGCCGGTCTCCCAGGACCTCGGTGCCGGCGTCGGCCAGCGGCGTCCCGCGGTGCGGGGTGCCGATGGTGGTGAGCGAGGCGACCCTGGCGGCCAGGCCCAGCTTGGCGATGGCGTAGCGCGAGTCGAGGCCGCCCATGGAGTGGGCGATGATGTTCACCCGCGGCGAGTCGAGCTGGCGCACCGCGCGCGCCAGGTCCTCGGCCCGGTCCTTCACCGAGGAGAGCGGGGGGACGCGGACGGTGTGGACCTCCATCCCCAGGCCGCGCAGGCGGTCCGCCACGCCGCGGAAGTACTCGGTGCCGCTGACCGGGAGCGGGAGCTTGTCGAAGCCGAGGATGCCGTGGGCGAGCACCACTGGGAGCGGCCTGGCGATCTTCTGCTGCGGCCGCCGCTGCGGTCGCTGCTCCCGCTGGACCGCCGCGCGCTGGCGCCGCCGCCGCACCAGGACCACGCCGCCGCCCGCGAGCAGCGCCAGCGCGACCGCGGCTGCGACCAGCGCGATGAGGAGGGATGGCGTCAAGGCGGGGGAGAAAATCGCTCACCGCGCGCCCGGCGACAACGGGGGCGGGACTGAGCTTTGGTGCGCGCTCGATGGATTACGTCCTGCTCAAGCTGGCACACATCCTCCTGGCGTCGATCTGGATCGGCGCGGGGCTCACCTTTCCGCTCGACATCCGGGCGACGGTGGCGCGCGGCCCGCCCCACACCGGGGTGCTGCGGGAGCGCGTGGCGCGGGTCACCCGGATCGCGGTGCCCGCCGCGCTGCTCACCATCCTCTCGGGCGTGGGCCTAGTCCTCTACGCGGGGGGCTTCTCCGCCGTCTCGACCCGGTTCCTGTGGGTGTTCCTGCCGGTGGGCGCCACCCTCGCCACCGGCGGCGGCTGGTGCGAGCCCGCCCTCCGCACGCTCTGGAAGGCCATCGACGCCGGCGACCGTCCCCTCCAGCAGCGGATGGCGAGGCGGTTCACCGCCGGCATCGCCGTCGAGCACGTCCTCCGCTTCACCGCGCTGGCGCTGATGGTGGTGCCGTTCTGAAGGCGCGGGTGCTTCGCCGCGCTGGCGGAGCGCACGGCCCTTGCAGTAGCAGACGTCGCCGATGCCAGCTTCCACCACCGCTGCTCGCGGCCGGCGCCTCCTCGTGGCGGGGGTGCGCGCGGCGGTGCTGGTGCTGGGCGCGCTGACGCTGGGCGTGCTGGGGCTGGCGTTCGCGGTGGATCGCTTCGGCCAGAAGGACCGCGCCCGGCGCGCCCAGGCCATCGTCGTGCTGGGGGCGCGCGTGCTGGAGAGCGGCGCGCCCTCCGGCGCCCTCCAGGCGCGCGTGGAGCAGGCGGTGGCCCTCTACCGCCAGGGGCTGGCTCCGCTGGTGCTCTTCAGCGGGGGCGTGGGCCGCTACCCGCCCGCCGAGTCGCTGGCCGCGCGCGACCTGGCGGTGTCGCTGGGCGTCCCGCCCGGCGCCTGCGCGGTGGAGCTGGAGAGCCACAGCACCGCGGAGAATGCCGCCTTCACCGCCCGCCTCCTCCGCTCGCGCGGCCTCTCCGAGGCCATCCTGGTCAGCGACCCGTATCACCTGCTCCGCGCCCGGCAGTACTTCTGGAGACAGGGCATCCGCGTCTTCACCAGCCCCGCCCTCCTCTCCGAGCGCAACCTCAGCCTCGCCGAGCGCTGCTACTGGACCGCCCGCGAGGCCTTCGCCCTCCTGCTCCACCCCACGCTCTGGTTCGCCGGCGAGCCCGCGCCCTGAGGGAGCGGCGGAGCGGCGGAGCGAAGACCCGGGAACGTGACACCGGGAACGTGACACGCAACGTGACCAGCAACGTGACTCGTTTCGTGACCGCGATACATCCGCCCGACGTCTTGTCATCACCTGGACGCATGTTCAGCATCGGGGGCGAGATGGATCGCTCGTCGCTGCTGGAGCTGGTCGTTCGTCTGGGGAAGGAGTTCCGCCGCCGCGGCATGGGCCGTCACGTGGACAAGCTCCGCGTGTATTACCTGGCGCTGCGCGAGGGCCTCACGGCTTCGGCTCGAAACGCGGTGGAGCTGAGCTGGTCGGAGGACCTGACGCTGGAGTGGATGCGGACGCTCCAGATCGCCCCGTTCGAGGACGTCTACCCGGTGAAGGAGCACGGGGTGCCGTGCTTCCGCTGCAACCCGGAGAAGGGCTCCAGCCGGGGGACGCCGCGCACGGAGGCGGTCTTCCCCGGCGGCGCGCGCTTCTCCTGCGAGACGTGCGGCGCGAAGTGGCTGGTGCTGGAGGGCGCCCCGCTCAACTGAGCGCGCGGGAGGCCAGCACCTCCGAGGCCGCGATGAACTGGCTCACGTGCGGCTCCACCAGCCTGGGCGTGGGCAGGACCGCGGCGGCCTTGTTGTTGAACATGGCGCCGCTGTGCCGGTCGAGGTCGGGGGCGAAGAACAGCGGGGCCAGGCGCTCGGCGTACTTCTCGGCGCTGGGGGACAGCGCGCCGATCAGCCACTCCACCGCGCGGTGCTTGAAGCTGCCCTCGCCCAGCATGTTGCCGCGGATGTTCGACTCGATCATCCCCGGGTTCAGCCCGAAGAAGCTCACCCCCGGGTACCGCCTGGCCGAGTCCAGGACCAGCATCTCGTTGCCCGCCACGGTGTTCCCGTGCACGGTCATGGAGCTGTAGGACTTCTCGGCGTTGAGGTCGTCCGCGGTGCCGGCGAAGCCGTAGCCGGGGAAGCCCATGACGAACACGCGCGGGCGGAGGCCGTCGCCCGGCCGGTCCTTGCCGAGACGCGGGGCGATCTCCCGGACCAGCACCAGCCGGCTCAGGTAGCTCACCGCCATGTCCTGCTCGATCCCCTCGGCTGTCTCCTGCCGCTTCATCCCCGCCATGATCCCCGCGGTCAGGACCACCAGGTCCAGCGATTCGGCCGGCAGCTCCTTCCCCACCCGGCGGGCCTCCTTGAGCAGGCTGAGGTCGGCGCTCACGAACTCGAGCCCCGGCACGCCCTGGTCCCGGAACGTCCGCCCCACGACGATGACCCTCGCCCCGCGCGACGCCAGGGAACGGCTGATGGCGCGGCCGATGCCGCCGGTGCCGCCGATGACCGCCACGTTGCGCCCCTTCAGGTCGAGGGTCGAAGGATCCACCCGCTGCCAGCTCACCGCCGGATTGTTTTTCATGGTGGATGGATAATAAGCAAGATAGTTCAGCTTGTCAACTATCGACGTGGTGGATAGATTCGAGCATGATGGACCGCATGGCGAGCAGGAGCCGGAGCGAACAGGGGCAGGCGGACGCCGGGAGGGAGGCCTGGGTGCTGATGTTCCGGATGCTCCAGGCGAACATGGGCGCGGTCCAGGCGGTGTGGAGGCAGTTCGAGCTCACGGGCCCGCAGGCGCACCTCCTCCAGCGCCTGGGACCGGACGAGATGCTGCCGATGAACGGGCTCGCCGGGGCCCTGGACTGCCAGCCCTCGAACGTGACCGGGCTGGTGGACAAGCTGGAGGCGCGGGGCCTCATCGAACGCCGCAGCGAGCCGGGGGACAGGAGGGTGAAGATGATCGCCCTCACCGCCGCGGGCCGCCGCTTCCGCGCCCAGCTGCTGGAGCGCCTCTCGGAGCCGCCGCCGTTCATCACCTCGCTCTCCGCCGAGGACAAGGGCGCGTTGCTGCAGCTCCTCCAGCGCGCGGCGGCGAAGCTCATGTCGAGTGACCCCGGAATCTAACCGGGATCGCTCGGGTATTTTGTAAATAGCAACTACAGTGGGTGCATGGCGGATGATGTGTGCACCCCACAATGAAGACCGCTCTTTCTCCCAGGCTCGCGACCCCCGCGTCGCCCCAGTCACGCAAAGAATCCACCCCGACCTCGGCCCCGGCACGGTCGGCCAGCGCGCCGAACGCACCGAACGCGCTGAGCTCGCCCCGCATCAAGGACCTGGCGCTGTTCGACCAGCCGTCCGGCGGCGGCGCGGTGGACAAGGTGAAGTCCCTCTTCAAGCTGCCGGACGTCGGCGGCTGGTGGGACCGCCACGTCGAGCGCCCGTTCGTGATGGGCCGCGACGGCTTCGTGGCCGTGGACGAGCGCGGGCAGATCGTCGGCGGCCAGCCGCCCTCGG
>Ga0209382_10009027_pt1 | contig 12504 bp, 11 predicted proteins | sample SoiMetdeltSBSDD5_FD_187599 | JGI IMG/M metagenome (GOLD analysis project Ga0209382, IMG submission 187599) | Bulk soil microbial communities from a Populus tree surrounding site in Tennessee, USA - Soil MetaG P. deltoides SBSDD5 (SPAdes) (version 2) | ecosystem: Environmental > Terrestrial >... | reverse complement strand
CCGCTCGTGGTCCTGGTCACAGACCCGGAGGTCCACCTGCGTGGTAGGTGCCAGTAGGTCGTTGAGGCCGGTCGGACCGGTCTCACGGTGACGCGCACCGTCGTCCGGGCCCGCACCCCGACCGCCTGGCGATCTCAACCAGCTCGAGCAGTTCCGCTCGGTTGGCTGGCCGCGACCACGCGACCCACCGGCAGACGAGCCGATAGCCCGTGCGCAGCCCACCGGCTCATGCGCCGCGCCAAAGGGTTCCCTTCCATCACAATCATCGATATACCGGTAGTCGTGTGGGCCGCCACGCTCCCCCGTCGCGGCGGCCCACCCTTTGCAGTCTCAGCGTCACGGGTGCTTCGCATCGCCACCGCGACGGACTGACGGCAGCCCGTGACAGTTGAGCTGTCGCGGCCTATCGAAAAGCTGGGGCAGACACAGTCCTGCCGGGCCACGGGGCGTGACCACCGCGGCCGCGTCTCCTGGGATCGCCAGCGTCGCAGCCACCTCGACTGCCGACATGACGAGGGGAATCCCACAATGCGCGAACATCGTTCGACGACGTCGGGCACGGTGACGGGTCGTGCCGGGCCCGTGAGGACTCCGACATGGGGCGCCGTGACGGGTTGACCGCCGCCCGCGGCCGGGACAGTGACCGGCCGGTCATGTGCGACCAGCGAATGGCGCTGATGGCCGACCCCGGGCTGGCTCGTGCCGACCGATGACACCTAGGGGTGTCTGATGGATCCTCGATGTGCTGCGCGGCACTCGGTGGGGCGTCTCGCGGCGTTGTCATCGTCGCGCGATGCCTCTGAGTGTCACGGCATCGCTCTCCTCCTCCGCCTTGCGATACACCCCACCGAGCACCTGCTCGCAACACCGACGATCCATCAGACACCCCTAGAGGCTCGGACTGCGGTTGGATCGATTGGCGCCTCGAGGCGATGGGTACCGGGGCTTCACCAAGCTCGAGACACCGGGTGCGGGTCTCGGGCCGGCACGGGTGTCACGGGTCCCCTGCTGGGCCATGGCCCACCCGTACCGAAAGGCACCCGCAATGTCGATGAGCGCGTTCGATCCCTGGAGCTACCGAGAAACAGCCGGCTACACCGAGGGCACCGACCTGACCGGGTACAAGATCGCCGCAGTCGACGGCGACATCGGCAAGGTCGACGACGCGACTTATGAGTCCGGCACCGCCGGACTGGTGGTCGACACCGGACCGTGGATCTTCGGCCGCAAGGTGCTGCTGCCGGCCGGCGTGGTGGAGAGGGTCGACCACGAGGACGAGAAGGTCTACGTCGACCGGACCAAGGACCAGATCAAGGAGTCCCCCGAGTACGACGCGGACACCGGCGTCGTCGACGACGACTACCGCACCCGACTCGGCGGCTACTACGACGACACCTACCGCACCGGCATCTAGCCGGCCGCGCGTAACCCGACGTTCGGCGGCCGGAGCACCGCGGGTTCGGGCCTGCACCACAACGGGGTCCCGCGGCCACGGCCGCCGAACGCACCTCACCCGCCGAACGCATCGCGGGGCTCGAGGCCAGCGATGACGAGACCCGTACCGAGGCGCGCGGATGGCCGTTTGAGGGGCCCGCTTGGCGGCTTGTCCGGAGGGCCGAGACCCGTGGGGCCGAACAGTTGATCAAGACGGCCACCGGCGGGCCAATCCCGGCAGCGCTTAGCGCGACGGGCAGTTGACGGCCTACGCCGCCGAGAAGGCCGCTCCAGAGGTGGACGTGGCTGCAGCTCCTGATGGCCCAATGGCTCAGGACTTCGAGCCGGTGCGGCGCTCCAGGGCTTCGATGACGGTTGGGCAGACGTCGATCTCGTAGAGCCTTTCGACGCTCTGCATCCCGCCCGGGCTCTCCGCGTTGATCTCCACCACCTTGTCGCCGATCACATCGATGCCGACGAAGTACATGCCGTCGGCCACGAGCTTCTTGCTCATCGCTTCGACGATGCCGCGTTCTACGTCACCGATCTCGAGAGGGACCGAGCGACCGCCCGCGCTGATGTTGGCCCGCGGGTCGTTACCCGTGGGCACTCGCCGGAAGGCGGCCAGTTTCCCGTCGCGCTCGAGGATCTGTCCCTCGAGCAGGAAGATCCGGGCATCGCCGTCCTCACCACCGTCGACGAACTCCTGAACGATCGCGTAGCCGTCCTGCAGCACCGCCTCCGTCATCTGCGCGAGGTTCGCTTCGCCCTCGTCCTCGATCATGAACACGTTCCGACCTTTGGCCCCGTACAGAGGCTTGACGACGGAGTGGCCGACCTCGCCGACGAACCGCTCGATCGCTCCCGGGTCGCGCGTCACCAGCGATCGCGGTCGGATCTTCTCGGGGAACTCCTCCAGGTAGAGCTTGCTCGTTGCGCGTAGAAGCGACATCGGGTCGTTCACCACCACTACGCCTCGAGCCTTGAGCATCTGGCCGAAGACCACACCCAGCGGACTTGCCCACGGCCGCTCCTGCAGATCGTCGATCGATTCGTTTCGCAGGAACAACGCATCGAGGTCATCCATGACGATCCGTTCGGCGTCGCGCTCCTTGATGCGCTCCATGAAGCTCTCGAGCGTGTCGTCTTTCTCGAACTCTGCGGCATGAGCCCGGGCCACGAGCTGCTCATCGCTCTCTCCGAGCTCGACGTCTCCGACCCCGACGTACCAAACCTCATGCCCGCCCTGGGCCGCGGCCCTCGCCAGCCGCGTAGTCGTGTACTCGTCTACCTCGGTGGCGACGTCGTTGACGAAGAACGCAAGCCTCATGCCGACACATCTCCTTCGTACAGGTCCGTGACCGACGCGCCCGCGCGCAATCTGTCGAGGCGCTCCTGAGCGCCGGGCACGTCCAGCCAGCGTGGACGGACCCATGGTGCTTTGAGCACCTCGCGATCGAGCAGGTCCTGGATCAGCGGGATGTGGTCCAAGGCGAGCTTGCCGACGAAGAGGACATCGAGGCTGCTGCCCTCTGCGAGGGCTTCAAGGAGACGCGTGATCCCACGCAGGTAGATCGCGTCCTTCACGGAACCGCCCCCGACGACGACCCGGATGGCGATGGACCAAGCGGTCCTCGTCGGTATCCGATGTTCTGCCCGTAACGACTCGAAGATCTCCAGGAATCCGGCGCCGTCGAGCATATTGCCGATGGCTACAACCCTCGCCGCGAGCACGCGGAGACGCCGCGGGTCCAATCCGCCGGTCAAGTACTCGGCGAGCACGGCAAGACCCTCTTGGGTCTCGTCATAGCCAGGCAGACCGATCGTCAGCAGCGTCAGGGGTTGCTTGGCGCCGTTCTGGTAGGTGACGACATGGGTGCCGACCTCGTGATGCAGCAAGGGCTCAACGCGGTCCGCCCTGAAAGAGGCCGCTGCGGGGATGAGCAGCCGGCCGAAGGACACCATCAGTTCGGAGATGTCGTCGCGCACCTCGACGTGCGCCGGGAAGTCCAGATATACGGCACGGTATCGATCGAACTCCGCACGAGCCGCCTCCGCGAACGCTCCGGCCGTGACGCTGCGGGTGCTGGGAGCTTGGGCTGGGATGGTCTCGAGCAACTCCTGCGCGGCGGACGCGAGAGGCTGGGCGATCCCTCCGTAGAGCTGCAGCGACCCGTACACGAACCGTGAAGTGTCGCGATCCTCCAAGGCTGTGATCTGTCTTGCTATCTCGTCTCGCTTCGCCCGGAAGAGTGTGTGCAGCGCGGGGTCGGCTACGTTCTCGATCTCGAGGTTGTAGAGGTCACGCCGCACGAGGTCCGGCTCGAATTCCAGCGGTCTGAGCCGGAGAGTGGGGACCGTCCCGAAGTCACTCCGTTCGAAGTCCGCCCATGCCTCCGCTGCGTTGACCGGCGTGACGTTGAGCAGCAGGTTCAAGCTCCGCTCGATCTCGGTGAGGCGGGCGTCGATGTCTAGAGCAGGCGCAAGCTGCTGGGTCGGAGATGTCACCTGACAGACGTACCCACCAGCCTGTACGAGCAACCTGTCCAATGTCTAAGCGCCGCAGGCGCGCCTTTGATGATAGGAGCCCAACTCGGCGCAGAGCGCTGGCAACGTGTCCAGTGCCAGGTGATGCGCTACATTCGTAGGCCCTCAATCTGCCGCGACCGTACCCCTCGATCGATTGCTCATTCCCCCTGATGAGGGCAGCTGCCGGGTAGCGATCAGGTGCTCTGCGACCTGGCGGAGCTTCACGTTGTGGTCTTGGGAGTAGCGACGCAACACCTCGAACGCCCGGGACTCGTCCAGCTCGTAGCGCTCCATCAGAATGCCTTGCGCCTGGCCGATGAGTTTGCGGCTGTCCAACGCGACGTTGAGCCCGGCCTCGTCTAACGACCGCGACAACGCAAGCGCCGCATGCCGGGCGAAGATGTTCGCGAAGGCGACATCGTCGGCGGTGAACTGTCGGGGCCGGGTCCAGTAGACATTGATCGACCCGATGCGCCGGTCATCCACATCAGTTAGCTCGACTGCCAACACGCTGGCCACACCCAAGGCGCACATCTTGCCCGCCCACCGCGGCCAGCGCGGATCGGCGGCCAGATTGGTCGAGATCAAGGTTTGGCGATGCCATGAGCTGTCTCGACACGGCCCCTCATCCAACTCGTACTGCAACCGGTCGGCCTGCTCGACCACCGGATCGGTCTGCGCAATCGTTTCCAATCGCTGCCGAGAGCGAATCAACGTCAAGCCCGCATGACTGGCATCAAGCTGGCGGCGGACGTAATAGACGATCTCCTCAGCCGTCGCCGCCGGTGTCGGCGCGGCCCGCAGAGCCTGGGCAATTCGGGCGAACTCCAGCGCGTCAAGATCAGGGCTCATGACGCGGACCCCCCTCCGGAAGGAGGTGGAGAGGGCTGCAGTGCGGGTGTGCCGCGGCCACCTGACCGCGTGGACTGCTTTTTCCGTGCTGTGTGAAGCGCCGCCACCGAGCGAACATCGCCGCGCCACCAGGCGGCACGTCTCCACCGGCACCGGGCCGTCGGCACGTGGAACATTCCAGCGGCTCACTCATGGCGCCTCGGGATTCACGTCCATAGAAGAAATACAGGAACTATGCAGTGCTACTGTACAACAGTTGTGCAAGCAGTGTGTAGAGTTCAGCCAGGGACGGTGGACGGATGTCCGCATCCGGTTCAGGCTTGTCGCGGGAAGGGGGTGGCGTCGGGTGGAGGATGGCGCGGACCGTGCCAGCGGCATCTACAGCATCGGGGCGGTTTCTCGCATGCTCGGTGTGTCGGCACAGACGTTGCGTGCCTGGGAGGACCGGTATCAGCAGATCGTGCCTGCCCGAAGCGCCGGTGGGCAGCGGCTCTTCAGCCGCGATCAGGTGGACCAGCTCAGCTTCATCCGCGACCAGATCGAGCAGGGCCTGCAACCCTCCGACGCTCACCGGCTCCTGGCTCAGCAGCGTCAGGAGGATGCGGCGTCCCTTCCGGTCGAGTCGCGCCGCGGCACGTCTCGAGCGATCCGCGATGGAGCCATCACCGTGCTGCTCGCCGAGCGTGACCGGTACGCGGCCGAGTTCGCCGACTACTTTCTACGCACGGAGGGCTACGTAGTTCGAGTCGTATTCGACTCAGCCGTGGCCACTGAGATCCTGCGTGACGAGCCGCCGAGCGTGCTTGTCGTGGATCTGCTGATGTCTGGTGGGGCCGGCCTCGCGCTGTGCCGGACCGCGCGCGACGTCGGTTCGGTCCCGGTCCTTGCCCTCTCCTCGGTCGAGTTGCGTGATCAGGCTATGGCGGCGGGAGCAGAGGCGTTCCTGGTCAAGCCGCTGGACACTCTGCAGTTCGTGTCCACGGTTCGCGACCTGGTCGGGACTAGCGCCTACTTGCGACGTGGGGAGCGCCGGCCATGACCGACCGGTTGTCGAGCGGCTCCGACCGACTGGACGCCGTCCTTGGAGGCGGCCTACCCCGCAACGGCATCGTCTTGATCTGCGGCAGGCCGGGTTCGGGCAAGACGATCCTCGCGCAGCAGTACGTGTTCCACAACGCTAGCGCCGACCGTCCGGCGATATACCTGTCCACAGTGTCCGAACCGCTCGACAAGATCTTGCGCTACGGCCAGTCTCTGGACTTCTTCGACCCCGCCGCACTAGGCACGAAGGTGATCTATGAGGATCTCGGCCGGACTCTGAACGAAGATGGGCTAGCCGGTGTGCTGGCGTGCGTCACCGAGCTTCTCAAGCGACACCGCCCGGGTCTGGTTGTCATCGACAGCTTCCGGGCTCTCCAGACCTACGCAGCGAACCCGGAGACGTTCAGGAGCTTCCTGTACGAACTGGCGGCGCGGCTGTCCGTGTTGCCGACTACCTCCTTCTGGGTCGGTGAGTACAACGGCACCGACACCAGCGACCCCGAGTTCGCAGTTGCTGATGCCATCGTGTCGCTTGGCACCGACCGGGCAGCCGACCGCGACCGCCGCGTCCTTTCGGTCCTCAAACTCCGCGGCAGTGGCTCGCGGTCGGGTAACCACGCCTACCGACTCTCCTCCGCAGGCCTCGACGTTTTCCCGCGCATGGCCGACCCCGTAGAGCACGACCGTTATGGCGGCCCCCACGAACGCATGTCCACCGGCGTCGCTGCATTGGATGCCATGGTCTCCGAGGGCTTCTACCGCGGCGCTTCAACTCTGCTGGCCGGACCTTCCGGCATCGGAAAGACGCTGCTCGCGCTCCACTTCATCTTCACCGGCGCACAGCACGGCGAGACCGGGGTGATCGCAACGTTCCAGGAAAACCCGACGCAACTGGAGCGCATCCTGAACGGGTTCTCGTGGTCGCTGGACGACCCGGGCATCGAGCTCATGTACCGCACCCCAGTCGATCTGTATCTCGACGAATGGGTCTACGACCTACTGGATACCGTCCACCGAACCGGCGCCACCAGAGTCGCCATCGACAGCATAGGCGACCTGCGAGCCACCGCCGGAGAGGAAATTCGTTTCCGCGAGTACATCTACTCGCTACTGCAGCGCTGCGCCCGCGCCAACACAAGCGTCGTCATGACACAGGAAGTCCCAGAACTGTTCGGCGTCACCCGCCTGTCCGAATACGGCATCTCCCACCTGTCCGACAACGTGATCCTGCTCCAGTTCCTCAGGGGACACTCCCAGCTCAGGCGGGCACTGACCGTCCTCAAGTCACGCGGCAGCGCCCACGAGCCGAACACACGCCAATACGAGATCACGACCGACGGCGTACTTCTCGGCGACCCGTTCGACCCCAGCCAGGACATGACCTAGCTCGGCGACCATCTTGGCCTGGCCGGCTTCCAGACCTGCCGCAAATCAGCTGGCCGAGGTCTGTCGCGCAGCTCCTGTCGGAGCACAAAAGAGATGCTCCGGCGGTGAAGCGAGAGGCACAGCTTCGACCGTCCGCCGCTCGTACATCCGGGTGTCGCGACGCAACTCCGACCTTGGGAAACGGTTTGGTGCCGCCTGACCTGCTGCGGCCTGAGCCACGGTCGGACCGCTGTGCAAACCCGGTGTATCAGCGGGGGTCGCGGATTCCTCCGAAAGGTAGGCGGTGGACATAGGTAACGGGAGGGGACGCCGATGAGCAACGATAATGCGCGGCTCGTGGACATCGGGCGCATGGATGCCCTTACCGCGCCTTCGATCCAGACCGTCAGGACGACCTTTGCCGCGCTGAACCGCACTGTCGACGAGGTCAGTGCGGAGTGCCGGGCGGTTGCCGACACTCTGGAGGCGATGGACGCCGCACTCCAGGTGGTCACGCAGGGCGGGGCAGCGGGGCAGCAGTGGGGTGGATTCGGGTTGATCAGCTTGCCCATTGTCGGTGCCATCCGCGCCGCGCAGGGCATCACCAGTCAGTACGTCAGGCAGCAGACCGGGGTCTCGCTCAACACCTGGACCGATCTGGTCGCGAGCTCGTCGGCGCAGTTCGAGGCGTACCTGTCCCAGCTGGAGACCGTGGCTGCGCTCTCCCAGCGGTACCACGCCCAGCCGGCGAGTGAGCTCGAGATCGACCAGCTGCAAGCCGGGAAGGACCAGGCGATCCTCGTTGACACCCGCTGGAAAACGCAGGCCTGGAAGCAGATCTTGAGTCGTGTGGCGCAGCTGGGCAGGGTCGTGGACGCCATCCTGCAGGCGAACATCACCGGCGGGCAAGCACTATCCACAGCCGATAGTGCGGCCAGCTCGGCCGGCTTGTCCGGCTCCCTGCAGAGACGAATCAAGGAGGCGCAGAACCGGACCGTCGAGAAATCGGGTGACCTGCGCGAGTGGGTGCTACAGCCCTTCGTCGAGATCCGCGACAGGGTCAGGCAGCTGCCCCGGCAGACCGCGCAGCTGTCCCAGCAGGTCGCGTTGCTGGAGGTCCTGCTCGATCTCGAGGTCGCCGAGATCCGCGCCTGCCTGGGCGAGATCTCACCCACCGAGGCAAGGATCGTCGGCATCCGGGTGGCGGCCGCCGTGACCCTGCCCGAGCTTGGGCAGCGGCTTGCAGCTGCCCGGCAGCACGTGCTGGCCCACGAGACGTACCTGGAGCGACTCGACGCCGCCCGCCACGCCGGCGCGGTGGCCGACCAGGTCTACTCGATCCTCTCCGAGGAGTACCGCGACGGCTTGGCACGTAGCCGGACCCGGCTCTCCGAGCTGGAGGCCGAAGCGGACGTGTGGCGGCGAGACGGCCGGGCGGTACTCGACGCCTGCGCCGACTGGATGACGCTGGAGCTGGACGTTCTGACTGCACGGACACTGACCGAGCAGCAGGAGCCAGGCAATGATCGCCGTGCCCTCCTGCAGCGCGAGCGGGACCGTGTGGACGAGGCGAGGAACGTCTTGACCTCGCTGTAACGCGTCGGCTCGCCGAGCGACCGCAGAACCTGTCGTTCTTTCTGAGGCCCCTGATCTCGAGGAAGTGACGCTCAGGAGCTGGCGATCGAGCGCCACTCCTCGAGCTTCGTCGCGATCAGCTCGGCGCGCCGCTGTTGGTCGCTGCCGTTCAGGATGCTCAGGTCCTCGGGCTCGGCCCGCAGGTAGACCCCGGACGTGCGCGCCCTGATGGTCGAGTCGGAGTCCGCACGGGTGGTCCAGTAGCCGGCGGCCCGGTCGATGGACTCGAGCCGGATCTCCCCGGTGCCCTCGAGCTGGGGTGCGTCGGGATGGCGGGGACGTTCGCCGTTCCAGTAGTAGAAAATCCCGGAGGGATCCCTCATCTCCTTCGATGCTTCGCTCCAGTAGCGCGCCGACAGCGTGCCGTCCTCCTGCCACGCTCGCCCGTTCACCTCCAACCCGCCGTGGCGATTCCGAGAGATCCGCAGCAGGCTCACGGCCGAGGGCTCACGCTCGGTGCGCACGGTCAGGGAGTGCTGCCACCACAGCCCCTCGATGCGCGCGAGCCTGCCCTCGTTCTCGATCGCGTTGCGGAGCTTCTGGTTGATCGTCTTGATCTCCGTCGGGGTGGTCTCGGCGTACCGCACGCAGGTCAGGCCGAGCAGGTCGCTGGGCAGCTTGGCGCCCTTGGCATGGAGGATGAACGTCCGCCGCATGCCGAGCACGCCACCGAACAGACCCGCCTCGAACACCACGTTGTCGCGCGGGGAGGCCTGGCCCGGCGCGTCGCCACGGGAGGTCCAATCGTCCTGGGCGAAGACGAACGCGGCGAAGTCAACCTCGCGGGTGAGCTCGACGAGGCGCTCCAGCGTGGAGGTGCCGGGGTTGAACGTCGTGGTCCACGGCTCGACGTCGGCCACCTGCTCGAGGCCGCGGGTCAGCGACTCGAGCAGCTTCGCCTGCTGGCCCGACGAGCCGAGGAAGATGCGTGGCTTCATCGTTATCTCCTGACGAGGCGACCTGCGACATTACGCCGTAGCAGGCATCCTAGCTAGCAAGCCCTACCCGGATGAATGTCAGTCCGGACGCGGATGGCCACAGCGATAGGCCGGGGAATGAACTGGGGTCAGCTGCCGTAGATCGGAGTGTCAACAAGCGCGGTCGAGTGGGTCAGAGAGGCTCGAATACAGGCGTGTTGACACGGTCCGCCCTCTTCCTAAACCGGCCGCTCGACAGCCAGACGCCTGAGGGACGATAATCGCGAACCCGGTGCCCATGCTGGTTGTGTTCGTCGTCATCCTCGTCGTGCGCGGGCTTCCGGCGTTGTTCTGGTATCGCAACGACCTACCCAGGAACGAACGACTGCAGATGGTGTTCCTCACCGCTACCACTCTGCCGCTGCTCGTCGCCCTGACCTCGATGACCCACCAAACCACCGGAGCACAGCTAGCGGCTGCTCGCGGTCTGCACTCGGATCGACCCATCATCCGCGCCCGTGGATTCGGGAATCGGAGGAATCGTGCGACTCGACCTGGAGCCTGGAGAGACAAGTTGCTGCAGGCAACGACCGCAGGCGGGTCCAGCCGGGTGACCTCGACCGCTCTGCTGCCGATATCGCGCCCGCCGACCGCCGCCTGGTGCGGCATCAGAGCCTGACCGGCCCGCTGGAAACCCTGCCACGGTCGGTCGCTGCCATCAGGGCCGCCGAGCGCAGGCATCGAGCGGTCCCGGGTGGCCTCGGGTCGAGCACCCGCTCGCGCTGTGCGCACCGGCGGCCATAGGAAGCCCAAGCCCGCGCCTGCCGCGAGGTCTTGACGCTGGTCACAGACAGTGAGCCAATAGATGTGCTCGGGGATCATCACGAGTATTGGGGGGACCACATGAATGTCGACCTGTCCAAGCGGTCCAGACTGACCTTGGCGATCACCGTCCTGGCCGCAGCGCTGCTGGCCATGGCTGCCGCGCTGGGCGGCGGCCAGTCGGCGTCGGCCGATCCACCGGGGAACAACGGCACCATCAAGATCGAGGAGGAGCCGCTCACCGATCAACCCAACAACGAGCCGCACGTGGACTGCATCTTCGTGGTGGAGTTCCGCGGCTACGACGAGGGCGATCTGGACGCCACCGTGACCTTCGAGCTGCAAGCGCCGACGCTGGACGGGTCGTTGACGGTGACCGGTAACACGAACCCGTTCATCGGTGGCGACCCGGCCGGAGGTGCCGTCGACCTCGATGCTTCCGAGGAGTACCGGCTCGACTTCGGAGGCCCGCCGCACCCGATCCAGGGCTACCACGTAAAGGTGACCGTCCACGCGGAGGGCTCGCAGGGCGCCGATACCAAGTACAAGGTGTTCTGGGTGCAGCCCTGCGAGGACCAGACCCCGACCCCGACCCCAACTCCGACCCCGACCCCGACCCCAACGCCGACGCCGACGCCGACGCCGACGCCGAGCGATACACCAACCGACACCCCTACCACCACCACGACCAAGAGTTGATCTAGCGCGGTGAGACCCGCCCCGCCGAGCGGTTCCCGCGGGGACGCTCGGCGGGGCCGCCGCGAACGGAACCAACACTGATCAACTCCAGACTGCACACCTAACGGATCCGCCCCCTCCAGCGGTCTTCTCCCCCAACTGCTAGACGCAGTTTCATGGCACGAACCGTGGCACGCCGGGCTGCTCGGGACTACGGGTCATGTCCTGGAATGCCGCGATCGCCTCCAACGCGGGGTCGTGTCCAGTGCGATAGGCGTCGACGGTCAATGGCGCGGGGAGCTCCACCTCGATCCACTGCCGGGTGTCACGGGGGTCCCACTGCCACCACAACGTCGAGACGCGCACCGTGATGCGGTGGTTGGGCAGCACCAACAGCTCGGAGTCCCCGTAGTGATTCCAGCGGGACGCCGATGGTTCTCCGACAAAGATGGGGAACGTCCATCGCTCCAGATCGGAGATCAGCATCTGCGCCGCCGAGAACGTGCGCCTGCTGGTGATGACGAAAAGCCGACCGCGCTCGTCGAAGCGCGACCGCAGCAGCGCGCGCACGATGGGCCGGTTGCAGTCTCCGTCGCCGCCGCCGTTGTGCCTCAGGTCCAACACGAAGCGGCGCGCTCCCCGAGAATCGGCCACGCCAAGCGCACGGGCGAGGAAGGCATCGAGGCTTTCGCCGCGCTCGTGGATCTCGTTGAGCTGGCAGTACAGGATCTCGCCTTCAGACAAGTAGGAGAACCAGTACGTCTCGGCCAGATGGGACAGCCACGGCGGTACAGCGGCGCCCTCGCGAAGATCCGCCCAGCCGTCACGAGGTTCCCACCACGAGTCCGCGCTGCTCGAGCGGGAAACGGCCCGGCGTTGCCAAGCCTCACCGTACGAAGACTGCCACGCGCCTCCACAGTCAGCCCCGCGCCCTCGGGATCGGCGGACAGACCCAGCGCACGCAGGACCTCCGGCATCACTAGGAGGGTTGGCGCATACATCAAGACACCCATGTCATTGTCGCGCCCGACCAGCGCGGCGAGACGGTCCTCGGCTACCTCGATGGGCACATCGCCGACATGGGTGACACGGGTACCGAGCAGGGCTAGGTGGTCGTGCGCAGCCGCACGAACGTAGTACCCGTCGGCGAAGCGATACAGGCTGACAGGAAGCGTGTGAAAACCGATTGTGTCTCGCCAGGGCGAGACAGTGGTGTGGCCGTCACCGACCG
>Ga0209382_10009025_pt1 | contig 12504 bp, 7 predicted proteins | sample SoiMetdeltSBSDD5_FD_187599 | JGI IMG/M metagenome (GOLD analysis project Ga0209382, IMG submission 187599) | Bulk soil microbial communities from a Populus tree surrounding site in Tennessee, USA - Soil MetaG P. deltoides SBSDD5 (SPAdes) (version 2) | ecosystem: Environmental > Terrestrial >... | reverse complement strand
CGTCGGTCGCGGCCGCGTGTTCTTGCTGGCGCCGGAAATCCTGTTCCGATCGCAGCCGCACGGGACCTACAAGCTGTTCTTCAACGGCTTGCTGCTCTCGGGAGCTCGGGAGCTCGGGAGCTCGGGAGCTCGGGGGCTCGGGAGATTAGGAGCTCGGGTCGGGGTGTCAGGCAGTGAATCGTGAATTCACCACCTGACACCGGCCTCCAATTCACGATTCACTGCGCGACACCTGCCCGGCGCGCTATGGCGTGGTCTTCTTCCTCGGATCGTCCTTGGGATTCACGTAGTTGATCACGAAGGGTCCCGTGCCGTAGAGCTGGAAGATCGTTTCACCCTTGGTGCGCACGTAGTGGCGGGTTCTTGCCGGCATCTTGGAGTAGCCGCCGGCGCCGAGCGCGTGCATCGACGATTCGTCCATCTTGTCGCCGATGCCGATCATCAGCGAGCCGCTGAGGATCAGAAGATTCTCGGTCGTCGGATGCCAGTGCGGCGCGACGACGTAGCCATCGGGCAGTTTGACGCGAAGCGAGAACGCGGCGGGTTTCGCCGGATCGCCGTCGATCACGGCCATCTGCGCCCCAGCCGGGAGACTGGGAGGTGCGTCGACCCACTTCAATTGCGCGGCGTCCAGCATGACGTGACCGGCTGATGCGCCGGCCTTGGCAGGTGGAGGCGGTGGCGGTGGCGGTTTCTGATCGCGCCCTTGAGCGATCACCAGTACTGCCGAGGTCGACAGCAATCCCACGACGACCGTCGACGCGAACACTCGTGACAATCGCGGCATGTGGCCCTCCTCTGGTACGTATTTGTCCAGCACGCTTCTCCGATCGGCGCTGGATTATACGCCCGTGGCGTTCTCCTCTTCTCTGAGACCACCCGCGAATGAGTCGACGATAGTGATCACACCACATGCGGACGTCGATTGCGGTAACGGTGGGCCACTCCCGGTCATATATGATTTCGCCATAATCGCGGAAGTTACTGATCGCGGGTGTAACTGGAGGAGGCACACACGTGAATCGCTCACGCCACCGCTCAGCTTTCGGGTCTGGGCTGGCCGCGATCGTTGCGGTCGTCATGTTCATCGCGCCCTCGGTGCGCGCGCAGTCCGCCACCGGAACCATTCTCGGAAACGTCAAAGACGAATCGGGCACGATCGTGCCTGGGGCCACCGTCACCGCCACGAATGTCGACACGCAGCTCTCGCGCACCGCGGTGACGGACGCCGAGGGCCATTACTCGCTGACGCTCCTGCCGCTCGGCAGCTACAAGGTCGAGGTCACGCTCAGCGGCTTCAAGAATTTCGTGCAGACCGGCATCGTGCTCGACCTCGGCCGCAACGCGCGCGTCGACGCCACGCTCGGACCGGGCGCCGTGCAGGAAACGATCTCGGTCGTGGCCGATGCGCCGCTGGTCGAAACCAGTTCCGCCGCGCTGTCCCGCCGCGTCGGCCAGAACGAGGTCCTCAATCTGCCGCTGGTCAATCGCGACGTCTATTCGCTGCTGTCGATCACCGGCGGCGTCACCAGTAACGACAACTCCAACTCGCTCGGCGGCCCCGAGCAGCTGACGACCATCAACGGTTCGCAGAAGGCGCAGATCGGCAGCGTGGCCTTTCAGCTCGATGGCGGCAACAACACGGCCGGCCTGCGAGGCACGGGGAATCCCGCGCCCAATCCCGAAGCGGTGCAGGAGCTGCGTGTCATCACCAACAACTACGCCGCCGAGTACGGGCGCTATCCCGCCGGCGTCGTCGACGTCGTCACCAAGTCGGGAACCAATCAGTATCGCGGCGCGGCGTTCGAGTTCTTCCGGAACGAGAATCTGAACGCGAAGCGCTGGGCGCCGCCTGGCACGCCGTCGGTGCGCGATCCGCTCGATCGCAATCAGTACGGCGGGGCGTTCGGTGGTCCGATCAACCGGGACCGCACTTTCTTCTTCGCCAGCTATTCGGGTCTGCGCCAGGAGGAGACGTACTTTCGCGATACCGCGATCGTGCCGACGGCTCGGGAGCGGGCCGGCGACTTTTCGCAATCGTCGATCAAGCCGCGCGATCCGCTGACCAACGCCGCGTTCACCGGCGACCTCATCCCTTCCGTGCGCTTCGATGCGGCGGCGATTGCGATTCAGGAACGCCACGTTCCGCTCTCCAACCTGCCCAACAATCGTTTCTCCGTGAGCCGTCCCGATCCGCTCGAGACCGACGAAGGGACGTTCAAGCTCGATCATCATCTGTCGGCGACTCACAGCCTGGCGTTCAGCTACTTCTACCAAAAGGGGACCGACACCCAGCCGCTGTCGCTCACCGGCAACATTCCGTGGGTCGATCGCGATTTCCGCTGGACGCAGCACAACGTCACCGCGGGCGACACCTGGACGCTGAGCCCGGCGATCATCAATCAGCTGCGCGTCAACTACGTCCGGCAGTTTGGCGCGAGGGTCAACAACCCCACCACGTCGCTCGGCGATCTGAGCTCGCGATTCACGATTCAAGGCGATCCGACCCTGCCGCGCTTGTCGATCTCCAATTACTTCACCGGCCAGACGTCGATCGCGGGTCCAGACGCCGGCAGCGACTACTTCGCGGTCAAGGACAGCCTGAGCATGAACCGCGGCAGCCACGCCTTCAAATTTGGCGGCGAGGTGTCCTACGAGAAGATCGTGCACGACACGCTGCTCGACAACTACGGCGTGTTTGCGTTCAACGGCAGCAAGACCGGAAATGCCTACGCCGACTTCCTCCTCGGCCTGCCGTCGACGATGACCCAGGATGCGCCGGTGCGAAAGACCGACAACGGCGCGTATATCAGCCTGTTCGCGCAGGACGACTGGCGGATTCACTCCCGGCTCACGTTGAACCTCGGGGTCCGCTACGATCTGCAGTTCCCCTACACGGATCCCGACAACCGCAAGCTGGCGTTCGTGCCGGGGCGGCAGTCGCGGGTGTCGCCGGGGGCGCCGGTCGGCTTGCTGTTCCCGGGCGACGAGGGAATCAGCCGGGGGATCGTCAAGACCGACACCAACAACATTGCGCCGCGGCTCGGCCTGGCCTGGGATCCACGCGGCGACGGGCGGTGGGTAGTGCGCGCCGGCGCGGGGATTTTCTACGGCAGCATCACCGGCAACGAGTGGAACACGACCGCCGACAACCAACCATTCACCGTCCGCCAGTCGTTCCCCACCGTCAAGACGCTGGCCGATCCGTACGGCAACCTGCCTGGCGGGGTGGGGCCGTTCCCGTTCATCTACGATCCCTCATCGCCGCGCTTCACGCTGCCGGCGCAAGTGTTCGGTCCCTCGCTCGACTTCGTGTGGCCGAAGACCTACCAGATGAATCTGACCATCGAGAAGGAGATCCTGCGCAGCCTCGCGGTCACCGCGTCGTACGTCAACGCGCTGGGCCGCAACCTGCCGGCGAGCATCGACCGGAACTATCCGGTGTTCGGTCCGGGCGCGTCGACGGCGAACGTCAACTCGCGCCGTCCATATCTGCCCGGCGTCATCGGGTCGGCGCGCGTGCTGGAGTCGATCTTCAAGAGCGACTATCACGGGATGCAACTGAGCGCCGAGCGTCGCGGCGCGCGCCTCTCCGCGAAGGCCTATTACACGTTCGGCAAGGCCATGGAGGACCTCGACTACCAGGGCGGAGGACTGCCGGCGGTCCAGAACTCGACCCGCATCGACCTCGAGCGTGGCCGTACGTCCGCGGATCGGACGCATAGCTTCGTGCTCTCGGCGATCTGGGACGTCGGCTCGTTCGATCAATCGCAGCGCGTCGTGAAAGCGCTGCTCAGCGATTGGACGGTCTCGACGATCGTGACGTTCCAGAGTGGCGCGCCGCTCACCATTTCGTCCGGACAGGATCGCAACTTCGACGGAGTGACCACCGATCGCGCCGATATCATCGGCAACCCCAAGCTCGATAGCAGCCGTCCGCGCGAGGAGCTGATCGAGCAGTGGTTCGACACCACCGTGTTCGTGCAGCCGGCCAACGGCGCCGACGGCAGCGCCGGCCGGAGCATTGTCGAGGGGCCGGGATATCGCAACGTCGATCTCGGTGTGTTCCGGAACTTCAACCTGGTGGGGCGGAGCGCGTTTCAATTCCGCGTCGAAGTGACGAACGTCTTCAACATTGTGAATCTGAACAACCCGGGGACGGCGCTGAACGCTCCGGCGAACTTCGGCAAGATCCGCTCGGCGCGCGACATGCGGCGGATTCAGTTGGGCGGGCGCTTCTCGTTCTAGGCGTCGGCAGGAGCAATCAGACCGGTCCGCTTCGTCCATTCCTGCGCGAGAGCGTGGAGGAGCGGGCCGAGTTTTGGATGGGGTGGCGTGACAACCCGGTGAATGCCGGCGGCGTCGCAGGCCGCCGCGCACGTGGGACCAACCGCGCCGACGAGCACGTGCTGATTGAGTGCCGCGATCAAACGGCCGCGGCGCGTCCCCGCCACGTCGAGAAGGTGCCGCACCTGGATCTGGCTCGTCAGCACCAACACCGGAATCTCTCCGGCGGTCAGGGCATCGATCGCCGACGACAGCGGGTCGATGTTCCAGGGCAAGCGCCACTCGTAGACCAGCAGCTCCGAGACACGCGCACCGCGTTCGGTCAGCAACGCGACGATGGGAACGCTGCGCTCACCGTAGTGCACGACGGTGACGTCACGATCGCGGAGCACGAGCGACTCGAGCGCGGTGAAGACTTCAGCCGTGGTGAACGGTTCGCCGACCGCGCGGGCCGGCGTGAGGCCGCGGCGGCCAAGAGCGCCGGCCGGCTTCGGGCCGCGAGTGACGAGATCCGCTCGCGTGAGCCCGACCTGCAGCTCGGTGCCGCGGCCCAGCCGCTCGGCGACGGCAAACACGCGCGCCACCGCGGCGCCGGTCAGAAAGACCACCACCGAGCCTCGCGTCGCCGACAGCCGATCGATCAACGCCGCGATGGCCTGATCCGCGTCGACGTCCACCTCGCTCACGGCCGGCGCGCTGACCGGCTCGCCGCCGAGGCGGCGTACCATCGTGGCCATTTCGTCGGCCAGCCGAGATTCGAGCAGCGCGACTCGGGCTCCGGCGAACGTCGCTCCGGAAGCGACGGTCACGTCAATTCCAGCGTGAGCTCGCCCGACGCGGAGCTGGTCACGCGATAGGTCTGCAGGCGATCGCAATCCCGTCCGATCGGTTCGCCGCTGCGCAGATCGAACAGGAATCCGTGCAGCGGACAGATGACGCTGTGGCCACCGACCAGTCCGTCGGCAATCGGCCCGCCGCGATGAGGACACGTGGCGGCGGTCGCCATGAGCTCGCCGCTGCGCAGGCGGAAGACCGCGACCTCGCGGCCGCCGGCGCGAAAGACCCGCGCCTCTCCAAGCGGGATCTGATCGATCGGACCGAGCGCATGTTGGGTGATCGAGAGCGTCATGCGACCGTCCCGGCCGGCTGGACGTTGGCGATGGTCTTGAACTGCAGCGGATGAATCGGGACGTTGCCTTCCTGCCAGGGATCCGCGAACGCGTCGACCGCGCTCTGCACCGCCGCGTCGAGTGCGGCGCACAGCCCCTCGGCGTCTTCGACCAGGAGGCGCTGCAGCTCGCGTATGCCGATGCGTTCGACGAAGTCGTAGGTGCGCTCGAGATAGCGGGCGTGCTCACGGTAGAACTGCATGAAGCGGCCCATCACTTGGAGGACGTCCTCGTGGGTCGACACCGTGCACAGCAGGTCACCCTTGCGGACCTTCGACCCCGCGCCGCCGCCGACGTACACCTCCCAGCGGCCGCCTTCGATCGCCACCGCGCCGACGTCCTTGGTGGTGGCCTCGGAACAGTTGCGAGGGCAGCCCGCGGTGGCGAGCTTCATCTTGTGGGGCGATTCCAAACCCTGGAACCGCTTTTCGATCGCGATGCCAAGGGCGGTGCTGTGGCCGACGCCGTAGCGGCAGAACTCGGTGCCGACGCAGGTCTTGCAGGTACGGAACGCCTTGGCGTAGGCATGGCCCGACGGCATGCCGAGATCGCGCCAGACGTCGGGCAATTGGTCCTTGGCAATGCCCAGCAGGTCGATCCGTTGGCCGCCGGTGATCTTCACCATCGGCACCTGATACTTGTCGGCGACGTCCGCTATGCGCCGCAGCTGCGCCGCCGAGGTGACGCCGCCGTAGATTCGTGGCACGACGCTGAACGTCCCATCGCGCTGAATGTTGGCGTGGACGCGATCGTTGATGAAGCGGGCATCGCGCTCGTCCTCGTACCGACCGGCCCAAATCGTCTTCAACAGCGAGGCCAGTCCGGCCTTGCTCTTGGGATCGTCCGCGCCGTCGGCGAGCGCCGCGAATACCGCCGAGACGCTGCGCAGATCGCGCCGCCGGATCTCGGCGACGAGCTCGGGTTTGCGCAGCGGAATCGCTGGCACGTAGTAGTGCGCGGCCGGATCGTCGGTGACGGCGTCGCCGGCGCAGGCCTCGAGGACCTGCTGCACTTGCGGCGTGCACGAGCCGCAGCCGGTGCCGGCGCGGGTCGTGTCGCACAGCGCCCGCAGCGTGCGGCAGCCGTTGGCGACCGCTTGCACCAGGCGCGCCTTGGTAATCCCGTTGCAGTTGCAGATTTGCGCTTCGTCGGGCAAGCCGGCGGCCGACGTGGGACCATCGGCCTTCATCGAGGGGAAGAGCAGCTCGGCACGGTTGTCGGGCAACGGCAGTCCGCGATCGAACGCCTGCAGCAGACCCGGTGCCGCATCCGGATCCCCGAGCAGGATCGCGCCCGCGAGTCGTCCGTCACGGACCACCAGCTTCTTGTAGACGCCGCGGGTCGGCTCGGCGTAATGCACGATCTCGTCGCCGTGCAGCGGGTCCTTGTCCCCCATCACGGCCAACTCGACCCCCATCACCTTCAGCTTCGTCGACACCCGCGAACCGCGGTAGAACGACTGTTGGTTGGCGCCGGTCAGGCGATCGGCCAGCACTTGCGCCTGTTCCCACAGCGGCGCCACCAAGCCGTACACCTGGCCGCGATGCTGCGCGCATTCGCCAATCGCGAAGACGGCGGGATCGTTCACCGAGCGCAGATCGTCGCCGACGACAATCCCGCGCTCGACGACGAGATTCGCGTCACGCGCCAGGTCGACGTTCGGCCGGATGCCGGCCGACACGACCACCATCTCGCACTCGAGGGTGCTGCCATCGTCGAACATCAGACCGGTGACGCGACTGTCGCCGAGCACGGCGGTCGTTCGCCGCGACAAGTGGGTGGTGACGCCGAGCCGCTCGATCGCGTGCCGCAGCATGTCGCCGGCGGCCTCGTCGAGCTGCACTTCCATCAGATGGCGCATCAGGTGCACGACGTGCACGTCGAGATCGAGCGCTCGCAGCCCGCGTGCGGCTTCGAGACCGAGGAGCCCGCCGCCGATCACTGCCGCCCGGCGGACGCCGGCGGCGCGGGTGCGGATGGCGGCACAGTCGTCGAGGGTGCGGAACACGTAGATGCCGTCGCGGTAGCGCCCGGTGTCGGTGACCAGCCCGTCGAGCGGCGGCACGAACGCGCTGCTCCCGGTCGCGATCACCAGCAGGTCGTAGGGCTCGACCGCGCCGTTGTCGCCAATCGCGCATTGCGAGTCGCGATCGATCCGCGCCACCCGCACGCCGGCGTGCAGGCGCACGTGCATCTGCTCGTACCAGGCGAGCGGATTGATGAAGATGTCCTTGGGATCGTGGGTTCCGGCGAGCACGCCGGACAGCAGGATGCGATTGTAGTTGCCATAAGGTTCGTCGCCGAACATGGCGATGTCGAAGGCGTCGGGGTTGCGCGCCACGACTTCTTCGACCAGCCGAGCGCCGGCCATGCCGTTGCCAATGACTACCAGTTTTGGTCGGGTCTTCATGCGCGCTTCCTCATGGTTGATGTTTCGGGGCCGCCGCGATGCGCGCGGCGCACACCTTGAACTCGGGCATCCGGCTGATCGGATCGAGCGCGGGATTGGTCAGGCGGTTGGCGGAGTGGTCATCGGGCCAATGAAACGGCACGAAGATCGTGTCCTCGCGGATCGCCGCCGTCGTCTTGACGCGAAACGACGCGCGGCCGCGCCTGGTCTCGATCGTCACGTCGCCGCCGTCGGCGAGGCCGGCGCGCTGCGCTGCGCGCGGGTGGATTTCCGCTTCGGCCACGCGGGCGGCGCGCCGCAGCGCCGTAATGCGACGCGTCTGGGTGCCCGACTGGTACTGCGCGAGCACGCGGCCGGTGGTGAGGTAGAACGGATAATCGGCATCCGGGCGTTCGCCGCCGCCGAACGTCTGGACGCGATGAAAGCGTGCGCGTCCCGACGGTGTGTGAAACCGCTCGGCGAACAACCTCGGGGTTCCCGGTTTGGCCGTCGAGGCACAGGGCCAGAACACTCCGGATTCCCGGTCGATGCGCGCGGCGGTAATGCCAGAGTAGTCAGCCGGCGCGCCCGCGGTCGCGCGACGCAGCTCGTTGAACGCTCCGGCCGGGGAACTTGGGAACCCGTGCTCGGCCCCCAGCGCCCGGGCCAGGCCGTTGAGGATCTGCAAGTCGGTGCGTACACCGGGCGGCGGCTCGATCACCCGGCGGCGCCGGATCACGCGCCCTTCGAGATTGGTCATCGTGCCGTCTTCCTCGGCCCATTGCGCCGATGGCAGGACGACATCCGCCAATCGCGCGGTTTCCGACAAGAAGAAATCTGCCACCACGAGAAAATCGAGCGCCGCAAGGCGCTGCTCGACGTGCGTGGCATGCGGCGCGGACACCACCGGGTTCGAGCCCATGATCAGCAGTCCGCGGACACCGTCGTCGCGCCCGAGCGCATCGAGCAGCTCGTAGGCGGAGCGGCCAGGTCCCGGCAGATCCTCCGGTGCGACACCCCAGAGGGTCGCGATCCGTTCGCGGGCCGCCGCATCGTCCAGCCGCCGGTACCCAGGAAGCTGGTCCGCCTTCTGACCGTGTTCGCGTCCACCCTGGCCGTTGCCCTGCCCGGTGAGACAGCCATAGCCGTTGAAGGGCCGGCCGACGCGGCCCATGGCCAGCGCGAGGTTGATGTACGAGAGCGCGTTCACGGTGCCCAGCGTCTGCTGCTCGGCGCCGCGGGCGGTGAGAATGATCGCGTTCGACGCCGTGCCCAGCAGCCGCGCGGCGTGGACGATGTCGCGTTGCGCCACGCCGGTGAGGCGCTCGACGCGCTCGGGCCAGTAGGTGGCGGCGTGGGCGCGGACGGCCTCGAATCCTTCGGTCCGTTCCCGGATGTAACCCTCATCGATCAGCCGCTCGTGAATCAGCACGTGCAGCAGGCCGTGCGCGAGGGTTGCGTCGGTGCCCGGGATCAAGCGCAAGTGCAGCGCGGCGTGCTGCGCGGTGATGGTGCGGCGCGGATCGATCACGATCAGCTGGCCGCCGCCGCGGCGCTGGGCCTCGAAGTACTGCATCAGCGGCGGCATGGTCTCGGCGATGTTCGCGCCCACCAGCAGCACCACGTCCGCGCCGGCGATGTCAGCCACGGGAAAGGGCAGGCCACGATCGATGCCGAACGCGCGCAGGCCCGCGGCCGCGCCCGACGACATGCAGAAGCGGCCGTTGTAGTCGATGTTGGCGGTGCGCAGCACGGCGCGCGCGAACTTGCCGAGGAGGTAGACCTTCTCGTTGGTGAGCGAACCTCCGCCGAAGACGCCGACCGCATCGCGGCCGTACTTGCGCTGAACCAGCCGCAGCGCCGACGCGACTTTCTCCGTCGCCGCACTCCAGTCGGCCTCGACCAGCCGTCCGGCCGCATTACGGACCAGCGGCGCGCTCAGTCGCTCGGGATGCGCGAGCGTTTCTCCGGCGGTGAAGCCCTTGAGACAGAGCGCGCCGGCGTTCACCGGAAACTCGGGATCGCCGACGATGTTGACGCCTCGATCCGCGGCGGTGACGAGCAGCCCGCATTGAAACGCGCAGTACGGACAGTGGGTGCGAATGGGTGCTCGCTCGACGGTGCGCTTCAACGCCGACCCTGAAGTCCTGACACGCCTCGACATGGTGAACGGATCGATTCGGCCAACGCGCGGACGAGGGTGCAACGCACGTTCCACGACGCGGGCGGCGGCGCGGCGGAGATCGACCAGGAAAAAAGCCCCGCGCCGGACTGGAGGCGATTCTCAGCTGGCTACAAAAATGTCTGGCGAGTTGGTGGCCTGGACATCGCTGTGCAGGCGGTCGCATTGCTGCCGCCAGTCGAGCCGCTGGCGCAGCCGCACCACCTCGCCAATCACGATCGTGGCCGGCGCGGCGACCCGTTCACGCGCGATCGCCGAGGGCAATTCGGCGAGCGACGTGATCGTCACGCGCTGGCGCTCGCAGGTCCCCGACTCGACGATAGCGGTGGGCGTGCTGCCGTCGACGCCGGCGGCGACGAGCTGATCGCGGATCGCGACGGCGTTCGCCACGCCCATCAACACGATGATCGTGTCGGCGCGAGGAATCGGCGCCGGTCCTCCGGCGGCGCAATGACCGGTGACGATCGCGATCGAGGCGGCATGGCCGCGGGCGGTGACCGGAATCCCGGCGTACGCCGGAACCGCCAGCGCCGCCGACACACCCGGGACGATCTCGAAGGGCACTCCAGCTGCCTGGAGCGCGAGGGCCTCTTCGGCGCCTCGTCCGAACAGCAGGGGATCGCCGCCTTTCAAGCGCACCACGACATGTCCGCCGCGCGCGGCGTCAATCAGCCGTTGCTCGATCTCGGGCTGTGCCGTGCGTGCGCCATGGCCGACCTTGCCGACATCGACGACCAGCGCCGCGCGATGGCAACGGCTCAGTACCGCGGCGCTGACCAGGTAGTCGTGAAAGACCGCGGTCGCCGCGGCCAGGAGATCCGCGGCGCGCAGCGTCAGCAGTCCGGGGTCGCCGGGCCCGGCGCCGACGAGATACACCGCGCCAGGCCGAGGCGTGGCCGACGTGGAGATGATCGGCATGTGACCGCGGCCGCGTGCAAGAACAGCGCCCTGCAGGTGAGAAGCGGCCAAGCGCGGTCAGGTTACAAAAATGAAGCGTCTGCCGGCCTCGATCCACATCGCTGTAGGACCGAGGCGGCGCGACTATCTCGTGCCGAAGGCATAGAGCGCCGCGGTCGTGCGCACGTAGGCGCGTCCGTCGGCGAATGCCGGCGTGGCGTAGGTATCCTCGCCGAGGTCGTTGACCGACAGCGGGGTCAGATCCCCGCCGGGCGCGACGACCACGATCGCGCCCGCCTCGCTGGTGAAGAAGATGCGGCCGTCGGCGGCGGTAGGTGACGCGAAGTGCGGACCGGGAGCGCCGGCGAGGCGCCCCTGCTTGATCAGCGCGCCGGTGTCGGGATTGAGCGTGGTGATGATGCCGTTGTCATTCACCATGTAGAGCACGCCCTTGTAGAGCAACGGCGACGGCAGCTGCGGCACGCTGCGCTGATACTTCCAGCGAATCGCGGTATCGGTCATGTCGCCGGAGCCGCCGAGGCGGATCGCCAGCATGCCGTTCTCGGAATCGAGCGCGGCGCGGTAGTAGGCCCACTCGTCGCGCGTCAGCGAGCCGTTGGTATCGAGGTCGGCGACGTCGAACCAGAACGCCGGGGTGTACTTCGGGAACTCGGCTTTGGAGAGCACGCCGTTGCCGTCGGCGTCAGCCGTCTTCCAGACCTCGTCGGCGGCGGGCACGCTCACCTTGTTGCCGGGATCGTTGACCGGTGCGCCGTAGCCGTTGACGTAGATGGTGTCGCCGCCGATGACCGGCGTGGATTTCATTTCGAACGAGAGCCCGCCGACCCACCACAGCTTGCGGCCGGTGGCAGCGTCGTAGGCAGTGAGCAGAAACGATCCGGGAATCAGCACTTGATCCCTGCCATCGGGGCCGCGCCAGAGGATCGGCGTGGAATGACCGCTCTTGGCTTCGGGCCGGTCGACCTTCCAGCGCACCCGTCCCGTCCGCGTCTCCACGGCCATCACGTAGGAACCGAGACTCTGATCGCACGCGAGCACGACCAGGCCGGCGACGATCACCGGTGACGCGCCCATGCCGTAGATGTTGGTAAACGGACCGAGCGGCATCGCCCAGCGCTGCCTGCCGGTCAGCTCGTAGGCGATCAGCCCGTAGTCGGGGAAGAACACGTAGACGCCGCTGTCGTCGACCGCCGGGCTCGGCGACGCCGGATTGTTACGCTTGTCGACGATCTTGGCTTTGACCGGCGGCGCGCCCTGTTCCCACAACTGCTTTCCCGAGTGGCGATCGATGGCGATCGTTACCAGGGTGTCGCCGCGCAACGCGGTGAGATAGATGCGATCGCGATGCAGGATCGGTGAGGAATGGCCGGGCGGGAGCGCCAGGCGCCACAGCAGGTTCTTCTGCGGCCCGAATTCGGTCGGCACGTTGGTCGCCGACGAGATCCCGGAGCCGTTTGGCCCGCGGAACCGCGACCAGTCGGGCTCCGCCGCGATGGTCGCGGCCGTTGCGACGGCGGTTGTGGCCAATCCGATTCCCAGCACGCGCCGCAAACTCGACA